>ENA-OFCF01001216-OFCF01001216.1-metagenomes-genome-assembly--contig:-NODE-1216-length-10194-cov-2.858073_pt1 | contig 10194 bp, 5 predicted proteins | sample MGYA00153387_OFCF01 | MGnify analysis MGYA00153387 | reverse complement strand
AAGCCGTTTTCCGCGGTCGCTTACTTTTTCGGCAAGCAACTTGCCGAGGAATTGAAAATCCCCATCGGCATGATCCATAGCTCGTGGGGCGGCTCCCGCATCGAGCCATGGTGGGCGGAGGAAGGGCTGGCCAGCGTCCCTGAACTGGCGGAAACCCGCACCCGTCGGCTCGCGCGAAGCCCGGGATTCCCCGAGTATGACAAGCCATACCGTAGCTATGTCCAAGCCGTCGGCGACTGGTCCGCAGCAGCGGGAAAATCCCTCGACGCGGGCCTGCCTCCCGCCCCCATCCCCGCAGCACCCGAGCTTTTGGGCCTGGGCCACAATGCGGAAACCGGCACGTATCAGGCGATGATCCACCCGCTCGTTCCCTACGCGTTGCGCGGGTTTCTCTGGTATCAGGGCGAGTCGAACAACGGCGAGGGCATGGCCTACACCGCCAAGAAAAAAGCCCTCATCGCCGGCTGGCGCCAGCAATTCCAAGCGGCCGAGGCGCCATTTCTTTTCGTCCAGCTCGCCCCCTACAACTACGGGGAGGGAGCCACTTACAACCTCCCCGGCATCTGGTGGGCCCAGCAGGAGACGCTCAAAGTCCCGCACACCGGCATGGCCGTCACCAATGACATCGGCAATGTGAAGGACATCCACCCGACCGGCAAAGCCGAGGTCGGGCGGAGGCTGTCGCTGTGGGCCCTTGCGGATACCTACGGGAAGAAAGATCTCGTGAAATCCGGTCCATTGTTCACCCGGCACCGGGTAACCCGTTCCGGAATCGAGATCAGCTTCGACCACACCGGCGGGGGGCTAGCCACCCGCGACGGCCAACCGCCCTCCCTGTTTGAGGTCGCTGGGACCGATATGGTCTATCACCCGGCCGTGGCGAAGATTTCCGACGATGGAAAATCCATCCTCCTCACCAGCGCCGCCGTGCCCAAGCCAGACCGCGCGCGCTTCGCCTGGTCCCAGCTCGCCGAGCCGAATCTGATCAATCGCGAAGGCCTGCCCGCCGCGGCCTTCAACACGCATTGGCCGGTCGATCCCAGCCTTGGCCGCAACATTGCCGCCGGCAAACCACACCAATCCAGCAATCCGAATATCTACAACTGGGACAGTGGCCTTACCGACGGAGAGTGGGGCAACCTGCCGCCGTACTGCTACGCGACGGGCAACGATCCGACCTTTCCGAAGACCGTCACCATCGACCTCGGGGCACCGGAAACCGTGCATCACATCGCCTACGGCACCCCCGATATCGGCGCGACGAAGACCGTCGCCATTTCCCTGAGTGAGGACGGCAGCCACTTCACCGAAATCCACCGCAACGCATTCCCGGCGAAAAAAGCCTCCACCACGCAGGCGAGATTCACCCCGCAGAAGGCACGCTACGTCCGTGCCACATTTATTAATTCCTATCCGGCGCAGGATTCCTATGGCCGCGACTACGGCTTCCTGTCCGAACTGGAGGTCTATGCGCCGTAGGCAATCTCCCGTTATCGCGTAGTGGCGCGCCGTTGACAGAGGGGGGCACAGTTCTAAACTCGCGGCCTCGCGTCGGTGCTGCGCCGAGCCGTCCTCCCCCTCATGAGAATTGTCGTTCACGACTACGCAGGCCATGCGTTCCCGATTTCGCTGAGCCGTGCGCTCGCCGGACGGGGTCATGAGGTTGTGCATGCCTTCGCGAGCAGCCTGCAGACGCCACGCGGGGATTTGCTCCGGAAGGCGGACGACTCACCGACCCTTGAATTCCGGGAGATATCGATGGATCCGTCATATCCACGTTATAAATATTCGTTCCGCCGCCGCCGGAGCATGGAGGTGCGCTATGGCCGGGAGGTCGCGAAATTCATCACTGCTTGGAAACCGGACGCGGTGCTTTCCGGCAACACGCCGACCGAGACCCAGGAGCCGATCACCCGCGCCGCCATCGCCCACGGCGGGCGATTCTATTACTGGGTGCAGGATTTCTATAGCCTCGCCGTGGATCGGATCCTGCGCCGGAAGATCCCCATCTTCGGGGGCTGCATCGGCTCCTATTACCGCCATCTGGATCGCCGCCAGTTCCGCCGGAGTTCGAAGATCATTGCCATCACGGAGGATTTCACGCCGATCCTGGCCCGCGAGTTCGGGGTCGCCCCGTCCAATGTCGCGGTCATCCCGAACTGGGCGCTCATCGAGGAAATCCCGCTTTTGCCGAAGGAAAACCCATGGTCACTGCGGCACTCGCTGCAGGACAAGTTCGTCTATCTCTATTCCGGCACCATCGGCATGAAGCATAATCCGGCGATGCTGCTCGAGCTGGCGCGCCGCCATGCGACGAATCCCGAGGTCCGGGTGGTGGTTGTTTCCGAAGGCATCGGCGCCGAGTGGTTGCGCGCCCAAGGGTCCGGACTGCCCAATCTGCTCATCCTGCCCTATCAGCCGTTTCAGGAACTGCCCTTCGTGCTGGCATCCGGCGATGTGCTCGTCGGCATCCTGGAAGAGGAAGCCGGCTTATTCTCAGTCCCCTCCAAGACACTGAGCTACCTGTGCGCCGGACGGCCGCTGCTGCTGGCGATGCCCTTGGAAAACCTCGCCGCGCGCATTACACGGGAAAACCGCGCCGGCCTCACCGTCGCGCCGGGCGACTTAGACGGATTCCTCGCCGCTGCGGATACCTTGCTTTCCTCGGAAACCCTGCGCACCGAACTCTCCGCAAACGCCCGCGCCTACGCCGAGGCCACCTTTCCCATTGCCCGCACCGCCGCGCTTTTCGAGCGGATCCTCACTCACTGACGCCGTGATTTTCACCGCCGCCGCCACCGATCCGCCGGATCACATCCAAGTCCCCCGCGCCCGCGAAGCTCTGTGGATCGAGCGGCTACTCTGGGTCTTCCTGCTATCCTTCGCCCTCGACTACCGCGGCGCGATTGGTGACGGCAGCGGCGGCGCGGGCATCGACCAGTTAATCTTCCTCGCCTTCTGCCTCGGCTCCACGGCGGGCATCGTCTTCCTTGGTCGGCGCGTCCTGACGGTCCGGCCGGGCGTCTGGCTGATCGGGTTTTGGGGATTGTTCCTCACATTTCTAATCGTCAACTCGCTGGCTCAAGGCGTGCCCGTCGGCCGCGCAGTCCGCGTCGTGATGCCGCTGGTGTTCTGTTTCTTCGGCTTGGTGAATGCGCATATCGCCAGCTGCATGGGCATCCGCCCGGCGCACATCGTCGCGCCCGTCTTCGTCGCCGCCTGCACAAATATCGTCTGGCGGATCATCCAGGGTTTTGTCTTCCAGCAAGCCTCGCTGGAAACGGTGCGGCTCGAGGTGCAGAGCCCGGCGATCGGCTGGCTCGCCGCGTGGATCGGCTGCGCCGTCCTGCTGCGCGGCCGCTTCCATTGGCATTTGCTGCTGGCCTGCGGCGTGCTGTTCATCGGCATCTTCATCACGGTGACGCGTTCGCTGATTTTTCCGGTAATGGCATCCGCCCTGGCTACCGCCTTTTGCTTCCTGCTCGGGGTCCGCTGGCGGCAGCACCGCTGGTCGAGTCTGGGGAAACGCCTGCTACCCCTCGCCTCAGCCGTCGCGCTGGTCGCCATGGTGCTGGCAGTATTCGCGCTGGCCAAGCCGGTCATGATCGAGCGCTGGAACGAGCGCCTTTTCCACAACGCAGCTGCCCAGAACCTCGGCTCGGACATTTCCTACCTCACCCGCAAGGCCGAGGCCGATGCCATCATGGCCATCCTGAGCAAGGACCCCGTCCACTTCATCCACGGCCGCGGCATCGGCAGTTCTTACTACTGGGAGCCCGCCTACCTGCCGGAAATCCTGATGGTCTTCCAAGCCGATGATAAAGGCTTCGACGATATCTGGTTCGCCGGCCACTCGGTGTGGACTTACGGACTTCTCTCCGGCGGGGTGATCGCGCTGGCGAGCTACCTCGTCCTTTTTGGCGGCACCGCCGCCCTCAGCCTGTGGGCGGCGCGGGCGAATGCCACCGACCCCGGGCCGGACCAGTGGCTCGCCTTCCTACCCTTTGTCGCCACCTGCTGCCTGCTCAGCGAAACACTCACCGCCAATCCCTTTCAGGAACGACTGGTGGGCATCCTTTTCGGGATGATGGCCGGACTGCCGCAGGCTTTCATGGTCCGCGCGTCGTGGATCCACACCGCCGCCCGACCATGATTCCCGCCAGCGGAAAAACCGTTGCCCTCATCGATCCGCTGTGGATCGGTCACCACCCGATGTATTTCTCCCAGTTCACCGCGTCGTTCCTGCGATCCGGTGCGCGAGTCATCGCCCTCTGCCCCGAGCCCGATGCTGCCCGGCGGGACCTCGCCCACACGACCGACAGCGGCGGCCGCGTCCACTTCCACGCGCTGGCCGTCGGCAAGCGCAGCTTCTTCAACGGCCGCTTCGAGGGCGATCCCATCCGCACCTTTTCCCGCTGGAAATCCGCAGCCGACGCGCTGGCGGACGCCGAAGCCACCAGCGGCCTGCGCGCCGATCTGGTCTTCTTCCCCTACCTCGACAGCTACCTGCGCTTCCTGCCCTTTTCACCCATCCCCAAGCTCCTGCTCAACCGCCCATGGAGCGGCCTCTACCTCCGGAACCACCACCATGGCGAAGCCCGCTCGCCGAAAAAATCCCTGCGGCTCCTCGCCAAGGGTGACGCCCTCCTGCGCAGCCAGCTCTGCCGCGGCATCGGCGTGCTCGACGAGCGATTCATCCCTGCGATGGAAAAACTCTACCGCGTCCCGGTCATTCCATTTCCGGATGTCACGCAGGCCGATCTTCCTGCCGCACCCTATTCACTCGCCGTCGAAATCCTGCGCAAGGCCGCCGGGCGCAGCATCGTCGGCATGATCGGCCTCGAGCGCCGGAAAGGCTTTCTCACCCTCATCCGCACCGCCCGCCTCGCCCGCGAGGCCGGGCTGTCCTACTATTTCGTCTGCGCCGGCACGATCCACCTGTCCGAGTTCAGCGAGGAGGAACAGCGGGAAGCCGCCACCCTCGCACACGGAATCGCCGCTGGGGAAATCACCAACATCCACTTCGATCCCCAAGCCGGCCGCATCCCGGCCGAAGCCGATTACAACGAGGTTTTCCGGACCTTCGACATCGCATGGGCCGCCTACGAGGACTTCCAAGGCAGCAGCGGCACCCTCAGCAAGGCGGCGGCATTCGAGATTCCCTGCCTCGCCACCGGCGGTGAATGCATCGGCCACCGCGTCGTGAAATACCGCCTCGGCCTCACCATCGCGGAGGGCAGCGCCGCCGATGCGCTCGCCGTCCTCCCCCGGCTCATTTCCCGCACGGACCGCGAGGGAAACCCACTGTCCCCCGACTTCGCCGGCTACCGCGCGGATCACTCGTTACAGCGCCTCGACAGGATCCTAGCAGGGTTGTTGAGCCTCGGGTGAGCGCGCTCCAAATTCTTGCCGACCGTGCAGGCCTCGCGTAAACCGGCCACCTGCATGACTCACCTCGAAGCAATCGCCCGGGAAACCGGCATATCACTTTCTTCCGTCACCACCACCGCCAAGCTCCTCGCCGAGGGCGGAACGGTTCCCTTCCTTTCCCGCTACCGGAAGGAGCAAACCGGCTCGCTTGACGAAGTCCAGATCACCACCATCCGCGACCGGATGCTCCAGCTCGCCGAGTTAGATTCCCGCCGCAGCGCCGTTTTGAAATCCCTCGAAGAGCGCTCGCTCCTCACTCCCGAGCTGAAAAAGAAGCTCGAAGCCGCCACCACCCTCGCCACCGTCGAGGACATTTTCGCCCCGTTCCGCCCGAAGCGTCAAACCCGCGCGACCAAGGCGATCGAGCACGGCTACCCCCCGCGCATCGTCGACCACGCAGCCGAGCGCGTCGAGGCCCTCGCCGGTGCCCGCGATATCATCGCCGAGCGCGTTGCCGATGACGCCCCGCTGCGTGGCCGCGTGCGGAAAATCTACGAAGAGGAAGCCACCGTTTCCTCCAAGATCATGTATGGCAAGGAGGAGGAAAATGACGCCCAGAAATTCCGCGATTACTTCGAGTGGAGTGAGCCGTTCAAGACCATCCCGTCCCACCGCACCCTCGCGATCCGCCGCGGCGAAAAGGAGGGATTCCTGCTCATGCGCGTCGAAGTCCCGCTCGACCGGGTGACGTCCCAGGCCCTTCCCGAGTGGGTGAAATCCAACGGCCCCGCCGGCAAACACGTCGCCCAAGCCGTCGAGGACGGTTGCAAGCGCCTGCTCATGCCCTCCATGGAAACCGAGGCCCGCCTGATGGCGAAAAAAAGCGCTGACGTCACCGCCATCACCGTCTTCGCCGATAACTTCCGCGAACTCCTCCTTGCCTCGCCGCTCGGCGAGAAGCGCTTGTTAGCCATCGATCCCGGCTTCCGCACCGGTTGTAAAACCGTCGTGTTAGACCGTTCGGGAAAACTTCTTCACCACACCGTTCTCCACGCCACCGCCGGTTCGCAAAACCAAGCTTACGAAGCCGCCGTCGAGGTCACCACGATGATCAAGAAATACGACATCGAGGCGATCGCCATCGGCAATGGCACCGCCGGCCGCGAAACCGAGTCGTTCATCAAAAAGCTCAAACTCCCCTCCTCCATCCCCGTCGTGATGGTCAATGAAAGCGGCGCCTCGATCTACTCCGCCTCCGACGTCGCCCGCGAGGAATTCCCTAACGAGGACGTCACCGTCCGCGGCGCTGTCAGCATCGGCCGCCGCCTGATGGACCCGCTCGCCGAGTTGGTGAAGATCGACGCCAAGGCCATCGGCGTCGGCCAATACCAGCACGATGTCGACCAGCGCGCGCTTAAAGCCAGCCTCGATGACAGCGTCATTTCCTGCGTCAATGCCGTCGGCGTCGAGCTCAACACCGCCTCCAAGCAACTGCTCTCCTACGTCTCCGGCCTCAACGCCTCGCTCGCCGAAAACATCGTCGCCTGGCGCAATGAAAACGGCGCCTTCACCTCCCGCGAGCAGTTGAAAAAGGTCCCCCGCCTTGGCGAAAAAGCCTTCGAGCAAGCCGCCGGCTTCCTCCGCGTCCGCGGCGGCAAGCACCCGCTCGACTCGTCTGCCGTCCATCCGGAACGCTACCCGCTCGTCGAAAAAATGGCCGCCGACGCCGGTTGCAAGGTCGAGGAACTCCTCAGCAACGAAGCCGCCCGCAAGAAGATCGACCTGCAAAAATACGTCGATGACCAAGTCGGCCTGCCCACGCTCAAGGACATCGTCGCCGAGCTCGCCAAACCCGGCCGAGACCCGCGGAAGCAGTTCGAAATGTTCTCGTTCGTCGAAGGCATCGAAAAACCCTCCGACCTCCAGATCGGCATGAAGCTCCCCGGCATTGTCACCAACGTCACCGCCTTCGGTGCCTTCGTCGATGTCGGCGTCCATCAGGACGGCCTCGTCCACGTCTCCCAACTAGCAGACCACTTCATCCGCGACGCCTCGGAAGTCGTTAAGGTCGGTCAGAAGGTCCAAGTCACCGTGGTCGAAGTCGATCTCAAGCGCAACCGCATCGCCCTCTCGATGAAGAGCAAAGTCGATCTCGAAAACCGCCGCTCCGACTCCGGCGACCGCAGTCCCCAACAAAACCGCCCCAGCCCCCAAGGCCGCTCCGCAAATTTCAATCCCGGGGCCGCGCAAAATAACGACTGGTTTTCCCAAGCCCTTAGCCAGGCAAAGAAGAAATAAGGAAAATCCACGTCCCGTCCAATCGATTAAAAAAGTGGCTGGAGCTCTCATCCTGCACCGCCGCGACGTTGGAACGAAAAAACCGGGCCGCGCGAACGCGACCCGGCAGTGGAGACCAACGGCCGGCAGATCAGCCTTGGCGGGATCCGTCCGGCAGGGATTCGTTGAACTGCTGCTCGGTGTAGTCCGGCGTGCGGCCATAGGAATCGCTGACGCCAAGAAGCGATGCCCTTTCGCCGGAGGCGTAAATCATCAGATAGACGATGTAGCGGCCGTAGTAGGTCTTGTCCGCGCCCGGATAGAGCGGAGTGGTGGTGGTGGTTTTTCCGATGGCGGTATTCTTGTGACCGAAGCCGAATGCGACGACGCGTTGTCCGTTTTTCAAGCCGGCGGGGGCAAGTTTTCCAAGCAGATAGGTGCCTGTGACTTCAGCAACATTGAGCGAAGTCGGGGCGGTGTTACCCGTCCTGTTCGCATCGGCGACGAGACCGCGGAATGCCGTGTTCGAAAGGTTCGAGTTGATGACGGCGGTGTCGTGGTCGTAAACCCAATCGAGGCCGGACCTTGTTAGCGAGCGGGCATATTCGGCTCCCGTCGCGTTGGTGAGCGCCGCGGCGACGAGCTGGGCTTGCAGGCGAGTGCCGTCCGCACCGCTGTAGGGCAGGCCGCGCGTCTGGGTGTCGCCATTGGTGGTGTCCGAGGCATATACCGCGCCGGTAGTGTCGAGCAGCGAATCAAACCCCTGCGGATAGCGTTTCTGGAGAACGTAGAACTGCTGGACGTTATTGGCGACGTCCGCCTGGCTCTTTGCACTAACAGCCATGTCGGTCGATCGGCTGAACATGCCGACATTCGGCACGACGAGCGCGGCCAGCGCGGCGATGATGATGATGACAACAAGGAGTTCGATGAGCGTGAAGGCACTCGGATTCCGGCGGCGAATGGGGTTGGATTGCGATTTCATGAGACGATGTTTCGGCTAGGTAAACATGAGAGCGTCGGAACCGGTCAAAGGGTTCACCGAATGCCGCGTTTTTTTCTTTCCTGGATCATTGATTTTTTGGCGGCGGGTGATGGCTGATCCACGGAGAGTGTCGATTCCTTGGCCGAAATCTCCGCTGGTATCGGCACATTATCGGGGAAAAAGCCTGCTTCGTTGAGGCGCTCCACTGAAGCGGGGGCGATTCTCTCGAGCAGGTCTTTGCTCAGTTGCTCGCTGTCGTTGGGCGTGCTCATGACATGGGGACGGATGATGATCACCATCTCGCGGCGGGATTTCCCCTTTTCCTTGCGTTGAAAAAGCAGCCCCAGGCCAGGAATATCACCGAGAATCGGGATCTGGCCGCGCTTGTCAGTACTCGAGTCCTCGATGAGGCCGCCGACCGCGATCGCCATGCCGTCCTTGGCGACAAAAGTGCCGCTGACGGACCGCGTGGCGACGACATCGATCTTCACATTCTCCACGCCGCTCGCTCCGTTGCGCCCGCCGGTCACGACCGGGATCGTCGCGTCGTCCGGCTTGATGAACGAATTTTCCTGAACCATGCGCAGAGTGACCGTGCGGTCGGCGTTGATGTTAGGCGTGATCAGAAGCGTGTTTCCCACATTGCGGAATTCGGTCGTCGTGTTCGGCGTGGTGGCGACGTTGTTGTCCGTGATGATGGTCTGGCTGCTGACCCCGCGCACCAGGGGCCGCTCCTCGCCGAGAAATAGTCGCGAGACTTCGTTATTCGCAGTGAGCAAAGTCGGAGTGGAAAGAGTTTTTACGCGGTTCTTCTCCTCAAAGAATTGCATCCGCGCGCGGAAATTGTCGCTTACCACGGCAAAGGTCATGTTGGTGGAATTCAATCCTGCTTCCAGCGCGCCACCGCCCCTGGGCCTACCAATATTTTCCCGGCTGAACGATCCCACCGTCGTGCCGTCGTTGAACTGAAAATCGAAGGCGGACTGGAAATCATCGCCCAGCTCGATGCTCACCACCTGCACTTCCAACAGCACGAGCGATGTCTGCACATCCATCCGCTGGACCAGCGAGCGGATGGCGGTTAGAGCCAGGGCATCGGCGGTGCGAACGGCCACCATGCTGTTGCGCCTGCTGGCGGTGACGTAGATGGTTGCCGGGCGTTGGCGCAGCGCCTCAACGGCGGCGGCACCGTCGGGCCCCTTGGTCCCGAGCGCCTGATCCACGCGCTCCACCTGGCCTGGCGTTAGATTCCGGAAAGCCCCGTCGTCCTGGGGTATGGCGGTGAGTCCGTCGCGGCGGTTGCCGGGGTTGTTGCGGGAGAGCCCGCTGCCGATGCCGCCGCCGCCAAATGAGCCATTACCGCCGTCCAAGCCATTGATGCCGCTGAGGTTGCCGCCGTTGTTCAGGAACCCGTTGACGTTGTTACCGAGAATGTTGCCGTTGTTGTTTCCCGCGCCTTGCGTGCGTTGGTTGAGAATATCGAACCGGTCGAAGCGGCCCTCAAGATCGAGGCGCATGCCGGCGTCGATTTCCTCAGCACCGAAGGAAAGCTCCACCCGGTC
>ENA-OFCF01001215-OFCF01001215.1-metagenomes-genome-assembly--contig:-NODE-1215-length-10196-cov-2.574795_pt1 | contig 10196 bp, 12 predicted proteins | sample MGYA00153387_OFCF01 | MGnify analysis MGYA00153387 | reverse complement strand
CGCGGCGAGATGTAGCCCAGGTCCGGCAAGGCGCGCAGCAACAGGCCCAGCGGCATCGGGCGCTCATAGCGGAACACCGCCGTATGCGCGTCGGGCGTCTCCACCGCGGTCAAGAACTGCTGCAGCGCGGTGCCGTAGTTCAGGATCTTCTTCCACATCTCCATGGCCGTGAAGGCGACATCGGCCGAGGTGAAGGGGCGGCCGTCATGCCAGGTGACGCCGGCGCGCAGCCTGAAGGTGATGGTTTTACCATCGGCCGAGCTCTCCCAGCTCTCTGCCAGCACCGGCGTTGGCTGGCCGTTCGCATCCAGGTCGACCAGCGACTCCTGGATCTTGCCGGCGACGATGTAGACGCCGGTGGATGCCTGCAGGGACGGGTTGAGGATCCGCTGCTCGGTGGCGGACACGGTGATGAAAAAGTAAATGTGACCGTTGGTGGCGAAGCCCGGGTCGAATGTGAAGCCGACGAGCCCGCACTCGCTGTTCAGATAGATCGGGCTGAGCGTGGCGAACGGTGTCGGGACGAGCGCGCCATTCTGGATGATCATCACCTGGCCGGTCTTGCGGATGGCAAACAGGCGGTTGCTGCCATCCGGTGCCCAGCCGATGCCGGTCATCTGGTTCAGGTTAATGTTGTCCGCGATGAGTGCGGTGTCGGTGAAATTTGGATCGCTGAGGGCGGCCCTGACCGGGGAAATCCCGATGAGCAAGGACCCGGTCAATAACCTGACGGTGATCGAAGTTCTTTTCATTTAGCCGTCAGGGTAGCCGTTTTCCCGGATCGCGCGAAATTTATTTCGCCTCGGAACCGCCTCATTGCTAAGCCTGCGGGCGGAAACCATGAACGCAACATTCCCGCCCGCGCCTTGCAGTGGCACCTCGCTGGCGGGTCATCTGGATCTCTGTTGCGAACTGCGGCCTGACGGCGTGCCATTCATTTCCCGCCAGAGTTTCCGGGCGCCGATCCATCTTGGAAAATCCCACCTGGACGCCGGCCATCTGGTCCTGAGCATCGTCAACCCGACGGCCGGATTCTTTGATGGCGACCACCTCGAGGTCGATGTGGAGGTCGCCGCCGGGGCGCAGCTGGTGCTCAGCACTCCCTCCGCATCCCGGGTCTACCGTACGCGCTCGGGTGCGGCGGCGGCGAGTCGCCAGACATTCGTAGTGGGAGCAGGGGCTTCGCTGGAATGGATTCCCGAAGCCTTCATCCCGCATGCCGGAGCGCGCTATGAGCAGCGCACGAGAATCGAGCTCGCGCCCTCGGCCCGGCTGCTGTTCTTCGATTGGATCGCTCCGGGCCGGGTGGCCATGGGGGAGATCTTTGCATACCGGCAACTGCGCTGGGAACTCGATCTTTTCAGCGGTGGGAAGCTCGTCGCGCGCGAGCGCCACGACCTGCGACCGGAGGACCGGAGTCTCGAAGCGCTGCGCGCGAAATTCCCCGCGGCGCATTATCTATCAGTCTACGCGGCGGGGCTGGGTGAATGGCCGGCCGAGGCGCTGGACGCGCTCAACGGTGAGGACGTCTATCTCGGCCACGGACCCCTGACGGACGGTGTCCATGTCATCCGCGCGCTCTGCCGCGACAGTCTGGCGGCGCGGCGCCTGTTGGAAACGCTGCGGCCGCTGCTTTACGCCACTGCCGGGCGGGTGCCGCCCGCGCTGGGCCGCATCTTCTGCTAGGCGGCAGCGAAAAGGCGCGGATCCGTTTCCGGAATCCGCGCCTTATACATATCCCCTCCCGCGGGGGTGCGGCTTGGTTACAGATTGGTTTCCCCCCGGATTCCAACCTGACTAGCTCGCTCGCGTGAGGTTGGCGGAGACTAGGGGAAATGCTTAGGATATGTAAACTATTATTTTCGACCCGGCTCCGTTGCCGGAAAATAGTGGCGGAGCGCCTCGACGGCCCCGTGGCCATGTGCCGCTGTCGTGAGCAGTCCGCCGGTGGCTGCGACTTTCTGGCGGATGGCGGCCACCGCGTTGGCGGGGCAGGCGGTCATCGCCGCGTGGGCGGGATCGAGCATTTCGTAGTCGTTGTGGCTGTCCCCGATGGCGAAGCAGCGGGCGGCGGTGAGTCCGTGGAGCCGGGCGACCTCGGTGAGGCTGCTGCCTTTTTGATAGTCCCGGTGGCCGAAGCGCAGGTAGATCGAGTTGCGCTGCCAGGCGAGCTGCGGCTCGGCGGCGACAAGCGGGCCGATGTGGTCGACGATCCATTCCATTTCCTCCTCCGACTGGGAAATAACGCCGGCCGGCTCTCCCTCGAGCTCCATCCAGCGCGCACCGGTGTGCGCTTCGATTTCCCGGCGCACCAGCTTGAGGATTTTCCGCGCGCGCTTGAAGAGCCGGTGGATTTCCTGGTCGCAGCGCTGGTTCCACTCCGCGTGCGGCAGCCAGCGGCCGAATTTGTTCGGGAGGTAGATCTCGCGCTCGCGACCGACGACCCAGTCCGGCAGGAAGGGGAACCGGCTCTCGATGAAGCCCTCCACCATCTGCGCCATCGAGCGCCCGGTATTGATCCCCCAGACCACGCCCTGCTCCTCGCGAAGTTGGCGGATGAGGTCGAAAAACGCCGCTGGCACCGGCGGATGCTCGGAAGGGTCGTGCAGTGTGCCGTCGAAATCGAAAGACAGGATGGCGGTGGGAGTGGCGGGAGCGGGAAGGGTGGTCATGAACTAGAGATCGATGTTGGTCACCGCGTCGGCGATGAGCTCGAGGATGTCGCCGATGCCTTCGAGGGAGCTCGTGGAATCGAGCACATTCGACAGGGTCTTACGGACGCCGAAGGCACCAAACAGCAGGGAGAAACCCCCGCCGATCGCTTCCAAGGCGCGTATTTCCCCGGAGCCGGACGGCCAACCGAACCAACACGCGGCGATGAGTGCGGTGCCGAGCACGATCAGGAATGCCCGCCACTTCCCAGGCATCACCTGGATGCGCAGCGCCAGCAGTTCGGCCTCGGAAACAAGGTGATGGCGTTTCTTCGAGGCCTTGATGCCGGAAGTGACGGCGCGCTTTTCGAGGGTTTCGCGGGAGAGCGGCATCAGTGTTTGGCGGCGAGGGCTTGCCGGCACCAGCAAAGCGCCATCAGCGCGTAGCCGGTGCCGTAGGGCTGGTGGTAGTCGTAGAGCGGATAGTCCCACCACGAACCGTCCTTTTCCTGCCGCTCTAGCAGGATGGCTGCGAGGCGCTCGGCGTAGGCGGCATGTTTTTCCGCAGGCAGAAGTCTCACGGACTCGGTGAAATAGTAGATGCCGTAGTAATAGAAATAGCCGGCGATGCGAAACTGCCCCTCATGCGGCACAGGCCGCTTGCGGACATTGGCGAGGAAGCCTTCCCGCTCGAGGAAGCGGTCGGCCCAAGTGATGAGGACGGCGTCGGTCACGGCCGTTTCCCCGAAGACCCGGAGGGCGGCGTTGCAGGCCTGGGAGCGGGCGAGGGAACCGGCCGGGCGGTTGATGTCCAGGCGCGGGCGCAGGCGGTGGTCGAAGGAGTAGGTGTAGGAGAAATCCGGCGTGCGCTGGTAATTGATGCCGGCGATGGCGTGCTTCACCAGCTTCTCGTTAAGCTTCACGCCCATGGCCGTGCGGGCCTGGTCCATGGCTAGCAGGACGGTCGCGGTGGTGAAGGAAGTCGGCATGCCGGACGGGCGCTGGGTGGTCACGCCGTCGAAGAGGTCGAGGTAGCCCCAGCCGCCGTTGACGTCCTCGTAGCGGTCCACGAGATCGACCTGTTCCTGCGCGAGGCGCACCCAGTCGGCTTTTTTCGCAAGGTCCTGCTCGCGGGCGTGGAGCCGGGAAATCGCGCGGAGTCCGTATGCGTGGCCCCAGACATTGTAGGTCGTCGTCTGGTCGGCACGGCGGAGCTTCGGCAGCTCGGCGGCGGTCCAGGCGGCAGCCTTGGCGATCGATGCCTCGACCTCGGGACGCGGGTCGGCGGCGTCGATCATGCCGGACAAGGCGAGTCCGGAAGCGCCGGCCCGGTAGGCATGATGCGCTCCGGGCACGGGTGCGTAGATGTTTAGCCCCTTGGTGCGGGTGGCACCGCCCCATGAGCCGTTCGGGTTTTGGTCCGCGAGGAGGAAATCCACGCCGCGGCGGATCGAAGCGTCGAGCGCGGGTTTCAAATCCCGGGCCGCTGCCAATGGTGAAAGCATCAGCATCAGGGGAATGAACGGACGGACTGTCACGGCACCACGATCACTTGCCCTGCTTCGAGTCCCGCGAGGATTTCGGTTTCATCCTTGGAAACGCGGCCACGCCTGACCGGTCGGCGCTCGGTTTTGCCATCGGTCATCTTGACCTCCACCGTCCAGCCGCCGGGGCCGGAACTGAGCGCCTTGGACGGGATGGCGATGGCCGCAGCCTGCTGATAGGAAATCAGGCGGATCTGGACCACGGCTCCGGCAGGCGGTGTGAGCTCGGCAGGCCAGGTGATCGACAGATCGGCACGGTAGGTGCCGTCCGGCCCGGGCGCGGCGGCGACCTTGGCAAGGGTGATGGGGATTTCCACATCCTCGCGGCCCGTCAGGGTGGCGATGCCCTCGAGGCCGGGCTGCATCGAGCGGGCGGTGGCGTCATCGAGAAAGGCCACGAGCGCCAGCCGGGCGGTAGCCGGGACGAAGGTGGCGAAGGCGACATGCGCCGGCGGCCGGCCGTGGGCGACGAGTTGTTTGACCGCGTCTCCCGGCGTCCAGCGACCGTTGTCGATGGGACCATGATAGAGCCAGCCATCGGCCGGGGCCTTGAATTCGAATTGGCCGCGGTCGGCTTCGAGCTCGGTGAGTTCCTGTTTCGCGCGTTGCGCGGCGGTCTTGAGGGATTCCAGGGACAGCTTGCTGAGCTCGATGGAGCGCGGGACGTCGGCCTCGGCTTTTTTCAAGCTGATGGCGGTATCCCGCTCGCTGTCGGCCAGCGTCTGCGCCTCGCGCGGCAGGGTGACTTCGAGGGTGCGCTTGTGGTCGAGGATCTCCATGCGCAGCACAAACTCGGCGGCAGCCACGGCGTCCTGCTGGCGGATGAGAATGATTTCCTCGGTGTCTTCGGTGATGTCGTCCGCCTCGTACATCTTGGAAAGCTGTTTGAGTTCCTCGCGCTGGTTGGCAAGCATCTGCTCGCTGCGCTTGAGGGCTTGGGCGGCGCTTTCCTCGCTGGCCTTGCGGCGGGTGGCGGTGAAATAAGCGTGCTCTTCGCGGGCGATTTCCGCAGCGCGGCGGATGGCTGCCAGCTTGTTAGGAGCCGTCTCGGCGAGTAGTCTGGCCTCCTGTTCGGCTTGTGCGAGGCCGAGCGCGCCGGTCTCCACGGCACGGCGGGCGTCCACCAGCTTGCGGTCGATTTCCTCCGCATCGAAGCGCACGAGGACATCACCCTTGGCGACCTTGCTGCCGTGGGCGGTGATCTGGAGGATTTCGAAACCCGTCCAGGCTTTGGGATCGAGCCGAAGAAGCACCGCATCCCCGGCAGGCAGAGCGGTGGCGGCGAAGGATTTCTCGATGGAGAACGGCCGGGTCTCCACGGTGACTTCGCCGGCGTGCGAGGCGGCAGCGATCAAGGCGGGGATGAGATGCAAGGGTGTGAGACGGGCCATGGGTGCATGGCAAACAAACATGCCACCCGGTAAAGATCAATCCGCGGCTTTGCCTTTGCGGGCCAGCCAGATCGGCAGGAAACGCGGGCGCTTGGCGTTGGGCGAGGAGGGCACGGTGAATTCCGCGACTTCGAAGCCGGAGCCCTGCAGCCGTTTCGTAAGATTCGCGACGTGGCGTGAGCCGGCGATGGCGAGCAGGCCACCGGGCTGGAGTGCCTCGAAGGCGGCGGAAACCCAGCGGCGCTCATCCACCCATGTGCGGTTGCGCGGCCCGGTCGGCGAGGCGTCGAGGTGGACGAGGATGGCATGCAGCAAGCCGGCATGGCGGATGAGTCCGCCCGGGCCGCAGTCGCTTTCTAACGAGACGCGCGCATCCGTCAGTAACGGACTGTCCGGGATGTGGGCACGGTGCCACTCGGGAATGGCGGCGAGCGGCTCGGCGACGATGAAATTGGCGCGTTTTTGCGGGAGCTCCTTCGCCACGGCGGCCAGCGCCTGGCCGAGGCCGAGGCCGGAAAACCAAATCTGCGGCTGGCGAGCCGGACGGAATGGCGCGCAGGCCAGGCGGGCGAGTTCCTGCTCGGCAGCGAGGGTGGCGGGGCCGCAAATTTGCTGGCCGTGGACGAGCAGGGAGCGGCGTCCATCGTGTTCCTGGAGTGTGAGGAGGTTGCCGTCCGGAAGCGGGGTTTCTGCGAGAGTGGTTCTTGGTTTCATGGCGCTTGAGGCTTGCGAGAGCTGGCGGGGCTTAGTAGATCAATGCCACCATGTCCATCGAACCTGCAACTCCCGCGCCCGCTGGTGCCGAAAAAAAACTCCTCGTCGGCCTGCTCGGGATTCTCCTTGGCTGGACCGGGGCCCACAAATTCGTCCTCGGCTACACCAAGGAAGGGATCATCCAGTTGGTCGTCAGCCTGGTGACCTGCGGGTTTTTCGGAATCGTCGGTATGATCGAAGGAATCATCTATCTGACTAAAAGTGATCAGGAGTTCGTCGACACTTACATCACTAACAAAAAAGGCTGGTTCTGATTTTCCCCGCCAGCCGCCCCTCCTTGATACGAAAAAACCCCGACCTGCATGGCCGGGGCTTTTTTGGTTTTTTAGGATGGAAACGGAAGAGCGGAGTCTCCCTGAAAATCACAGGCTGCCCTTGAGCACGGAAGAAGGCTTGAAGCCGACCGACTTGGATGCGGCGATCTTCATGGCTTCTCCGGTCTTCGGATTGCGACCTTGGCGAGCAGCCCGCTTTTTGACTTCGAAAGTGCCGAATCCGATGATCTGGACTTTCTGATCCTTCTTCACGCCTTTGGCGATGGAGGAGAGGACGGCTTCGAGGGCTTCGTCGGCGGCGCGCTTGGTTGCGTCTTTTCCGAGGGCGGTTTGGATGGATTCGATCAGTTCGGCTTTGTTCATGGCAGCGACGTTTCTGAGAATGTGCCCGGACCTTGGCAAGAGAAAATCCGTTGAATTTACAGGGATTTTTCCAGCGGAAGCCCGATTGGGCCGAGCCCTCGGGTGTCGGGCCGCCTCGGATAGAAAATCCGGCGGCGCACGGCAGGCCGCTTTGCTGGTTAGAAAAACCGGTGTCAAGGGGTGTGAAGGCCCGGTTTGAACTTCGGAAATCCTGTCGGCACCCGGCCCCCAAGAACGCGTTGAAAGCGTGCGATTTGCCATGGAAGATCAAAAATTCCGGGCTTGTGAAATTTTTCACAAATAGGTCTTGCGAAGGTTGGTGACGTTTCTTTAAAGACCCACCGCCCGTCGCCCACGGGGCCTTTTCATGCGTCTATTCCTTACTACTTCTTTTGTTTGGCTGTCCGCGATGGTCTCCGCATTCGCTGCGGCCGATGCACATGATCACCTTCCGGCCTATGCCGAAGAGATTCTCACAATCGGGCCGTTCGTCGTGACGAATTCGATGGTGATGGTCTGGATCGTGGCCGCCTTCATCATCGCCGTCGCGCAGTTCTCGACGCGAAAGATGACCCTGATCCCCAGCGGGATGCAGAACTTCGTCGAGTGGCTGGTGGAAAGCCTATATGACTTTCTTGAAACGATCCTCGGGAAACATCTCGTGAAACGGACGTTCTGGTTTTTTGGAACGATTTTCATCCTGATTCTTTTCACCAACTGGTTCGGGCTGATTCCGACGGTCGGCACATGGGGCTGGCAGCTGAGCGGGCCGGGTGTGGATCCTCACGATACCTTCCGCCCGTTCCTGCGAGGCGGAAATGCCGACATGAACATGACGGCGGCCATGGCATTTACCTTCGCGATGCTGTGGTTCTACTGGGCGATCACCGAAAACGGCCTCAAGGGATTCTTCACCCATATCTTCGCGCCCAAGGGCAAGTTCAGCGGGATCATGAGCGCGATGATGCTGCTGGTGTTCGCCTTCGTCGGCATCCTCGAAATCATTTCCATCATGTTCCGCCCGGTCGCGCTATCCTTCCGGCTCTATGGCAATATTTTCGCCGGCGAGAACATCCTTGAGAACATGACGATCATGGGCGGCAAGTGGCTTGGTTGGCTGCCGCCGCTTCCGTTTTACTTCCTTGAATTACTGGTCGGCCTGATCCAAGCGCTGGTCTTCATGCTGCTCACCTCGGTGTTCCTCAAGCTGATCTGTGATCACGGAGATGATCACGACAAGAAAGAGCAGCCCCACTGATAGAAAATTTCCCCCCTTCGACCATGGAATAAACCGTGGGAAGCGGAAAAACCAATAACACCACCACTAATAAGATGATCACTCCTCTCCTTGCCGAAATTTCCGGTAACATGCACGTCGCATTCGCAGCCGTCGGCGCAGCCATCGGTATCGGCCTTCTGGGTGCAAAGGCTGCTGAAGCCACGGGCCGTAATCCGGGCGCGGCAGGCAATATCCTGACGCTTTCCATCATCCTCGCGGCGCTGATCGAAGGTATCGTTTTCTTCGCGATCTTCCTCGTCAAGTAATCCTGTTTTCCGCCCGGATCGGTTTCTCCGGTCCGGGCCTTCTTTTCCCGAATCCATCTGCCTTTTCTCAACGACTCACTCCCGATGTTTCCGACCTTCGACATTCTAGCAGCCGCCGCCTCCGTTGAATCCGAGGGCGCTTTGGGAGAAATCACGCGGACCTTTAAAATTACCTGGCCGCTCTTCATATCGCAGTGCGTTAGCTTTGCGATTGTCGCTATTCTTCTCAAGAAATTCGCCTTCGGACCGGTCCAGGGGATGCTTGAACAGCGCCGCAACCGCATCGCCGCGGGCGAGGCCAAGCTCCAACAGATCGAACGCCAGCTCGCCGAATCCGAGGCGACCACCGCCGCCGCCATCGCCATGGCAAATGACGAAGCTGTGCGCATGATCAATGAGGCCAAGCAGGGTGCCGCGAATTTCACCGAGCAGAAATCGAAGGAAGCGATCGCGCAGGCCCAGCAGATTCTGATCAAGGCAGAAGCCGCTGCCAAGGCAGACCGCGACCGTCTGGCTGCCGACCTCAAGCGCGAGTTCGGACGCCTCGTGGCATCCACCACCTCGCAGGTCACCGGTAAGGTGCTCACGGCGGATGACCAGAAACGCATCAACGAAGATGCGCTTGCCCGGGTCGAAGCCTGATTCCATCCACTCCGCCCTCATGAAAATTTCCAAAACCGCCGCCGCCGCCGGGCGTCGTTTGTTCGGCCTCTGCCAGACGGACGGTCGCTTCGATGAAGCGAAGCTGCGCTCGGTGGTTGCCAAGCTCATCGAGGCCAAGCCACGGGATTTCAAGGCGATCCTCGCTGCAATCCAACGCCTGACCCGGCTGGAAATCGCGCGCCGCGAGGTGACTGTCGAGAGCGCGGTGCCGATGGACGAGCCGACCCGTCAGCGCATCGTCGCAGGGCTCGAGAAACAGTACGGCACCGACCTCATTCTCCAATACGCGGTCACGCCCGAGCTTCTCGGCGGACTCCGCATCCGCGTGGGTAACGATGTTTTCGACGGCTCCGTCCAGAACCGCATCGACCGTCTCGCCGCCGCATTCTAACGTATTTCCCAATTTCACCCGATACCGAACACTCGCCATGAGCAGCATCCTCCAGGAACTTGAACAGCAAATCGCCGGCATTACGTCGTCCGTCGAAAAAACCAATGTCGGCACCGTCCGCCAAGTCGGCGACGGCGTGGCAAAGGTCGAAGGACTTTCGGACGTCATGCTCAATGAGATGATCGAGTTCCCCGGCGGTGTTTACGGCCTCGCCCTGAACTTGGAAGAAACCGAAGTCGGCTGTGTGCTCCTCAGCTCCGGCGAAAGCATCAAGGCCGGCGACGAAGTCCGCACCACGAGCCGCCTTCTTTCGGTCCCCGTGGGCCGTAATCTCCTCGGCCGCGTCGTCAACACACTCGGCGAACCGCTCGACGGCAAAGGCCCCATCGTCGCGGACGCCCAGTATCCCGTCGAAAAGCTCGCTCCCGGCATCATTACCCGGAAGTCCGTGTCGGTTCCAGTCCAGACTGGCATCATGTCGATCGACGCCATGATCCCGATCGGCCGTGGCCAGCGCGAACTCATCATCGGTGACCGCTCCACCGGCAAGACCACCATCGCGGTGGACACCATCATTTCGCAGGCCCAACAGAACAAAG
>ENA-OFCF01001213-OFCF01001213.1-metagenomes-genome-assembly--contig:-NODE-1213-length-10205-cov-8.565419_pt1 | contig 10205 bp, 7 predicted proteins | sample MGYA00153387_OFCF01 | MGnify analysis MGYA00153387 | reverse complement strand
TGGCACATCAAAATTCAAAAATCATCACTCGGCAATCGTCAATCAGAAGGCTGCCATAACCATTTCTCTATGTGGGATTTTCTTAAGTTAGCGCCTATGAGGTTGGTCCCTGCCTCATGCCTACTCGCAACAACATCAGGCTCAACTTTTTTGATCTCCTGCACCCTCAATCCCTAACCATTTTCTGCGCTTGCAGAAGGGTGATTCTGCGTTCAGTGTGCGGGCGTGACCGAAACAATGGAAAGTTCCCGCCGCTGGAGCGGATTTGTTTGCCCGGATTGCCGGTTTGTTTTTCGTGTGCCGCGCGATCACGATGGCCGTGGCATCGTCTGTCCGAGTTGCCGCAGGATGTTGAGAATCCCGCAGGCAGGAGACCAAACTCCGCCTTTAGTTCATGCGCTGCGCTCCGCTAAGGAAGAAACCAATCCATCCGAGACGAAACCAAACGGAAAATTGCGGCGCAGAAAAAAAACTCAAAAAAATCAGGAGCATGGATGGGAACACGCGCAAGACAGCGGGACCAGTAGCCGAAGCAAAGAAAAACGTCAAATGGCCCTGATGTTGATCGGCGGAACCACTTTGCTTTTATCAATGGTTGTCGGTGTTTTCACCGTGATGAACCGGAAAAATAACGCTAATCCATCAATCCCGTTGTCCGCACCTGCGCAGCCAACTACCGCACCAATCATTGCCTCGTTAGATACACCAATTCTCAACGAAAGCGAATTTCTAGCAAAAGCAGAACCCCTCGCGAAAAAATTAATGGAGGCCCGATCCATCGAGGAAATCCTCCCTTTGGTGCGCAATCCAGAGACGTCATCAGTCAGAATCAAAGCGTTCTATCCAGATGGAAAAATCACGGCGCCCGGCATGTCCGCATTTAACACATCTGGCGAAGTCACCACCCAAGGCCAGATCCGCGTGGTGATGGTGAGCAGTCGTGATTTCGAAGATATGGCGATCGCTTTTTTCGAATCACCAGATGGCCTCAAGATTGATTGGGAGAGCTGGGTGGGATGGTCCGAAATTTCTTGGGATAATTTTCTAACTACTAAGCCGAGCGAGTCCGCGTTATTTCGCGTCACACTGAGTGCGGTGGAATACTACAACTTCGCATTCTCTGATGAAAGCAAGTGGCAATCCTATCAGCTCATGTCGCCAGATGGCACTCATTCAATTTATGGCTACGCCGAAAAAGATTCTCTGCTCAACGCCAAACTCAAGCTTTCCCCAGACGTCAAACGAATTTCTGTCACTCTAGCATTAAAATTTCCACCCAACGACGCGGCATCCAATCAAGTGGCAATCGATAAATTCCTCGCAGACGGATGGGTTTTAGAAACCGAAAAATCCAAGTGATACCAACATCATACGACAAAGCGCTCGAATTGAATCTGGATCCACAGGTTTACGGAACTCTAGCGGAAATCGGTGCTGGTCAAGAAACTGCAAATTGGTTTTTCCGTGCCTCCGCCACTGCGGGACTCGTGGCCAAAACTATCTCTGCCTATGACATGACGATGAGCGATGCCATCTACGGCCGCACCGAACGTTATGTCTCCGCCGAACGGCTAGCCGCCATGTTCGGCCACGAGTATAATATATTGTTGGAGCGATTAGATGCCAAACGAGGGAAGGAAACCACCTTCTTCACGTTCTGCAACACCGTTAGGGCAAGAGGCTACAAAGATTGCGGAGAATGCCATGGATGGCTAGGCATTCGCTATCAGAAAAGACCTGGCGATCCTCCATCCGACATCACCATGCATGTCCGCTTGCTCGATCTGGACAGCATCGCCCAAATGGAAGCACTCGGAATTATCGGCCTGAACTTGATATATGCAGCATTCCGTCACCAAGGGCATTTACAGAAATTCGTAGAATCATTGCTAGATAATCTCACCGTCGGGCGGGTGGAGGTGGATTTTCTGAAATTCAGCGGTCATGGTTATAGTTTTTTCGACAACCGTCTTTGCGCTCTACAACTCGTACAAAGCGGTCTAACTGATGCCACGATGTTTTTGCCTAATGGAGAAGTCGTGCAGCCGGCAGAGGCGCTCTATCGTCATCCAGTATTGTTATTACGCGGCAGTTTTGATCCGGTGCTCAACCTGCACCTCGCGATGCTCAAACAAGCACGAGTTGGTTTTTCCAAATCCCTAGCAGTCGAAGACCGTGGCTCCGAAATCGAGTTATGTGAAATCTCAATGCACAATCTACTTCGCGATTCTGCAATCGATTTGGTCGATTTTATCAATCGCGCAGATGCACTCCAAGCTCTTGGGAAAACGGTCCTGCTATCAAGTTGCGCAGAATTCCACCGCATCGCCGCATTTCTCAACCGCTGCACCAACAAGCCGGTGGGTATTGTCTTGAGCATCGGCTTGCTCAATGAGTTGTTCAAAGCCAAGTGGTCAGAAAATCTAGCGGGTGGCCTGTTGGAATCTTTCGGCCGCTTGTTCAAAAAAGGTGTGACACTCCAAGTTTTCCCTTGGGCAAACCGCAAAACCGGAGAGCTAGTGACCGCAGATAACTTCCGTGCTCCAGAAAACTGTATGCATCTCTATCAGCACTTTATCGGCACTGGTAGAATTCAAGGAGTATCTTGCGAAGACGCATCACTGCTGGCGCACACCGGTCGGGATGTTTGCAGAATGATTCTGGAACGCGATGATCACTGGCGCGAACTCGTCCCGGAAGCGGCGTGGGCGATGGCTGAACGTCATGCCCAACTCGGCTAGGCCTCGCCTGTTATTGCCCAGTCTCGGATTCTTGTGAATCGCCGTATAGAATTCTGGTCCGCGGTTTGAGCAAATCAAAATCAGAGCCACAATACATGCAGCGGAATTCCGAGATAATGAGCCGCACACATGATCACCGCGATGCGGAACGGCCGTGGACTCGGGAGGGAGCGCGCACGCGGCAGCCTCGCCTTGATAGACGGAATATTGGAATCGGTGATGGACTTATGTATAGCCACGACTACCGGAAGAAACTCTGAAAACCGAAGATTATTTGCAAGTCCTGATTTTCTAAAAAGCCGTAGTTTAGCGGGCCACTACATCATGGGGGAGGAGTCGTTTGAATTTACTTCGGTCGCAGTTGGCTCGGAGTTCGTCTTTTTTGGCTTTGTATCCCACTGTGCAATCATCGAACAAAAGCCGAAAATTAGGACGGCAGACATGGCTTTGTAAAACATCCAGATCGTATCTTGGCCTGCGGTGAAGCCGTAGTTGTGCAGGCCGACGCCGAGGAAATTCACGTGCCACCATGAAAAGGTGACGATTACTGCAGTGAAGACAGAAGCCAAATGCAGTCCCCATTCGCGGAGGAATCCGCCGAGTCTCGCGTGCAGGATTGCGAGGGTCCACAGCACGATGAGTAACGCACCGTTTTCCTTGGGATCCCAACCCCAAAAGCGGCCCCATGAATCATTCGCCCAAATTCCACCAAGCACAGTGCCGACCAGTGATAGGAAACAAGTGAAACACACCATGCCATAGACAACTCGCGTGAGTGAACGCCGCAGAGCAAGATCTTCGCCATCGAGACTCAGTCCGCGCATGAGAACGTAGCCAGTGGATAGAAACGCAGCTAACAGACCAGCCGCATATCCTAACGTAATCGTAATCACGTGGGTGGTCAGCCAGTAATTCGAATCCAAAACAGCGATGAGCGGAGCCATGTGGTCCTTCGCATCACCGAGTTCAAACCTGCGCGCCAAAACAATCAACGCGACACCAAGAATAGGAGCGATACCAATAGCGAAGCGCCGCGGAACTAACCATTCTAGGATCAGCGAAATCGCGACCACGGCGGTGGCGATGAATATTACCGTGTCATAAAGATTTCCCACTGGTGGCCGCGCCATGATGAGGCAGCGCATGGTAATAGCGGCGATGCAGCAGGCGAGGCCTACAAGTGTAAAAACCCAAGTGATCCAACAGCAAACGCGGCCCGCCCGGGCTTGGCCAGAGGCCCACATACCTAGTGCCGCCAATGATCCTGCTAGAAAATAAATCATTGCATGGAGAAACAAATTTTTGCGGTCGTAAGTGGCTTCCAAGCCGATTTTATCACCTTCATTTCTCTCGCTGGCACGCCGGGTAATTCGTTCGTTGAGCGCGATCAATTCCTTACGAAATGTGCCTTCATCCCGATCAACCGCGCGAGCGAGCGACTCCAATGCGATGATGTCGTCAATGGCCGTTTTGGAGTTTTCCACAGTGCCAGTTTGCATCACCTCCATGATCGAATTGCCCGCACTTTTCCATGTCTTTTCTGCTGTGGATGCCGGTGGCAGAATCATTAAACCAAATTTTGCTAGATTTGAAGCATCCACCACTTGACTGAGCAGATTTTCGAGGCGGGGCTCCACCGCCGCTCCACCGCTTCGCGCTTGATCGAGTTGAGTGCGGATTTCTGGAGTGGTGACCGCATGCATCATCGCGCTGAGGTTAGCGCGTTGATCAGTGCTTCCTGATTCGCCAGCCCCCTTCATTTCCACACCGAATCGCGCAAAGCTGAAATACCCTAGCAGACTTTCATAAGTCCGAACGTTGGCGGCAAGATCGAGAATTTGAGTTTGAACGGGATCACGTTTTTTCTCTTCGATGGTGGCATAAGATTCGGCAAGTTTATCAAGTTTTTCTCGTCCGGCTTCCAAATCGGAATAGCTGTAACGGTCGCGTTTGCCGCGAGGGTTCACGTTTATCGCTTCGATCACTGCTGAGTTATCGATGCGAAATGTCGGCTGGCGCACGGCATCTTGCGGACGGAATAACAGATCTAACATCCACGGAACCGGCTTGAGCTTGATCGTTTTTTTGTCTTCCGCTTCGATTTTCATCGAACGTGCACCGTGCAAGCTGAGCATAGTGAACCCGGCATAAGTGGCTAACGGCTTGATGCGGCCGCCGTCCTGCACCGGCAGCGTTTGGGCAATCGCAATGGTTTCCGGCGACCACGGTCGATAGTTTTCTATAATCCGGACATCGCCCTGCGGACGATTATCGAGCACGACTTGATAGAAAATCATCAACAAACCAGCTAGTGCGAGAACTGCGGCAATCAGACGTCCGGTGTGAAATGATCGAGCAGTCATGGCGCTTGTTTGCGGGTGTTAGATGCGAGGAACAGGCCAAATTTTGTCAGAAACGTGACTAACATTCCCGCCGCGACGATGTAGAGGCTGTATTCCGGCCATTTGTCCGCTGGATTGCGCACGATCTCGAATACCGAGGCGATGGATTTTCCGCTCTGGTCGTAGCTAGCTTGGAAAAACGTGAGTCCCTCGTAACGCATCGGTTCGTTCATTTGGATGGTGAATTTCGCTTCCTCACCTTTTTCGATGCGGGTGATTTTACTAACAAATTTTGAAGGCTTCATCGTGCCAGGGTGAAAGTCTGCGGTGAACTGGTCGAGCCTAACCGTGAAAGGCATTGGCCACAGCTGCTTGCGCATGTCCACGGTAAAAACTCGGTCATCGATCCGCAGCGTGAACGGATGGAAAGCTGCACCTGCTAGAATAAATGGCGGAGATTTTGATCCATCCTGACGGATCACGCGGGCATAACACGCGGCAGTGTTCGCCTCAGCCTTCACCTCCGGCGGCAAAGAAAACAGATAGAATCCATCTGCCTCACGCTCGCCACGCGTGGGAGCCCGCTCGTGGATGCCCACCGGCACAGCATGAGGTGAATAACCCGCAATTTCTAAATCAAATGGCAGTTCCGCAAGTTTGAAAATACGATTGTTTCCATCCGTAAGATCTTCCAAATTTTTACCGCGGATCACACGCACAGATGATAGATTACCATCTTTGATTTCCGTGATTTCCACCGTGTATTCAAAAAAATCCTCAGCGGCATCGTTGGTCGCACCTTCACGCACTAACATGCTGCCACGTTCCGAGTAATGATGAGCTACACCCGCGGAGACTAACATCAAGATGATCCCGAGGTGAGAGACCATATTGCCTGCATGTTTCCAGCCTTTGCGAATGCGGATCACGCCGCCAAGTATCAGATTGATCAGCAACAGAGCACCAACCCAATAGCCACCCGGTAAGGGAAATGGCACGATTTTTCCGTTGATTTCAGGGATCACGTACCAAGCGCGCCAGTGGAAATATTTGTTGAGCGTGGCATACAGACCATTGTCGATTTGTTCGAGCGTGGCTAGCCATGTCAGCAGACCTAACACAAGCAGTAAAGTAGTAGCTAAACCAAATCCTGAGAAAAAATTAAAAATCCTGCGCGCAGTCGTTTGAGGGATTCTGATAGGTGGCGGAGTGACGGTAGCTTCCATGATCAATCGACCCATTTCAGGTTCTTGGCAAAAGATTCGAGCGAGGCGTGTTGTTGTTCCACTTCACCAAGTGGACCGACCATCTTAACAGTGAGAATTTTCCCATTGATTTCCGCGATCACACCGGCGAGAGCGAAACCGGATTTAGCAGGTGCTCCCATGCCGGGTTGGTATTCGCCGCTGGCCTCCACCCACACTCCAGCATCACCTGCTAGAGACACGGTGCGCAATTTTTTCAAGCCCACTCCATCAATGGCAGCTGCGCCGAATTGTTTGTTGAGCCAACGGTTTACGTTATCGATTACTGTGCCGGATGAGATAGAAACCCAGACCTCGCCAGCGCCGCTTTCACCGAATCGATAGTTGAGCAAACGAAGCTCGGTAGCGGGAAGTGCTAACCACCCATTTGGCGTTTCGCCTCTAACTGGACTTGGTTTTGCGTTGCGGAATCGTTCATCGCTGGTTGCGAATAATTTGGGAGACGCGTCCCTGGCAGTGAGAGTGCGGGTTTCGGTCACGACCACTTGTTTCTTGTGCTCGCATGAGCAAAGAAAAATCAGCCCGAAAATCATCAATAAGGTGCAGCGCATCACGTCCCACCCCCGATAGGCGCGGCCCCGCCATGGCGCAAGCGGAAATGGACTTGAATCAAGGAGCTTTTGATTTATCGGCGCAATCGTGAGCGATTTTTCAGATGCTTCGGACAGGATCACGCAGAAAATCTCACAATCCCAACTTGAGTTTTTGTTTGATGCGTTCGACATCTTCCCGCGAATGATTTTGAAATTTCTGTTGCTCCATCAAGTTGTATGCAGCTTGAAATTTTCCGGCATGTTCGAGGACACGCACTTTTGCACGGAAAAAGTAACGCCAGTGAATGGCATGGGCAACTGGATCTAACCTGAGTTGGCGCATGTATAATTCCATCCTCTGAATTTCTGCTAGACCAACGTTGGACCCGGCAGTGTGCGACATCGCCAACGCATACTGACCGCGACACGCGATGTCTGCCAATGCGAAGTGTCCAGACGGAAGCTCCCGTCGCGGTGACAGCCGCTGATTTTCATCCATGAATTGTTTGTAAACAACAGGCCAAGATTTCCGCTGGCGATCAATCACTTTCTGCCATTCTCCGGCAGCGGCATCGCGATCCTGCAATTCCCAAATCGCACGAGCTTGTGCCGGATATTGTTTCAGCACATCTGCCATTAATATATCGAGATCATGCCAAGCAAAAGACCGTCTAGCAGACATAGCGACAAAAACTAACAAAAGAATAATCACTGGAATCCGCGGAGATAATCCACCCAAACAAAATTTCCAAGCACCCGCCAGAGCGATGGCCGCAGCCAAACAAAACCATGGTAAGCCAGGATAAATCCGGTATTCAGGCATGAATTCTGGGATCAAATACAGCACACGGAAAAGCATCGTGGCCACAAACAAAAACAAACACACGCCGAAGAGCCGCGTGCTTTTCCGCCAAGCAAGCCACAGGCTGGCAGCCGTGAGCAGCAGCATCGCCGCTGCCGCGAACATCGCTGTCTTATCTGGCACGTTGAACCATCCAGAACCCGGCGGCACCAAAGTTTCCGCGATTTGGTGATCGGCACTAAGCGCCACTGGTATCACCGCACGCCATGCAAATTCCCAAAAAACACGCGCCACGGTGTAAGCGTGACCGATGAACCTCGGCTCGTCCCATAGTTCTGTGCCTCGCCATAATCTCGTCACAATCCCGGAAAACCACAACACGGTGAAAATTGATAGAACCACCGCACCGAAGACCCATTTTCCACGACGTAATATTTTCCAGTGCGCCGGAGTCATGAATGCGAGACCGACCGCAGTGATCATCATAAATACATGAAAGATTCCCGGGCCTTTGGACAAAGTCGCGCCGACGACACCCAAGCCGACCCAAATCCACTTCTTCCATCCGCCATCGCGCAAGAAAAGCAGCAGCGCCCACGATGCTAACAGCGAAAACAAAGTAACCCATGCGAGATCTTGCGTGCGCATGTAGTTAGGAATTTCACTTCCCAATGGATGAACGGCAAATAACAGCGCCGCAAATAACGCCACTCCCGCCGCCATACGGTCTCGCAGAAAATCCCTGCCGAAGCCAAACAACACACACGCCACCGCCGTGTGCAACAGCCAATTGACCGCATGAAAAGCCACTGCAGACATGCCGAACAGCTTGTATTGCAAGACGTATCCAAAGCAGGTCCACGAGGTCAGCGTGTTATCCCAAAACCGTCCTTCACGCAGCGCACTGCTTTCGCTGACGCCACTGTCATCCATGTAAAACTGCGAACCAAGGCACCAAAGATGCGCCAGAGCGCTGGCCGCAATGACATAAAGAAAGGGCAACCACAATGATTTCCCTGCCATCTTATCGATCATGTTGCCGCTTGGTTTTGATTCCATAGCGACTATCTGCAATTCAACGGGCATCGAAGCAATTCAAAAACTCAAATGAGCAAAAAATGCGGAACGCACACTTGACTTGCCCAGATCGTAAATCTGACGAGGTCTCAGGAGACTAGCGCATTGATTCCACTCTCACAAAATCTAAACTAACACATTGCTAAGCCGGCATCGGCGCGGAAATCAGCGGCTTCTGCCCGAAGATCGAAGTTTTTGCTTCGCTGCGTTATGTTCAAGAGTTCTACGCTGTGGAACGGCCAGAAGGTCAATTGTTAGCACTCAATCTAACCAAGAGATTCTGACGATCCGCTTGAGAGAAAAAACCGCTGTGCCGTCATTGGCGCTGTGAGCCACGTTCCGTAAACTCAATAGGTGGAATCGCCTAATGTTTTTCAGTTTTCCTATCAAAGGCGTAACTTAGAACATTGGGTGATGACTCCGTTTCAATTATATCGGTTCGGGCCAGCAACCAAAAATTGTCGGACACAGCAGTCGGGGTGAAACTAGCCCGCAAGAACAAGACCGCAACCGAAAAGAAAAAAAAGATTCGGCTTTTCATCGGACAATTCGCATTTGCAATGCCGTTAGAAATTCACATGTGGCTAAAAGACACCGAGCATGCATGGACGGTTGGTGGCTTCATTTTTTAAAGCAAAAAGTTTACCGGAACGGACCACTTGCTTGGAAAGGATGACTTAGGTGACTTAAATTTTAAGCCTACTTTATATAGCGGAACCTGAAGAAACGCCGGGTATCTGCGTTAGGCGGTGTGATCGTCACTTTTTCTGTGCTGGGGCCAATGGGTTGTGTAGAAAATCGCAGTGTGGGCTCTTCAGAGATGAGCTTCCAATCCACCAAGTTGTCGCTGGTTTGAAGGAGGCTCGAACTCGACTCGAACAGCAATTGTTGGTATTCCACAAAATTAGCCGCACCGCTACCCATCACCACCTTCAATGTCTGCACTTCAAGTGGCTCCGGGCCGCCGTTGGTTGGATTTGTCAGACCTATCAAATCGATCACCACTTCATCAATAAAGGTGCTATTGCCCTCGGTGTCTCCTGAGTCATCCGTCGCTTCGAGGCGCACAACGTGCGATCCCGCAGCGACCGTGAATGGTGAGCTGGTGCTGTAACTTCCGAATGACGCACTGGTGGGAGTGATCAGATTGCCAATTTGAGTGCCTCCTACACTGACTCTCACGGGTTGGATCTGACTCAAGCGACGCGCGGCTTTAAAGCGAATCATGTAAGTTCCTGCCGCAAAACCGACGGTTTGGGAAATGGCGCCAAGATAACCCGGACTGCCTTTCAACTGAGCCGTTTGAATGCCTTCGGGCGCAATAGCAGCATTTCTCGTGCTGCCATTCGCCTGGATGTACGACTTGCTAGTAAAGTCCCAGCCCGAGCCTGTGGGATTTTGGAGGTATTTATTTTGAATCCCGCTGACGGCTGGAATTTCGAAGC
>ENA-OFCF01001210-OFCF01001210.1-metagenomes-genome-assembly--contig:-NODE-1210-length-10210-cov-3.108419_pt1 | contig 10210 bp, 10 predicted proteins | sample MGYA00153387_OFCF01 | MGnify analysis MGYA00153387 | reverse complement strand
CGAAGAGTTCGGGAACGAGGTGTCCAAACGCTTGCCTGGTTTGATTTTTCGTGATCCCAAGCCATTCTTCCGGCGGGATATTTATTTGGACTCTTTCAAAATACCGGAGTTGCTAGCTGCATGAGTGCTGAGCACGACTACACCGGGCATTGGGATAAAAAGTTCAGTACCCGTGCTTGGGGTCGCTATCCACCCGAGGACTTGGTTCGCTTCATGGGCGGCCGTTTTCGCGAAGCAGACCGCAAATATGTGCGCGTACTCGAAGTAGGATGTGGTCCTGGTGCCAATGTCTGGTTCTTGCATCGAGAAGGATTTGCCGTGCATGGCATTGATATTTCGCAGACAGCGATCGGCTTGGCTGCCGCGCGACTTGCAAAGGAAAATAGCGAAATTTTTAGCCCGGATGCGGATCTTCGTGTTGGCAACTTCAGCAAGTTGCCATGGCCGGATGGACATTTCGACGTTGTAGTGGATATTTTTGCGCTTTATGCCAACACGCTTGAAGTAATCTGGCAGGCATTGCGTGAAATTGACCGTGTTTTAAAGCCAGGCGGTTTGCTGTACACAAAACTCTGGGGTACCCAAACCACAGGTTTTGGTGAAGGCATCGAGCTAGAAGCTGGCACATTCGACGCAATTCCAACGGGTCCGTGTAGCAACATGGGTGTCACTCACTTTTTCACACAAGATGAAATTCAAACCGTGTTCGGCAAATTCTTTCAGTCAATAGCTATAGAGCGTGTTTTGCGAGACGACAGTGTGGCGACTCAGAGAATAGAAGAATTCCATTGCCAGTTTTTCAAGCTCAGGCAATGACATGCCAGTTGTCTGCTTTGTCACCCTAAGCCGCTCGGACTATGCCAGCTTGCGACCTGTGGCGACTGCCGCTTTAGCCGATACAGACATTGATGCGCGAATCGTGGCGGGTGGCAGCCATTGCCTGAAGCGCTATGGCAACACCCTTGAACAAATTCTGGCCGACGGCTTACCAATACATGCTGTCGCCACATTTTTGGATGAGAGTGATGACAGCACAGCAGAATTGGCTGCCGCCTATGCGCGTGCTGTATCCGAGTTTGTACGGATATTCGTTGCGCTAAGCCCCGACTATGTTTTCGTCATCGGTGACCGTTGGGAAATGCTTGCAGTCGTTTCGGCAGCCTCCATGCTCCAAATTCCTATCGCGCATCACTCCGGCGGAGACATAACTCAGGGTTCAGCAGACAACCAGACTCGCTATGCGCTGACCGTACTGTCGCACCTGCACATGGTTGCACTGCCCGAGCACCGTGATCGGCTGATTCACATGGGCGAAGAAGAATGGCGCGTGATCACAACAGGCGAGCCAGCGCTTACCGCACTGGCTGACTACGCCGCCGCAGTACCAGACATCTGGACTCATTTGAGCCTGGTGCCCGGCGAGCCTTTCGTGCTCGCGACTTTCCATCCGACCTCGTTTGATACACATCTGCCTGAAGTGCAGATCGACATCTTTCTTCAGGCAATTGATGCTATTGACTGCGCTATCATCCTAACCGCTCCCAATCCCGATGCAGCAAGTGAGCTGTTCCTGAAGCGCTACAAGAGCTTCGCGTCCACGCGACCACGTGTGCAATTGCATGAAAACCTTGGTAGCAAAATCTATTACGCCGCGATGGCCGAAGCCAATTTCATGATTGGCAACTCGTCAAGCGGCATGTGGGAGAGTTCGAGCTTCAAACTGCCAGTCGTGAATATCGGCCCGCGCCAGCAAGGAAGAATTTGTGGCAACAACGTGGTCAATTGTGAACTCGAGTTTGTTGCTATCTCGGTTGCGATTGAGCAAGTCAGTAACGCCGCTTTCCGCAGTAAACTGATTGGCGAGAACCCTTACGTCAACCCACTCACCTTGACATTGATTCTGAACTGTCTGAAGCAACCCCACGACCGCGCCAGGCTGCTTGCAAAGAGCTTCATCGACCCACTGCGACTGCGATAGCATCATGTACTGCTTGACTCCTGCGACTGAAATTGTCCGCTGGAAAGAGGCGCTCATGCTTGTGGGCGAGGTTGACGCAAGCTGCCTGCCTGAATACCACCAAGCTTACTCACTGCGCGTCCCGCATTCCACTCCACTGTTATGGCACTACTCGCAGGATAACAACCACCTGGTTTATCCCTTCCTATTGAGCGCAGTGACAGTGGACGGCGTGACCACAGGTTTTCACGATATCAGCAGCGTCTACGGTTATACCGGCCCTCTGTCCAACACAACAACGCCCAGTTTTTTAAGCGGTGCATGGAAGGCATTTGACGAGTATGCTGCCAAGCAGCGGATCATCGCCGAATTCATTCGCTTTAGCCCGTTCAACCGCAACGAGAAAATCGCACACCCCCAGGTACTTGTACTTGCCAATCGTGAACTTGCAGCGTCTCGACTACCAGCCACAGAAGAACAATTCCTCGCATCGCTGAACCCCAAGACGCGCAACATGCTACGCAAGGCCACACGCGCAGGTCTATGCGCCAAAGAGCTCGATCTTCCTGCGCATCTGCCGGAATTTCGCGCACTGTATGCTGAGACGATGAGTCGCAATGGTGCGCCTGAATTCTTTCTTTATGACGACGACTACTGGGCTCACATGCTGGCGTTGACTCCGCAACATATGCGCCTGTTCGGCACGTTGGTTGAAGGGCAACTCGTTGCCGCATCAATAAGCATCACGCATGGCAGTTCTGGGCTATATCACCTAGGCGCAAGCCTGGTTGAATATGCAAAGCTAGGCGCAGGTAACCTGTGTTTGTACGCCATGTCCTGCGGTCTACTGGCCGATGGTGTGGTTTTCCTCAACATGACAGGCGGACGCACCATCAATGCCGATGATCCGCTTTTACTTTTCAAGCGGAGCAACTCCAACGACCTTGTCACCTTCCATATTGGCAAGCGCATTATCGACACCCCCGCGTACAATGCTTTAGCTTGTACATGGCAACAACTTCACGGTAAGTTACCAGAACCTGGAAAAATTATTTTTTGGCGAAACTGAGCAAGGGAAAGCATGGATTTCGTATCAAAGCAGTTTGACTTTCGACCAGGTGAACGCTGCATAGTCATCGGCGAAATAGGCGTGAACCACAATCGGCAGGAAGACCTGCTGTTTCGACTGATCGATGAGGGTATCGCTGCCGGCCTGGACATCATCAAATTGCAACGTTTCAAAGCCGAAGAAGAGATAGCGGTTTTCGCCCCCTCCACCGACTATCAAAAGAAAGCAGGAAGTATCGACGGCCAGCTAGAAATGGCACGCCAACTCGAACTCCCAGATGAATGGCTGATAAAAGCCTTTGAGTATTGTAAGGAACGCGGTGTCGGTTTCCTGTGTACTGCTTTCGATCACAGCAGCGTAGATTTTTTAGCCGACCGATTAGGCTGCAATACCGTAAAAATCCCTTCCCCGGAAGTCAGCAACAAGCCGTTGCTACAGCATATGGCTCGTAAGTTCAACGGCATTCTCCTGTCAACTGGCGCCAGCTACTTGAGCGAAGTGGCAAGCGCGATTGACTGGATGAATGAAGTCGCTCCGCGCGAACTCGCGATCATGCATTGTCTGTCCGAATACCCCGCCCCAGTAGATCAAGCAAACCTGCGCGCGATGGTCAATATGCGCAAGGTCTTCAATGCGCCTGTTGGTTACTCCGATCACACGCCGGGTCAAGTCGTCGCCGTGGTAGCAGCAGGTTTGGGTGCCTCCATGATTGAGAAGCACTACACACTTGACAAGAATCTTCCAGGCCCAGATCACAAAGCATCACTTGACATAGCGGAACTGCGTTCATTCGTCCAGGCCGTGTGTCAGGCCAGTGCCTGCTTGGGCGATGGTGTGAAGCGCCCGGTGCCTGCCGAAATTGCAAATCGCCCTCTGATAAGAAAAAGTGTGGTCTGCGCAAGCCCCGAACTGAAAGCAGATACGCCAATCACCGCCAGCATGCTAGGTGTGAAGCGACCTTGGACACCTGGAGCTATCGAGCCCTTTGAAATCGATAACATCATCGGACTTACACTGCGCCGCAACAAGCAATACGATGACGCCATCTTCTGGTCAGACTTCCATTAGCCCACGGATTCTCTGCGTTAGCTTGGGAAGCATAGGTAGGCGTCACCTGCGCAACGCCCGCAGCCTGGTGCCCAACGCCCGTATCGCAGTTTGGCGTCAACACACGCCGAATAATGTACTGCCAGAAGGGGCTGACGAGGTTGCTTTGGATCTGAAGGCCGCACTGGATTTCAAGCCAGACGCGGTTTTGGTATCCTCGCCTGCCAGTGAGCACATTGCCAACGCCCGCCCTTTTGCGCAACGCAATATTCCCACGTTTCTGGAAAAACCGCTGGCAAGCAGCAGCGAGGGCTTGAATGAATTCACCGCTTTGTGCAGCTCATCTCGCGGCTTCACAATGGTGGGGTACGTGTTGCGATTTCTTCCAGTGCTGCATGCGATTCGGCAACACATTCTGAACGGTATGCTGGGTCATGTTTATACCGCCCGTATTGAGGTTGGTCAGTATCTGCCTGACTGGCGACCCGGGAGCGATTATCGCAAGAGCGTGAGTAGTCAGCGTAAGTTGGGCGGTGGTGCGCTACTGGAACTCAGCCATGAGATCGACTACGCGACATGGCTATTCGGATGGCCACGGTCAATTCAATGCAGCGCCACCCGCTTGAGCGCTATGGAAATCGATGTCGAAGACTCCGCTCATGTATTGATGGAATACACGGATAAGCGAGTCTGTCTTCAGCTCGACTTTTTACAGCGCGTGGCCAGCATGGCGGTACAGATTGTTGGAAGCAATGGCACATTAATGGCGGATCTCATCAAAGAAGAACTCCGACTGATTGATCCCTCCAATCCGACCGGGCGCCTTCTAGAAGTGCCAAAACTACCCAACGGCAACGACATCTATTTGCGCCAGTTCGATTTTTTCTTTTCCAAAGCGATACCCGACTATATACCCGTTTACGAACAAACAAACGATTTTTCCGAATGGGCAAGTGTAGAAAACGCTGAAAAAATTTTAAAACTGGTGGACATCGCCAAGCATGCCAGCAACAGCGGCATCAGACAGCAGATGTCCTTTGAAAAAGAACCATGAACGCAACTGCCTTTATCTTTGCGCGCGGTGGCTCTAAAGGCGTGAAGCAGAAAAACATTTATCCAGTCGCCGGAAAACCCCTTATTGCTCACAGCATCGCAAGCGCAATGGCCAGCAAATCGGTGGGGCGCGTGGTGGTATCTACAGACGACGCACTCATCGCTGAAGCCGCTCGGGCTAACGGTGCGGATATTCTTGAACGCCCCGCTGAGCTGGCCACTGACACAACGCCTGAAATAATGGCATGGCGTCATGCCATCGACAGTTTTCCTGCACTTTTTACCGGATCAAACGCTCAGCCCTTCATTTCACTGCCAGCCACCTCACCGTTGCGAGCACCTGAAGACGTGGATGCAGCGGTCGCAAAGTTTCGCAGCCACCCCTGCGACATCATTTTCGGCATCAGCCCTTCTCATCGGAATCCTTTTTTGAATATGGTGATGATCGACGATCAAGATCTCATCAATATCGTCATTCCAGGCTCTGCCGCCGTGCGTCGTCAAGATGTGCCTGAGATATACGACGTGACGACGTGCGTTTATGTGGGCGATGCCTGTTACATCAAGTCCTGTACACGGCTGATGGAAGGCCGCGTCGGCTATAGCATCATTCCAACCGAGCGCGCATTGGACATCGACACGCCGTACGACATTCACCTGGCTGAGCTGTTGCTCACTCACCCTTACCGACGCTACAACAAGGCAAAGCCATGACTCACAAGGTAGCTGCAATCACAGGTGGCGCGGGCCATATCGGCCGCGCCATCGCCCGCAAGCTTGCTGGCCGCGGCGTACAGATCGCTGTGCTGGACAAGATTGAGAGCACAGGTGAAGCTTTCATCACGGAACTCGAGGTCTTGCACCCAGGTGGCCACCGCTTCATCGCCATTGACCTGATGGAGCCGGAGTCTTTCAGCACGATACGCAATCGCATCGAGCACGAATTTAACCGACTTGATTACCTTGTGAACAATGCGGCTTTTTACGACGACACTCCGGGTTGGGGCGTTCCTTTTGCCCAAGAAGGCTATGAGGCTTGGCTCAAAGTCATGCGCGTCAACTTACTCGCACCCTTTTTTCTGAGCCAAGCGTTGCATCCACTGCTTGAAAAGTCGGAGGATGCAGCCATCGTCAACATTGGAACCATGTACAGCGCTGTCGGGCCGGACTGGAGTCTGTATGAGGGTACAGACATGACCAACCCTGCGGCCTATTCGGCCAGCAAGGGCGGCCTCCTTTCGACCACACGTTGGCTTGCTACCGCGTTAGCGCCCAATGTGCGCGTAAACATGGTTTCGCCCGGTGGCATTGAACGCGGACAGTGCCCAGAATTCATAAGACGTTACAACAAACGTACGCCGCTGGGCCGCATGGGCACAGAGCAAGACATTGCCGGCATGGTCTCGCTCTTGCTGTCGCCCGAGGGTGCATACATCACCGGGCAACATATGCTGATTGACGGAGGCTGGACCGCATGGTGAGCCAGTCCCAAGCCAATACGCTGAAGGCCTACGATGCCATTGCACCGCTGTATGCAGAGTATTCAGGCAAGTATCAAAACTACCTGAACGCTGTAGATCAATTAGTAATAAACCGATTGACACCCAATTTGCGTTTACTTGATATCGGCTCGGGCGATGGCCGCAGATTACGCAAGATCACTTCACAACATCTTTTCTGTGAGGTGTTGGCAGTAGAGCCTAGCGGTGAGATGGCGACCTTATGCCGAAAAACCACGGGCTTTGCCGTTCATCAGCTCTTCGGCGATGAACTGGATCAACTATCGGCGACAGATTTTGATATGGTCACCCTGCTGTGGAACGTATTTGGCCACATGGCCGCTTCGGACGTGCGCTTGAAGACACTGAGCTTGATCAAAACCAAGCTGAAGCCGAACGGTTCTGTGCTGCTGGATGTGAACAATCGGCACAATCGTCTTGCCTACGGCCGTTGGAATGTACTCAAGCGCCGCACGATCGATTGCATCGCTTTTAACGAGAAGCGCGGAGACGTGCACTATCAATGGAAGATTGGCAAGGACTCGGTTGCCTCATCAGGCCATTTGTTCACGCCAAACGAAATGGCTGATCTTTTCAAAAAGGCCGGGTTCAAAATTGCAGAGCGTTGGTCGGTCAACTACGCAAACGGACAAGTTTCAGCCTCACCGTTTGATGGTCAATTGTTCTATCGACTAGAGCACGCTTAAACTCGCAAAACGTTCTTACGGATTGAAGACCGAGTGTCGCAATTTCCATGCTCCATCTTCAAATTTCCACAGATGTGGTGAACGAAATTCGTCGCACAGCTGGTCGAAGTAGTTGCGTGTCATGATGGGTTGCTTGAATTTTGAAACAATTTTCGAGCCGAACTCGTTCTCGCGAATCGACAGATAGTCAAACAGTTCCTTCTCAAAGCGCGCTGGATATTCACCATCAAACTTACGAACCAAGGCAACACCTTCATCGCGGTTTATGTCTCCAGATCGCACCTCCTGCGAGGCATCATACGTCGCACGACCAATACCAAACTTTAAAAAAGTCGTGTAGTAGTGCAGGTCGTCCATTTTGTCGTCAATAGAGTTATATTTTGAATATGTACCCAGCGTGCGCTCAGGCGCTGCCTGAAAGCCACCATGCTCCACAGCGTAGTAGTAAGCGCTTTGTGGATGCCATTTAACGTAATGCCCTAGCCAATGCACCTCAATCCCTTTGTCCTCGCATAGCTGCGGATCAATTGGCAGATAGGGTTCAAAGTCTTGTTTTTTGAAACCGAAGTCTTCTTTCAGTTCCTTAAACGAGGTGCCACCAAGATATACGTCAGAGTCGTTGGACATGGTGAAGTATTCAAACTCCTTCATGTCACGTCGCGAACTTTCGTTATGTGCTGACGGGTTGCCATACTCGGCGCCGCTTTCCCCGTAAAAGATCAGCTTGATGTCATGCATGGCTGCCATCTTCGCGGCCAAGTGACGCTGACCAATAATGAAGGGCTGAAACGGGTGCAACAGGCGTTCAGTAGACAGGCGGGTCAGCAAGCGGTGAATTCGGCCGTTCGGCGTCACCAGCTCATTGTCGAAACCGGCATGAATCCACGACTGAAAATTCTTCCAGCCCCAGTCCGTGTAAATATGCGGCGCCCAGGTCACGGTCAGCGGCGTCATGCCATATTTGTACTTCAGCAGATGAGCCTGCATAAAGCTGTCCTTACCACCTGAACCTGGGACGAGGCAGTCATAATGCGCCCCGTTACTGCGGTGCTTGTCGAGCAGAGCCATTAGCTCTTTTTCACGCTCATCCCAGTTGATCGATTGCTTCCAGTCCTTTACACGGCAGGCATCACAAATACCGTCCTCAAAGGCGATGACTTCCTTCTTGGTTTCTCGTGTGTGCTTTTGCTCAATGGTCGAATTCGGACGCTGATTGGAGATCACGCAAGTTTTGCAGAATTCCACATTATTAGGCAAGCCGTAGTAGGCTTCAGTTGCAGAGTCGGTTTCATACTTGGCGTGGTTGCTCATACATAGCTCCAATGTGCATCCCGCGAGGCAGACGCAATTTACTCAAAATAATGTCCGCAATTTTAAGCGCAGCGGGTTCAGTAGACAGTACGCTTTTGATCTGCGCCAACACTTTTGCGAAGCCCTCTTCATCAGCAAGCACGTGTCCAATCTCATCGGGTAGATCAGTCATGCTGCGGCTTCCCCAGGCAACACCCATTGCCGCCAAAGGCAAATCTGGATGCAATACAGATTCGAGCTGCAAAATGCGCCTGTGCATCAAAGCCGCCTCAAGACCCACGGTGGTGGTTCGCGCCAACAGCAGATCTGCATGAGCCAGCAACTCATGCAAGTCGCAATCAATCGCCAAAAAAGCGTTTTCACGCCCTGACAGCCAGCGTTCATAAAAAGCGCGATCCTGAGAAGGGTGAGGACGCACAAGATAGGCGCAACCATTGGCCATCGTTGCCGCATAACATGCTTCAAGCTCGGCGACGATTTCAGCTTCTGTTTTGAAGTGGGAACACTTTCGCACGCTATCCCACCATGCGGGCATATCCGCGTGCAGCACGGCCTTACGCGCACCGACGGATGGAAAATGCCTGCTTATCCAAGTCACACCCAAATCGGGCACGCACTGCCCAATACGATCAAAAGCCGGATTACCGGTGCAATAGAAGGTGCTGATCGCAGGATCGACTAAGCCATCCGCCAAAAACATGTCGCGGGCAGTTTCATTCAGAAACGTGATGTTTTTGGCGCTAATAAGGTAGCCGCCCAAGCCAGTGAAGAGATCTGTCATCGCCAGGGTTTCAAGTCCCCTCTCGTTAGCGACCGCAAGCGCAGCAGCCTCGCTGCGAGGTGAGTTCGACGTGATGACGAAGTCAGGCTGTAAGTGGTCAAAAATACGTGCCATGACGGTTAGAGGAAAGAAAGCCTGCCGGCCACGCCTCTTTATCAACTCTGCAGCCTCAAACTTACCGTAACGTACGACGAGATCCTTGTAGCAAAGTCCAAGATAGGCCACCGAATCGTCGTACTCGATCCCGATCGTCGGGGAGTGATGCTGCTTGGCAAGCTCAACACCCCACGCAAGCGCATCGGCATCCTTCGAGGGATCCAAAAAATCCTTAAAACCAAGTGTTTCAATGTCTCTGGATACGAGTATGTACTTTGCAGCAGGGAGAGCCAATACCTGCACATCAAGCTGGCCATCAACGAATGCTTCACTTCGGCGTAAGGCATGCACCACGGGGTAAACCATGTGGGCATGACCGCCACCGTAAGTGACAAAGAGCAGCCGTTTGCAAGTAGTGGAACGGCTATTCACATCTAGAAGAAATCTACGTAGCGGCGAAATTCGGCAGGAGACACACTGAACAGGAGTTCGTCGCATTCAGCGCGTTTTACTTTTACAAACTCCATCACAAAGGCTTCGCCCAACCCCTTGCAGAGCACCTCATCAACCTCCAGGGCATCAAGCGCTTCAGTCAGGGACGCAGGCAGCCGTGCAATACCGCGCGACTTTAGTTCGGCTAGGCTTAACTGGTAAAGATTGTCATTACACGGCTGACCCGGGTCAAGCTTG
>ENA-OFCF01001207-OFCF01001207.1-metagenomes-genome-assembly--contig:-NODE-1207-length-10215-cov-3.332382_pt1 | contig 10215 bp, 8 predicted proteins | sample MGYA00153387_OFCF01 | MGnify analysis MGYA00153387 | reverse complement strand
GGTAATAAGATGATAACACCGCAAAACATGGCGAAAAAAGAGGGAATTAACACGCGTCCCAAAAAGTTCTTTACAACCTTGTCAAAAACAAGAATCCTTAATGCCTTGGAAGTAAATAATGATTTATCTCCAACTATTTTAAAAAGTATTGAAACGGATATAGTTTATGATTTTTCTGAACAACTAACTGCTTTATTCATATTTTCACATCAAATGGGACAGCTTGGCTTAAAGTTTTATAAATACAAGGAAGATTTGGAAAAATTAGACGTAAAATGCATCATAGTAACTTTTGATGAAGCCGAAATAAAGGGAATTAGCACTAAAAATTCTATTCAAGTGAATAAAAAATGGTAGTAATGAAAAAATTAATCTTTGCCGCAATTTTATCCTGCAATTATATTGTTGCAGGACAAGATATGCCTTTAGACAAGGATTTTTTCAAAAACAAATTGACTGATTTTAAAATAAACCATCCACATTTTGCTGATTTTGAAGCTTTTCGTTTATTTAAACAAGTACAAGGTCAGCAACAGTCTGTTTTGTCGTTAAGACCAAGCGAATTTGCTGATCCATACAATCAGGTGCAACCAATTGGTTACAGAATGAAAAAAATTCCTGAAAAAATAGATTACGATAATTTATTTATGCAATGCGGGCCACTCCAGCCAAGAAATTCTGAAGACATGATGATTCGTGCTATAAAAAATTATGTAATTAATAAATATGTAATTGGATTATTTTTACCAACAATTTACGATGATTAGCTTGCTATTGCAATCATTTATTTTTCAAAAAATCAAAATTAAAAAATTACTTCACATATAATATTGGTTCCTAGATTGCAATAACAATATTTAAAGATTCTGCGGTTTATATTAAAATAAGCAGCATAATAATTGGCAATGTAAATGCCTAAAACACATCTTAAAAAGTTGAATTTTTGTTGAATTGCTAATTTGAATGTTACGATAAAAAATTACAGATTAAAAAACCAAAGACATTATTGCACAATTTGCGATTATTCTTTTTAAAACTTAGTTAAATCTTAAACGTTACAACCGGTCTCGCTGCGTGATTTACCAATCCTTCACTAACGCTGCCCATAAAAAAGTGAGCAAATTTCGTGCGTCCGTGGGTGCAAACCCCAATAATATCTGCATTCACGCGTTCGGCAAAATTCAAAATACCTTTTTCAACATTCACATCATTAAAAATATGCGTAGAAAAAGAATTTATCGAAAAATCTGCCATAAAATCGTTCATAATTTTTTCTGCCTCAAGAGTAGATTTAAAACTATTTGGAGTGTTGACCATCACTAAACTCAAATTTACATTAAAATCATTGGCAAAATTCACTAATTTTTGAAATGGTTTTCTGGTTTCGTTGGAAAAATCGGAAGCAAAAACAAAATTTTTGGCACTAAAATTTTCAATTTCATTCTTAATTACCAAAACTGGAGTATCCGAAGAGCGCACCACTTTTTCGGTGTTGGATCCAATTATCATTTCCTGAAAACCAGATGCACCATGAGATCCCATCACAATCAAATCAACATTGTGTTCATTACTGAAAGTAGAAATTCCATCAAATGCCTTCTCAATTCTGGCTGCTTTCGTAATTTTAATGCCTTCCAAAAAGTCTTCTGAAGCAAGATCTTCGAGTTTATCGTTTGTTTTTTTTAAAAAAAGCATCACCTCCGGTATGTTTACGCCGCTGTTAACTGCGTCATTCATGTGTGATGGCAAGTCTAACAAATTCAAAATAAAAAGCTCGCTGTCGTTTTTTCGAGCAATTTGAGCAGCTACTTTTAAAGCATAGATTGAATGTTCTGAAAAATCGGTGGGCACTAAAATTTTTTTCACAGTAGTTTTTTGGTTTTAATTAATAAAATAGTATTATAAAGGTAAATATAAATAATTTAAAAATACAATTTATATTCTTTTTTTTGATTTAGATAAAAAACACTATATTTGCACCGTTATTTATTTAAAAAACAGATAATGAGGGAAGCAATGCTTCCCTCTTTTTATAAAAATATGACATTTAAAGAAAAGGTAAACGATTTGTTAGCAACTGGACTGTCAGAAAAACCAAATGTTTTTTTGATTGATTTGCACATTTCAGATGCCTTTAAAATCACCGTTACACTCGACGGAGATTCAGGTGTTGTTTTACAGGACTGTATTGACGTTAGCCGAGCAATAGAACACAATCTGGATCGTGAAGAACAAGATTTTTCTTTGGAAGTTGCATCAGTTGGAGTAGGTTCGCCTTTAAAATTAGTGCGACAATATATCAATAATATCGGTCGAACACTAATCGTGAAATTAGCAAATCAGACCATTGAAGCCGAATTGGTTGAGGCTAACAAAGATTTTATAACCTTGTCCTGGGAAGCCAGAGAGGCGAAAAAGTTAGGAAAGGGAAAAGAAACAGTTCAGAAAAGGCAAGAAATTCCTTATACTGATATTCAGGAAGCAGTAGTTACAGTAACATTTTAATTAAAGAATTGGCATGGAAAATTTAGCATTAATCGATTCATTTTCAGAGTTTAAAGACGACAAACTTATTGATCGTGTAACGCTTATGGCGATTTTAGAAGACGTATTTAGAAACGCATTAAAAAAGAAGTTTGGGTCTGACGATAATTTTGATATTATTATCAATCCGGATAAAGGCGATATGGAAATTTGGCAAAGAAGAGTTATCGTTGCCGATGACGATTTAGATTTAGACCATCTTGAAATTACCTTAACGGATGCTCGAAAAATTGAACCCGATTTTGAAATTGGCGAGGAAGTTTCAGAAGAAGTGAAGCTAATTGATTTAGGAAGAAGAGCGATTTTGGCATTGCGTCAAAACTTGATTTCTAAAATTCATGAACACGACAATACCAATCTTTACAAACAATTTAAGGATTTAATTGGTGATATTTATACTGCTGAAGTGCATCACGTTCGACCTAGAGTTGTAATTTTGATGGACGATGACGGAAACGAAATTGTGCTTCCGAAAGAAAAACAGATTCCATCAGACTTTTTTCGAAAAGGAGATAATGTTCGCGGAATTATCGAATCTGTTGAACTAAAAGGAAATAAGCCTTCAATAATAATGTCCAGAACTTCTGAAAAGTTTTTAGAAAAATTGTTTGAACAAGAAATTCCAGAAGTTTTTGATGGTTTAATTATGGTAAAAAACGTTGTCAGAATTCCAGGTGAAAAAGCAAAAGTCGCCGTCGATTCTTACGACGACAGAATCGATCCGGTTGGAGCTTGCGTTGGAATGAAAGGTTCCAGAATTCATGGAATTGTTCGCGAATTGGGTAATGAAAATATTGATGTCATTAATTTTACGACCAACACGCAATTATATATCACAAGAGCTTTAAGTCCTGCAAAAGTTTCTTCAATTAAAATCAATGAAGAAACCAAAAGAGCCGAAGTTTTCTTGAAATTAGAAGAAGTTTCAAAAGCTATTGGTCGTGGAGGTCACAACATAAAATTAGCTGGTTTATTGACTGGTTATGAATTAGATGTAATCCGTGAAGGAACAATTGCAGAAGACGAAGACGATGTTGAATTAACAGAATTTTCTGATGAAATTGAAGCTTGGGTTATCGAAGAATTTGCAAAAATAGGATTGGATACAGCAAGAAGCATTTTGAAACAAAATGTTCAGGATTTGGCCAGAAGAACCGATCTGGAAGAAGAAACCATCGAAGACGTTATGCGTATTTTGAAAGAGGAATTTAACGCTTAAAATAAAATATTATGAGCGATATTGAATAACATATTAACATTTCCAATTTTATCACAATTTTGATAGTGACGGAAGTGAAACAACTTAAGGTTAATAATAAAAAGGTTTTATGTCTGAAGAGAGAGTAATTAGAATAAACAAAGTTTTAAGGGAATTAAATATTTCGTTAGAAAGAGCTGTGGATTATCTAAAAGATAAGGGGATTGCAATTGAATCCAATCCAAATGCAAAAATTTCTGACAAAGAATTTAGTATCCTTCAAAACCAGTTTGCGGGCGACAAAGGCAACAAAGAAGCTTCAAAAGAAGTAGGTGAAGAAAAGCGAAAAGAAAAAGAAGCTTTGCGTATTGAACGCGAAAAAGAAATCGAGGACAAACGAAAACTTGATGATGAAAGAGCCAAACAGCAAGAAATTATAAAGGCCAAAGCTGTAGTTTCGGCTCCGAAACAGGTTGGAACAATTGACCTAAATCCAAAAAAAGCTGTTGACACACCAATAGTTTTACTGCCTCAAACAGAACCAGTAACGGTAAAAGCTCCGGAAGCTAAAGCTCCAATAAAACCAAAAGTTGCCGCGGAAAAACCTCAAATAGTGACTTCAAAAAAACCTTTTGAAGCTAAAAAAGAAGAGAAAAAAGAAGAGAAAAAAGAAACTCCGAAACAAAAAGTTAAAGTAGAAATAGTCCCGGAATTGCCTCCAGAAGAGGTTGTTACTCAATATGTGCAATTGTCAGGTGCAACCCTAACGGGACAAACTATTGATTTGTCTCAATTTAATAAACCAAAAAAGAAAAACGAAGCACCAAAAATTACACCAAACAAACCCGGAACTCCAACTGGAGGTGGTGCTAATGCCAATAAAAATAAACGAAAAAGAATCCCTACAAAACCTGGAACAGCTGGAGTTAACAATACTCCAAGACCGCCAGGAATTCCGGGAGCACCAAATCCAAACAAAATTACTCCAAATGTTGGTGGTGGCGGATTTAGTGCCAATCGTGGAGCAAGACCAGGATTTGTTAAAGGAAACAGACCCGCAATTGTTGCAAAAGTAGAACCTACTGAAGAAGATGTAAAAAATCAAATTCGCGAAACTTTAGAAAAACTACAAGGAAAAGGCGGAAAATCTAAAGCTGCAAAATACCGAAGAGACAAAAGAGATACGCACCGTCAGAAATCAGATGATGAACAAAGAGCCATCGACGAAGGCAGTAAAACCATTAAAGTTACAGAGTTTGTAACCGTTGGCGAAGTAGCAACCATGATGGATGTGCCGATTACGAAAGTGATTGGAACATGTATGTCACTCGGGATAATGGTTACGATGAACCAGCGTCTTGATGCAGAAACGCTTACCATCGTTGCAGATGAATTTGGTTTTGAAGTAGAATTTATTACGTCAGAATTAGAAGATGCTATCCAAACAATTGAAGATGCTCCGGAAGATTTATTAGACAGAGCACCGATTGTAACTGTTATGGGACACGTTGATCATGGAAAAACCTCTTTGCTGGATTATATTCGTAAAGAAAACGTAATTGCTGGCGAATCTGGTGGAATCACGCAACACATTGGAGCTTACGGTGTACAACTGGACGGCGGTCAAAAAATTGCATTTCTAGATACTCCCGGTCACGAAGCATTTACGGCGATGCGAGCACGTGGAGCACAAGTTACCGATATTGCCATTATTGTAATCGCTGCCGACGACGATATTATGCCACAAACAAAAGAGGCAATTAGTCATGCTCAAGCTGCAAGTGTTCCGATTATTTTTGCAATCAACAAAATTGATAAGCCAAACGCAAACGTAGAAAAAATTAAAGAAAAATTAGCAGGTATGAACTTGCTGGTTGAAGATTGGGGTGGAAAAATCCAATCGCACGATATATCAGCAAAGGTAGGAACAGGCGTAAAAGAATTACTTGAAAAAGTATTGCTTGAAGCAGAAATATTAGAATTAAAATCAAACCCTAACAAATCAGCTTCAGGAACAGTAGTTGAAGCCTTTCTGGACAAAGGAAAAGGATACGTTTCAACTATATTAGTTCAAAACGGAACTTTAAAAGTAGGAGATTATATGCTTGCCGGGAAACATCACGGCAAGATTAAAGCGATGCACGACGAACGTGGAAACATCGTAAAAGAAGCAGGACCATCAACGCCAGTATCGGTTTTAGGACTTGACGGATCAGCTACAGCGGGAGATAAATTTAATATTTTTGCCGACGAAAAAGAAGCAAAAGCCATTGCAGCCAAACGAACGCAGTTAATGCGAGAACAATCTGTTCGGGTGCAACGACACATTACGCTTGACGAAATTGGACGAAGAATTGCGCTGGGTCAATTTAAAGAATTGAACATCATCCTGAAAGGAGACGTTGACGGATCGGTAGAAGCATTGTCGGATTCGTTCTCGAAATTGTCAACACCAGAAATTCAAATCAATATTATCCACAAAGGTGTTGGTGCCATTACAGAAACGGACGTTATGTTAGCTTCGGCTTCAGATGCAATTATTATCGGGTTTAATGTCAGACCAGCTGGAAATGCACGCCAATTGGCAGATAAAGAAGAAATTGACATTCGTTATTATTCTATTATTTATGCTGCAATCGACGATTTGAAAGATGCAATGGAAGGCATGTTGGCACCAGAAATGAAAGAAGAAATTCTTGGAACTGCCGAAATTAGAGAGATATTTAAAATTTCGAAAGTGGGTTCAATCGCGGGTTCTATGGTTATGGACGGAAAAATTGTTCGCAGTGCCAAAATCAGAATTATTCGCGAAGGCGTTGTGGTGCACACGGGCGAACTAATTGCTTTGAAAAGATTTAAAGACGATGTAAAAGATGTTGCAAAAGGCTACGATTGTGGTATTCAGATTAAAGGATACAATGAAATCGAAGAACGCGACGTTATAGAATGCTACCATGAAGTAGCGGTTAAGAAAAAACTGAAATAAAAATTAAAATCCTGATTGAAAAATCGGGATTTTTTTTGTAGTAAAGTTTTGGTAATTCAAAAGTGAAAGCATAACCATCAAAATCCTTAAATACATTTTTTCGACATATATTATTTTTGCCCTAAAAAAGTTTTAAATTTATTCTCGGTTATGTAAAAAAATATTTTCGTTCTGTTCGATTCTTTAGTTTTTTTACTAATTATTTACATTGCAGCAACTTACATTCTGCACTAAATAACTAAAATATAAAAACAACGTTTCCTTGCTAGAGCTTGTGGCGGCTTATGGAAAGCTTTTTTTTCATAACCGCCCAAACGAAGTTATGAAAAGTAAACGAACAATTTACCGAAAAACTAGCCATAAGTTTTAGCAAGTGTTGTGGTTAGTTTATCTTCTGCTCAAATACATAACTACTTATACCTCCAGATTCGGCTGCCATAAACAAAAACCATCCACTATTTTTAAGGCCGCGAGTTAATATAAGATTTCCTTTTTCATTATTTCCAATTATTGTTTGCCTTTCTCGATGAAATAGAAGTGCCGGAATTGGAATCAATAGAAATTTTTTCTTCAATGAAAAATAACCATTTGTCACTCTTCCTTTAAATTCCATACTTTTTTTTACTAAATCATTTTCTACTAGACTCACTTTCATTTCCGTTTCACTTATAAGTTCAATTTTTACAAAAGAGTTTTCCGAAACCAAAGTCGAATCTCGTTTAAATGTTTTATTATCAGCGAGAATATTCCATAATCCAATTGTCGTACCTTTTCCATTTTGATTTTTGTAGACTCCATTTAGCTTTTTAATTGAGAATTCAACAGGTACGTTTTCACTTTCGCTGATTAGTTTCTTCGTCGAAAAGCAACTTGTCAAGGAAAAGCAAATAATCAAAAGTATGTATTTCAATTTTTCCACAATTTTTCTATTAAATTAACCACAACTACAATATTATAGAAAACGACCTTGATAAAAAGATACCACCATGAGGTAACAGCTAGCTAAACTGACATAGTAGTTTTTGTAAAATTAGAATCGCAAATTTGCTTCAGTAAAGATTTGTATTTGTAAAAAAATTATACTTTTTTACTATTTCTAAAGATTGAATATATAGTTATTCCAAACCCAATTAAAACTACGGTAGGAGCAACTCTAATTCTTCTAAAACTAAAAACATCTTTGTTAAATACTGCCGGATCATCGCTTCCGCCACCAGACATTAATATAAAACCAAGAACAATGACTGCAATTCCGATAAAAAGGACTTTATAATTTGATTTCTCAAAAAGAAAATCTTTATTTTTCATGATATTTTATTTTTTTTGATAACTGGTATAAATTTTAATATAGATCGTCCGTTCTTAGATTCAGGTATCTTTGTGTCGCAAAAAATGTACTTATCCAGGTAATTAAAACTCCCGCAAACAAAACCCCAAACAAAACCAGAGCAATGGCAATTTGATTTTCTAGAATTCCTAAACTTGCATAATTTTGATCCAGATAAATTAGCAAACCAATTAATGCAATCACCGCCAAAGCAGAACCCAGAAGACCAAGTTTAATGCTATTCCAGATAAATGGTTTTCTGATAAAAGATTTAGTAGCTCCAACCATTTGCATCGTTTTTATAATAAATCTGTTGGAATAAATTGACAATCGCATCGAACTGTTAATAAGCAGAATCGCTATTACGGCTAAAATCGAACTTATTATTAAAATCCAAAGACTTACTCTTTTAATATTATCGTTGACCAAACTTACCAGTTGTTTGTCATAAACAACGTCGGAAACCATTGTATTAAATTTGAAATGATTTTCAATTTTGCCAATAGTTCCAATGTCAATATAATCTGCTTTTAGTCTAATGTCAAAAGAATTTTGAAGAGGATTGTCACCTAAAAAAGTTAAAAAATCTTCTCCAATAATATCGGTATGAGTTTTTGCTGCCATGTCTTTTGATACAAAAACGCTTGATTTCACGTATTTTGCAACGGACAGTTCTTTTGCAAAAGCTTTAATAACGGTGTCGTTTGCTGCATCTTTAAAAAAAACAGTCATAACAATCTCCTCCTTAAAATCATCTGATAATTTTTTGGAATTTAAAACAAATAAACCTAAAATCCCTAATAAAAATAGTACCAAAAAAACACTTAATACTACCGAAAAATAAGAGGTAATTAACCTGCGTTTCTGAAATTTGTCGTAAGAAGAACTCATATATGATTAGAATTATTCGGTAAAAATAATAAAGAATTTGTTTATTCACTCTTTATAAGTCTCAAAGTTTTGACTTTCGTACAATAAATGTAAATTTGCACCTTTGAAACGATTTTTTTTGTATGATTTTTAATAACTAAAATATTTTGCTTCAAAAATTTATGTCATTTATATAAAACTACCTGGTACAAACTATTTACGATGAAATACAATCCAAATGAAATTGAAGCTAATTGGCAAAAATACTGGGCAGATAACAAGACCTTCGCTGCTAGTAATTCATCAGCTAAACCAAAATATTATGTGTTGGACATGTTTCCTTACCCATCCGGAGCGGGCTTGCATGTTGGGCATCCATTAGGTTATATTGCTTCAGATATTGTTGCCAGATACAAACGCCACAAAGGTTTTAATGTTTTGCATCCGCAAGGTTATGACAGTTTTGGACTTCCAGCCGAACAATATGCCATTCAAACCGGGCAACATCCAGACAAAACTACTAAAGAAAATATTGCGCGTTATCGTAAACAATTGGATAGAATTGGTTTTTCTTTTGATTGGGATAGAGAAGTAAGAACCTCAAATTCAAATTATTACAAACATACACAATGGATTTTCATTCAGTTATTCAATTCGTGGTACAATAAAAATACCGACAAAGCCGAAGCTATTGAAACTTTAATTTCAGAATTTCATAAATTTGGAAACTGCGCCGTTAATGCTGTTTGCGATGACAATATAATTTCGTTTTCGGCCGAGGATTGGCAGTCGTTTTCAGATGACGAACAACAAAAAATCTTGTTGCAATACCGCTTAACCTATTTGGCAGAAACAGAAGTAAATTGGTGTGCTGGTCTGGGAACTGTTTTAGCAAATGACGAAATTATTAATGGTGTATCTGAACGCGGGGGACATCAAGTAGTCCGCAAAAAAATGACGCAATGGTCAATGAGAATTTCTGCATACGCTGAAAGACTTTTGCAAGGATTAGACACAATTGATTGGTCCGAAAGCATTAAAGAATCCCAGCGCAACTGGATAGGGAAAAGTGTGGGGGCAAGTATCGAGTTTGCAGTTAAACCTCAACCCCAGCTCATCTTCAAAGGAGAGGGGCTGGGCGTGAAGATATTTACCACCCGCCCTGATACTATTTTCGGAGTAACTTTTATGACCCTTGCTCCCGAACACGAATTGGTTGCGCAAATTACTAGTTTAGAACAAAAAGCAGAAGTAGAAGCTTATATCGAAAAAACTGCAAAACGTTCTGAA
>ENA-OFCF01001206-OFCF01001206.1-metagenomes-genome-assembly--contig:-NODE-1206-length-10221-cov-2.368778_pt1 | contig 10221 bp, 8 predicted proteins | sample MGYA00153387_OFCF01 | MGnify analysis MGYA00153387 | reverse complement strand
GGTTCAGGCTACCACCATTGAATTCCAGCCGGTCCGCCACGTGTTGCACGCTGAAGGACATCGTAGTCGGCTTCGTCTCAACTCCGAGTTCGCGGAACAGACGCGTGAGGAGCGGGTAGGTCACCTCGTTATAAACCATGAATCCCGTATCTATTGGGATTTGGGTCTCCCCTTCGTCCACCATCACCGTGTGCGAGTGGCCTCCGCTGCGGTCGTCCTTTTCAAAGACTGTCACGTCGTGTTCGCGGCGCAGAAACCAAGCCGAGGCCAAACCGGAGATCCCGGCTCCCACGATGGCGATCCGTTCGCGGCTCATGCGTTGTGCGAGTGGCTCCGACCTTCGGTGAGCACCGCTTGTGGTACTGGGCGGAGGTCCCAGATGAGACCCGTCCATGATAGGAATTTCAGGCCGTAATAAGTTAGGTCGAGCTCCCACCAGCGGAATCCCTGCCTTACCGAGTGCGGGTAGCGGTGGTGGTTATTATGCCAGCCCTCGCCGAGCGTGATGAGTGTGAGCAGCCAACTGTTACGGCTGTCATCATCCGTCTGATAGCGGCGCCGTCCCCAGACGTGGGCCATGGAATTGATGCATAGCGTGCCATGAAGCAGGACTGTGGTGCTGATGAAAAACGTCCAGATGAAAAACTGACCGGTCGTCGTGCCGAGTGTGGGAAACCATGTCTCCAAAATCCAACCGATCGCCAGCATGACGATGCCATAGACAAAGGGCACCGTTTGGTCGAAGCGGTTGAGGAATATCAATTCGGGAAACTTGCTGAGATCCGGGATGGCTTTGTAAGCCGTGGGGAAATTCTTCATCGAAGTTAGCCAGCCGATGTGGGACCACACAAACCCGCTCACGACGGGCGAATGAATGTCTTCCTCGTGGTCCGAGTGCTTGTGATGATGGCGGTGCGTGGCCGCCCACCACAGCGGTCCGCGCTGCATGGAACTGTTTCCCAAGGCGGCGAATAGAAACTGCACCGGGCGTGAGGTCTTGAAGGTCTTGTGCGAGAAATAGCGGTGATAGAAACCGGTGATCGCGAACATCCGGATGACATAGAGCAACACCGCCGCACCCACTGCTACCGGACTGATGCCCACCCAGAACACCGCGAGGCAGCCAAGGTGCAGGAAGATAAATGGCAGAGTGCGCTGCCAATTCACTTTTGCCGGAAGCCCGGCGGGATCCGGCAGGCCCTCGCGGCGGTAGTCGGAGTCGAGCCACTGGCAGATCGTCAGTACGAATACTGCTCCCGGGCTCATGGCTTTCCGGACCTGGGTAGGGGATGGTTCGTTCATGGAGTGAATGCTTATTTAGACTCGAGACGCTTGCGGACGATGCCGACCGCGCCGCCGACGAATGGCAGGTGACCATACATGTTTTTACCCGAATCCCAGAAATCCTGATGAACTGCGACCTTGCCTTCGCGGTTGAAACGGATCTGGCTGATACCGATGGAGTGCACCGGCGCACCGCCGCTCAGCAAGGGGGCGGAGAACACCATCGTCCAACGGACATAGTAGTTATTGCCGGACTTGGCCACGTCGTCGATGGTCACCTGATAGCTCTTCATCGTCTCGCTGGTCTTCACGAAATAGGCCTCGATCTCGGACGCACCGCGGTGCACGACGAGTGTGTCGTCCAGGTAGGCGTCCGCCGCGTAGACCTGCAGGGTTTGCTCGCGGACGAATTTCACATCGCCGATGCCTTGGAGGAATTTCGTGAAGCGATCCAAGGCCGCTTTTTCGCCGGGGCCACCCTCTTCGAGGCCGCTCGGGGCGACTTTCGCCAGGCGGGTCTGAAATTCCGCCACCGCCTCGGCGGAGCGGTTCGGCACCGCACTAGAGCTCAGGAACAACAGAATCGCGGCGGTGGCCAGGACCAGGCCTGCTACGAACGTCGTGATGGGGTGTGTGAGGAACTGCAGGAGCATATCCGAGGTTTTCGTCCTAAATACCCCATCGCGCAAGGGGTAAACTAGGTCGGAAAGGGGAGATTCCTGTTGGGCTAATCGATCTCCAGGAATGCCCGGGCGGCCTGCCGGATTTTTTCCACGGCCTCGTCGGTGTAGGACATTTTGTCCTCAAAGCCCCAGACCGTGGCCGGCCATGCGGGATCGCCTTCCGAGCGGGCGATGATTTGGACATGCATCTGCCGGACGACATTGCCGATGCATGCGACGTTGAGTTTTTCGGGCTGGAAATGGGCGGCGACGAATCCGGAGACTCGGCGGACCGCCGCCATGACTTCCTCGTAGCGGCCGGGAGGGAGTTCGTGGAGATCCTCGATTCCCTCCACTTCGGGAATCAGGATGAACCAGGGGAACAGCGCGTTGTTTTTCAGAAGAAGCCGGCAGCCGCCAAGCGTGCCGATTTCAAATCCGCCGGAAGCGAGTCGTGGGTGAATTGCGAAAGCCATCCGCCGAATCAGACTTGATCCTACCGACTTGTCACGCCCGGTGGGGATGCGCCGGACTCAGATGGATTTCAACAACGCTTCGAAATCGTATTCGGCCTTGCGGGGCCTGCGATTGCAGAGGGCGTTAGCTTCGGCATCGCCCTTGAACGATTCGGTCGTCACATCCCACTCGAGCTTGCGCCCGAGTTTCATGCCGATCCAGGCGGCAGCGCAGGTTTGCAGGCTTTTCGCGGCCTGATCGACCGGGGCGATCGGTTCCTTGTTGGCGATGATGCACTCGATCCAATTTGCGTAATGGTTCTTGCTGGCGGGCCAGCGCTTGGCATCGGCGGCGAGCGGGGAAAGCAGGTTGGCCTTGCTGGCGCGCAGGGCGCTTGCACCACCGGCGGGGGCGTTGGGGTCGCTGGCAGTGACCTTGGCGGGGCCGCGGGTGCAGAAGATCCAGCCTTCCTCCCCTTCAAAGCGCAGGCCGTTCTCGAACTTGTCGTCGAGGATGACTTTGACCTCGTTCGGGAACTGCATTTCCACCTGGTAGCCGCGGTGGACGGTCCACACGTCATCGGTCATGAAATCGGCCTTGGCGTCGATGGTGCTCGGGCCGCCGAGTTGTTGGCCGAGCGCCCACTGGGCGATATCGATGTGGTGGGCTCCCCAGTTGGTAATCATGCCGAGACCGAAGTCCTCGGTGGTGATCCAGCCGGGCCGGGCGTTGAAGCTCCCTTGGGAATGGCATCGGTTTTCCATGTAGTCCTGCTGCGGCGCAGGGCCGAGCCAAGTTTCGTAGTCGAAATTCGCGGGGACCGGCATGGCGGCAGGCAGCTTGCCGTTGAGCTTGTCGATGCCGATGCCGATCTTGACGGTGTGAATCTTGCCAAGGCGACCATTGAGCACGGCCTCGCTGGCGCTGCGGAAGGCGGTGAACGGGCTTTCCGACCGCTGCTGGGATCCGGTCTGCAGGATGACCTTCTTCGCTTGGACCGCGCGGCGCAGGCCGATCGACTCGGCGATATTGTAGGTCAGCGGCTTCTGGCAATAGATGTGCTTACCCGCGATGGCGGCGGCGATGGCGATGAGGCCGTGCCAGTGGTCCGGCGTGCTGACCATGACGGCGTCGATCGCCGGATCGGCCAGCAGCTCCTTGTAATCGCGGAAAACCTTCACCGCGACTTCGGACTCGCCCTGTTTCTTGTAGAATTCCTCGATGCGCCGCTTGCCCTCGGCCGCGCGCTTGGTGTCGAGCTCACAGACGGCGACCACGCGGGCTTGAGCGACGTTGAGCACGCCTTCCATGTCTTCGAGGCCCATCCGGCCGCAACCGATCTGGGCGACCTGGACGCGCTTGCCCGGCGAGGTCGCGCCGAAGAGCGAGCCGGTGAAAAGATTCGGCAGGGCGATAAGGCCGGCGGTCCCGGCGAAGGTGGATTTGAGGAAATGGCGGCGGTGTTGCATCGGCTTGGTGTCGGGAGACATGGGTTATTTCTTGGAAAAATCGCGGATTTTGATGGCGCGGTAGGAAACCTCGTTGCCGTGGTCCTGAAGCAGGATGTGGCCTTCCGACAGTTCGCCGAAGGCAGGCCAGATTTTGTATTTGCTCGCGGCCACCTGCTCGCGCCATTCCTCCGAACCGCGCTCAAATGAGACGGTCTGGACGCCATTGAGGAAGAACGTCACCTGCCTGCCCTTGGGCAGGATGCGGGCGCTATTCCACTCGCCGGGCGGGTACACCTTCTTGTCAGCGGGCGCGGTGATGAGGTCGTAAAGCGAGCCGATCGTGCGGTTTCCGTTCTTGCCGGCCTTGGCGTCCGGATGGCGCTCGTCATCGAGAATCTGGAATTCCGGGCCGATCGCGGAGCCCGAGCCTTTGTTGATCGACGGATCGACGAAGATCTTGATCCCGCTGTTCGCCCCGGGCGTGATTTTGAAATCGAGGCTGAGCTCGAAGTCAGAGAATTTCTCGCGGGTGATGATGTCACCGGCCGCCTCGGACTCGGACCCGCCCGACTCACTGATGCTGAGGATCCCGTCGGCCATTTGCCATCCGCTCTTCGGGAAATCGGGACCCCGGACGCTGCGCCAGCCTTCGCTGGTCTTCCCATCCCAGAGGAGTTTCCAGCCAGCGGTTTTCTCCTCGGTGGTGATGGTTTGGTCCGACATCGGAACCGTGCCCGTTTCCTGGATCCGCAGCTTGCGCCAGCGGACTTGGGTGCCGTCCTTGTCGCTGTCCTTGCCGATGCCGTGGACTTGCAGCGCGATGAAGCCGGAGGGCGTCATCGAGTCGGTGATGGCCGCGCACGCTGTGCCGTTTAGCCAGGTTTTCAAAGAATCGCCCTTGGCCTCGACCCGGACTTGGTTCCATTCGCCCTGTTTGAAAATCTTCCGTCCTTGATCGGTGAAGGCTTGGGCCTCGCCCCCGAGCGCGCCGGGGAAAAGCCAACCGCGGCGGCCCTCGTCGTAGATTCCACCGCTCCACCAACGGTCCTTCTTCGGATCGGGATCCATCTCGATCTGATAGCCGTGGACTTGGTCGGCGGGGATTTTGACGGGCTTGCCCTGCCACACGATTTCCTGCTCCGAGGCGATGCTTTGGCTGCGGATCTGCACGCCGGAGTTCAGTTTGGGATCGACCTTGAATTCATACTCCAGAATGAAGTCGCCGTAGTCCCGGCCGGTGCAGAGGAAAGTATTCGGCGTATTCAGCGCGGAGGTGCCCACGATGCAGCCGTCCGCGATGGCGTAGCTGGCCTTGCCGCCGCGCTGCACCCAGCCCTCCAGATCCTTGCCATTGAAAAGATCGGTCCAGCCCCCGGCGGCCAGAGCGCTGCCGCATGCGGAAATCAGGAAGAGTGAAGTGCGGAGGGTTGGGTTCATGATGGGCGCTATTTAAGTGCCCGTTGGAGCGGACTGGAAGAGTGAAAATAATCCGGCGAGCTTTTGAAAGCCCCGTAAATAAGGGAAGGCGCGGAATCAGGCTTCCTGCCTGCCCTCACTCTCCGGCCCCTGGGCTGACGCAGGTGCCACTGCGGCGAGTCTGCGCGGGTGGTATCTCGGTAAGGAATCGTCCAGGGACCGGCTTTTGAAGCTTCTGGAAAAAGCGGCGCAAACCGCCAACGGCGCCCGGAGCCGGATCGGTGAGGCTTGCGTGAACACGGAGAAGAAAAGCGGAGCGGGTCGTGAGGCGATCATTGAAATTTCCTGCGACAGAAACCCCGATTTTTCCGACGAACTCGAAAAATTCTCGTTAGTCTCTACCCGGCTTTTCGCTGTCGCTATTTGCTGCCCCATTACAGCGAAATTATTTCATGGCCGAAACCCCACATCCAAGCTCTGCAAGCGACCCGGATTTCATTACTGAACTTACGAGCCATCAGGAGGTCATGCATGCTTTCCTGATCTCGCTGCTACCGGGAGTGCAGGATGTGGACGACATTCTGCAGCGCACCAACCTCGTCCTGTGGGAAAAACGCGCTCAATTCGCGGCCGGCTCCAGTTTCAAATCATGGGCGCTGGCAGTTTCCTATTGGGAAGCCCGAGCTTGGATGACCGAACGCAAACGCGGCGACTGGCTCATCATCGATGACGATCTGGCTCAACAAATCATCAGCCGGATCGAACCCCAGCCTCACCAGTCAGCCTCGGCACATTCCCGCTGAATCCCGGCGAGTGGTTCCACGCGGCGATCTCCCGAAGACCCTCTGGGCCGCACAAGGCTGAACTGGCCGAGCACAACTGGTATCACTTTTACCATCCAGCGCGGCAGCGATCTGAGCGGATGGCAAAATATCGCGACCAGATATCCCGGTCATGCAGGTCTAATCAGATTCACCGACACGGACCCGCTGCCCGACGCGTCATGGTTGTTCTACCGGGTGGCCCTCGACGCACCGTAATCAAAAATCTAGCCATAAACGTAATTAATCCCCAACAATCCTCTATGAAACGCCATCTACTCACCACCCTCACCTTCCTGCTTTTCAGCGTCCACAGCGCGCATGCCGTGGACCAATGGAAGGACAAACTCAGGGACTCACGGTTTGTCGTGCGATTCACGACTGTTATGACGCGTCCCGCCGCAATCCATACAACGAAATCGAGTGCTCCGACCACTACGCCCGCGCCATGGCCAGCTACGGCGTATTTATCGCCGCCACCGGGTTCCATTGCCATGCCTCCACCGGCTTGCTGCGCTTCGAGCCCAAGATCGGTGCAAATGACTTCGCCGGCCCCTTCATCGGAGCTGGAGCATGGGGACGTTTCTCGCAAAAAATCGGTGCTACCGGACTGTCCGCCGCGCTAGACGTGCGGTTTGGTTCCCTGCGTCTCACCCGCCTGGAGCTCACCGCCCCAGCCGCAAAAGCCGCCACCACCTCAGTCACACTTGCAGGTAAAGCCATGCAGCATCGCGTGGAATCCCGAAACGGCCGCATCGCCATTGTTCTGGAACCATCATTGACACTTAGCGCCAAACAGATCTTGGAAGTGAGGGTCTAACTACGAGCCGACCATCAGACTCATCGGTTCCGCTGGTTCACCAGACCGCGACGTCTTCTGCCCCGTGGTTGAATGCGTCTCGCCGCATCTCATGCAGGATGCGTCCCACTTGCAATCGATCACCGTCAGAGTTTTGACCTGAGCGCGGGTATCTGGATCGAGACCTAGAGCGGAATGCTGCAATTACAGGTGGCGGCGGGATGCCGCGGATGTTTTCGAAAAACCTTCCAAGCAAAGTGCGGTTCGGGTGTCATATGGACGACTATGAAAACCTTGGCCTGGATCTGCCTCGTTGCCTTTTTCCCGATTCTCAATCTGCTGGCCGAGGACCCACCGACGCTGCGGAAGGAGAATACGAATCTTCACAAACGGGGAATGTGGCGGGATGCCATCGATCACTACAGCGAGAAACTGCTGCCGATTGCCGACGGGCAATCGGGAGCGGACCTGTCCCGGGCGGTGACCGCGCTGGGAAATCTGGACGCTTGGCGGGAATTCGACGGCCTGGTGGAGCGGGCGGTGGCCGCCCAGGCGGAGAACCCGGCGCTGCTGCTGGCGGCGGTGGCGGCCTACCGGAGTGTGCCGCACGTCGGCCAGATCGTGGCGGGCGATTTCGAGCGCATGCAGGGCTACCGCCACCAAGGCCGCGGTGCCGAGGGCGCGACTGCTGCGGCAGGGCAGGCGGTGGCTACCGACTATCGCGACCGGGTGCGCTCGCTCCAGCTGCTGCAGCTCGCTCTAGCGGCCGCGAAGGAGGACTCGCAGCGCCTTGCGATCTGGCAGCAGACCGCCGCCGCGTTCCCAACTCAAGAGGCGTGGAAATTGCAGACGCTCACGCCGCTGGAGACCCTCCCCGAGTGGGGCGAGCCTGGGCCGGAGGGCGGCACGGAAGGCGCGCCGTGGGCGGGGGATCGTCCGGTGCTTTACGAAGTTCCCGCATCCTGGGGAGCAGCGAAAAATGACGGGGAACGCTGGCGCTTCGCTCTGGCGAAAACTCCCGGGGACATCGCCGCGAGGGCGCAGTTTTCCCAGAGCCAGTTCGGCACCGAGACGCTGTCCGCCTTCGGCTGGTGGCGGCAGCAGGACCCGGACAGCGCGAAGGGCATCCTGGAAATGGACACGCTCGCCGAGGACGAGTGCCTTGCGAAAACCTCGGATGGCGTGCGCCGCTTCAAGCTGCCCGCCGAGCACCATTTCATCGCACTCTATCGATCCATCCTCGACCAGCAGCCGGGTGCGGGAGACGATCTGGTGCAGGTCTTCCTGAACCGCCGCCAGTATGACAAGGCGCAGGAGGTGCTGGAGAAGACAATCGCCAGGCACGGCCCCGGCGACCGGGACCACCGCAAGGACCTGCTCCTGCAGATCACCGGGAATTGGGGCCGCTTCGAGCCGGCGCCGACCGTCCCCGCGGGTGTGAAACCCAAGCTGCCGCTCGTCTTCCGCAACGCGTCGACGATCAAGCTCACCGCCGCGCCGGTGGCCATGGACGACGTGATCCGCGACACGATTTCCTACCTCCAGGGAAACCCACGCGAGCTGGACTGGCAGCGCGTGAATCCATCGACCCTCGCCCAGCGCCTCATCGCGGGCAGTGGCGCGAAATACATCGGCCCACCGGCGGCGACGTGGGAAACCCGGCTCACTCCACGTGACAAGCACCGCGACACCCGCGTCGATTTGGAAGTCCCGCTCGACCAGGCGGGCGCGTGGTGGATCACCGGCAGCATCGCTGGCGGAAATACCTTTCACACGCTCGTCTGGAGCGTGGACTCGGTGCTCGTGCAGAACGACGTGGCCGGGCAGAAGCAATGGTGGGTGGCGGATGCCAACAGCGGCGCACCGGTGGCGGAGGCGGAGATCGAGTTCTTCGGCTACCGGACCATTCATCTGGACCGCAAGCTTCCGCTCGTTAGAAACATGGAGGTCCGGACCAAGGGCTTCAAGCGCGGCACGGATGCGGATGGGAAAACGCTGCTCAAGCCTGGCGAGCTGGATGAGGAATATCAGTGGATTTCCATCGCTAGAAAGAAGGGCCGCACACCCGCATTCTTGAATTTTCACCCGTATTTCCAAGTCCCGCAGCTGGACAATGGCAACCGCGATCTCTCGTACGGCATCTCGGACCGCCCGCTCTACAAGCCCGGCGACACGGCGCATCTGAAATTCTATCTGCGGAATGTCGGCTACTTCCAGCCGGCCGAGGACGCCTACGCGAACCGCACCGGCACGCTCGTGATCTCTAACGGTCGCGGCGAGGAAGTCGTAAAGATCAAGAACCTCAAAACCGATGCCCTCGGGTCGGTCCAAAGCGCCGTGGTCATCCCGGAAGACGGCGGTCTCGGAAACTGGAACGCCGTTTTCACCATCGCCAATCTATCCGCTTCGGTCAGCCTGCGAGTGGAGGAATACCGCAAGCCGGAATTTGAGGTGAAGGTCGAGGCCCCCAGCGAGCCGGTGAAGCTTGGCGGGAAATTCACCGCCACGGTGAAGGCGACTTACTTCCACGGTTCTCCGGTCCGGAATGCCACCGTCGAGATCATCGTCAAGCGCGGCTCGATCGGTGAGCGCTGGTTCCCGGCTGGGCGCTGGGACTGGCTCTATGGCCCGGGCGCGTGGTGGAGCGGCAGCGACGCGAGCTGGCACCCCGGCTGGCAGGATTGGGGTTGCATGCCGCCGCATCCGCCGTGGTGGCAGGGCGACCGCTTCACGCCGGACGAGCTAGTCCTGAAGCGCAGCGTGCCGATCGGCCCGGACGGCACCGCGCTGGTCGAGATCGACACCGCGCCCGCCAAGGAAATCCATGGCGATCTGGATGCGAGATATACCATCGAGGCCCGCGTTGTGGATGCCTCGCGCCGCGAGGAGCGCGGGACCGGATCGGTCATCGCTGCGCGCAAGCCCTTCGAAGTCATCGTCTGGACCGACCGCGGCCACAGCCGCGCGGGCGAGCAGGTCGAGGCGACGATTTCCGCCGCCACGCTAGCGGGGAAACCGGTGGTCGGCGCGAAGGGTAAGCTCACCATCTATCAGCTGACCGGCGGCGCTGAGGGCCGGATCGAGGAAAAGGAAACCCAGTCGTTTCCCATCGAGACGGACGCGCAAGGCGAGGTGAAACAGCGCTTCGCCGCGCCTGCGACCGGGCAATACCGGCTCGGCGGCGCCGTCTCCCCGGGCTCCCAATACGGTGCTGTCCACTCTGGCCCCTCCGGCGATCCGTCAGGTGGAGCATGCCCCGGTCGTTGCGCTGCCACTGCCGGAGTGGCCGCCTTCCGGGCAACCGGTCCGGATCACGGCACGGATCACTGATC
>ENA-OFCF01001205-OFCF01001205.1-metagenomes-genome-assembly--contig:-NODE-1205-length-10228-cov-3.400079_pt1 | contig 10228 bp, 10 predicted proteins | sample MGYA00153387_OFCF01 | MGnify analysis MGYA00153387 | reverse complement strand
GCTGCGGCACAGCGCCACGGCTTTTTCACTTTGCACCCGATAAAAAACTTGCGTTCCCACCTTGCGCTTGGCCAGCACGCCTGTGCGGAACAACACCGCCAGGTGCTGCGACAAATTCGGCTGCGTCGTGTCGATTTCAAGCAGCAATTGGTTCACCGACTTTTCTCGGCTGCACACGGCACTCAGCACCCGAAGGCGCATGGGGGCAGCCAGCACCGCAAAAAGCGCGGCGGCAGATTCAAAAATCTGCGTTTGCTCGGCTTGATTGGCGGTTTGCTGGTGCGTTGGCATTGGGCTTGGTTAATATAAGTATTGACTGATATTAATTGCACTGCCAACCTCATCGAAATCCGTGCTTACCCTCACTCAAAAACCACGTTGTAGGCCAAGCGCGTGACTTTGCCGCTTGCAGGCTTTGCGCACCGCCAAATCGGCTTTTGGCCTACAACAGCTGCGGCTTGCCAAGCCTAAACTGGATCTCTTATTAATCTGGACGCGTAATATCCCGAACTTACCGTTCGTAATGGAGTTTATTCATGAATAAAGCTGAGAGCCAAACCTCCACCACCGCCAAAAAAACCGCGGCCGCACCTCTGCGCACACCTACCGACCTGAAACCCGCCGCGACCAAAGACATTGCCGTGGCAATGAATGGCGTGTTAGCCGATGTGTTTGCGCTGTATTTCAAAACCAAAAACTTTCATTGGCACATGTCAGGCCCGCACTTTCGTGTCTATCACGTCATGCTGGACGAGCAGGCCGCAGAGCTATACGCCATGACCGACCCGGTGGCCGAGCGCATTCGCAAACTTGGCGGCAGCACACTGCGTTCAATCGGTCACATTGGCCGCTTGCAAAGCATTAAAGATAACGATAGCGAATTTGTGTCTCCATCAGACATGTTGGGCGAGCTGTGCGACGACAACAAAGCCATGGTCACCAGCCTGCGCGAGGCACACAGCGTGTGCGAAAAGCACGACGACATTGCCACCACCAGCCTGATTGAAAACTATATCGACCAGACTGAAGAGCGCACCTGGTTCCTGTTTGAAGCCAGCAGGCCGCAGGATGAGGCTGGGCATTGATTTTTTGTACATCAGGCAACGAAGTAAACCGCGAGCAGCGCATTAAAAACAATAGCTGCTTGCGCCCGTAACTATTGCGCCATAGCCGTTTTTGATTTGGTTTCTGGCTTTGAACAAGCTGTGACGCTGGCACCAGATAACGCCGCGGAGCAAGGAGTGGTTGCAGATATGACCAATGCCGAACACACGCACATGCACATGCGGGTCATTGCGCTTGAAAACCTGGTAATCGCATTGCTCGCTGAGGCAACAGATGAGCAACGCGCGCGCGCCAGGGCAATGGTGGTAAGTATTTCGCCACGCGCAGGCTCTACCGCGCATGCGCTGACGCTTGAAGCTGCGGCTGAGATGAATCATTTGGTGGACCGGGCCGAGCATTTTAAGAACGCTGAGCAAAAGGCATGACGTAGAGCCTCCAGCGTTCAATGGAAATCCCGGCTTCGCGCTGCACCCTGCCCCAGCCGGCCCAGCAGCGGGCTCAAATCTTCCAGCCGCCTGGCGATTAAATTGCGCACTGCGCCGAAGCCTTCCAGCGTGCCGGGCTGCTCGGTGCTGCGCTGCCACACGCCGTGTACGCCGAGCAGGGTGGAATGCAGCAGCTCTTCACGCTGCGCTACGCGGATGGACTTCCAGACGATGACGTTGATGGGGCCGGTATCGTCTTCAATGGTTAAAAAAATCACGCCTTTGGCAGTTGACGGTTGCTGCCTTAACGTCACGATGCCGCAGGCAGCTACGTCTTGCCCATCGGGCAGCGCGTCAAGCTGCGCGGCAGTTAAAAAACCTTTTTCAGCCAGGCGCGGGCGCAGCAATGCCAGCGGATGGCGGCGCAGCGTGAGGCCGGTGGCGCGGTAGTCGAACAGAATGTTTTCGCCCTCGGGCGTGTCTGGCAAGTCGAGTGCCGCCTCATGCGTGGGCACGGCTTTTAGCAGCAGTGGCTGGGGTTTGATGGCTGCCGCTTGCCACACCTGCTGCCTGCGGTGGCCAGCCAGCGGGGCGAGTGCATCGGCTGCGGCCAGCGCGTTGACTTCCAGCGTGCCGAGCTGGGCGCGCAGGCACAGGTCTTCAACACTGGTAAGTAGGGCTTGGCTTCTTGCCGCCAAGATGCGGTCAACGGTGTTCTCGCTCAGGCCGCTGACCAGGCGCAGCCCAAGGCGAATGGCGGGCTGGTGGGGGCGGATACCGGGGTAGGCAGAGCTGGGTTGAAGTCCAGTGTTTGCCTCCAGCGTGCAATCCCAAGCGCTACACGTCACATCCACCGCCCGCACAACCACCCCATGCTTGCGCGCGTCCTGCATCAACTGCGAAGGCGAGTAAAAACCCATCGGCTGCGAATTGACCAGCGCGGCAAAAAAGCAGGCCGGTTCATGACACTTGAGCCAGCAGCTGATGTACACCAGTTTGGCAAAGCTCGCGGCGTGGCTTTCAGGAAAACCGTATTCGCCAAAGCCTTCAATCTGCTTGAAGATACCCTCCGCAAATGCGGGTTCATACCCGCGCTCAATCATGCGGCCCACCAGCCGGTCATAAAACCGTTTGACGCCGCCCTTGCGCTTCCACGCAGCCATCGAGCGGCGTAAATCGTCGGCCTCGCCGGCGGTAAAGTCAGCGGCGACCATGGCAATTTGCATGACCTGTTCTTGAAAAATCGGCACGCCCAGCGTGCGGCCCAATGCGCGGCGCAGCTCTTCATTCGGGTAGGTTTCCTCAAGCGGATTGGCGCGGCGTTTTAAGTACGGGTGCACCATGCCGCCAACAATCGGGCCGGGCCGCACGATGGCAACTTCAACCACCAAATCGTAAAAGCAGCGCGGTTTGAGGCGCGGCAACATGCTCATTTGCGCACGGCTTTCAATTTGGAAAACGCCTACTGTGTCAGCCGCGCAAATCATGTCGTAAGTTTGCGCGTCGGCCGACGGGATTTGGTGCATTTGCAAACGCCCGCCGCGCCATTTATCAATCAGCTGCAAGCTGCGCCGAATGGCCGACAACATGCCGAGTGCCAGCACATCAACTTTTAAGAGGCCCATCGCGTCCAGGTCGTCTTTGTCCCACTGAATGATGCGGCGCGCCTCCATGGTGGCGGGTTGAATCGGCACCAGCCGCGTGAGCTTGGTCTGCGTCAGCACAAAGCCGCCGACGTGCTGGCCCAAGTGGCGTGGAAAGCCGAGCAGTTGCACCGTCAAGTCCAGCCACTGCAGTACCGGGCCAGCGTCTTTGGCCTCGCTGATGTTGGCTTCCTCCAGCCGCTGGGCGAGCAGGCCGCCTTTGTCGAACCAGAAGTTTTCTTTGGCAAACTGCTCCACCATTTCAGGCGCAATACCGAGTGCCTTGCCTACATCCCGAATCGCGCTGCGGGGCCGGTAGGTGGTGACGGTGGCGGCTATTGCCGCGTGCTCGTGGCCGTATTTGGCGTAGATGTACTGAATGACTTCTTCACGCCGCTGGTGTTCGAAATCCACATCAATATCGGGCGGCTCTTTGCGTTCACGGCTGATGAAACGCTCGAATAGCAACTGGCTCTCAGCCGGGTCAACTGCAGTGATGGCCAGGCAGTAGCACACGGCTGAATTGGCAGCCGAGCCGCGGCCTTGGCACAAGATGTGGTTGTCGATGGCGAACTTCACGATGTCATGCACGGTGATGAAATACATGGCGTAGCCCAGCTCGTCAATCAGTGCCAATTCATGCGTGACTTGCGCAGCTATTTTTTCAGGCAGCCCGTGCGGATAACGTTGTAGGGCTCCTGCGTTCGTCAAGCGGCGCAGGCAGTCCATGGGCGACTCTTCACGCTGCACCGCGCCTTGCGGGTAGCGGTACAAGTCACGGATTTCGTCCAGGTTAAACGTGCAGCGGCGGGCAATCTCTAGCGTAGCAGCCAGCAACTGCGGCGGGTACAAACTGGCCAGCCGCATACGCGGCCGCAGGTGTGCTTCAGCGTTGGGCGCCAGCGCAAAGCCGCAGTCGTGCACCGTTTGCCCCAGACCCACAGCAGTCAGAACATCGTGCAGCGGTTTGCGCGATCGCACATGCATCAGCACCGCGCCGCTGGCCACCAGCGGCACGCCGGTTTGCTGGCTTAGCGCTTGCAGTTGCTGCAAACGCAGGGCATCGTCGATGGATTGCAGTAATTCGACTGCAATCCATAAATTGATACCTAAAATGTCTTTTAACCAATAGATATGGGCGCAAGCAGCTTCTGTATTCATAGCGCCTTGTGGCAAGCAAAAAATGACTTCACAGTGCTTGAGAATGGACAAATCAGTATCTGGCGTGACCAGATAACTGCCCTTTTCAAGCACGTCGCCCGCTGCTTTGGCTTGGGTGATCAACTCGCACAGGTTGCCCCAGCCTTCAGCGTTATGCGGCAGCACGACCAGGCGAAACGGATGTGTGCACTGCACTAAAAACTCAGCGCCTGGCAGCAATTTGAGGCCGTGCTTTTTGGCCTCGCCATGGGCACGCACCACGCCCGCAACTGAGCATTCGTCAGTAATGGCAAGGGCGCTGTAGCCCAGCGCAGCAGCGCGCTCGACCAGCTCTTCAGCGTGCGACGCGCCGCGCTGAAAGCTGAAGTTGCTGAGCGCGTGGAGTTCAGCGTAGGCGGGTAAGGTCATGCGAATATGCCTTGCAAATACCACTCACGCTGAACCTGATCGCGTTGAGTCAGCGCCAAACGCTCGCTGTAAATCCACAGCAGTACGCCCTGGCTGCTGCGGTAAATAAAGTAGTCGCGCAGCGCGGGCAAGATGTCTGATGAGTCGGCGAGTAGCCAGCCCGTGGCCTCCAGACGCTGCGGCCCGGCCAGCTTGACGAGCGCGCCTTGGTGCAGCGGCGCACCAGCTTTGCTGGCCAGTTTTAACGGTTGGCGCAATAACCAGGTAGGGAACAAAGCATCGGTTTTAGGCACTTTTTCAGTATTTTTTATGCCTTTCACGTCATTTATTGAATGAATACGGGTGTTAGCAGCTCCTGATTTAGTAGCGCTTGCAATAGTCTCTGCAGTCACCCAGCGCTGCATCGCCTCGGGTCGGTGGTCGGCTTGTGGTTGCCACACCTCCACGCTGGCAGGGCCCAGCCGCGCGCTCAAGCGTTCAATAAACTGCGAGCTGCTAACACCCTGCTGTTTGGGTTCGATCAGCAAGCTGGCGGTAGCGGCTGCAGCATCTCGCAAGCTCACGGTTTCAAGCGACGCCAGCGTGATGCTGTGTACCGGAGCGCTCAACACCACCTGATTGAGCCGCTCACTGATCAACCGCGCTACATGCTGCAAATCTTGCGCGGGCTGTGCGGTGCGCACCACCAGCTCGCTTCTGAAAGGCACATCCCGGCGCTCGTCTAAATGCCAAATGAGTTTGAGCGCGCACAACCCGCTTTGGCGGCCCAGCAGCCAGGCGTGCAGTTGCACCAAGAGCGCGTTAACGCCAGTCATCAGCGCGGGTGTGTGAATCACCAGTGCATCCAGCTCGATTTTTTGATCAAACTGCTCAGGCAGCACGCGCCAGGTGTAGGCCTCGGGTAGCGCACCCCGGGCTTGATCGAGTGCCGCCAGCAATGGCGCGCCAAAACGCCGGGCCACGCCATCACGCGGCAGCCCCAACAGGTCGCCCCAGGTGCGGCAGCCGGTGCGCTCAAGCACGGCCAGGTGCGGGTGCGTGGCGGTGAGCGTATGCATCGGCATGTCTGCCACGCGGGGGGGTAGCTGTTGGCCTGCACGCAGCAAATGCAAACGTCCAATTGCTATTAAAGATGTAGCTGCTTGCGCCCGTATTATTTGGGCTACAAGGCTATTTTGCTTGAAAAAAGCATGTAAATTGGCCTCTAGCAGCGCCGCCAGCTTGTGCAGCCCGCCAAACAGGCGCAGGCTGCCTGAGACCTCTAACACCACTGCGTTGCCACTCAGCGCTACGCGCGGCGTGAAGCTGAGCGCGATGGCGCAGATGGCCTGTTGCGCGGCCTCGTGGCTAATGGCTTGCGGCGCGGCCGCCCCGCTCATGGCACACGGCAGGGCCGCGCCGCTCGTCATCGCGGCCGCAGGCTCAATGCTGCAGGCTTGCAGTGCGATCCAGCGCATGAAGCGACTTTCTTAAAATTTCTGACATGTCAAACAGTGCTGGCGCATAAGGTGCAGGTGCAGGTGCAGGTGCAGGTGCAGGTTCGGTTTCATGTTGATGAACACGCTCGCCACTAGCGGCCAACAGCGCAGCCAGCCGGGGTGGACGGGTGTCGATCAACACTGGCGCAGCCAGGAGCGGCCCACGGCGCTTGAACACCTCAATTTGCAGGTTGTGTCCCGCCCCAGCTTGCGCCATGCCCGCCAGCTTCAGGCGCAGCGGCGCAGGCGACGAGTCGTGCTGCGCGTGCAGTGGCCTGAAGACAAACAGCAGCTTGTCAGCGCTAAGCGCCGCAATTTGCAAGCGCCGCAAATGTGCGCCCCGGGCATCGGGCAGCCAGGCCAGCACGGCGCCTACATCGGCACATTGCAGCGCCTCACGCGTGGCCCACAGCATGGCGGGGCTGTCGTTTTTGGAATTGATGTTCAGCACCCGCTGCATGTTGAGCTGGCGCGCACCCAGCGCCGGGCCAAACGGGCAATACGGCGCGCCTACCAGCACCACCAATGCGCTGGGGCTGGCAGCTTGCAGCGTGCCCAATGCAGGCGCGACCAAGCCCCATTCATGCTGGCCCGGTTGCGGCTGCAGCACCTCGGTCATCGCCCCGCACGGCCAGCCGCCGCCAGGCAGCACATGGCTGAGTGCGTCGTAACCCGTGCTGATGGTTTGCATGCTGGCGGCGCCCACAGAGCCCGCGCGCCAAACGTGGGGAATACCCATGGGGTCAAGAGATAAAGGTAGCGTGGTCACACTGAAAATGGATTGGGAATGCGATTAAAATACTGTATTTACGTACAGTAGTTTGCCTGACTTTTAAAGTTTGGCAAGCGCGTTTTTCAACCCGGTTTAAAGCCGCAACTGGCCGATATACGGCGCTATCTTTTTAAAAAATTCGTCTACATACTTGACCATCACATCAACACGCGACTCACACATACCCGCATCTTTTTCCGGCCAACAAAACGTACATCATGTAAAATTTAAATGTACATGAAAGGGTTTTATGTCTATTTCAATTGCTCAATCCCGTCAGCAACTGTCTTTTTTAATTCAAGCAGCTCAAAGCGCACCGCAAGTTATTACCAAGCGCAACACGCCTGTGGCTGTGCTGGTGTCTGCAGACTACTTCAAACGTACTGAATCGGTTGCCCTTGGCGCAGACGATTTTTATAGCAAATTGATAACGCTGCGCCAAGCCTATCCCCCGCTTGATGACATTGGGATTCCTGGCTCAGCTGAAGCTTCAGCCGGGGCTCGCGCCACCGCCTGGACACGAAGCAACAGCTTTGCATACGCCGAATAAGCACCATAAAAGTCATGGCGCAAACTGTTTATTTAGCCGACACCAACGTGGTCAGCGAGCTCGTCAAAAAATCTCCTGACGCACTGGTCATGCAGTGGCTGCAATCGATTGAACTGCTGGCCATATCAGCCGTGACGATTGAAGAAGCGCATTTTGGTTTTTCCTGGCAGCCCAATGCGCGCAAACTCAATTTATTCAATGCCGTGGTGCAAAACCTGCACGCGATTTACCCAATCACCGAAGCGATTGCGCAGCGTGCGGGTATGTTGCGTGGCCAGTTTCAGGCGCAAGGCATCATTCGCGCTGCGCCCGACATGTTGATTGCAGCCACCGCACAGGAGTATCAGCTGATCATTGCCACCCGCAATACGCGTGATTTTGTGGGCTGCGGGGTACAGGTTTTGAATCCGTTTGAAGCTGTGGCGTAGCAGGCGAGCGAGTTGAAACCTGGGCCGCAGAAGACGCCCTGGCAAAGATTTTTTAACTCAGATTTAAAGCATGATTCAAAACCTTTTTTAAAGCATGTTTCAACAGCAAGATTTACTGACCCATGAAGGCGACATACTGGCCCTCGCTCCCGGTGTGTATTTGCTGCCGCGCGCAGCCAATAGCCAAGGGCTGCTGGCTGAAATAGCCAAAGTTGCTGACGCTGCACCTTTTCGCCACATGGCAGTCAGCGGCGGCAAAGCCATGTCTGTTGCCATGACCAATTGCGGCGACCTGGGCTGGACCGGCAGCGCAGCCGGGTACCAATACACGCGCGGCGATCCCCTATCAGGCACGCCCTGGCCCGCCATGCCAGCGGCTTTCAAACAACTGGCCAGCAGCTGCGCCTTACGGTGTGGATTCGCCAATTTTGAGCCCGACGCCTGTCTGGTCAACCGCTACACGGGCCCCGCCCACATGGGCCTGCACCAGGACAAAGACGAGCACGACTTCAGCCAGCCCATCGTGTCGGTATCGCTCGGCGCCAGCGCTACTTTTTTACTCGGCGGCAACCAGCGCAAAGGCAAAGTTCAGACCATTGACCTGAAGGGTGGCGATGTGCTGGTCTGGGGTGGCGTTGCACGATTGCGGTATCACGGCGTGCGCTCACCCGAAGCCGATGCGAGTGGGCAAGAGCCGGTTCGTTTTAATTTGACTTTTCGCAAGGCGGGGTAGCTGGCTGATTGCCTGCGGATTGGCAAAACTTACATCGATAATCAATGCATGAATCCCCTGCTTTCCAAACTGCAACCCTACCCTTTTGAGCGGCTGCGCGCGTTGCACGCCGGCATCACGCCCAACCCGGTTTACAGCCCCATCAGCCTGGGAATCGGCGAGCCGGTGCCGGTGAGTGCGCTGCACGGTCGACGGGCGGGCGACCTGCTCGACAAGGTCCTCGAACGGTTCCCCGAGCATCTCCGCAAGCCGATCAACAAGCCCGTCGATCCGTGGGCTCCGGCCGACGACGACACCGACGCTGCCGCTGCCGAGCAGGAGGCGAAAGTGCCCCGGGTCGCGATCGTGGGCCGACCGAACGTGGGCAAGAGCACCTTGTTCAACCGTTTGGTGGGCGCCGATCGGTCGGTGGTGCACGACCTCGCAGGCACCACTCGCGACTCGATCGACACGCTCGTCGACACCGACGACGGGCCGATCGTCTTCATCGACACCGCCGGCATGCGCCGCAAGGGCAAGATCGACGACTCGGCCGAGTACTACTCGTTCGTCCGGGCACTGCGCTCGATCGACGACGCCGACGTCGCGCTCCTGGTGATCGACGCCACCGTGGGAGTCACCGCTCAGGATCAACGGCTTGCCGAACGCGTCGATTCGGCCGGCTGTCCGATCGTGTTGATCCTCAACAAGTGGGACCTCGTCGGCACCGAGGCGCGTCTCGAGATCCAGGCCGAGGTCGCCCGCATGCTCGGATTCGTGGCCGACAGCTCGGTGCTCAAGATGTCGGCGCTCACCGGCAAGAACGTCGACAAGCTCCGCCCCCGCCTACAGGAGGCGATCAGTCAGTACCACACCCGTGTGCCGACCCGTGACGTCAACAAGATCATCGCGGCAGCTCAGCAGCGCCAGCCGATCGGTGGTGGCGCCAAGATCTTGTACGCAGTGCAGGGCGCGATCGATCCGCCGACGTTCACGCTGTTCGTGAACCGTGAGGTGCCGCAGCACTACCTCCGCTACGTCGAGCGCACGATCCGCGAGGAGTTCGGCCTCGGCGCCACAGCCATCAAGATTCGTGTCCGCAAACGCCAATGACGCCGAACACCGCCGACTGAATCGAATGAGCGTGAACGGAATCCCTGATGCCCTGGTGTGAAGAGTGCTCCAAGTACTGGACGCCGAACTCGATGAACGACGACGGCACCTGCCCCAGCTGCGGGCGAGTCGTCGAGGAACCGACACCGGCCAAGGATTCCGACGACGAGAAGACCCCGTGGCACTTCAAGCTCATGGTGGTCACGCTCGTGATCTACCTCGGTTGGCGTTTCGCCCAGATCTTCACCTGAGCGATCCTGACGGGTAGCGTCAGATCCCGCTACGGGCTGTAGCGCAGCTTGGTAGCGCACCTGTCTGGGGGACAGGGGCAACGGCGGCGTGAGCTGCGGTTATGCACGGGCTCGTCCAACAATTGCCCAAGAATCCAGGTGCGCAACCTTGGACGAAAGCGTGTCAGACCGGGCTGCGAGTGCCGTCTGGAAACACCCCGGCACGGTCGGCTCATGAGCAAG
>ENA-OFCF01001204-OFCF01001204.1-metagenomes-genome-assembly--contig:-NODE-1204-length-10232-cov-13.259802_pt1 | contig 10232 bp, 9 predicted proteins | sample MGYA00153387_OFCF01 | MGnify analysis MGYA00153387 | reverse complement strand
TGCAAATCCCCGCCAACACGATCGATGATATGTTTGTGCATAAATATCAAACCGATCAATTGATGGTGGTACGGGGTAATTTTATCTTGGTAATTTTACACAATGGCAAGTACCAATATATCCCGCTGAGTGACTCTGCACCCCAAGTCGTAACTATTCCCCCAATGGTTCCTCATTCCGCGATTAATGTCGGGGATGAGCCGTGTATGTTAATTAACGCCGTAATTCGTCAAGGTCAATCTCACCCATCTGATTATCGTCCACTCAAAGCACCTTTTCCTTACGATCTAACACAAGCAGCTCGATTACTATCCAGTCAAAATTACTCGATCGCGGCTTAGAATGTTGGTGCGTTGGGCTGCTGCCGTAACGTACCCTACTAACTAAATTTTTAGCTGTTAACTGTCAATCGAATACTGTCAATCGAATACTGGTGCGTTAAGGCAGCAGCCCAACGCACCCTACATCTATCAACTATCAACTATCAACTATCAACTATCAACTATCAAATGATTTAAGTATCGCTCGATTAAAATAATCGCAACAATGTCATCGATCGATCGAGGTGGTTGGCGCATTCCGAGGGGAATGAAGCGGATGAGCCAATTAGGTGGATACATCAGCCAATAGCGATCTCGTGCTTCTAGACTAGAATAGCGTTCGTCAACTAGAGATATCGGTAAATCGGGGAAGGCTGTAGTTAGTTGCTGTTTCCATTGTTTAGATGTGGTTTGGTCGCCCATGACAATGCGACTGACGTTATACTGCGGACATAAAGTCCTAATTTGGGCGATCGTCTGTGCTGTCAGTAATACTTGATGGTAGAGCACAGTGCAATTGCCATCGATTACAGCTATTCCACATTTATCCTTACCTGGATCGAAGCCTAAAATTGTTTCAATTCGATCTGCCATTTGGTAACTAGCCAGTCTTATGTCAACTATTATGCTCGATCGCATCCACTCCATCGCTACCAACCTCGCACCCAGACTGATCGAAATTCGTCGTCACCTCCACGCACATCCAGAATTGAGCGGTAAGGAATACCAAACGGGGGCATATATTGCGGGTGTGCTGTCGGCGGCTGGCTTGCAGACTCAGGAATCGGTGGGGAAAACGGGAGTTATCGGCGAATTAGCAGGTGCGGGTACAGACGATCGATTGTTGGCGATTCGGACGGATATGGATGCACTCCCGATCGTCGAGCGGACTGGATTACCATTTAGCTCGCAAAATCAAGGTGTTATGCACGCCTGTGGTCACGATGTCCATACTACCGTAGGATTGGGCACGGCGATGATCCTCGCGGAACTGGGCGCGGAATTGCCTGGAAGAATGCGGTTTATCTTTCAACCTGCCGAAGAAATCGCTCAGGGTGCCGCCTGGATGGTCGCTGACGGGGCGATGAAGGAGGTGGATAGTATTTTTTCCCTACATGTGTTTCCGTCGATTCCCGCAGGCTCGATCGGGATTAGATATGGAGCTTTGACAGCCGCCGCCGATGACTTGGAAATTACGATTCTGGGTGAGTCTGGGCATGGTGCCAGACCCCATGAAGCTGTGGATGCGATCTGGATCGCCTCACAGGTGATTACTGGACTTCAGCAAGCGATTAGCCGTACTCAGAACCCATTACGCCCGATCGTGCTGACGATCGGCACGATTAGCGGTGGACGCGCCCCCAATATTATCGCCGATCGCGTGGAATTGTCTGGTACTGTGCGATCGCTCCATCCTGAAACTCATGCGACACTCCCCAACTGGATCGAGCAAATCGTCACCGATATTTGTCGGACGTATGGGGCAAAATGTCAAGTGAATTATCGGCGCGGCGTGCCCTCAGTCCAGAATGATATCGCCTTGACTCAAATTCTCGAATCATCTGCTAGAGCCGCCTGGGGTAGCGATCGAGTCCAAATCTTGCCCGAACCCTCACTCGGTGCTGAGGACTTCTCTGTGTATCTCCAACACGCACCTGGAACGATGTTTCGATTGGGTGTCGGTACCCCAGATGCGAAGAATCATCCGCTCCATCATCCCCAATTTATGGTAGATGAGTCGGCGATTATTACTGGGGTGGTGACGATGGCATATACGGCATATCAGTATTGGCAAAATGTCCCTCATCGTCGCACTAATTCCGAGGAGATCTGAGTCAAAATGGGTTTGACGCTGACACAAATCGATCGATTATTAATGGAATGGCAGCAAAAGGGTGATGCAGCTAATCAAAACTTACTAGATTTGTACGATCTGTCTGCATATCAACGATTGAGTGGGATGGGAAATCCGCCGAGCAATGTCACTGGAACTACTCAGCAACAAGCGAGTACGGCATTGACGGCGATCGATCGGTTATTTGAGTATTTAGAATTATTTAATCAGCAGATCGATCGAGCGCGAAAATTGCGGCGAGAGTTACCATCTTTATTTGTTAGTAATATTCAGTTACAAGAGATCGAGCATTTGCTGACAGGAATGTCGATCGATCTACCGCAGATTCAGATCCCTTTAGCCAACAGAAATTTAATCGGTGCAGATCGGCAGATGCGATCGATCTCGCTCGAAGAATTATTGGAGCGGATGATAGTTGCGTTTATCATTGCTAGAGATACTTTTGTTGCGGTAGAAACTGCCTGGACAGATTTAGAATCAAAGTTAATTATCACTCATCGATCGCTCGTCGATCTGCAACAATTAGCACAGAAATTACAGGTAGCTATTCCAGCATCATTAGTTACAGCACAGGCTACTTTTGATGATTTTCAGGTTCAGATCGATCGAGATCCATTAGGTATAAATCTGGCTTTTGTGCGAGATATTACCATGTTAGTTAATAATACCCGTCGCGAACTAGAAACCCTCGCCCAACAACGCCAACAGTTACAAGCCGATTTGGTGACAGCACCACAATTACTTCAGCAATTGAGACAACTAAACCAAGACTCGATCTCTGCTTACACTGAAAGTCAGTCTAAAATTAGGCATAGTTTACCGACTGTCTCGCCAGTACCAGCCGAGGAAATAGCCGAACTAGAGCGATGGTTGGAGCGGCTAGTCGCCAAATTTGAGTCGGGGATAATTCCCCCCGTGCGCGTAGGATTGACAAATTGGCTCGCGAAAGTTCGGGCTTACACGACTGCGGCGGAATCTGCACTTAGAGCTAATCGACTACCATTGGACACCAGACAGGAGTTGCGGGGGCGACTGGATGCACTCACAGCCAAGGCTCTGGCGAAGCGTCAGGCTGAAGATCCGGTTTTGGCAGATTTGACCGCTCAGGCGCGCGAAGTACTCTACACCAGCCCTACAGACCTGAATCTGGCGATCGATCTAGTGAGGAAGTACGAGCAGGGTTTAAATCAACGCTTGACGTGTTAATTTTCTTGGCGATGGAGAATTTAGCAATTAGCGATCGTGTTATAGCTAGATATGGATAGATTGCTGTCTCACCCTCGATCCCCGTTGACACGATGCCAGTCTCGATCGATATCTGCTTTAAATAAAAGCGTGCAACAGAATTACAAATAGGTAATCTGAGGATGAGTAGAGCGTAAATCTTATTTAATTTTAGATTTTAATTTAATTATGACTACATTTGAGTCGATCGCTAAACCCAAGCCTAAGTTATGGTTAGCGGCAATTAAACCGCCAATGTATACGGTGGCAATCATCCCGATTACTGTGGGTTCTACCGTTGCTTATGCACAGACTCAATCGATCGATCTCAATATTTTGGGAACTTTTTTATTGTCAGCCATTGCAATCATTGCTTGGCTGAATATTAGTAACGATGTGTTCGATAGCGATACGGGTATCGATATTAATAAAGCTGAGTCAGTGGTAAATCTCACTGGTAATCGCAATTTGATGTTTTGGTTGGGAAACGTATTTTTAGTCCTGGGTATTTTGGGAATTGCGACAATATCTTGGTGGCAACAGGATATTAGTGTAGTCGCGATCGTTTTGTCAAGTTGCTTTCTTGGCTACACTTATCAAGGGCCTCCATTCCGGTTGGGGTACCACGGTTTGGGTGAAATAATTTGCACGATCTGTTTTGGGCCGTTGGCTGTGAGTGCAGCTTATTATAGTCAGACTCAAAGTTGGTCGATCGCCAATCTCACAGCTTCACTAATTATTGGTATTTCCACTAGTTTAATTTTATTTTGCTCCCATTTCCATCAAGTAAAAGATGATTTGGCGGCGGGTAAACTGTCACCGATCGTGAGAATGGGGACAAAAATGGGTGCGCGAGTATTAGAATGGAGTACTGTAAGTATTTATGTGTTGACTGCGTTCGGTGTCATCGCTCATATGTTTCCGGTGGCGACGTTGTTAGTATTTTTTAGTCTGCCATTGGCGATTAAATTAACTAATTTTGTTTCAGAATATCACGACAGGCCCGATCGAGTTAGGACTTGTAAATATCTGGCTGTTCGGCTGCAATTTGTGAGTGGAGTATTACTAGCCTTGGGCTTTTATTTGTAGCACTAGAAGCTACGTAGATCTTTACCCCACCCCAGCCCTCCCCTTATCAAGGGGAGGGAGTAGAAGCCCGCCCCCTTGATAAGGGGGGGTTGGGGGGTAAAATCAACCTCAACCGAAGTCTAACCAACTTGTGTAGACACAATAAAATAGCCCCGACTTCCATCAGAAGTCGGGGCTATTTAGGATCTGAAGGCGGCTAGAAGAAGCCGCGTAAGTTTTGCTTGTAAGCACTGGCATTTAAACCATCAGTTCGGTTTTTATAAGTGGCGGGAATCATCCGTTGGAGATTGCTAACCCGTTCGCTGACTGCGGGGTGACTACTCAGAAATTCTGGAGCCGAATTACCGCTAATTAACTTCTTCATAAACTCAGGCATCGCGGTAGGCGCGTAACCAGTGCGAATCATCGTCGTCAAACCACTTCGATCGGCTTCATACTCATCGTTACGACTATTGGGCAGTGTCATAGCTAATTGTACGCCTAGCTGAACGATTTGGTTGCGATCGAGTCCACTTACCACACCAATACCTTGATTGATTGCCGCTTTTTTGATCTGTTTGAGCGAGTGACGATTGGCGATGTGTCCGATTTCATGCCCGATTACACCAGCCAACTGTGCTTCATTATCGGCGGCTTTCATCAAGCCAGTATTGACGTAGACATAGCCACCCATCGTCGCAAAAGCATTGATCGCATCATCATCGATCACTTGAAATGTGTACTTGATATTCGGTCTGGTACTGTTTCTAGCCAACCGTTGACCGATCCGATCTACATAACTAGTAACGGCTGAATTCTGAAAGAGTCGAACCTTCTCACCAAGTATTGCTTGGTTAGTCTCTGCACCAAAACTAGCTTCCTGTGCATCAGTTATATTATTTAACTTAACAACTTGAATAACTGCTGGGGCAGCTTGGATCAGTATTTGCCACCATTCAGCCGCTCGAGCGATCTGTGGTTGCCCTACAGTGACCATAAATATTGTGAGTACAGAGATGCCGGAATATAACCACCGTCGCTGCAACCACTGACGGAATGAAGCTACTCTAGCGAACATAAATCTTTTGCCAAATTAGTAATGTGAGTCAGCGCGATCGTCGCTACATTGATTTTAACAACTAGCAATAATAATGACGGTATGCTGGTGATTTATGTTGCAGCAAGTTCGATCGCTAGAAGCTCTAAATTGTTAATTAACCCAAGTTGCTACCTACAGAGAACGTCAACGATTGTGTTGCAAAGCCCGCCGAAGCTGTACTAATAAACTAGTAATGGCGATAATTGAAATCCAGGTGTTCCTACTACTACAAATTACGATATATCCTGACACCACACATCAATTATTTAGCAAAATTTGGGCATACTCAAACTGATAACTCTCACCAAGCACGATCGAGTATGGCTAAAGTAGCGAATGAATATGCAGTACATCTGCTATTGTCAGGCGGTCATCGGGAGGAAATCCGCTTCCCCACAGTTCAGGAGTTTCAGAAATGGTATAGTGGTGAGCTAATGCCAAAATCCAGCTCCAGCGACTTTATCACGGTACCCCTAAAAAATAATCAAGGTGAGTATATGGTGATTCGTCCTAGCTGTGTGGAAGCAATTCGTGTCGAACCCGTATTTGCATCGAGTATCGATCGAGACTACTAAATTAGGCTTTAGGTTTTAGGCTTTAGGCTTTAGGTTTTGGAGGTAGGGTGTGTTAAGCGCAAGCCGTAACGCACCAGCACTGCCCACTCGTGTTACTCTATTTGTACTACAGAATTGATACATAGCAATCGAATGTGAGATCGGATCGGAAACATGACTTCCGCAACTCTCGTCACCGATTGCAATATCCAAGCGTTATTTAATAATTACTTCATGATTAGAACACTGGCTTTACTCTCTTTGAATCTAGGTATTGCGCTAGGATTCAAGCAGCAATTACCCTTGCGGTTAAATGCTGCACCCATTGCCAATATCCAAGCCAACCAGAGTAAGAGTACTCCTAGTACTCCCAGTACTCCCAGTTACGAGGAAAATTCTCTAGGTTTTGACGAGCAACTGTGGGGCAAATCTGGCGACAAAGCATTGATGCTCAAATCGATCGATCGTAGTCTTGGCTACTTAGATACACCCGCAGCTACAAAAGCTTATCAAAATTATCCCGTCCAGGGAATTAGTCGCGATCGAGTGCGTCGATCTCTAGTCAGATTTCGTCAATTGGTTAATACTAGTCGTTCCGCTGGCGAACTCCAAGCTGCGGTAAAACAGGAATTTTCCTTTTACCAATCGATCGGTAAAGATAACAAAGGTACCGTTCAATTTACTGGTTACTACGAACCAATTTATCAAGCTAGTCGGATTCAGACAGCCGAATTTAAATACCCCCTCTACAAATTACCTGCGAACTTTAATAGTTGGAAAGACCCCCAACCCGAACGCGTTCAGTTAGAGGGCGCAGATGGGCTACAAGGCAGTACAAGTTCGCTTGCAGGTAATGAGATATTTTGGATGCGCGATCGATTTGAAGCGATCCTCGTCCAAATTCAGGGTTCGGCAGAACTCAATCTTGTCGATGGGAGCAAAACTACTGTCGGCTTCGCTGGTGGTACCAATTTTGCCTACAACAGCATCGGTAAAGAACTCGCCAAAGATGGTAAAGTCACCGCCAGCCAGCTTACTCTCCCTGGCATTATTCGCTACTTCCGCGAAAATCCCCTGGAATTAAATGTTTATATTCCTCGCTACAAACGATTTGTCTTTATGAAGGAAACCTTCAACGGTGAGGCGATGGGCAGTATTAATGTGCCAGTCACGCCCGAGCGATCGATCGCCACTGACAAGTCGATGATGCCACCAGGCGCACTAGCTCTAGTTTATACCCAACTTCCTTATGTGAGTGAAGGTCGATCTCTTCAACAAAAACTGGTGAGTCGTTATGTCTTGGATCAAGATACGGGCAGTGCGATTACTGGCCCAGGACGTGTAGACTATTTCATGGGTACTGGCAAGATTGCTGGCGATCGTGCAGGGATTACTGGTGGGCCTGGACAGCTTTATTATCTATTGTTAAAGAGCTAGGTTTATTAGTTGATAGTTGACAGTTGATAGTTGACAGTTGATAGTTGACAGTTGGCAACGATGGCAATTAAACCGATCGAACTAGGACAGCCACAGTGTTCGATCGTTATCCAGTCTCGCAGGGCAATTCTAGCTGTGTGAGCTGTAGATGGAGTGATTTTTGACGATCGCGCAGCAGATAATTTAAGTAGCCAACTGCAACCGGATCTCTATGTCAAAGGTGATATTTACTCAATCGATATTCTCACATCTTGCACCAGCGACGCGCGCTCCGTCTTCGACACGCCTCGCTTCGCTCGTCTACGGCTTTGCCGAGGGTTTAGCGCGTCAAGACAATACCTAATGACTAGATAACAGCGATAGCAATTATTCAACAGATTATCGATAACGGTAAGAAATAATAATTCAGATAATTTTTGGTAAAATATCAGTTCGGACTACCCCACGCCACAGCCGATCCTCACCCATGCCCGATTCCAGTACTACTTCACAACCGATCCCTTCAGATGTCGCCGAGTTGCAAGACAAATTTACAACTAGCACCACTAAAAATCAGTTGCAGATGCTCCCTCAGATCGTTGCTACTGGTTTACCAGGTGTTGAAATTTTAATTAAGTGGCTCCAGCAACAGTTAGACAGTAAGCCGACAATTATTACCGGAGCCGTTTATCAAGCTCTGTACCACAGCGAGTTTCCCGCCGCCCGTGATTATCTCGAGCGAGAATTACCCACCGGAATCGTTCCGCTCAAATCAAGCGCAGGTATTGATTACACAACTCTTCAAAAATTATTAGCCCAACAAGAATTCCAAGCCGCTGATAAACTTACTACCGAAAAGCTCTGCGAATTAGCGGGTGCAGGTGCAATCGGGCGGAAGTGGATTTATTTTACCGAAGTCGAACAGTTACCCTCGATCGATCTGCATACAATCGATGCTTTGTGGCTACTTCATTCTGAAGGTAAATTTGGCTTCTCGATCCAACGCGAAATGTGGTTGGGAATGAGCAAAAGTTGGGATAAACTATGGGTGAAAATTGGCTGGAAAAACGGTAACAATTGGACGCGCTATCCAGGCTCATTTACTTGGGATTTGACTGCTCCGAGAGGTCATTTACCTCTATCCAATCAACTGCGTGGTGTTCGCGTAATATCCGCTTTACTATCACATCCTGCCTGGGATAAAATCGGTGAATAGAAGATTTTGGATTAAAAATCGATCGATGTAGACCGCAACTTCCTTACTTGTAACTCCTAACTCTCCAATGCTGAAATCATCACACCGTCTCGCAGTATTGTTACATGAAGGAATTACTGGAGTTCAGGGGAAGACGGGATTGACACTGTTGCGATATAGTCGGGCGCAGGTAGTGTGTGCGATCGATCGATCGGTAGCGGGTCAGTCTTTGGTAGAGTTAACGGGGATTAACCGCGATGTGCCGATTGTAGACTCGATCGAATCGGCTTTAAATTATCAGCCGGATGTCTTGGCAATTGGGATTGCACCATCGGGTGGGATCGTTCCCGATAGTTGGATGGCAGAATTACAAACGGCTGTAGCGGCGGGTTTATCGATCGTCAATGGATTACATACACCTCTAGCCAATCATCCTCAACTGGTAAATCTATTAAAACCAGGACAATGGATCTGGGACGTGCGCCAGGAACCTCAAGGATTGAAAATCGGTACTGGTGCGGCGAAGTCCTTACCCTGTAAGCGAGTGCTGATGGTGGGTACAGATATGGCAATCGGTAAAATGTCCGCAGCATTAGAATTGCAACGTACCTGCGAACGTCGGGGGCTAAAGTCGAAGTTTATCGCCACGGGACAAGCGGGAATGATGATTAGTGGGGAAGGTGTAGCTTTAGATGCCGTACGCGTGGATTATGCCGCAGGTGCGATCGAACAAGCTGTAATGCCTCATGGCAATGACTATGAGCTGTTGTTAGTGGAGGGACAGGGTTCGCTCCTTCATCCAGGTTCGACGGCGACTCTCCCATTGATTCGTGGCTCCCAACCAACTCACTTGATTCTGCTCCACAAAATCGGTCAGGAAACCATCCGCAATTGTCCCGATGTCAAAATTCCCCCCTTAGCAGAAGTCGTGCGGTTGTATGAGGCAGTAGCTAGCTGTGCGGGGGCATTTGGAACCGTCAAGGTGGTCGCGCTCGCGCTCAATGGCGGCAAACTATCTGATGACGTAGTGCAAGCCGAGATCGATCGAGTCACCGCTGAGACGGGCTTACCCTGCACGGATGCCGTTCGGTTTGGTGCTGATGTGTTGCTAGATGCGATCGTCAATTAATAGCTGATTCGTGTGCAATCGCATAGCTAATCAACCTGCAATGTCAGCACTAGTAAAATTATTTTCACTATTCACGCGTAGGCGGACTTTGCATTCTGAGCGGCGATTTCAATCGCTGAAATTTTAATATGACGATCGATCGGGTGGATCGATCGTCAAACGTGGAATCTCAAAAGCTATACTCAGACTGCATAAACTAGTAGTCATAACAAAAACTAATCACCATCATTAGTTCTGCAAAACTGAGAAAGGTTTACAAACATTAACAATCAAGTTAGATTAAGGACATATTCATCAAACACATTCCGTTCCACCAGGAACAACCAGCAATCATAAACCAATGACCACAACCTTACAACGCACCCAGAGCGC
>ENA-OFCF01001202-OFCF01001202.1-metagenomes-genome-assembly--contig:-NODE-1202-length-10241-cov-5.374239_pt1 | contig 10241 bp, 10 predicted proteins | sample MGYA00153387_OFCF01 | MGnify analysis MGYA00153387 | reverse complement strand
CCGCATACGATCGTCTGGTAGCGGGTGAAATTTGTAGTTGGAGAAATTCATCCCAAACACCAGGCGCAACTGGTTTGACAGTCAAGCTTTCCACAGCAGCAACTTTACCCACAATATTTAGGGGAATGGTGCGAACGATCTTAATTGCTGGTAGGTCGAGTGCCATATTTATTTAAGAATAAAATAGGGACAATTGAGCATTAGACATCGATTGAAACGGACGATAATTACTGTGGAGCGGGTTACGACGGGGGAAGTTTTTGAGGTACCAAATAATAATCCATTGCTTTGACGATTCTCTTCCAAGAGAGGCTACGCCAACGATGTGACGTTACTCAGTCGCGGATTGCCATCATCAGATAGGACTTTTTGCAATCCCTATCTAGTCATACCAATTTGTGCCGCCATATCATCAACATCCCGTACGCGCACAAGCACCCGTAATGATGCCAGTAATACGCCAGTGTCATTATCTTCGGCAAAGTCTTGGAAAATTTCCGTCAAATAATCATCGATCTCTTCAGGATGGTCGCGGAAATAGCCTTCGGTGACTTCATCAAGAGTTCTCAGTTTTCGCATTGGTTTGATACTCCTGTCAAAAGCTGACATTACATTTCTAGATTAACTCGAGCCAGGCGGTCGATTTCATCTTTTGCTGCTGCGAGTAATTCATCCCAGTCATCTGGAGGATAACCGCGATCTAGCATCTTCTCGCAAACTAAATAGGCATCGGTATTGCTATCGTAAGCGCGTTTAGTATCTTCATCATTAACCCAGGCGTAGACGATGATTCTACTCTCTTGATGAAATCGAAAAAACAACCGATATTGCTGAAAAAATTGAGCTAAAAACCAGTGCTTATAATCATCTCCCAGCGTCGCACCCTGTCGGTATACAGGCAGAGTCGGGTCTTGAGGGATAACAGCAAAGGCTAACTTGGCGATTGCTGCTAACCGCTTAGTAGCATTTTTTTTATGATAGTCCTGCGGGTACTTCAGGCGTAAATTTTCGACTTGGATTAAGAGTTCTTCCACCTGTGAAAGAAACAGATCGTGAGCAAATATACTCCATTCATTAATTACTAACGGCTGCGGTTCGGGCGCACTCATTCGTCGTCATCCGCTAGTGGTGTATCGAGATCGAGATCGACATTGCTGACTAACAATTGAATTCGACTTAGCAGATCGGAGCTAACCTGTCGTAAATGCTGGGGATTGGCTTGGATATCTCGTGCTAAAAAATTGAGAAACTGTCCCAATAGCGGATCGTTATTTTCATCCTCCGCCCGCGCGATCGTTACCTGCCCGTCAGAGCCGATCGTATAGCAGATGCGATCGCGCTTATTTAGACCCAATACCTTCCGAACAGGATCGGGAACTGTCGTTTGATAGCGATCGGTTAAAGTAGATTCCGAGCAGGGGGTTGATGGTGTAGCCATAGCAACTTTTTAACTGGTAGGGTAAACTCTATCTCTAAAGTAATGCAATTGCATTGTCTTGTCAATTATGACTCCCCTTTCCCCTTTCTGTGTGGAGTTGTTTTTTACTCACCTCTATTAAGTTTCGGTTCCGAGATTGAATTTGGAGTATTTTAATCTGTTAGAAAAATATATTAAAGCTTGAGGTTAGCCAAGTGCTAAGGCTTTTTCCCCAGCTAACTTCAAACCTGATGATGCTTCAGGAATGTAGGAAGTTCTAGGTTGACTAGCTATCTGCTTCTGTTGTTCTTTTAACTCCTGTAAACGGGCAGTACTCCAATTCGCAAGTGCAGAATTTCCCAACTGAGGAGCAAGATAATGTAGTCGTTCTACCGCAGAAATAGCAAGTTCATCCATTTGAACAGATGCCAGATAGCAATCACAAGCGATGTCGATATCACCCATTTTTTCATGACATTGACCAGCCATAAACCAGGCAATAGAAGTACCTGGTGGTCCTAGTCTGGCTGCTGAGCGGTAAATTTTAGATGCTTCTTCAACTTTGCCCTGCTTGATGAGGATTTCTCCTAATTGGAGACGATATCGAGAATACAATGGCTCCATTTTTATCATTTTTTTGGCTCTCTCTTCAGCCAGATCGATATCACCTAACCACAAAGCTTCTTTAGTACGACTCTCAAAAACAGTCGTTAAATTTTCATGAGCAGCAAGTTGCTCTGCATCATTTTTACTCTCATGAATCAATTCTTCTGCAAGAGATTCACACAAATCCATTTCCCGAATAACTATTTCTTTATTTTTTTTTATGATAGGAGCAAAGACAGCAGCGCGATAGTAGACACTTGTCAAACGTTTGAGCGTAAAATTTCCTACAGAGGATTTTAGTCTATCTAATTCCTTAACTGCTTCATTTCGCCAATATTCAGTCGATTCCAAATCTCTAAATGTTTTGCCAAACAAAGCAACTAACTGGATACTCGATCCAAATCGGACTTTACTACCGAGCGGAGATCGATCGACAATATTTTCAAATTCTTTCAAATTTTCTAGGGTGCCAGTGTTAGGCTGTACCATTAACTTAGACATAGCTCGGCTGTATGCAAGACTGGCTAGATCTGGATGGTGGGAAATATCTGGATCGACTGTTTCTGGTATGTATTCAAGAACTGCCTCATGCAAGCACAAGCTGCTCAGCAAATTGACAACTATAAGTTGAGTATTAGGCTGAAGGTTTTGATAATTACTTAAGTATTCACAGAGAATTTTCCATCGCTCAGTTCTTAAATCTGGAGGTAATTGCAAAGGACTACTAATCTGGTACTGAAATAGTTTGGTTTCTCGAATTAATGATTCACGAAATGAAATCGGGTGTATAAGAGTAACTGGACTAATAGTCGCTGTATTGTCAATCAATCTTTTGGAGCAATATTCTATTCCCATAAGATGCCAAGAACCACTATCGACAGTCCCCAGGTCAAAATAAGGACGATTAATCCAAGCAATACTTGTATGATTTAGTAAGTTCATATTGTGTGATAATTAAAAGTTATTAATGAATGAGAAAAGACGTCCAATATGATTGTTTTGTTGAACAAGCCACAGCAGAATTATTTTATGCATTATAACTGCTGTGGCTTGTTAATCGATCGAATTAAACAGTTATTTGACAATAGCTACAAAGTCAAAGTATCTATTTAATATTCTTGCCAAAGGCAGCAGGAAAGACCACCACGCAGGCTTGTATATGCAGAAAATTCTGAAGCATTAGTTTTTTCATATTCAGCTTTCAAATCAACCATTTTGACTAGTTGTTTGTCATTAAGTTGAGTAATTTTGATCTCAGCCATTTTAATTTTCCTCGAATGTATTTGAGTTTTTGTTGAGGGTTTAACAAAAAATGTTCCGCCCTCAGTTACACAATATCTGAACTCAATTGATTTGCAAAGTAAAAATCAGCATCTTTATCGACTTAAGTGGAAAAGTTTTGTCTGCAAATAAAATCATTCTCAATTCTTGCGAATACTTTACTTGTCATTATTCCTGGCTTGTTGAGAGATAAGATACTGTAAATTCATCAAGCCTTGCTTGAATCCATTCATCAAACATATTTGCCATGATTTCACGCTGGAGTTGCTCATCTAAAAGTGGTTGGATTAGTTCTTCCACAAAAATGAGATGAAACCCTCGTGCCGTTAAGATTGGCTTCAGGACTTGCGGTGGAGTGGCCGCAAAGACAGCGGCAGAAATAGCCGGGTCTAGTTGGTTGCGGTTGCGTTTCCCTAAATACCCGCCGACACGGCGGAGTTCAGGATTCTGAATATACAAATGTGCTACTTCTGGAAATATTTGCTCACCCTCACAGATTGTGCAATAGAGTTCCAGAACTAAATCCTCATCTTCTAAGATTGCTTCATACAAAATTGCTCCAGCATAATCGAGCTGATTAGCGACAAAAAATGGTTCAATTTTGTCTGAAAAAAGATGACGAGATAACTTTTTCGTGAGAACTCGGATCGTGGCGATCTGTTCAAAGTCATCAACTGACAGCATTCTCTGCTCCAGCCAACTTAAAGTGACTGGGGCATCCATCAGACCCTCATCTAATCGAATTCGATCGGCAACTTGTTGCAATTCTTCGGTGCTGACTTCAATTCCGGCTTTGGTTGCTTCTGTAGTGATGAGATGGCGAGTTAGGATTTGCTGTGTAATTTGCGGAATCTGGCAGGAAAGCTTGATTTGTAACAGGATCTCTTCCGGCGAAATAGTGAAATTATTAGACATGATATTTGTTTCGAGCGGTAATTAAGTTGTAAATTATCGTCAAACTGCGGCTAGAGCTTTAATCCGCCTTTTTGTAACTGAGTAAACGGATCGAGAATAAAATCGATAATCCGTCGCTGCCGCACCACTACCTCTGCCGTCGCCGTTTGCCCCGGTGCCAGCACAATTTGCTTATTCTGAGCCTGGATCGTGGTCTGTTCTAAAGTAATCTCCAAATCGAATACCTCCACTTGGCTCTGTCCAGACTCCACCTTTTTGGAATCCGGCGATTTCCAATACAGATGACCGGGTACCACGCCATAATCCTGAAAAGGATAGGCATCGAACTTCAGCTTTACGGGCATCCCTACCTGCAAAAAACCACTATTTTGATTGGGAATTTGGGCTTTGAGTACCAACGTAGAACCTTGGGGCGCAATCTGCGCCACTAACTGACCGACCTGCAAGTAAGCTTTGGGCTTGGTAGTGGGAAATTGAAAAATGGTGCCATTGGCAGGCGAGCGGACAACCCGCCGATCGATTTGCATTTGCAACGATTGAGTCTGGCTCTGGCTCTGAGCAATCTCCGTCTGGAGACTGGCAATTTGCCGATCCAACTCTTTTAGTTGTTCCTGACTTTTGAGCACCGCCAGCTCCCCAGAACGGCGCAAACTCTGTTGATTCCCCTCCTGTTCTTGCAACTTATACTCCAACTGCTTGCGATCGGATTGACTCTGTTGCAACAACTTCTGATAGCTCTGTTGTTGCTCTTGCAGTCGTTCTTTGGCTAGATCGATTTCGGCTTGGGCTTGCACTCGTAGCTTCTGACTTCCAGCCGCGATCCCATTCACCTCCACTAACTTAATTTCCGCAATTACGCCTTGCTGCCAGAGCAAACGATAACGCTTTACCTCGGCCAGATCTGTTTGAACCTGATTGTCAGCCACGATCCAAGCAGTTTTAGCGGAGTTTAAAGCCTGTTTTGCCTGATTAACCTGGGCTAGCTTTTCCGATACCAAAAAAGGAGTAGTGGTTTTGTTGGCACTCAAAGACTGTCGCGCCTGATCTAGTTGGGCACTTTTTTCAGCAGCTTGGGCTTGATTTTGTTGTTGCTGAGTCGTGACAGCCGTTAGTAGCTGGTTACGGCCTTGCTGTAGTTGTACCAATCGATTTTTTTGCCCCTCTAATTTTGTTTGGCCTTGCTGTAAATCGGCGCGGAGTAAATCGGACTCTAGTTCTAAGAGCACTTGCCCTTTCTGCACCTGCTGGCCTTCTTTAACCCGGACGGCAGCGACTGTGCCAGCAGTCGGCGCATCGAGGCGAATCGTTGCACCTCTCGGCTCTAGGCGGCCTCTGGCGATGCCAGTTTCATCGACTTTAGACAATACCGACCAAGGTAAAACGATCGCCGCAAATACGACTAAGAAGTAGAGCAAACCCCGCGTCCACACTTGTGGTAGGCTATCCAATTGCTCTTGGGTGCCATCAGACCAAACTGGGTTATTTGGCTCGATCGGGGGTGGTTTTGGTCGATCGACTGGATTCAATTTTGATTGATTGATATCTAAGTTACTCATGGGATTTAGATAAGGTAGTGGGATTTAAGAGTTCATGGAAAGAGCTACGATTTTTAGTTCACTACTGCCAGTTGTTGCTGGTTTAAATAGAAATATTTACCGCGTTGAGCCATCAGCTCTTCGTGAGTGCCGCTTTCCGATAAGATGCCGCGATCTAAAACCAGAATCAAATCGGCATGGCGGATCGTTGAAAGCCGATGGGCAATCACCAGCGAAGTGCGCCCGCGCAGGATTTTACTCAGGTTATTTTGAATAATGCGTTCTGATTCTGTATCGAGGTGACTGGTAGCTTCATCCATAATCAGTAACCGTGGATCTCCCAAGAGTGCTCGCGCGATCGCTAACCTCTGTCGTTGCCCCCCAGATAAGAGTCCGCCCCCTTCTCCAATCTGGGTTTCATAGCCCATGGGCAATTGCCTAATAAACTCATCAGCTCCAGCTAAGTGCGCTGCTTCCATTACTTCCGATCGGGTGGCATCGGGCTGTCCCAGGCTAATGTTTTCGCGGATGGTGCTGCCAAACAGAAAAGTATCTTGGTCAACAACTCCGACCTGTCGGCGCAAAGAATGCAAAGACAGACTGGTGATTTCTTGGTTATCGATCGATATCTGGCCATTGGTGGCCGGATATAAACCCAGCACCAGTTTAGAAATGGTCGTCTTCCCCGAACCACTACGCCCCACCAATGCCACCATTTGACCGGGCTGAATGTGAAAATTTAGGTTTTCGAGGATATTGCGATCGCTCTCTGGGTGGTAGCGAAAGGTGACATTCTCAAACCGAATATCCCCTTGCAGCAGCGGTAAGGATTGTCGGGAGTGTAGTTGTAGATCTTCCTCTGGCTTGGCCTTCAGCACATCATCGATCCGTTCTACCGAAATTACAATCTCTTGCAACTGATTCCACAGCACCGTTAAGCGTTGAAAAGGCCGAATCACATTGCCCAATAGCATGTTAAAAGCCACCAGTTGCCCAATCGTCAACTGCTCGTGAATCACTAGGTAGGCACCGTACCAGAGTAGAGCCGTCGTAACGGTTGCTTCGATCGTATTACTAAAAATTTGGAGCCGATTATTGATAATTTGCCCAGAAAAGTTAGTTTTAATGGCCTTTTGGAGTAAGCCCTCCCAATGCCAACGCACGGATTGCTCAACGGCAACTGCTTTGACCGTGCGGACTCCAGTTAAAGCTTCAATCAGATAACTATTTTCTTTGGCATGGGCGTTAAAGATTTCGCGAGAGATGCGCTGTAAAAATGGCGTTGCGACCAGAGCCAGTAGCAAAAAGGGCGGCACAACCATTAGTGCCAGCAATGCCATCGACCAGCTATACCAAAACATTAACCCAACATAGATAAAAACAGTAATCAAGTCTAATAAAATTGATAAGGCTTCCCCAGACAAAAACCGTTGAATCTTGCGATTCTCCTGCACCCGCGAAATAATATCACCCACATACCGTGACTCAAAAAAATCGAGCGGTAGCCGAAAAGTATGGCGAATAAATCCCACAATTAATGCTAAATCTAAGCGATTGGCCGTATGATCTAGCAAATATTGCCGCAACCCCATCATGGCGACTCGAAATAGGCTGAAAATCAATAGCCCGAAACCAATAGCCGTCAAAGTTAGTTCCGATCGCTGTACCACCACTCGATCTAAAATCAGTTGGGTAAACAGCGGTGTGACCAAGCCGAAAATTTGGATAAATAAAGACGCTATGAATATTTCTATCATTACCACTTGATGCGGTTTCATCAGTTCAAAAAACTGCCAGAACGAAGTTTGATGTTCTTGCTGATGATGAAAAGCAGCCGTGGGTTGAAGGATTAGGGCATAACCCGTCCAGTCTTTGAGGAATTGCTGGTGGGTGAGAGTGCGTTGTCCGATTGCAGGGTCAGCGACGACGACATTTTTGCGGGTGATTTCGTAAACGACAATATAGTGTTTTCCTTCCCAATAGACGATGGCAGGCAAGCTTTGAAGTGCCAACTGTTGTAGACTGGACTTGACTGGACGTGTCGTAAATCCTAGACTTTCGGCAGCAGTAGCTAATCCCCGCAACGATGCTCCATTGCAATCGACATTGGCGATATCTCGAATGCGGGTAACACTAAAATTCTTGCCCCAGTAGCGTGAAATCATCACTAAACAAGCGGCTCCACAGTCTGAAGCACTGAGTTGAGCGAAAAATGGATAGCGGCGTGTAACTTTTTTCCACCAATTTCCTAGGCGACGGGTGCTGGGGATGGGGAAGATGGAATCAACTTTGGTTTTTGGTGATGGGGCTACAACTGGGGCAGCAGGAGTTGCTGGGCGAGGAGCGGGAATGGAATGGATTGATTTGGTAGTGGCCTGTTGTTGCAAATATGCTGAGATATTTGGATAGCGATCGATCAGCAGGACTAATGCTTCCTGAGGCAAAAAATCTAGTTGCAGATTGGCTCCTGCTCGGATGACATCAGGCCGATTGAGGTCTGGAAATAAGGTGAATTCTCCCCATAAATCGCCAGCTATATAAGTAGCGATTAGTTCATTACTGTTATCTAAAAACCGCACTTTGCCCGATCGAATAAAATACAGTCCGGGCGGGCAGTCTTGCTGCGGCCAGAGTTTACCAACCTTGGGGTTGAGAATTTGCATCCGCTCGAAGCATTGTCGGAATTCGGGATCGGTCAAAGACTGCCCTAAGGCTTGCTCTAAAATGGACTGGAGTAGCGCGTTAGCCATGATGATTTTCAGATGGATCGATAGTTAAGGACATCAGGGATTAGCTCGGCGATCGATCTGGCTGGGATTCGTCCAGCAGATTACCGATGGTGATTTTGGAGCCGATGATTTCTGGTGCGGGAAGCTGTAACTGGGGCAGTGTGGACAGACCTAATTCTTTAAGCAACCGACTAATATGTCGATCGCTGACAGTAATTCCGAGTTCTTTGGCTAGGTGTTTGGTGAGCCAACTTGCTGTCCAGCGTCGAAAAGCATAGCCTTGTGCAGCAGGGCTAGATTGCACTAATTCTTGCAATCGCTGCAAATACTGTTCGGTAACGGTTCTTGGTCGCCCGGTGGAGATTTCAATATACTGGTGAGCCATTTGAGCTTTGGCATAGAGAATCCAGCGTCCAGCGGTGGCAGCAGAGCATCCTAGCTGCCGACAAATTTCACCTTGGGTTTTGCCGTCATCAGCTAGCAGCATAATTTCAATCCGCTGACGTAGTTGTGGGCTTAGATCGGGTTCCTGCAACTTTCCTTGCAAATATTTATGCTGGAAAGGCGTTAATATTCGCTGAGATTTTTCCACCCGTTCGCTCCTGTTTTTGTGGTAGATGTAGTTGTAGCCGTCACTGTAAATAATCTAAATCAGATTACTAACAGGAGCAAAACTGCTCATCAATTGCTCGATGACCTCCTCAATAATTATTTATTGGGTCAAATTTCTGAATATGGGATTGAGCCGAGATCCGTGTAAAATAGTGCCACTTACATTAGCAGACATGAAATTTAGGGGTTTTGAGGAGCGTTAGCAGATATAAAAGCCCCATTTCTCGTTAGATCATATCTGCTAACTATGATTAGCAGATATGAATTTGCGCTCGACTTAGTAAAATTGAAAGCTTTGCAGAGCAAGCATTCCAAGCGAAGTGGCACTATTTCGCATGTATCTCGGCTCAACCCCAACATATCTTCAACCTAACTTAATGGAAAACTTACCCAGTTTATCAGTAACCTATATGCAATGCATACTATAATTAGTTATATTGCATATAAACTTTATATAAAGATGATATGATTGTCGTGATTGGTGGAATTAAGGGAGGTGCAGGGAAAAGTACGATCGCAGTCAATCTGGCTGTTGCTAGAGCAGGTTATCACAGAGTCTTACTAGTAGACGGCGATCACCAAAAGACAACAACCAAATGGCTCAGGCAAAGAAACCTCGAATATCCAGATCGGAGTCCAAATCTTAGTTTCCTCAACGTTACGGGAGCTGATACACGCGATGCTATCGCTAAAGCAGCACCCAATTATGAAGATACGTTTATTGATGTCGGAGGGATGGATAGCGCAACCCAACGGGCAGCTCTCTCTGTTGCCGACCAATTGCTAATTCCTGTTCAGCCTCGATCCGCTGACCTATGGGCACTGGAAGAAATTTGTACAGTTATCAATGCTGTTTTGACTATTAATCCAACCTTGAAAAGTGGAGCGTTTCTCAACCGCGCATTTAGCCGAGGTAATGATAATGTCCTTGCGATGGCTCTGATTGATGGCACCGACGGTATCGATTTAATTCCTGTGAAAATAGGCGATCGGAAAGCTTTCTCTAACTCATTCGGCGAAGGGTTGACAGTGCCAGAGATTAAGCCAGTCGATCAAAAATCGCTCGAAGAGCTACAAACACTATATCGAGTCTTGTTTCCTAAGAAATAATCGTGTCTTAATATATTCTGCTATATGTCTATAAAG
>ENA-OFCF01001201-OFCF01001201.1-metagenomes-genome-assembly--contig:-NODE-1201-length-10245-cov-5.995682_pt1 | contig 10245 bp, 13 predicted proteins | sample MGYA00153387_OFCF01 | MGnify analysis MGYA00153387 | reverse complement strand
GCAGGGCCCACCAAAGATTACAAGCGCTACAGCTATAAAAGCTGTAGCGCTTTTTCGTTTTATTCCCACCGTGGGAATATTAATTACTTCAAAGAAGCTCGTATAAGGCCCGTCTTCGGTGGAGTGGATAGAAATCAACTCCCAGACATCGCCCTCCGGCATCTTCGGATTTCATTCGGTGAAGTTGAATTCGCCTTTGGGCTCAAGGCCAGCCAAGCGTTCGTATTCTTACCACTCAAGCTCAGAGTCAGCGCTGACGAAGCAGATTTTCATCCCAAATGCTCTAGTAGAGCTTGCGTGTGTCGGTTTCTTCGTCAAATGACGGCAATGCTGGGTACCAGCCCATGCCGTCTTCGACGCGCTCCAATGTGCGCCCATCCAGTAAGGCCTATTTCCAGTGATAGCCCAGGTGTTGTGGCGCATCCATCACCTGCGCTGCTGGCTCTGCAATCTGGCGCAGGCACTTGCCAGTTTTGAGCAGCCATCTTCGCTTTCACATCGTCAAGCGCATCGTTCCAGTCATATGCGCTTGTCCATGTTTGTATATGCTGGAATGAGTCATCAATCGAGCTACTCTCATGAGCACAAAAAGAATTAATTCACGTTTGCTTCCTGGTTTTCTTTCGGCGCGCCATTCGCTGGGAACTGTGTTCTGAGGGGTGTCGGGGGCTTCGTCGACTGGGTTGCCGCCATGTACATCGCGGCAACAATGCTCCCCTTTATCAAAGCGTTGCTTTGGGTGTATTTCTTCATCTTCATGCTCACATGGTGGACTGCGACCTGGAAGTCTGCTGAAAATTACACTGGTCCTGTGATCTGGCAGCGAAGCTGCAAAGACTGTAGTGGCTGCGACAGCGCTGCTTGTAGCGTCACTGATTCTTTACGGCGGCTTGTTGGGCGTTAACAGACACACTGCGCCGCAGGAACACAGTGCCTTGAGCTGGATCGCTTCCACGAGCTGCGTCAATCAATGGGTTGTCAGGGGTGCTCATGCAAGCTTGTGGAAAAAGCCACGCAGAGTGGGTAGGGCGATCTGATGATGAACTAACGCACACAAACTTCCAAGATGGCGTGGTCTAAACTGCATTAGCGCCAACTTTTTTAGTAACAAAAATGAAACAGCTATTTGGTTTGATTTTGCTGGCCACTTTCTTAACAGGCTGTGTGGTGTATACGCCGAACGGCTCAGTGGTTGTTGACCCTGGACACAGCGGTGAGTATGACCATGGAGGCTTTTGTCCCCCCGGGCAAGCCAAAAAAGGCAAATGCTAATACTAGGTGCCAATCAAAAAGCCCACTAGATGCATCATCAGTGGGCTTTGTTTTTATAAATAGTGACAATAATTTTTATCTAGTAAGCGGCATTTGCTATGTTTTATTTTAGAAAAGTATTTCTTTCTAATCTCCATCATTGATACGTGTGCATCACGATCAGACCATCATCGTGGATATGGATGCGAACTCCAGGCGATGTGTTCGAGTCCCAGTGGCAGGGGTTCTGGTCAAGGTTGTGTCACCCATGTGCAGTACTCATATTGTGCGACTTCATGCGCTCGACCTGTATTTTGGGCAGTCCGTTCTTTTCGCAAATAAGAACCCAATGTTTCAGGAGCAGATCATGTGCTTCTTGGCGATTTGAACAAAGAGAACTGTGAGTCCACAGCTTTTAACAGCGCGTAAAAACGACGCTCGAAAATCGCTTGGTAATTCATGGGCAATGTGCATCCTAGAGTCACAATGATTGCAAATAACGACTTCTTAAATGCCGATAAGGGGTTGCTTTATCTAGGTGTGTGAGTAGCGCAGCGTCAAAACCTCCGGGCGGGTAAGTGGCGGTGCTCATATGCGAACGCTGGCGTTGCTAATCAATGCTTCCCAGATAAGTCAGTGATGACTGCTAACGCCCCAAATTTGAGGCACGTCTACTCATGCGCCTGGTTTAATTCTGTAGAGAACGTGCTGTCGAAGCGCATGGCCTTCAGGTAGTTCCGGGTGCTCAAACGTCTTGTTATCCCGAACCATCCTAAGCCTTTGCATGACCCGTTCAGAGCGCATGTTGCTGAGAGCGGTAAAGGCCACCACCTCGGGCAGGGAGAGCTCATGAAATGCGAAATCTAGTGCAGCTTGTGCCCCTTCTGTCGCAAGCCCTTTCCCCCAAAAATCTCTCGCAAGTCTCCAGCCTATTTCCACGCACGGCGAGCATGGCAATTCGGCAGAAGGCACATGCAGCCCTATGAAACCCGCAAATTCATTGGTTGCTTTAACTTCAGCAGCCCAGAATCCCCATCCACGCTGATTAATCAGCTCGCGGCAGCGGTTTGCTATGTCGCGGCTCTGCTCATCTGTAAGAACACTTGGAAAATAGCGCATGGTTTCAGCATCAGCACTCATATGTGCGAAGGCTGGATAGTCCGATTTCTGCCACTGACGCAGTAACAGTCTCTGTGTCTCTAGCTTGCGCACATTGCCTCCAGTTGCCAAAACGCTATGGTAATTGCAGTCCTAGCGTGCAGAGAAATCAGGACAGCATGCATAGGGCGCTGTGCTCATGCATCTGAGATGAGAAAAGCCCACTCATTGGCGGGCTCTGCAATTCAATAAGGTAAGTTTTCTGGGCAAGTCACCAGAAAAAATGAGGCTGATCTATCTAGAAATCTAGGCGATTTATGAAGATGTTTTAGACCTGGCGTGAAAGCTGAAGACTATGGACAGAACTGAGAGCCCAGTCGATCCGTTCAGCTAAATTGGTGATGTCAGCTAAAGGCACAGAGAGGCGACCATACACAAGCTACAAAACGGTCATTCAATGAGCATCATCAACCCTTGATCCTCCAAATGCGCAGGTTATAGTGCCTGAAAAATTTCACTTACGAACTAATCCAGTAACGACCGTATGACGTATGGCACAGGCTGGACAAGCCGCAGGCGCCTGATGTGGCCTACGTTTGTTACGTTTATAAATCGGAATAATTACTGTGGCTAACCGCTCCTATCTCTACTCAACCAATGTCATCCCTGGGTCAATCGATGAGGTCGACGATCGAAAAATGATTGGGATTGCGGAGTGGGATTACGAAATACCGATTGTTTGCAAGCTTCTTCTCTCTGGCAACCCCAAAACCTGCCGTTCTTCACTTTGGGAAAATCCAGAGGAAATAGCTTTGATAGGTGACTACGCCACTGGTGTAAAAAAACTTGAAGAGTTTTTGTCGCAAATAGAGCTTCCAGCAGCCCAGAACTCGATTGCCGAAACCATTGAATTTTTGAACAGACCAGAGAATAAAAATCAATACTTTGTTTTGGAGTGCGGTGAAGTCTTTGACATGGACGATACACCGCTTTTTGAGCAAAACCTTGCGCTCCTTGAGGGGCTTAAAAATTTGCAGCCTGAAGTGGACAGGGCGTTGCAATCTTTGGTGCCTCCCTCCGTAGAGCTGCTGAAATCTACAAGATTTTTCGCAAGACTGTTTGGCCGCACTTCCAAACTCTCCGTCCCTGTACACGATTTAATGAAATCTATCGATGATCTCGGGCTTGGTAATTGGTCAAATATCTTATATTACGACTTCAGTGGCGACTAACAACCAGCGCAATTAGCAAAAGGGCGGTTATAGAAATGAATTCTTAGGCATCCCTGTGCAAGCATCCCCAGAGGGCAATGCGCTGATCGCCTTTGATGATACGCGGGTGCAGCTAAGTACTTGAGTTATTGGCATCTGATGTAATGAGCCCGCATTTTGCGGGTTTTTTTAATGGGCTAGGTCGGCTTGACTTAAATAGACCGTTGCCCAGCCTTTGGCTGGAACGTAGGCCTGCCTGCTGGAGCCATTGCAAACGCGGTAACCAGCGGGCGCCTAACTGATTGCTGCTTATGGTCTTGGCTTGCTCGGCCAGCAGCTTGGCGTTTTGCTTCCTGTTGCCTTTGGGCTTTTCAGGGGTAGTCATGCGGTAGCTCCAGAAACAATCAAGCACACTGTGCGCGGGCTTGGTGGTGCATCAGCTCAAGCAAGGTCTCAAGCGCACTGGGTGTTGATAGGCTTGGTGTTGACGGCGCGCTGGGCCATGGGTAAATGCGCAGGGCATACGCTGCGGCATCTGCGCCTGAGCGCTGCTGTGTTGTGAGCTGAATGTGCTCTTTGGCGTTGACGCCGCTAACGCGGTGAGTGAGAAGGGTGCGTGTCATGGAGGTACTTCTATTGGATGGCTGGGTGGAATTTGGGTCATAACTGGGGTAGTGCCAGCGGCGGGTGCAAGCCACTACGCAGGCGGCGCGTTGCGGCGGGTATGCCTGGTAGCAGCGACTGGGCTAATTGCACAGCAAGCTGTTGCTCAATGGCTTCTTGCTGCTGCAAGCGCTTTTCACGTGCACAAGTGGCTTGCACGTTGGCGGCTGCAGAGTTGGTGTAGTTAAAAGCGCGGCTTGTCAGCAGCACGCGGGGCAGTGTCAGACGTCCAGGTGGGTGGCTTATTGCATGCCTCCTGAAGGCCGGCGCACGCTGTACGGTGTTATCGCTCATGATCGGGTCTCCGGTGGTGTGGTTCAAGCCATCTGGTGAAGCTGTTGATCACGCACCCAGTAAGGCGCGTGCAGGGGGGCTCCAGATCTGCGCAGATCAGCGCCTCACCAGATGGCTTGATGGCCCTGCTTGATGCGCAAGTGGTGGTGCTTGTTGCCCACGTGGCTTTCAGGCGGTCATTTCAGAATCACGAGGCAAAAAAATGCCCACTTTTTTGGGCGTATCAAAGGAAAAAGCATGCAAGTAACTCTTGAGTTTGTGTTGGTGAATGAAGATGCGGCTGACGCAGCCCCTATCCCTAGCTTCGATGTCAATGAAGTGGGCGCACTGGCGGCTATTCCACTGCCAGGAGACTGCGTGTGTATGTTTGAAAATGGGCCAATCTATGAAGTTCTGGACAGAACCTTTAACTGGCACTCAGCCACACAGGTGCGTGTAGAGGTGTTTGTTGAGCTGCTTGACGACGATGGCGACGAAGGGCTGGATGACTAGCGGTTGTCGCTCGCAGCACGACCGTGACTTCTGACTGCTGACCAGTTGGACTTAACCACCACGTTTGCATGGCTGAGCCATGAATGCCTTGGTGCGTAACCAAGTCCTAGCTGGCAAAGCGAATGTCATCGGGTCGGGCGCGGGCTTGGCCGGTGGTCTTGCTGATGCGAATGGCACCCCGATTACCGAGGGTGAATTCAAAGGGCGTTTGTTGGATGTGCATCAGCTATCTCCGGACAAAAAAATAGCCCACCGGGTGGTGGGCTATTTGTATTTTTGAAAGGCCTAGCAAGTAAACCTCAAATGTGGGTTTCTGAGCATCAGATAGAGTCGGAAAGATTAAGAACTGGAGGGATAAATAGCGGGAAATTGCTTGTACGGCGATGGGAAACGCAGTTCAACTTAAATTGTTCTTGATGCATTCAAGAAAATTCAGCAATCCTCCAGCTCCGCAGAGATTTTTAAACATGTTGTGACTTAGATGCCTGATTTCAAAGCCGTCAACATGTTTCCTGACCTGTCTGCGATGACGGTGAACTGTTATTCACGCGGTAATTACACGGGCAATAGAAAGGATGCGCGTCACTGTAATACCGGGCATTCATTAGATCAGCTGTTTAGAATTTCGCGTAACCGAGAGACTTGATATGTGTCGTACGAGGCTGATAAACATGGTATTTTGGGATTGCAACTTGGTGACAAAGAGAAAATGCGTCCTTTTTGTTTGCAGACATTTGAAGATATTGAACGTGCACAAGCTGTTCAAGATATTGAACACAGTAATGACGCTTGAATCCAGCAAGCCGACGCACGGCGCAAGCTCGTGGCATTGATTGTGAGAAGAGAAGGGCAGCCTGCATTTCGCAAACAACTCTTAGATGCCTACGATAAATAATGCGCAGTCAGCGGATGCCAGGTTGAAATGCTGCTGGAGGCGGCACACATAGTTCCTAATAAAGGGGCACATACCAACCATGTTTCGAATGGAATACTTCTCAGGGCTGATCTTCATAAGCGTTTTGACCTGCGTCAGATATTCATTGATCCTGATACGTGGCAAGTGCATTGGCATCCACCGCTGATTGGATCTGAGCACGTCGCTTTTCAGGGGAAGAGAGTTTTTACGCCGAGTGATCCTATTTGGGCACCCTCTAAATAAGCACTGCGATATCAAACGGATCAATGCATTTGGGGCGTAGTTGATTGAATTGCGTGTTTATCGGCAAACCCAAATGCCATGTTGCTAAGGCGCTTGGTTTTGCGCAGTGCCCACCAACTCGGTGGGCACTTTCGCACCTGGCTGTTACCTGAGACAGCCATTGGACGTTCTTGCCCAACGGGCTTTCAAAGGGTGCCGGGCTGATCTGGTAAGAGCAATAGCCTAGTTGATCCCCGTGAGCTTGGATAACTCGTTCAGCCGGTGGTTGCTAAGTGCTATTCGTGCTTCCACTCTTTGAGCTGGTTCACTCAGCTAAGTCAGTGATGGCTGCTGACGACTCAAAACGGTCTTCTAATCTCACGAGCGACGACTGCTATAGGGTTGAGCTGATCATGATCGAGCCCCTATCGATCGTCCAAAGACTGATGCGGCAAGCACGTGCTGGACCTTTGAAAGTGAACTCACACTGCGCAATCGCTGCAGCGGCCATACAAAGTGATTTCGTGGCTATCAACCAAAAATCCAGGGGGTGCCAAGCCGGCTAAGTTTCCGGGACAGGCATGTACATCGAACACCCGCTGGCAAACAGTGCATTGAAAATGATGGTGATGACCGTGGTGTGCCACCTCATACATGGGAGTGCGCTCAGGCAAGTGAACCTCATGCAGCAACCCCTCTTCAGCCATCGCTTTTAGCGCTCGGTACACGGTCGCAATTCCCAGCCCAGGTAACGTTGCTTGCGCAAACTCCAGTACCTCTTGTGGGGTTAACGGCCTATCTGCCTGTGTCATGGCCTGCTTAATAGCCGCGCGTTGCTTCGTGGATCGTTGCATGGAGGAATTCATCGTGGCGAGGCTATGTCTTGGAAGTGGCAGGAGGCAACATTGTGCTGTGACTCATTTTTTGAACAGCATCTACAGGTACTTGAGCCAAGTGATATCACGCCGACGCTGTTTGAGCGCGGCAAACCAGCGTACTGCGGGATACAAGGACACCGCCAGCAGTGTCGAGATCGCCCACAGCCACGACAAACTGCTTAGCCCAAACAATTGTCCCCGGTTGACACCCCAGATCGTCACTGCTGCCAAGTACATGAACTTGAGCACGTACAGATGCAGCACATAAAAAAACATAGGTGCAGCGCCCAATGTGGCCAGAGGCTTTAGCCAGTCGCGGCCTGTGGCCTTCTCAAATGCGCACAGCAGCAGCAAACCGATACCGAGCGTCAACAGTAGGAACAGCAGGGACGGCGGATACTTAGTGACGTTGAACCAAGACATCACCGTCTGCTGCGTGTTCGCACCGGTCAACCAAGGTGCATCGCCATAGACGTTGAGCGTGCGCAGCATCGCAAAACCCAGCAGGCAACCAAAGCCTGCAATGAGCAGATGGAGTCTGCGCTGTGCCGCGTCGAACGCTTTGGTAAACCACGGGCCGATGCCATAGCCCAAGGCGATCACGCCAATCCAGGGGAGCAACGGATAGGACGTGCGCAATTGCACTCCTGCCAGCTCCAGCCAGCCACGGTCATGCAAGATGGCCCAGGGAACATGCATAACATGGCCTACAGGGAAATGCAGGCTATCGAATAGGTTGTGCCCTGCTACCAGCATAATGCCCAGCAGCAGCAAGACCTTGCGTGGCAACCATACCAGCACCGACAGGGCCAGCATGGAAAGACCAATCGCCCAGATCACCTGCAGGAACACTTTGGCGGGCGGAAACTGGAAGGTCCAGGCGAAGTTGACGACCGTCACCTCCAGCAGTACCAAAAACAGGCCACGCCGCCACAGAAAGCCTGATGCCGTGCGCGGCAGGCCCATCTCGGCATGGCGGCTGGCATACAAGTACGCACCCAGCCCTGTCAAGAACACGAACACCGGCGCACATAAATGGGCCAGCATGCGAGGGGCAAACAGGCCAAGCGGGGTCTCAGCCACTACCATCGGGTCCGGTACCTGCAGATGCAGGTAAAAGGTTTCACGCACATGGTCAAGCAGCATGAACAGCATGACGAGACCACGCAGCGCATCAATCGATTGCAGACGGCCAGCACTCGCTAGCGAAGACGGAGAGGATAACAAGACATTCGCCTTATTGATATTGATTTATCAACATCATATTAATTTTTTGTTTAGCCGCATTCAGCTGGCGGCCTGCCACACAGGACATGGATTTCGGCGCGCTTGCGGCACGCATGGCAACCATCATTGCAATGGTGTCACGCAGATTGACAAATGAAAGACTCATAGATCCTTTAGATAAGAAAAAGTGAGCAGCTAGCGCTCTTTCTCAGTAAGCGAATGAGGTGGTATATGTTTCTAGTGCAGCAGCTGCGGCTGCAATTAACGAAATGAGCAACCACAGGAGAGCGTGGAACATCAGGCTCACAGCAGCCTCCAGGTGATTGAGGAAAACAGGGCGGCCAGAAGCAACAAAGCCCACTTGGTGGTGGGCTTGATGCGGGGTTTAGAGCACGGCATCCGCTGCAGCAGGGTGTGTGTGTGGGGTCATGCTGAAATTCCTGCAGCAGCAGTGGTGACTCCGGCAATAAAACCACCAGCGTAAAGCAGGCCAGCTACATAAGCAGCGCCTCTGCTAGCGAAAGTGTGGGCACTGGCGCGACCGTTTACTTTGCAGGTGAATCGCATCGGGCTCTCTTTACGTTGCATCAGCGCTGACTTGGTCCGCCTGGGGTGGTGGGGATTCGGCTTGGTACGCTGCCTGCTCAAGCAACTAGGCCTTGGATGACAGGTAAAGGCTTCCTTCATCCTCCGCTTTGTCTCACGCTGTTCCAGCGTTTTGGCAGGCCACTGAAAGCTAGGTGGGTGCGCCTTTGCGCTTTGCTGATTAAGGCGGTGTAGCTAGGCAAAGCGAGCTCCAGAAACAAAAAAACCACTCTAAGCGGGTGGGGGATGTCTTAGACATTGGGCGGTTCGGGTTGAACCACTCGCTCGAATTCCGAATCTTTCGGGATGTCAGGCTCTCTGTCTGGAGAGAAGGGTGGATGGGGAGGATCGTCGCCGTCATTGGGCAACGTCGGGTCTTGCTGCTCAGGGTACGGCAGACCCACCGGATCCATTTCCTCATCCTCCGGTAGTGACTTGGGCGTTCTGGGTTGATTCATTGCATTCACTCTTTGCGCGGCTGCTTGATCACGCGGTTTTGCTGTTCCGTTGGCTCCGCTGGGTGAGGGCTTTTAGGGTTGCGCGGATCATTGAGATCAGAGGGCACGTTGGGATTCGCGCCTGGCTTTGCATCCTTGGGATCGAATGCGGTGGGCGTAGGTTTTTGATGATCAGCTGTCATGCATGCACTCCTTTAATCGGTAGAGCTTTCAGGGTGATGCATGCCGTTCATCGGGGGTGTAGGAGTCAGGCCCCCATGTTTGGAGGGCTAGGAACCACACCCCTATGGAGCCGGGCAACTCTTGCTTTCAATTACAAACAGCCACCTGTCGCGCAAGGCCCTGGTTCCTCCAATTGAGTGTGTCTGAGGGCTGTGCGATGTGTAGACAGAATCAGTGTAGGAATGAAAAACCCCACCACTGTGGGCTTGTCATTTCGGTTTTAAAAAGTGCAGACTTACAGGTTGCCGCCTGATATTTCAATCAAGCTACCTGTTGTGTAAGGCGACTCATCAGACATCAGCCAAACAATTGCATTTGCTACTTCTTCAGGTGTACCACCACGCTTCATGGGAACGCTTGGCGCTAGACGTTCAAGCCTGTCTGGCTGCCCGCCGCTGGCATGAATATCTGTGTCAATCAGGCCAGGGCGTACAGCATTCACGCGAATACCTTCAGCTGCAACTTCCCTGGCTAAACCCAGCGTCATCACATCCATGGCTCCTTTGGATGCGGCGTAGTCCACATACTGGCGAGCAGCCCCCAGCCTTGCTGCAATGCTTGAGACGTTCACGATAGCGCCGCCTTGGCCACCGCGAGATGTACTCATTCGAAGTACAGCTTCACGTGCGCACAGGAATGCGCCAATGGTGTTGATGCGGAACATACGCTCCAAGCGCTGCAAGCTGAACTCCGCCACTGTCTGGGCTTTGTCGATCACGCCTGCGTTA
>ENA-OFCF01001199-OFCF01001199.1-metagenomes-genome-assembly--contig:-NODE-1199-length-10267-cov-2.466412_pt1 | contig 10267 bp, 11 predicted proteins | sample MGYA00153387_OFCF01 | MGnify analysis MGYA00153387 | reverse complement strand
CATCATCCTCCTCGATGCGGGAACCCACAATCAGGTTTACTAACAATAACACTCCCTCATGCCCGTCATCCTCGAAAACCTGGCCTGGCCGGAGATCGCCGAACTTCGCGAGAAAAACGGCGGGCTCCTGCTGCTTCCACTTGGCGCGACCGAACAACATGGGCCACACCTGCCAGTGGCGATGGACACGCTGTTAGCAGAAGCCGTCTGCCACGCGGCCTCCGATGCCACAGGCGTTCCAGTGATGTCCGCGCTGCGCTACACGGTTTCCCAAGGCCACACCCCGAAGTGGCCGGGAACCTTCTCCCTGCGGCACGAAACCTTCATCGCCACCCTCCGCGATATCGCTGCGTGGGCGGCGGCCAGCGGATGGAAGCGACTATTGTTAGTCAACGCTCATTTTGGCAACGACGCTCCCGCACGTGTCGCGGTCGATCAATTGCGGCTCACCCACATCGGCAAGCTCCAGATCGGGCTGGTGCATGTCTTCAAACTCGATGAGTTAATCTGGCAGGAATACACCCGCGACGCGGCGGATTTGCACGCCAACGCCGCCGAGACGGCGCTGATGCTTCACCTCCATCCGGAGTTGGTGCACATGGACCGGCTGACAAACTCGGACGACCCCGACCGGACCGGATCCACGGTGTTTTCCTATCCGGTGGCGCAGACCAGTCTGAACGGAGTGACCGGAAGTCCCTCACTGGCCACCGCGCATGAAGGAAAGGCGCTTTTCGAACGGATGGTATCCGCCCTCACCAAGACCGTGGCAGCAGCGATCAATGAAAATCCACCGCTTCCTGCGGAACATTGGGAGGGGCTTCCGGAAGTCGATTATGAATAACGACTCCCTGATTCACGGCGGCTGCCTTTGCGGCGCGTTGCGCTACGCGGTCCGTGGTCCGGCAGCGCAGACGACTGTGTGCCATTGCTCGGATTGCCGGCGTGCCAGCGGTGCGCCATTTGTCGCGTGGACCTTCTTCCGAAGTGGCCTGCTCTTCTGGACGGCTGGCTGCCCGAAGATGTTAAACTTCGCCGGACGCGAGCGCTCGTTCTGCGGAGATTGCGGCACCCCACTGGTTTTTTTTGATCCCGGAATCCCGGAATGGTTTGAAGTCAGCACCTGCAGTTTCGACGACCCGGAGCCCCACCAACCGGTGGACGAATGCTGGACTGGCGACCGTATCCCATGGCTCGAAACCGTGGGCAAACTGCCCGGCTTCGACGCGAACGCGCCGTTGCCTGGCGACTCATGACCTACGGCGTTTCGGCGCATCGGTCACTCCGGCAGCAAGTAGCCCGCGGTGCCGCTCGCTGCCGATCCGGTCCAGCATCCGCTGGAAAATCCGCGCCAGGGCCTTGGCTTCCGCTTCGTTCACATGACTTGCAAACGTTTCCTCGATCAAGCCGCTGTAAACTTCCCACGCCTTGTCCAATGCCTTGTGGCCGGCACGGCTCAGCCGCACCCGGAAGACCCTGCCGTCCTGGGCGCATTGATCCCGGTGGAGCAGGCCGCGCTCGACGAGCCGCGCGACCCGCCGTGACATGCCGCTGTTGCTCAAAAGCACGGCCTCGGCGAGTTCACTCATTCTCAGGGTCTCGCCCACGGATTCATTCACTGTTAGGAGCACGTCGTAGTCGTCGAAAGAAATGCAACCCTCGCCCACGAGGCCATCGTCAATCCGCCGGTAGGCCAAGGCGTGGACCGTGAGAAAAAGCCGCCAGGCAACCTGTTGCGGGGGCGCTGCGAGCTCCGGTAGTGTCGGTGGAATCATCTGCGCGAGAATTTGAAGCCCTGGAATATTTGCAAGCGCAAATATTATCACCGCTTGGCATGTCCGGTGCTCCAGTGGCCCGAAGCAAGCGATGTCCAATGTCATGTCCAGCAGCTCCACGGCAGTGATCGCGCCCCCTTCCGCGGGGCGGCGGCTTCCCCGGCGCTCGTGGTTTGAGTTTGGAAGCGTGTTGAGATTCGAGGTCAATCTTGGCTTGGGTCTGCTTGCTTGGCTTTGTTTTTTCCTCGGCTGGCACGTGTTCTCCACCTCGGGATTCGCGGACCCCACACTGCTGCCCGGTCCGCTGCGGGTGGGCAAAGCGTGGGTCACCCTCTTCGCCGAGAGAAATTTCGCCGCAGATGTCGTGCAGAGCGTGAAACGGATCTTCCTGAGCTTCGGCATGGCACTGACCCTCGCACTTCCGTTAGGACTGCTGATGGGCGCGTTTACTCCGGTCGCGGGATTCCTCAATGCGCTGGTGTCACCATTCCGCTACCTACCCGCGCCTTCGTTCGTGCCCTTGCTGCTGATGTGGCTGGGCACGGGTGACAGCCAGAAAATCGCACTGCTGGTCATCGGCGTCGTGTTCTTCCTGATCTCGCTGTTCATGGACAACACACGGGCCGTGCCCCTCGAACTCGTCGAGTGCTCACGCACCTTGGGCGCGAGCCGTGCCAAGGTGGTTTGGAGCGTTCTGCTGCCTGCCGCCATGCCAAGTTATGTCGATACCGCGCGCCAGATGCTGGCGGTGAGCTGGACCTATCTGGTCATCGCGGAAATCGTCGCCGCTACCGATGGCATCGGAGCGATGATGATGCGGGCGAAGCGCTTCGTGCAGGTCGATGACATCATGGCCGGCATCCTGACCATCGGCCTGCTGGGACTTTTGACCGATACCCTTATTCGCCTAATTCACCGACTCTGTTTCCGTTACCTGCACTGACCGACCCCATGAAAAACATACCCCGCCTCGCACCCGCCCTAGCCGGTTTACTCCTGCTTCTCACGGGTTGCTCCAAGAAGGAAGAAACCACCGCCGCCGCTTCGGCATCCAAGCCGCAGACGGTGAAAATCTCTCTATTTTCCTGGCCGGGATATGCCTTTTGGTATGTTGCCAAGGAGAAGAATCTCGTGCCCGAGCTCAATCTCGACATCGTCATCATCGAGGACCCTTATGAGAGCTTTGCCCAAATGGCCGCAGGGAAGTTAGATGTGGCCTCCTCCACCGTGGAGTATGGCCCGGTGGCCGCCGACAAGGGAGTGCCGGTGAAACTCGTCACCTATACAAATCCATCCTACGGCACGGACAAGATCATCCTCGGTCCCGGGATCAACTCCGCCGCCGATCTCAAAGGCAAGGAAGTCGCCGTGCTCGAGGGCGGGCTTACCCAGATTTACATGGGCATCTGGCTTGAGGAAAACGGCGTTAAATTCAACGAGGTCAAATACACCAATGTCATCATGGACGATGCCGTGGCCGCGATGGTGAGTGGCAAGGTAGCTGCCGGTGAGTTCTGGGAGCCCTTCGGCGGTAAAGTCCTCGCCAGCCTTCCCGGATCGAAGGTCGTGGCCACTTCCAAGGATCCCTATTTCAAGAAGACAGCCCTGCTTGGCGACGGCATGTATATGAGTGGCGATTTCCTCAAAAACAAACCGGAGCTGGCGAAACTCACGCTCAAGGCCTACTTCGCGGCGGTTAAATATTGGAAGGAAAACCCTGCCGAAGCGAATGCCATCATGGCCAAGGGACTTGGTTTCAAAGTCGAGGATGTGGTGACGGTGATGGGTGCTGACGGTAGCGCCACGGACGGCGGTATCTATCCGTTCAACTACGAGGAGGCCGGACGCTTCATGGGAGTGCTAGAAGGCGAGCCGCCTTTCGGCGCGAACAACGAAATCAGCCGCCATTGGAAACTCACCAATGACTGGTGGATTAAATTCGGCACGGTCGCCAAGGAGCACCCGATGGAAGCCGGTGTGGATCTCGCCCCTTTCAATGCTCTCAAAGCATCGGGGTTTTAAGACATTCGTGATGACCGCCGCATTTCCATTACCTGAAAATCAGCTTGCCAGTCGTTCCGGCCTAACGGTCGTGCCGGCAGGAAGCTTCATGATGGGCGGTATCGCCGAAGATAAATTCGTTTCCTCGGTCGAACTCCCACGGCACGAGGTCACCCTGAATGACTCGTTCGCGCTCGGCACGGCACCGGTCACCCGGGATGAGTGGCAGGCTCTGATGGGCTCGCTTCCCGGCGGCGGGCCTGAGGGCCTGGGTGGAGATTGTCCGGTCGTAAATGTCAACTTCGCGGAGGTGATGGCTTACTTGCGCAAGCTCTCGGCCACCTCCGGCGAGAGCTACCGCCTGCCCACGGAAGCCGAGTGGGAATATGCCTGCCGGGCCGGCAGCACCACGGTCTTTCCACATGGCAGCCAGCTCAGCGTGGACGCGGCGAATTTCCTCTACGACGAACTCGGCGTGGAAATCGGGACCGGCCGCCTCACGCCTGTGGGCAATTATCCGGCAAATCCTTTCGGCCTCGTCGATCTGCTAGGAAACACCTGCGAGTGGACCGCCGATGCATGGCATTCGGACTATCAGAATTCACCGATCGACGGCTCGGCATGGATCGATGGGGGAAAGCCCGCCTGCCGCACCATCCGCGGCGGAGCTTGGGACCACTTGCCACGCATCCTCCGCGCATCCTGGCGCGACTGGGCGCCGGAACACGCCCGCTGGGATAACTTGGGCTTCCGCGTGGCCCGCAGCCTTTAATGCCATGATGAAACTCGCACTATTCAAAACCCTCTGGGGCCACGACGGCACGCTCACCGAAGCCATCCGGCTTTGCCACGAGTCCAGCTTCCAGGGCATCGAGGCACCTGCCCCGCACGATCCGTCCGAGCGAGCGGCATTTTTCGAAGCGCTGCAATCCGCCGACCTCGAATGGATCGCGGAAATCAGCACCTGCACGCCAGCCGGGGTGTTCGTGCCGCTGCCGGGACGGAGCGTGGAGGATCATCTCAAATCACTCGAAGAAGGCGTGATCCGCAGCATGGAGGGCTCCCCGCTTTTCATCAATACCATGGCCGGCTACGACGCATGGCGCGCAGCGGACGCATTGCGCTTTCACGAGGGGGTCGTTAGACTTCAGGAAAAACATGGCATCATCATCTCCGTGGAGACCCACCGCGGACGCTCCACTTATAGTCCGTGGCTCACTTGCGATTTCCTCCGTGCTATTCCCGAACTTCGGATCACCTGCGACTTCAGCCATTGGTGCGTCGTCAGCGAGCGGCTGATCCTCGATGAGGAAGTCGATATCCTCCAGCTCGCGGCTGACCATGCCCATCACATCCAGCCACGGGTGGGCTATAATCAAGGTCCTCAAGTGCCGGACCCGCGCGCGCCGGAACATGCCGGCGATCTCGCCGCCCACGAACGCTGGTGGACCCGCGTGTGGGACTCGATGGCCGCCCGCGGCCTCACCCGCATGACGATGACGCCTGAGTTCGGCCCCGACGGATACCTCCAGCACACGCCGTTCACCCGCGAACCCGCAGGCGATCTGTGGGAGATCAATCGCTGGATCGGCCACCGCCAGCGCGACCGCTTTCAAGACCATTTCAAAACCACCAACTAACATTCTGCCATGAGCACCTGCGCCTTACCACCCGCCCCTGTGAAGAAACCTGCCATCGATCCGCTGGAATCGATTTTCAACGCCATCCTCGCGACGGCGGCAAAGCCGCTTGAGCGGTCGATGACCCTGCCCGCAGCCTCCTACACCGAGCCCGCGTTTCATGAATTTGAAACCGCGGAAATCTTCCAAAAGGAATGGATTTCCACCTGCCATATCTCACAGATTCCCAACGCCGGCGACTTCGTCCGCATTGATATTTGCGGCGAGCCCATGCTGATCGTTAGAGGCAAGGACATGGCCGTGCGCGTTCTATCGCGGACTTGCCGGCACCGGGGCATGGACCTCATGCCCAGCGGCTTCGGCCATCCCGACGAGGGCAACAAACGGGTGATTCTCTGCCCCTATCACCTCTGGAGCTACGACCTCGGCGGCAAACTCGTCGGCGCACCCGAGATGCAGCGGGCTGAAGGCTTCGACCGCAGCGAGGTTTGCCTCCACGAGTTCCGCAGCGAAATCTGGGAGGGATTCGTCTTCGTCACGCAGTCCGCCGAAATCGCGCCGCTCGCCGAGAAATATGGCCGCTTCAAGGAGCAGTTCATCGGCAAGTGGAACATGGCCGATGCCGACCTCGTCTGGTCCGCCCACTGGGAATGCAATTTCAATTGGAAAATACTGCTAGAGAATTTTATGGAGGCCTATCACCACCTCGGAGCGCACATGAAAACCCTCGAGCCTTTCCTCCCCGCCCGCGGCTGCTGGACCGAGCCATACAATCCGGAGTTTTCGTGCATGCACCTGCCGCTCAAGGCCAGCATGAAGGAGGAAATCCTCGCCACCGGAAATCCCGGCACGCCATTCCCCATTTTCCCCGGACTGGGCATCGACGACTGCGTCGAATGGGGCGTCTATCTGGGCTTCCCGAATTTCCTCCTGTTTACCGCGCCGGACCGTGTTTACTGGTATCGGCTTCTTCCCACCGGCCCTGAAACCTGCACGCTCATGACCACCATGATCGTCCCGCAAGCGGCGAAGGAGCTGCCCAACTACGAGGAAGTCCTGAAAAAGGAAATCCAAGGCGGCCTCGATTTCCACATGGAGGACATGGAAGTCTGTGTCGCCACCCAGCGCGGCATGAAATCCAGCGGCCATGCACCCGGCCGCCTCAGTCACCTCGAGGAACCGATCTGGCACTTCGAAAAATACCTGGCCGAAGTCATCCGCCGCTCAACCTGAATTCGATTATCCGGTATGAGGATTGAAAAAACTATTCATACTGGCTTTCCGTCTGCTATGATCCCTGCACATGGCAGGGGTCGACAATAACGAGGGAGTGAGGCGGGTGACGGTCTCGATGAAGGAGGAGACTTTCCAGGCGCTCGACCGTCTCGCCGCCGCCCGTGGTTTCGAAAGCCGGTCGCAGGCGGTGGCTGAAATGATCCACCAGCACGCCGCCCAGCATTTGGGGAAAATTGGCACCGAAGTCATGGCCGGCACCCTTTCGGTGGTCTACGACGAGTCGAAAAGCACCTTGCTGCGCGACCTTTCCCGCATCTTCCGCGAGCACATCGCCGAGGTCATTTCCTCCCAGCATGTCCTGCTGGAAGACGAGCACGTGCTGGAAGTCATCCTCATGCAGGGGCCCGCGCGCACACTGCGAGACATCGCTAACAAGCTCATTACTTGCAAGGGCGTGAAAACCGCCCACCTCACCCTCACTCCCCACCTGATCCCGCCGCTCCACGCCAAACGCGCATGAAGCCTCTCTTCGAGAAAACCCTGCACGGCGCCGGCATGTGGTCCGCCGTGATCGCCCGTGGCAAACGCCTCCGTCTCACCGACATCGACGGCGGCGCGAATGTCGGCATGCTGCTCTATAACGCGCTCGAACGCACCGAGCGCTACAACATGCCGGACACGCTCAAGGGCCAGCACATCTTCTACCTTCGCGCGCCCTATTGTCTGCACTCTGACATGGGGAGGCTGTTAGCCTCGATCACCGATGACTCCGTCGGCTGGCACGACACCGTTTGCGGCCACTCGGACGCCGCCCGCGTGCTCGCGAAATACGGCGCGAACAACTATCAGCAAGCCCGCAACGACTGGAACCGCAACGCCCACGACAGCTTCCTCATCGAGCTCGCCAAGTGGGGACTCGGCAAAAAGGACCTCGTCCCGAATCTCAATCTCTTCAGCAAAGTCGTCGCCGACGACACTGGAAATCTATCTTTCGTCCCGGAAAACTCAAAACCTAGCGACTTCATCGAGCTGCGATTTGAAATCGATACACTCGTCGTGCTCAACACCTGCCAGCATCCGCTCGATCCGGATCCGGTCTATCGCCACCGCCATGTGAAGCTCGAAGTCTTCTCCGGCGCCCCCACCGCCCCGGACGATCCGTCACTGACCACCCGCCCTGAGAATCTCCGTGCCTGGGAGAACAACGAGACCTATCACGCCCTCCGCTTCTCATGACTGAAAGCACACTCAACCCGGAAAACGCCGTGTTCCGCGCAGTCATTCCCGCGGGCGACTGGTGGGTCCACGAAATCAAAAAAGGCCAGACCCTGCGCATCCTCGACCTCGAGGGGAACCAGGCGGCCGACACGCTGTTCTTTAGCGCCACCGATCCGACCGAGCGCTACAGCGCGGACCGCACCATTCAGGAACAAGCCGCGCTTTATCTAACCACCGGAACCAAGCTCATGAGCACCGAAGGCAATGCCATGCTCACCATCACCGCCGACACCTGCGGTCGCCACGACACACTCGGCGGAGCGTGCTCCCGCGAGTCGAACACCATGCGCTACGCCCACGACAAGGAAGGCATGCATGCCTGCCGCGACAGCTTCATCCGCGGCGCGCAGGAATGGAACGTGGAACTCACCAAGCGCGACATCACCTGCAACATCAATTTTTTCATGAACGTCCCGGTCTCGCCCGATGGCGGACTCTCTTTTGCTGACGGGATTTCCGCGCCGGGTAGATATGTCGAGATGCGGGCGGAGATGGATGTGGTGTGCCTGATTTCGAATTGTCCGCAGTTAAACAATCCTTGTAACGGCTGGAATCCGACGCCGGTCGAAGTGCTGATCTTCCCATGAAAATCCTCATCGCCAATCGCGGGGAAATCGCCGCCCGCGCTATCCGCACCTTTAAGAAGCTCGGCTATCAGAGCATCGCCGTATATTCGGAGCCGGACTCCGGTGCGCCACACGTCGATCTAGCAGACGAATCGCACCTTCTCGGTCCCGGCCCGGTTTCCGAGAGCTATCTACTCAAGGAAACATTATTGGGAATTGCCATATCTTCGGGTGCCGACGCGGTTTTCCCCGGTTACGGCCTGCTCAGCGAGAATACGGACTTCGCCCGAATGTGCGAGGAGGCCGGCGTGAAATGGCTCGGCCCCACGCCGGAGCAGATCATCGCCTTCGGACTGAAACACGAAGCTCGTCGGCTCGCCGGCGATGCGGGCGTGCCGCTCGTTCCGGGCACCGGGTTGCTGGAGAATGCGGAAGCTGCAATTCTCGCCGCGAAGGAAATCGGCTATCCCGTCATGCTCAAAAGCACCGCCGGCGGTGGCGGGATCGGCATGAAAGTCTGTCGGGATGAAGCGGAGCTTTTCCGTGAGTTTGAAAGCGTCGTCCGTTTGAGCGAGCGCAGTTTCGGATCCGGCAGCGTCTTCATCGAGCGCTTCATCCAGCGCGGTCGTCATGTGGAAGTGCAGATCTTCGGCGACGGCCAGGGCAAGGTGTTAGCACTCGGCGAGCGCGATTGCTCGGTGCAACGCCGCAACCAGAAAGTCTTCGAGGAAACTCCGGCACCCGGTCTATCCGATGCGACCCGGGCCGCGCTTCACGCTGCGGCAGTGAAGCTGGGAGAAAGCGTGAACTACCGTTCCGCCGGCACCGTGGAATTCATCTACGACGCCGACCGCGACGATTTCTTTTTCCTCGAAGTGAACACCCGCCTGCAAGTCGAGCATGGTGTGACCGAGCTGGTCACCGGCATCGATCTGGTCGAGTGGATGGCCCGCCTCGCGCTTGATGAGACATGGGTCATGCCGGAAGTTTCACCGGTCCCGCAAGGCTGTGCGATCCAGGCCCGCGTCTATGCGGAGGATCCGAATCACAATTTCCGCCCGAGCTGCGGGCTGCTTACTGAAGCGACATTTCCCGAGTGGACGCGTTGCGACCGCTGGATCGAACCCGGCACCGAAGTCAGCCCGTTTTATGATCCTTTGTTAGCGAAGGTAATGGTGCATGCGGAAAATCGCGCCGCCGCGGTTGCCAGATTAGAACAAGCGCTGGATGAGACGAAAGTCTCCGGCATCGAGACGAATCTCCGTTATTTGCGCGGCATCGTCCGCTGGACGCCGTATCTCAGAGGCGGCGTGGCGATGCGCGACATGGCGGATTTTTCCTACACGCCGCACACCATCGACGTGATGTCGGCGGGGACCATGACGACCGTGCAGGATTGGCCGGGCCGTGTGGGATATTGGGAAGTCGGCGTGCCGCCGTGCGGACCGTTTGACTCGCTGTCGCTGCGGCTTGCCAACCGTCTGGTAGGAAATGCGGAAGGCACCGCGGCTCTGGAAATCACGATGACGGGACCGACGCTGCGCTTCAATTCCGCGACCAGCATCGCGGTGGTGGGCGCGTCTGCACTAATGCTGAAGAACGGTGATCCCGTGGCGATGAATGAACGCATCGAGATCGTCGCGGGAGATGTGTTAAAAATCGGTCGCTTCGAGACGACTGGCGCTCGCGCCTGTTTCGCGGTGGCGGGTGGGATCGAATCACCGGACTATCTCGGGAGCTGTTCGACCTTCACGTTAGGAAAATTCGGCGG
>ENA-OFCF01001198-OFCF01001198.1-metagenomes-genome-assembly--contig:-NODE-1198-length-10268-cov-2.564477_pt1 | contig 10268 bp, 8 predicted proteins | sample MGYA00153387_OFCF01 | MGnify analysis MGYA00153387 | reverse complement strand
AATCGTAGGCCCTGCGATTCTGGCGGCTGCGGTCTTTTACAATGAAGTCCGGCTCATCGATCATGTCAGCATCTGAGCGGTGGCCGTCCCCAAGACTTTACCTGTCGGAAGTGGCAGGTTATTTCTCACGCGATGCGATTTTTCACCGCTCTGATCCTCTACCGGCTACTGCTGCCGCTATTATTTATCGTAGCGTTTCCGGGATGGGTTTTAAAAATGTTACGTCGCGGTGGCCGTGGCACACCGCTGGCGGAGCGCGTGGCTTATTACTCGAAGCCGTTCGCTGACGAATCCAGCGAAGCCGTGCATCTTCATGCTGTTAGCGTCGGTGAATCATTGCTGGCGATTAAGCTGATACGCCAATGGTTGATCGAGCAGCCTGGGCAACGTTTTGTGTTGGCGACAACCACCGCGACCGGTTACGCGGTAGCCAAAGCGGCGATGATTCCAAGCATCCGCGTCGCTTACTCACCACTGGATTTTAAATGGATGGTGGGTCGTTATCTCGACCGTTTCAAGCCATCACAAATCGTCTTAATCGAAGGCGAAGTCTGGCCACATCTTCTGCTAGAATGCAAGCGACGCCGCATTCCTGTGCGCTTGGTGAACGCCCGAATGTCACCACGCTCGACCCAGCGATTCACGTTTTTCGCTGAGTGGTTGCGGCCGCTTTACCGCTTGTTAGATATCGTGGCGATTCAAGAGCCAGCTGATGCGAGCGTCTGGAAGTTGTTAGGAATTTCTCCAGAAAGAATTCATCTAACAGGTAGCTTGAAATTTGATTCCAACAGTGGTGAGTGGCCTAAATTTCGACAAGAATTCCAAGAAATAATCGATGCATTTGGCAAAAATCGTCCGGTCGTCCTCGCTGCCAGCACATTTCCGGGCGAGGAAGTTCTCATCGCAAAAGCCATCATTGAGGCCGTGCCAGATGCCCTGCCCGTGATCGTGCCGCGCCACGCAGAGCGAAGATCAGAGGTGCAGGCTGTACTGGAACATGCAGGCTTCGTCGTCTGTTTGAGATCGCTCTTTCAAAATGGAATCACAGTGGATGATCGCGATCACGTTCTAGTCATCGACACCACTGGTGAGCTGCGTGATTGGACAGCTCACGCCGATCTCGTCATCATCGGAAAAAGTTTTCTATCTACGGGTGGCCAAAATCCTTGCGAAGCGATTCTTGCCGAGAAGCCGGTAATTTGCGGTGCACACATGGAGAATTTCCAACCGCTTGTCAGCCAACTCATCGCTGCCCATGCATGCATTTCTTTGAAGGATCCAGCAAGCCTTGCAAGCGCGATTCTTATAGCACTTGCCCCAGAAAAAGCGCGAGCTCTGACGACTTCTGCATCGCGGGTCATCTCTCGTCATGAAAACGCCACTCGGCGAATGATTGAGCTTTTAATGGCCAAAAGTACCTCTGTATTTTGATGCAAGCGGAGTTTGTCATTTTTAAAATCACCTTCTACAATTCTGTCCGTGAGCGATTCTGAAACTGACCCACTAAACAGCCTTTTAACAAGTTTTGCCTTGGGTCCCGCTTGGGCTCGTGGCGGCAGCGACGATAAAAAAGAGCGTAGACCGAAGACATTTTCCGGTACTGAAGACCGCCCACCACGGCGTGATGATCGCGACCGCGGATCAAAAAGTGGTGGCGAATTTCGCAATCGCGAGGGAAGAGAGAATCGTCCGTTTCAACGAGATGGGAAATTCCAGGATCGTCGCAATGGTCCGCCAATGCGCGAAGAAGTAGGCCCAGAAATAGGAGTCCGCGTGTCGATCGAGCCAGATCCACAGGCCATTCATCTCATCGGCAAGGAAGTGTTACAAGTGGCGCGCGTCTATTCACTATTCGATGTTGCGAAAACACTGCTTGCGGAAAAGGCTCGCTGTCGTGCGTTTTTTGAGACTCATGAATCTCACGCGCCATTGATTCGAGGGAAAGTCGATGAATGTCTTTTCCTCACTCGAGAGGAAGCGATCCGTCATCTGTGGAGCTCAGAGTTGCGTAATGATTTCATCGAAGAAGAAACCGTGGAGGTGGATCCACCCACGGGAAATTTTCAGGCGATCGCCCGTTGTGGCATCTCAGGCCAATGGCTCGGCCCTGTCAACTTCCACTCCTATCAGACCAATCTACGCCGCCTGCATCGCGAAAATTTCGCCAACATGCCGTTTGAAATTTATGCCTCGAAGGTCCGCACCGAGCGCGGCGAGGAAGCCGTAAATTCTTGGTTGGAGACGATGAAAAGCAAAACCCGCTGGCGCATTAAAGGCGCAGAAGGTGACGATGCGTGGATGATGGACCGTGCCGATGCAGAGCGCGCTGTCATCACGGCCTGCTTTGATCGAGCCTTCGAAGAAGTCCGCAGAGCTGATGTCTCGGGCGGCATTCTCGCAAAAAATATTTCCCCTTCGCTGTTGGTTACCCTTAAGATAGCCGGCACTCACGCCCGCAATCATCCGGCGATTTTAATTCCTGCAGTCTGCCGCGCTGTCGAGGCCGAGCATCTACCGGTTTTCAAACGCCAAGGTAAACTCTTCACCGGTCCAGCCCGCCCAAGTCCCCTCGCACTTAACGCGATTCTTGCCGATCGTCCGGAAAAAATGGTCACATGGATTCGCGCAAATACGCCTGCTAAACTTGAAGGACTCTGGCTTTCTGTCTTGCCCGAAGGCAGCACTGCTCCTCCAGCCGATTACGCCGCCGACCTTTTCTGGCTGCTTCACCAAGGACACATATTGCTCTACACCGACGACACGCTGGTGGTTCAAAACGTCAAAGAAGTCGCCGAGATCGATCCCAACACAGGGCCGAAAAAAGCGAAAAAGAAAAAGAAAAAACCTAAAAAATTCGAGACTGAAGGTCAGGGTGAAATTCATGCCCCCATCGCATCGGAATCTGTCGAAACTAAGGAAACATCGCCCCTTTCAGACAACGATGCTCTAGTTTCTAACGCAGCTGAAGAACCCATCATTTCTCCTTTGGTAGAAATTGCTTTATCAGTTGAACCCGAAATTACTGAGGAAGAACACACACCCATCTGAATTACATTGAGGTTTATTACTGCCAAAGGTTGACGTCATCCTTCGGCTATGTTTCAAACCTCTCGACTTAATTTCACGGAACGATGGCTGAGTGGTCGAAAGCACTCCCTTGCTAAGGGAACGTAGGGGTAACCCTACCGAGGGTTCGAATCCCTCCCGTTCCGCCATCAAATGATTTTTAGACCTGCTGCGCGGCAATCCTTTTGGCAGAGATCCGTCGGAATCCGCTGCGCATTGCTGGCGCGCGGCCTACAAAAAAGGTGTGTGTCGTAGCGCTCTGGTATCCGTGATCGATAAATCATAAGAAAATATCGATTTGAGCTTAACGAAAAGGTCGTCAGCGACCGCCAGCATTGGTTCCTCCACGTCTTCGAGGCCAGAGCTACTGGCTAGGGTTTCTCTGGAAGACTCTTTCATTCTCTATTTCAAGCCGGTTTATCCCGGCGCTTTCACCGACCCCCATCGAAGCATCCGGAGGGGGGACTGCGTCGGGACATGATGAAATGATCGCCAAATTTCCCCGTATTGTTGTTAATGTATCGTCCGCTTTTCTCTCCCTTTTCCCGCTGTGTGGCAGTCACTCTTCTTCTCTCGGCGACTTGCGGCTTGGCCGGGCCGGTATGGACCCTGCAGGAGCGCGAGACGGTGGTGCTGCTGGGCGACACGTTTTTCGAGCGGGATTACAGCCACGGCCATCTGGAAACGGCGCTGATCCTTGCCACGGCGGGCAAGGAGATCCGGTTTCGCAATCTGGGCTGGAGCGGGGACACGCCGCGGGGGGAAAGTCGCAGCTACTTCGGTCCCCCTGCCGAGGGATTCGAGCGGTTGGGCAAGCAGCTTCAGGAAATCAAGCCGACGACGGTCATCGCCTGTTATGGAGCGGTGGATTCCTTTCAGGGAGACGCGGGCATGGAGTCCTTCATCACAGCTTACCGGAGTCTGATCAAGATGATCCGTGAAACCACTGGGGCCACCGTCATTCTGTTATCGCCGCCTGCGGTGGGGAGCGACCACTCGCGTTGGCCTTCGTTGAAGGATCACGATGCGGCTTTAACAAAATACTCCCGAGCCATCGACGCGCTCGCCACCGATGAGAAACTTGCCTTCGCAGATCTCCATGCATTGATGGCGGGCCAGCCATGGGCAACCGTGAATGGTGTCAGTTTCACTCCGGAGGACTATGTGAAAATTGCACCGCTTTTCGTGAAGTGCCTTGGGCTGGATGCCGGACCTGCCGTCACGGATCAACCCCTTCTTACGCCGCTCGTCCTCTCGAAGAACCGCCTGTTTTTCCAGCGTTGGCGTCCGCAGAACGAGATCTATCTGTTCGGATCCCGCAAACATGAGCAGGGCAAAAATGCGGCGGAAGTTTTACAGTTCGATCCCATGATTGCCGATTTGGAAAAGCAGATCGCCGCCACTGTTTCTCCATCTGCAAAATAACAGCCCCTACCCCTTTCCGGATGATTTCTCCACGATTGCCAGCCATTTTTTTCGCGCTCTGCACCGCCACGCTCCACGCGCAGAACAAGCTCTCCCAGATCCCGTCAACCGATCCTGCGGACGAACTCGCCTCGTTCACCGTCGCCGAGGGTCTGGAGGTCAATCTGTTCGCCTCCGAACCGATGGTGACCAAGCCCATTCAAATGGCTTGGGATGCCATGGGCCGCTTGTGGGTGGCCACCAGCGCCATCTACCCGCACATCAAGCCGGGCCAACAGCAGAGTGATAAGATCCTCATTCTCGAAGACACCGACCATGACGGTAAGGCTGACAAAAGTACTGTGTTTTACGAGGGCTTGTTCATCCCCACCGGCATCTGGCCTCAGGACGGCGGGGCCTACATTGCAAACTCCACCGAGCTGTTATTCATGAAGGATACGAACGGCGACGGCAAGGCGGACACCCGCGAAGTCCTGCTCAGTGGCTTCGGCACCGAGGACACCCACCACATCCTTCACGGCATCAAGGGTGGACCGGATGGGAATCTCTATTTCAACCAAAGCGTCTATATCCACAGCCACGTGGAAACCCCCTTCGGCGTTCGCCGTCTGAAGGGCAGCGGCATCTGGCAGTATCAGCCTGTTAGCGGGCGCCTTGAAGTTTTCTCTATGGGCCAGATCAATCCATGGGGCCATATTTTCGACCGTTGGGGGCAAAGCTTCACCACCGACGGGGCTTGGGGCGAGGGCATTAACTACGTTTTCCCCGGTGCCACATTCAAATGCCTGCCGGATCAATTGCCGCGGATTCTCAGGGGACTTAACACCGGCCAACCGAAACAAAGCGGATTGGAAATCATCAGCGGCAGACATTTCCCTGACGAATGGCAGGGTAATATGATCACCAATGATTTCCGTGGTCACCGCGTCAACCGCTTCGCCATCAGCGAAAAAGGCAGCGGTTATGCTTCCCGCCAACTGCCGGATCTCATCACTTCCCGTCATGGGGCTTTCCGCCCCGTAGATGTGAACATGGGGCCGGATGGTGCGCTCTATCTGGCGGATTGGTATAATCCGATCATCCAACATGGAGAAGTTGATTTCCACGATCCGCGCCGCGACCAGATCCACGGTAGGATCTGGCGCATCTCCGCCAAGGGCAGGGAAAAATGCCGACAGGTCAACTTTCCCGCGCTGGATGAAAACCAGTTGCTGGATCAACTCAAGGCCCCGGAAAACTGGGTTCGCTACTGGGCGAAACAGGAAATCAAAACCAGAAAAATTCCTGACCTAACGAACAAACTGGCGGCCTTCCTTGAAAAAAACGCCTCTGATCCGCACCTCGCTATTGAAATAATGTGGACAGCGCAAACCTGTGGAATCGAGAACTTCGACTCGATCTTTTCCTCGCTGTTGAAAAATGGAGCAGGGAGCACGACTGCCGACCCGAGAATGCGCGCGGCCGCCATACGTGTCCTGCGTCAGATGATTCTCAACAAGGGCCTGGCGGCTCTCACGGATTTAGAACAAGCGGGAGCTTTAGAGAACCTCTTCAAATCCCTAGCCACCGCCGAACATCCGCAGGTCAGGCTGGAAATTGTCAACCTCCTCCGTGCTGTAGGCACACCCCGCGCGGTGGAAATCGCCACCTCGGTGCTCGACTTGCCGATGGATGAGAACCTCGACTTCGCCCTCTGGCGGACCTGTTACGAACTCGCGCCGATTTGGCTGCCCGCTTTCCGCAAGGGAGACTTCGTTTTCGGCAATGCCACGCGCACTCTTTTCGCCCTCAAGGCCGCCAACCAACCGGATGCCGCGGCCCTGCTGCTTTCCATGCTGCTGGAGAAGAAAGTGAGCGGAGAAGGTGCTGTTAAATTGATAGAAATCATCGGTGGCACCGGCGGCAAGGTGCAGATCAATCAACTGCTCGGCATGGCCAAGGACAGCAAATATCCTGAAGATCAACGCAAGGCCGCCCTCGAAGCGCTGGTGACAGCCTATCAACAGCGGCAACTTATCCCCGACCAACCAGGGCAGGTTCTAGCAGTCATCGTTGGCTCCACGACCGATTCCTCTCTGATTCCAGCATTGCATCTCGTGGGTCTCTGGAAAATCGAGAGTCTCCGCGCCTCTCTGGAGAAGATCGCTTCCTCAGCAAATCCCGCCTCGGCCTCGGCGGCATTGCAAAGCCTCGCCGATCTCGGTGGCTCCTCAGCAGCTTTTCTCCAACAACAGCTCGCCACTCTTCAAACTCCGTTGGAAAAATCCGCTGTGCTCGACGCACTGGTCCGCCTCGATTTCCGTGCCGCTGCTCCGCATGTGGTGGATTTTCTCTCTTCGCTTACCGAAACGAGCGCTTCGGACGATGCACTCATCCAAGCTTTCCTTTCCCGCAAAGAAGGCCCCGCGCTTCTTGCTGCTTCTCTAACTGGCAAATCACTTCACCCGTCCGTCGCCACCCGCGCCCTCCAGAAAACCAGCGCCGTCGGTGGGGATACGGCTGCATTGATGGCCGCCTTGACGAAGTCGGGAGGACTAAAACCCATCACCGCCCCTACTGCGGATGAAATGAAGCAGCTTGTCACGGAAATCGCCGCCAATGGTGATCCCGCCCGGGGTGAGAAGATCTATCGTCACAGCACCCTGCAATGCGTCGCCTGCCATGCGATCGGTCCTGTGGGCGGAGTCGTCGGGCCCAATCTTCTCAGCCTCGGTTCCAGCGCCCCCATGGACTACATCATTGATAGCCTGCTAGAACCTGGGAAAAAAATCAAAGAAGGCTATGCCACCGCCATGCTGCAAATGAAGGACGGCACCGTCCATAGCGGCTTTCTCGCCCGCCAGGATGAACGCGAGGTGTTGTTGCGCGATTCCGCCGGACAAATCCGCTCCTACGCTGCGGCCAATGTTGCCAAAGTGGACACCATCCCTGTTTCCCTCATGCCTGCGGGACTCACCGCCAGTCTTCGTCGCGATGAATTCATCGACCTTGCGCGCTTCCTGGGAGAACTAGGCAAGGATGGCCTCTACAAGGTCCAGGAGGATGGAGTGCTTCGCCAATGGCGGATCCTTGCGTCCGAAGCGGGCGGTCAGCAGGTCGAGTTCACCGCTCTAACAACCGGGGATCTTCCGCTAGATGAATTATTCACTAGTAACACACGCAAGCCACCGAGTCTGACCGTCGAGTCCATGATCGAAGTCACTCGGGCGGGCCCGGTCACCCTCTCTTTAGCAGGCGGAGCTAGCGTTCTTTTGGAAATCGACGGCAAGATAATGTCTCCTAACGATTCACGCCATGAATTGACTCTGGACCTTGGCCGCCATTCCATCCGCTTGCGGATCGAGGAAGCGTTTTCAGGTCCGGTCAGCGTTCAGATCGTTTCCAAGACCGAGGGCGGGCAAGCAAAACCCCTCCATCAATTTTAAACCTCAAAAAGGAAAATGGGCGCGTTCATGGGGTAGCTTTAAGCAAGACGACGCTGGTGATTTTTACGGGTAGTTTGATTTTGCTGGGGGTTGATCAAGGGAAAGGGAAACGGGCCTTGCATCTGCGTTCCTTGCCGTAATTTGGACAAACAAGCGCCGGTCTCAGGTTTATATTTGTGCAGCTCCACACCGCACCCGGCGGCAGAAATGCGCAGCGTTTGCCGAGATAGACAGGTTCGTAGACCAAACCGCGCTCCCCCATGAAGTAATCGAGGTGACTCACCTCGCAGACTTCATCTTGGGGCTTGCACGGCATAGTTCGACGGGATCGTGGCGTCTCCGGCGGGAACCAACTTGTCGCCGCCATAGGGACCGAGACTGATGACTCCGTTGGTCATTGCCGGTGATGAGAATGATCGCCGCACTGTCGCGACGCTTTTTACTGCAATCCTTTTGATTGCGAAGGTGGCCCGAGACGGATTTGAACCGCCGACACGTGAATTTTCAATCCACTGCTCTACCGACTGAGCTATCGGGCCATGATCTCATTTTCGCTCTTACGGGCGAAGCGGCAGTAAGAGTGGCTGTGGCTGCTTTGACAACCGGAAAATCACTTATTTCTAGATTTTTAAGCTACCTGAAAATATGACCTTAGCAGCCACAACCGCCGCCGCCACAACAGCCACCTTTATCGGCGAGATCTTCAGCTGTCGGTACGCGGCCCAACTCGATAGTGGCAACGATGTATTTGCTAATTTCTTTCTGAAGCGTTTCCAACTCGCGCTGTGATGAAAGAAACTCACTGGCAATTTTGTTTTCAAAAAGAGAATCTCGCGCGCTTTCAAAGTCGCGGATTTCTGATGAGCCGAGCTCCACTCCTGCATGTTGCTTGTTGTGCAGTTCTTCGCCGCGTTCGTGGACGCTTTGATATTGGAGGCGAGCTGCATCGTCGCTAAGGAAGCGCTCTACATTTGCTTGGAGCTTTAGAAATGATGGATCGCTCGCGATTTGTGCGCAGAGTTCCTTGGTTTTTTCAATTACAGCAGAATTTTCAGCAACAATGGACATATGCACTGATTACTATTGAAGCACCCGAATGACAACGTGGATTTATGGAAATTTTCCCTAACCATTCGCTAGGTGCAGCCTGTTCATCAACGACGTAGCTGCGATTCTATAAGTGCGATGCTTTCTTTTAATCCTGGTTCGTCAACGATCCGCTCGGTAATTTTTTTGCACGCATGAATGACTGTCCCGTGATCGCGGCCGCCAAATGCTTCACCGATTTCCATGAGTGAACCTTTCGTCAGTGAGCGACTGAGAAACATGGCGATTTGGCGTGGAAAAGCGATGCTCGCGGGACGGCGACGACTCGTCATATCGGCGAGCCGTACGTCGTATCTGACGGCTGCCTTCCTCGCGAATGAGATCGCGAAGAAGATGCTCGATTTTCTCAACGGTGACACTTTCACCCGCGAGAGAAGCGTAGGTGGCGACGCGCATGAGCGCGCCTTCAAGACGGCGGACATTGGTGCGAATTTTCTCAGCGAGGAAAGTGAGAACGGAATCGTCGAGGCGTATCTTCCAATCGAGAGATTTCTTTTTGAGAATCGCCATCCGAGTTTCGATCTGCGGTGGCTGCATTTCTACGGTAAGACCACACTCGAAGCGGGAAATCAGACGAGGTTCGAGGCTTTTTATTTCACAGGCTGGCCGGTCACTGGTGAGGACGACTTGGTTGCGTCCATCTAACAATGTATTGAAAGTGTGAAAGAATTCCTCCTGCGAACGCTCTTTCCCAGCGAGAAACTGAACGTCATCAATGAGCAAAACATCTGAACTACGATAGCGGCGACGAAATTTTTCGATATCACCACGGCGGATCGCATCAATGAACTCGTTGGTGAATTTTTCACATGTTAGATAAATCACCCGCGAACCCGGTTGGCGGCGTAGAAGCTCATGACCAATTGCTTGCATGAGGTGAGTTTTCCCCAGACCTGGTCCGCCGTAGATAAAAAGCGGGTTGTAACCGATGCCTGATTTTTTCGCGACGGCTTCACAAGCGGCGTGCGCAAACTGGCTATTTGCTCCCACGACGAAGCTTGAGAAAGTATTGGCTGGGTTAAGCCCGGCGGCCTTGATCCGTTTGTCGAGGGCTTCGCCCTCAAGTGCTGCGGCCTTGGTAGGATGTGCATACGAGGAGGATTGGCTAGGTGATGTTAGACTGTTAGAAAGAAGATCTTCACTGACGATGACGCTGACTTCTCGCACATCCTCAAAGACAGAAGTGACGGCCATGGTCAGCTCCGGCATGTAGTTGGTTTCGATCCAAACTTGGTGAATTTCACC
>ENA-OFCF01001197-OFCF01001197.1-metagenomes-genome-assembly--contig:-NODE-1197-length-10268-cov-3.191129_pt1 | contig 10268 bp, 11 predicted proteins | sample MGYA00153387_OFCF01 | MGnify analysis MGYA00153387 | reverse complement strand
TTGATGACGCCGTCAGCCAGGTCACCGGCGTACGAGCCACCGGCGATCGTCAGCAGCTGGGCGCGGTCGGCCGCGGCCAGGATCGCCTGACGGTGCTTGAGGTTCGGGACCTTCTTGACGTTGATCGCGATGTACCGGACGTAGGGGTCGAACTCGTTGACCCGACGGTCCTTGAAGCGCGGGTCGTTGAAGACCGTGGTCAGCGAGGCCGTGGTCAGGCTGTCGATCGAGATCGCGCCCTGGTCGGGGCCGGCGTCGGCCTGCATGCGCTGGTCGATGACGCTGTTCTCGAGCGAGAACTTGTAGACGATCTTGTCCGGGAAGTCGTGCCGGTACGTGTCGTTCGCCGCGCTCCAGTTGGTGTTGCGGTCGAGCACCAGCTGCTTGGGCACGGGGCTGAAGGCGGTCAGCGTCGTCGTGTAGTTGAAGTCACCGGCCGGCTTGGCGAGGTGGAAGGTGACCGTCTTGTTGTCGCTGGAGCACTCGAGGGCCTTGTCGAAGGAGGCGGTGTCGTTCTTCGCCGTCTCGTACGGGCCCTTGTAGGTCGAGTTGCCCTCGGCGTCCTTGGGGATGTCGAGCAGGCTGATCGCGTACGTCGGACCGTCGGTGATGACGGTCTGCGCGAAGGTGCGCGAGACGCCGTACTTGACGTCGGCGCAGGTGATCGGCGAGCCGTCCTCGAACTTGGAGCCGTCCTTCAGCGTGAAGGCCCAGGTCTTGCCGCCGTCGGTGGCCGTGCCGGTGTGCTCGAAGTCGACCGAGACCGGCCGCGTGGTGCCCTTGATGGTGAGCTCGCCGTGCAGCACGAACTCGTCGCCGCCCTTGGCCTCGACCGAGGTGCTGGTGAAGGCCCAGGTCGGGAAGCTCGGGACATCGAAAAAGTCGTTGGTGCGCAGGTGTTCGTCGCGCTGGGTCGAGCCGGTGTCGATGCTCGTGATGTTCAACCGCCTCAAGACCCCCGAGGCCCTGCAGGACGCGCTCAACAAGAAGCCGGGGCAGTTCAGTCACATCGACATCGACCACGACAGCGCGCCCGACCCGCTGACGGTCGCCGCCCGGGAGACCTCGCAGGGCCACGCCTTCGAGATCCGTGCCCGCCCGAACAGCGGTGAATTCGTGATCGCCACGATGGTCTTCGATCCCGAGTGGAGCTACCTCGGCCATTACAACGGGGTCCTCGGCGGCGGCGCGTCGACCGTCTCCCGGCCCCTGCCTGCCACACCGATGACGCCGATGACGCCGATGACGCCGATGTCGTCGCCGCCGCCCGTCGCTGCGATCGCGCCCGGGGTGCCTGTGATGCCCGGCACCCCGACCACCGCCGTCGTCGGGGCCGCCGCCGCGAGCCCGACCCCGACTCCGACGTCCACACCCGCCGCCGGTGGCGTGCAGGCCGTTCCCGCCGGCAGTGCGCAGAGTCCGGGCCTCGCGGGCACGCCCTGAGCGAAGCCTGCGATCCACGGCCACGCCAGCATCAGCGCTGGAGCGCGTCGTAGTCGGTGCCGGCCCCAGCAGCACCCGCGAGGCCGGTGGCGATGAAGGACGGCTTTACCAGCCGAGTTGGGTTTGTAGGGTCTGCGCGAGCTCGGCTCCCATCGCCGCGTGCGTGGCCACGGACGGGTGTCCATTGCAGCCGGACCCGATCCAGTCGACGTTGACGTCCGCGAACGCGACGTCGGGGTCGCCCGCGGTGTGGCGTTGATCGACGGCGCTCTGCAGATAGCCCGCGACCATGTCCGCCTCGGCGCCCCACAGGCTCGGCGCGATCGCCAGGATGAACGCGTCGGGATAGACGTCGCGCAGGTGAGCGAGGAACTGCACGTACGCGGGCACGAACACGCCCTCGGGCGGATCGCCGTCGGTGCTGAAGTCGTTGGTGCCGAGGTTGATCACCACGACGTCGGGCTGCCACGCGAAGCTCCACGGCGCGCCGTCGCTGGCGAGCAGGCGGTCGTAGATCTGCGGCATCGGCTCGTTGACGTCGTCGCCGTAGTTGTTGACCACGCCCTTGCCCGACCACGCCACCGTACTGAGCTCCGCGCCGAGGGCCCGCGCCGCGACGGCGCCGTAGGTCAGGTAATGATTCTCGGTCTTCGCGCTGAAGTTGCACGGGTCCGTGCCCTCGTTGCCGTAGCCGCAGGTGATCGAGTCGCCGATGATCTCCATGCGGCGCTGCACCGGCGGTGGCGCGAGCAGCTCGCCCTCGAGGTCGACGCCGAGCAGCGTCGTCGGACCGAACGAACCCTCGGTGCGGCGGTACAGCTCGACCGTGTGCTCGCCCGGCGGCAGGTCCTGCGCGAGCGGGTAGGTCTGCTCGCCCGGCGTGGTCGCCAGCGGCGGCTGGACCACGCCGTCGACCACCACCGTGAAGTAATGTCCGTTGTCGTCGAGGCGCACGCTGGCCGCTGTCCCGTCGAAGCGAACCACCGCGCCGACCCCCGACCAGCCCATGCGCACGTGAGCCGGATCGCTGTCGTCATAACGACCGACGTAGTGGATCGCGGGCTCGGCCGGCGGCTCGCCGGTGGTCGTCGATGTCGTCGATGTCGTCGATGTCGTCGCGGTCGGGTCGAGGCCAGTCGTCGGCCCCGGGCCGGTCGTCGCCTCGCCGGTCGTGCCACTGACCGCGCCGCTGCTGTCGTCGCCGGTGACCTTGCCGGTCACGCCGCTGCTGTCGTTGGTCGGATCGGTGATCGGTGTGGTGCCGGTCGTCGGGTCGTCGGTCGAGCTCGACGAGCCGGTCACCGCCCCGGTGCTCGCATCGGGCGAGCCGTCGTTGCTGCTGTAGCAGCCGGCGGCGAGCAGGGTGGCGACAAGGACGTGACGGCGCGACGGTAAATCCATCGACGCACCATATCAGCCCGTCTTCGCGGCCGAGACGGCGTTATCGCCCGCGCCTTTCACTCGTTGACGTCGGACGAGGCTCCGGGGTCTCGGGGGCCGCGCCCGGGGCTGCGAGGCGAGCCGCGCAGCCCCCGCGGACACGCCTTCGCGGCTGGATGTCGCGGCGTACGGCGCCGCTGCGTCGCGTTCATTCGTGATAGGCACGGGGTGTGGAGGTCAAGAAGTACGGCAACCGTCGGCTCTACGACACCGAGGGCAGCCGCTACGTGACGCTCGAGGAGGTCGCCGAGCGCGTGCGACTCGGCGAGGACCTGCGGGTCGTCGACGCGAAGACCGGCCGCGACCTCACCCAGGTCACCCTCGCCCAGCTGATCCTCGAGAGCCGCGGGGCGGCGCGCCTGCTGCCGGTGCCGCTGCTCAAGCAGCTGCTTCGGATGCGAGACGACGCGCTCGCCGAATTTTTCGGCCGCTACGTCACCTGGGCGCTCGAGGTGTACCTGCGGCTCAAGCAGGGCACGCGCATGTGGAACCCGCTCGCCGGCCTCGGCTTCGGCGCGCCGGAGCTGCTCACCCGTCTGCTGCGTCCGGGCACGGGCCCCATCGAGGACCTGCCGCCGCCGCCCTTCCCCGACGATTCGGACGAGCCCGACGACCTCGACGTGCCCGATGATCATGGTGCGTCGCCCGCCGATGAGCTCGCGCAGCTGCGGCGCGAGCTCGACGAGCTCAAGCGTGTGGTTCAAAACGGCCGCGAGCCGCCGCCCGCCGGGCCGCGTCCGCGGGCCCGGCGCAGCAAATAACGGACGTACGACCACCGCTTCGTCGATCGCCGACGTCCCGCGTCCCCGGCGGTCCGCCGCGCGTCCACGCGACGCCACGGGCGAGGCCGAGCGACCGGGCGCAAGCTGGTTCGTGCGCACCGCCCTGCTACTCAACCCCAGCGCCGGCGACGGGTCGACCTCGACCCGGAACGACCTCGGCGAGCGCCTCGCCGCGGCCCTCGGCGGCCCCGTCGAGGTCCGCCCCTCGACGACCGGCGAGGAGATGCTCGCGGCCGCCGAGGCGGTCGGGCGCGAGGGCTTCGAGCGGGTCCTCGTCGCTGGCGGCGACGGCTCGGTCAACCTGAGCATCAACGGCCTGGCCCGCGCGGGCGCGCTCGGGCGCGTCGTCGTCGGCATTCTTCCGGCCGGCACCGGCAACGACCTCGCCACCTTCCTCGGCATGCCCACCGACCTCGACGCGGCGATCGCCGCGCTCGCGTCCGGGCAGCCGACCCCGCTCGACCTCGGCGACATGAACGGCCACTACTTCGCCAACGCGTCGTGCGGCGGCTACTTCGGCGAGGTCTCCGAGGCGACCAGCAGCGAGCTCAAGTCGGTCGCCAGGCGCCTCGCCTACGTGCTCGCCGGCGCGACCGTGCTGCTGCAACACACCCCGACCGCGACGCACCTCACCGCCGACACCGAGTTCGGCCCGATCGAGTGGGCGGGCCCGCTGTCGATGTTCGCGGTGTGCAACGGCATGACCGTCGGCGGCGGCCGGCCCCTCGCGCCCGAGGCCAGCGTCTCCGACGGCCTGTTCGACGTGTTCTTCGTCAAGGAGGTCAGCGGCACCGGACTCGCCTCCGTGCTGCTGCAGATGGGCCGCGGCCTGCACCTCGACCACGAGCGCGTGACCGGGTTTCGCGCCCGCCACGTCACCCTGCGCTTCGACGAGCCGACGCTCGTCAACGTCGATGGTGAGGTCGCCCCGGTCGACCGCGCCGTCTACACCATGCACCCGCGCGCGACCCGGATCCTCGTCCCGCCCGCGTTCCTCGTCCCGCCTGTGACGCCCGACTCGCCGAGCCCGACCCGCGAGCCCGGCTGACAGGCCCGCCGGCTGCAATTGTGCACTGCACAATTCAGTCTTGACATGAGGCCGCGCATGGCCTTCAATCGGCCCGCCATGGCCGATCCAACGCCTTCGCATCCGCAGCATGAACGCCCGCTGTGGCCGACCGTCCTCGACCTCCTGCGCTGACCCGTGGACTCGTGTAACGTCGGGGCAATACCATGTATATCGGAGACTGGATGGCCCGCGGGGCCCGCTACTGGCCCGACAACGTCGCCGTCGTCGACGTCGCCCGCGACGCCCGCCACAGCTACGTGCACATGAACCGCAGGGCGAACGACCTCGCCCACTGGCTGCGCGACGCGGGCGTCGCCCGTGGCGACCGCGTCGCCCTGCTCGCGCACAACGGCGTCGAGTGCCTCGACCTGCTGTTCGCCTGCGCCAAGCTCGGCGCGGTGTACGTGCCGCTCAACTGGCGCAGCCACGTCCGTGAGCTGGTCGCCGTGATCGCGCTGACGGGCCCGCGTGTGCTCGTGTACGGCGAGGAATTCGTCGACACCGCCGCCGAGCTGAGAGCTACATGCCCGGAGATCACGCGCTGGCTGCACATCGGCGCCCCGGCGCACGCCGACAGCGTCGCCTACGCGGAGGCGCTCGCCGGCCCCGGTGTTGCAGTGCACAACGAGGCGGTCGACGCCGAGGACATCGCCTGCCTGCTGTTCACCGGCGGCACCACCGGCACGCCCAAGGCCGCGCAAATTTCGTATCGCATGCTGGCCTGGAACACGCTCAACACGCTCGTCCACGAGCTCGAGCGCGACGACATCACGCTGACCCACACGCCGATGTTCCACACCGGCGGGTTGTTCGTCTACACGCTGCCGCTGCTGACCATCGGCGGCACCGTCGTGATCATGCGCAAGTGGACCGCGGACGACATGCTCGCGCTGATCGAGCGCGAGCGGGTCACGCTGCTGTTCTGCGTGCCGACGCAGTACCAGATGATGCTGGATTCACCGAGATTCGCGCGCACCTCGTTCGCCTCGGTCCGGTTCCTCACCAGCGGCGGCGCCCCCCTGCCCGTCCCGATCGTCCACGCCTACCGCGCCGCGCATGACGTCGCCTTCAAGCAAGGCTTCGGCATGACCGAGTTCGGCCCCGGCATCTTCTCGATGCGCCCCGAGTTCGCCGAGGCCAAGGCCGGTAGCATCGGCCAGCCGAACTACTTCGTCGACGCCAGGGTGGTCGCCGACGACGGCACGCAGGTGGCCACCGGCGAGGTCGGTGAGCTGGTCCTCAAGGGTCCCAGCGCCTGCTCAGGCTACTTCGCCGACCCGACCGCCACCGCGGCCGCGTTCGACGAGCGCGGCTGGTTCCACACCGGCGACCTCGCCCGCGTCGACGCCGACGGCTTCTTCGCAATCGTCGACCGCAAGAAGGACATGATCATCTCCGGCGGCGAGAACGTGTACCCGGTCGAGATCGAGGCCGTGCTCTACGCCCACCCGGCCGTCGCCCAGTGCGCCGTCGTCCCGCTCGCGGATCCGCAGTGGGGAGAGGTCGGCCGCGCCGTCGTCGTGCTGCGCCCCGGCACCCCCGCGACCGACGAGACCATCGCCGAGCTGCTCGCCCACTGCCGCGCCCACCTCGCCCGCTACAAGCTCCCCAAACGCGTCGAGCTGCGCGACAGCCTCCCGCTGTCCCCCGCCGGCAAGATCCTCAAGCGCGCCCTTTGATCGAAAGAGCGACGAGCCCACCATGCACGAACGTCCCCCCAAGAACCTCCTCACCCACCTGCTGACGACCATCGGCTGGCTCACCGACGCGAAGACCCGCCCCGGCGCGCTGTTCAACCGCGTCGAGACCGGCACCAGCAAGTTCTTCGAGCGCCTCGCCCGCAACCACGGCTTCCTCAAGGTCGCCGGCACCGGCCTCGACCTCGGCTTCATGGTGCGCCGCACCATGACCGCGAGCGCCGAGGCCTGGCTGCATTTACTCCGCGCCCCGACCGTCGGCGACGTGCAGGCGATGCGCACCCAGATCCGCCAGCTCGGCGACCGCCTCGAGGTCACCCAGACGCAGCTGGAGCTCGCCCTCGAGGCGCTGGAGCGCGTCGAGGCCGACCTCCGCACCCGCACCCACGCCGCCTGACCGATGCCCCCGAGACCCCGAGACCCACGATCATGGACATGCCGATGCCGACACTCCGATCCAGGCTCCGCGACGCCGCCGGTTCCTCGCTGGCGATCACGCGCGCGTGGAACCAGGCCCTGCGCGACGGGGCGCTGAGCCCCTATCGTTACCTCGCGCCGGTGGTCAAGCGAGCCGCCCGCGTCGGCGACCCGCCCGTGAACCCGACGCCGCACCGCGTCGTGTACACGCGCGGCAGCATGCGCCTGCTCCGCTTCGAGCCGGCCGTACGCCGCCACGCGACGCCGATCCTGTTCGTATACTCGCTGATCAATCGCTACTACATCCTCGACTTCCTGCCCGGCCGCAGCCTGATCGAGTTCATGCGCGACCAGGGCTTCGACGTCTACGCGATCGACTGGGGCACCCCCGGCCCGCTCGAGGAGAGCATGACCTGGGACGAGGCCCTCGGCGGCCTGATCCACAGCGCCGTGCGCCACACCCTGCGCACCAGCGGCGCGAAGAACCTCAGCATGTACGGCTATTGCATGGGCGGCACGCTGGCGCTCGCCTACGCGGCCCTGTACCCGCAGCTGCTGCGTAACTTCGTCGCCCAGGCGACCCCGGTCGACTTCCACGAGGGCGGCATCTTCACCACGTGGACCAAACGCGAGTACTTCAACGTCGACTCGATGGTCGACGCCCACGGCAACGTCCCGATCGACCTCATGGAGGCCGGCTTCTCGATGATGGCCCCGATCCAGCGCCTCACCAAGTGGCTGGAGGTGTTCCGCCGCATCGACGACCCGGAGTTCGTGACGACGTTCCTGGCGATGGAGGCGTGGGCCTCCGACAACGTGCCGTTCCCCGGTGAGCTGTACCGGCAATACATCAAAGATTGCTATCAGGAGAACAATTTTTGTAACGGCCGCATGATCGTCGGCGGCCGCACCGTCGACCTGTCGCAGATCGCGTGCCCGCTGCTCAACCTGATCGCCGACAATGACGTCATCGCGCCGCCGCCCTCGAGCGAGATCCTCAACGAGAAGGTGAGCTCGACCGACAAGACCACCATGCGCTTCCCGGTCGGCCACATCGGCCTCTCGACCTCGAGCAAGGGACCGAAGCAGATCTGGCCCAAAGTGGCCGCATGGCTCGCCGAGCACGCCGAGCCGATCAGCTGACAGGCTTCGCCGCGAGCCGCTCACGGATCGCCCTCAGCTCCCGCAAGGCCTCCTGATCCTTCGGGCGGCCGAGGAACTCCTTGATGGCGATCAGGTGATCGAGCCCCAGGATGGCGCAGCGCTTCCCAAACAGCTCGACCTGGATCGCGGACGCGGCCGCCTCGGCGTACCCGCCCACGGGCGGGAGCTCGCCGAGTACGTCGAGCTCGCCGACGTCCGTGGTGAGATAGAGATTGCGGTACCCGGCCAGCTCCTCGGGCGTCGCTCGCAGCTCCCCGAGGTCGGGGCGCGCCGAGTTTCGCGGGTGGAAGTCGCGTAGCGCCCGGAGCAACCTGTCCATGTTGTCGCGGTTGAACGCGGCGACGATGTCGAGGTCGAGCGTCGTTCGCAGAGCACCATGGGCGATCGCGGCGATCCCACCGACGATCACGAAGTCGACCCCGCCATCGATCAAACAGCGCAGCAGCTTATCGTTGGACTGCCGCATCGCGCACCGCTGCACGCATCATCTCGGCGAACTCGAGCGCGTCCTGGTGCTGGGCGACGCGCTCGCCGGGCGTCAGCTTCAAGTTTCGCTCGAGCTGGAACATGTCGATCCCGGCCTCGACCGCTGCATCCCACGCCGGGCCATGACTGGGCCACGCGGCCCGGAACACCTCGCGGCGGTCGATGGGGGCGCTCATGAGGACCAACGTACCAGACGCGCCCGGCGCGTGGAACAGCGCTCGCCGGGTCGCGTGCGGCGCCCATGCGGGGTCAGGCGCCGGTCAGGAGAACTCCGAGCCAGTCAAGGAGGCGCCCCGACGCCGACGCGGCGCAGGATCTCCCGCGTCAGGGTCCGATAGTCCCTGTATGCCTCCTGGACCGCGAGCGCGTGCGAACCGACGGCGCCGTCGGCGGGGCGCAGCGAAAACTTCGGCCTCCGCGCCTCCTCGGCCATGCGCTGGAGGCTGTGAAATGGCTTGATCACGCCGATGCATGAGGGCTGGTTCGTCATCGAGTGACCGACCTCCTCGCTTTCGCGGAGCACGCTGCGTTTATATTCCTCCGGCAGATACGCGAGTACGGATGGAGCATTCGCCGAATGGCGGGTGTACTCCTGCACGACGTACCCGATCGGTGTCATTCGCGTCGGCACGACGCGCCAGCGATCCAACGCGGCCGCGAACGCACGAAACCCGTGTACGGCGAAGATATCGCTGGCCGCGGGCACGACGATGAAGTCGCACGCCTGAAGCGCGACACGGTTGAGCGCGCCGAGCGTGGGGCCGAGGTCGAGGACGACCATCGCGGCCTCGAAAGCCTCCGCATCCGCGTGCACCATGCCGCGAAATGGCGTGTCCTCGGGATCGCCGGTGAACGGGCGCCAGCGAGCCCTCGAGCAGGACCAGGCGAGGATCACCAACGATAAGTCCGAGTTCGCTCGCCAGTGGAAACGCGGGCGCGGGCGCAGGTCGTTTGCCGCTCAACACCGCCTCGACGAGCGCGAGGATCGTGGTCCCCCCGGCAGGTTCGCCCCACAGGTCGACCAGCACGGAGGCAGCGATGCAGGAGACGCTGAGGTCGGCCTGCGGGTCCAGGTCGACCATGACGGTCCGAAGGCCGAGCTCCGCGAGCATATGCCCGACGTGGTAGACCAGGGAGGTCGCGCCGACGCCGCTGCGTGGGCTGAAGAAGCCGACGATCGGGGTGCTCATGCACGTCTCCGGATCGTCGCCAGCACGTGGCGGTCGTTGACCGTCCACTCGATCGGCGGGTTGCCGTTGTTGGCCAGAGCGCGCCGGGCCGTGGCGATGCCGACGCCGAAGCGCTGCACGAAGCCGAGCACCTTCATCGCCTCGGCGAGCGCCGGGTTGCGGTAATCGGTGATGCCGGGCTCGCCGAAGTGCTCGCGCGTGACCAGGCCGTACGGGCCGCCGGGGCTCATGATCTCGACGCGGTCGTTGAACCAGTTGACGCGCACAGGCGCGTGGGTGCCCTCGTAGGTGCGATGCATGACCGCGTTACGGACCAGCTGGTCGAGGGCCTCGATCGGATAGTCGCGGGTCTTGACCTACGTCGAGGCGCTGGTCAGATCGACGGCGGCGCGTACGTGCGTGCGCAACTTGTCGTCGAGCCGGCGCAGCAGCTGCGCGAGGGGTCCGTCCACGGCCTCCTCGTCGACGATCGGGTCGCCGAGCTCGGCCCCGTCGATGCGGAGGAATTGGACATACGCGCCCGGCACGAAGTCCTGCGGCCGGATCGCCAGCACCAGAATACCGATCAGCGTGGGCGTGG
>ENA-OFCF01001196-OFCF01001196.1-metagenomes-genome-assembly--contig:-NODE-1196-length-10281-cov-2.965774_pt1 | contig 10281 bp, 5 predicted proteins | sample MGYA00153387_OFCF01 | MGnify analysis MGYA00153387 | reverse complement strand
TACCCTTAGTCTCCATATTCTTAATTATGCCTACTTTTGTTGAAAATGTTGCCAGTTTTTTACCGATTCGTGTCTTAAATTGTTTTGCTGCGGACTCTACTCCTCTTGCTTCTCCGGTCAGTGGATCTTTTGAGGCAGCGGTGTTGTTTGTAGATATTTCTGGTTTTACTGCTCTTACTGAACGTCTTGCTCAAAAAGGTGCCATTGGAGTTGAAGAATTAACGACTCATTTAAATGCTTATTTTGGTCAATTAATTGAATTAATAATCGCACACAAAGGGGATATTTTCAAATTTGCTGGAGATGCTATGTTGGCGATTTGGCCAGCGGAAAGTATGTCTTTATATCTAGCGACTTATTGTGCGGCGCAATGTGCTTTGGCGATTTTAAATGATTTGGGTAAATATCAAGCTGCAAATACTGAGTTGCGATTGCATATGGGTATTGGGGCGGGTAAGTTACAAGAGTTTTACATCGGTGGACTGAATGGTCGATGGGAGTATCTTGTCGCGGGGGAACCTATTGCTCAAGTGGGGCTTGCAGAAACGGCTGCGGGTATAGGTGAAGTTTGTGTGTCACTCACGGCTTGGGAGTTGATTAAAGACCAGTTTGTGGGAACATTATTAGCTTCAAACGTGGTGCGTTTGGAGGGATTTAATCTTTTAAATTCTGTGGCGGATCGAAGGTTGTTAAATATAGGTGAATCGCCTCCGATCGCGATTTATGATGAGATGCAAGAACTACTGGAAAGATATGTAAGTGTGGGAGTTTTGGAGCGCTTAAAAGTCGGTCAAACTGATTGGTTAGGGGATTTGCGGCGAGTCTGTGTGATGTTCTTAAATTTGCCGGGGATAGATTATGGCGCTGAGGGGGCTTTAGATTTTATTTCAACTATAATTAGTGCAGTTCAAAATATTTTACAAGTTTATGAGGGGACATTAAATAAGTTTTTGGTGGATGATAAAGGTAGTACATTGGTGATTGGTTTTGGTTTGCCACCGTTTTCCCACGAGGATGATTCAGTGCGTTGTGCGATCGCGGGAATGGCGTTGTTGGAAAACTTAAGAAGTTTAGGATTGCAACCGAAGATCGGGATCGCGACCGGTACTTGTTATAGCGGTGTAATTGGCAGCCAGCAACGTCGAGAATATACGATTATCGGGGCGGTGGTGAATTTAGCGGCGCGATTGATGCAGGCGGCGCAGGACGGAATTTTGTGCGATGAGCGGACGTTTGAGTTCGCGAAAGCAAGAATACAGTTTGAATCGTTAACTCCGATCAAACTTAAAGGCATAAAAGATGCCGTTCAGGTATTTTGTCCTCTTAGGGAGGTGCGTCAAGATTTGCCTTGGTGGATGGCAGGAAAAACCGAAAAGTCGATTGTGGGGCGGGAAAAAGAACGGTTATTGTTAGGGCATAAATTAGAGCAGTTGAAAGTGGGTATTTCTGGGGTGGTTGCGATTTGTGGGGAGGCGGGAATTGGCAAGTCTTGTTTGATAGAAAATTTGCTTTTGCAGGCGCAAGAATTGGGTGTAGGAAGTTTGGTTGGTGCGGGAAATGCGATCGCTCGCTCAAAGCCTTATCATGCTTGGAATGCGGTGTTTAGTCACTTGTGGGATTTGTCTTTTTTAACTAATTTAGAGGCGAAAAAATCTCAGATATTAGATTTATTGGAGGATGAACCGCAATGGTTGGAAAAAGCGGCGCTTTTAAATGAGGTTTTGGGCTTAGATTTGCCGGATACGGAGGTGTCGGCTGCGTTGGTGGGCCAGCAACGGGCGGAAGCGACACGGGATTTATTGGTGGAATTGTTGCAGGATTCGGTGAATCGCTCTCCTAAGTTGTTGGTTTTGGAGGATGCTCATTGGTTAGATTCGTCAAGTTGGGCGCTGGTTTTGGCGGTGGCGCAGAAGGTGAAACCGTTGTTATTGGCGATCGGGACAAGGCCGATGGGTGAGCAGGTGCCGGAGGAATACGATCGAATGCTGAGGATAGAAGGGGTAGAACAGTTGCATTTGGAAGCAATGCCGGCTACAGATACTTTAGATTTGCTTTGTCGGCGTTTGGGGGTAAAGAGTTTACCTGACTCGATGGCGGAGTTGATTGAGAAAAAGGCGGAGGGAAATCCGTTTTTTAGTGAGGAATTGGCTTATGGTTTGCGCGAGGCGGGGGTGATAGAAATTCAGAACGGGGAGTGTCGAATTGCTGCGGGGGTTGGTAATTTGAATGAGCTAAATTTTCCGGCTACGGTGCAGGCGGTGATTGCTTCGCGGATCGATCGGCTTTCTCCTAGGGAACAGCTTACATTGAAAGTGGCGAGTGCGATCGGCAGGTCTTTTGGATTTCGGCTGTTGCAAGATATTTATCCGATCGAGGAGGATAAACCTGAGTTGCCTAATTATTTGATGAAATTAGAGCGGTTCGATCTTACCCCGATGGAGACGCCGGAGCCAGATTTGAGGTATATGTTTAAGCATATTATTACTCAGGAAGTGGCCTATGGTTTGATGTTGCATTCCCAGCGCCGACAAATTCATGAAAGTTTGGCGTTGTGGTATGAAAGAAGTTATGAGGAGTTGTCGGGGTTTTATGCGATTTTGGCGCATCATTGGAGTCAGACCCTGGTTGCAGAAAAAGCAATTTTTTATTTAGAAAAAGCGGGGGAGCAGGCAGTGCGATCGCACGCTTTGCGGGAGGCTGTGCAGTTTTTTTCCGAGGCGTTGGAGTGGTTGGAAACTTTGCCGGATACGGTGGAGAGAAAAGAGCAAGAGTTGCGTTTGCAAATTGCTTTGGGCGCGCCGTTAATGGCGATCAAAGGTTATGGTGCAGTTGAAGTGAAAAAAACCTACGATCGAGCCAGAGAACTTGGTCAAGAAGTTGGACAAGTATCACAACTATTTTTTATTTTAAATGGTTTGGCTTTGTCTTGTTTTAGTCAATCGGATTTTTCAGCTTCTGTGGAATTTTGTAAGCAATTTGAAGCTTTAGTTCAAAGTACGCAAGAGCAGCGAATGTTTCCCATAGTTGGTCATTCATACGCTTGTAATTTATTCCATTTGGGTGAATTTAATCAAGCGCGAAATTATACAGAGTTGGCAATAGAAACTTATTTGCCAGAAAACCATGAGTTTTATATCGCGAACTACGGGCAAGATCCAGCAACGGCTTGTTTCTTGTTTGACTGTCTAGCTAACTGGTTGTTGGGTTATCTAGATGTTGCTATCCAGCGGAGTGAAGAAATGCTTGCCCTAGCGCAAAAATTATCGCATCCGTTTAGCTTGGCTTATGCTTTTAACTGTAAGGCTTGGTTTGCTTTATACAGTAAACAAGTGACAAACGCTTTACAAGCAGCCGATGCTTTAATGGCTGTGGCGGTTGAAAATGAGTTTCCTTTTTTTATCATGCTATCGAATTTGATTCGGGCTTGGGTTGCAATCCAACTCGATCAGCCCGAACAAGCAATTAATCAAATTGAAGAAACTTTAAAAATGTGGAAGTCCGTCGGAGCCGTTTTAGCGAGGCACTGTCATTTAACGTTCCTGGCAGAAGGCTATGCTAAAGCCGGAAAACCGACAGTGGCTTTAGAAATTTTGGCTGAGTGCGTTGATGAAATAGAACGGACAAAAGAGTGTTTTTGGGAATCAGAAGTTTATCGTTTGAAGGGTGAATTTTTATTAGATTTAAACAAAGTAGAAGAGGCGGAAGAAAATTATTTGAAAAGTCTCGATGTGGCGCGCCGACAACAGGCGAAATCTTTAGAATTACGTTCTACTGTTTCTTTGTGCCACTTGTGGCAACAGCAAGGGAAAACTCTTGAAGCCAAAGCATTGCTGAGTGAGATCTATGGCTGGTTTACCCAGGGGTTTGATATGCCAGATTTAATCGCGGCGCAACAATTGCTTGGGGAACTTTCTTAAAAAATTTGGAAGAACAAGCTGGAGGTGACTTTTTGGCATTTAAAATAAAAACGATCAATGGGCTGTAGACCAAGGGCTGTCATTTTTAGCGATTAAACAAAAAAAGCTGTTATGAATCAAAAAATAGAAGCGGTTTCAGGGTTGTTTCCTCGATCAGTTTTATCAGCAAGTCGAGCGGAATTTGGAGACGATCGCGAGACGCAAAAAGCGAAACAACCTGCGCTAAAATTGCTGGTGAAAGACGAGGGAAAAATTCCTGACGATTTGCAGGGTCATGTCTTTATTATCGGACCGGTGGGCTCGGTAAATTCTCCCAGTCAGCCTGGGACAGAAATTGTTTTTCCTGCCAGTGATGGCTCAACGGCTCTTTATAATGGCGATGGCATGGTTTATCGCTTAGATTTTAACGATATTGCTGGGGGAGTGAAGTTTTCTTCTGCGTTGATGAAAACTTCCTGTTATTATGCTGATATCGCCACGTTTAGCCAAAAAAGATTAAAGTTTTATAATTTGGGAATTTTACGTTTTTCTGAAAAATTGGGAGCGAGAAATCAGCTTAATACTGCTTTTTTACCGATGAAGTTTTCTGAGGAGGAAGGCTATCGTTTGCTGGCAACCTGGGATATAGGTCGGCCTTACGAAATTGACCCTGAAACCCTGGAAGTTATCACGCCTGTGGGGAGTAATTCGGAGTGGCGTGCGATGAATCCTTTAATGGCAGATTTGCCGTTTCAACCGCCATTTCCTTTTCCTCTAGTTCAAGGTTCAGCCCATCCTTGTTTTGATTTTCACACAAAAGAAATGTTTACGGTCAACACGGGTAGGTCTTTAACGACATTTCTCTCACAATTACGACCGGTAATTTATGGCGTATTGGATGCGATAAGTTGGATAAAACCTCACCCTCCTGAAGATATCATTATCCAGCAACCAAGAGAAGCAGAAGAAGAGAAACAAGCAGCCTCCGAAAACATTTTTGATAAAATTAGCGGTTTGTTCAAAAATTTAATTTTTGCCATCTACAATTTGTTCCAAGCGTTCAATCCGTTTAGCAATTTCACCTACTTAGTGCGCTGGGATGGTAAAGGAAATCTTCAAAGATGGCAACTGTTACAAGCTAATGGCTGTCCGGTAAAAATTGAGCAAAGTTTACACCAATTTGCAATAACAGAAGATTATATTATCCTGATAGATACGGCTTTTAAAATGCTGATAGAAGAAATATTGCCGGCGAGGTCAGGCAAAAAATATAAAAGTGTCGAGAAATTTTTAAGAAATTTAATAGACCGGCAACAATTGGCAGACAATCGCGTTTATATTATTCGTCGAGATGCGCTAAAACCAGACAAGAAAAAAGTTCGGGTGCAAAAAGCGATAATTCCTCGCGGTACAAATCATTTTATCGCGGATTACAAAAATCCCAACCAAGAAATTACTCTTCACATGGCAAATATGGGTACTTGGGATGCGGCGGAGTGGATTCGAGATATTGATGAATCAGTCTGGACATCGAGCGAAATTGACAATTTAGAAAAACTTTATGGGGTGATTATGGGCCCAACGGATATAAGCCGACTTGGATGTCATATCGTTAATGGAGAAACCGGCGAATTAATTCGCTCGGATTTGACGGCTTTATATGAGGATTGTAGTCCAAATAAATCTGAGGAAGGACAAGAGTTTAAAAAAGAGGACAATACTTATTCTCAGTATACTTGGGGGCCCGCATTATTTACTTGTGCGGATACGTCAAAACCTTTACAAGATATTTATTGGAGTTGTTTGGGATGTTGGCCCGAGTTACTCACAAAACATGGTTTGGAACTGTACAAGAACTATAAATATCGAGATGTAACAGAAGATGAAGTTATTAACCTAACAAAAGAGGGAATTCAATCAAACTTACTTCGCTTGCATATTAAGCCATTAACCAGTGTTAGCGAGTCGGAAGGCCGTTTAGAAATTCAAGATGTCTATCAGTTTCCGAGTAATTCATTTGGGACTTCACCGCAATTTGTGCCCCGTGCTGACGGGACTGGAGACTCAACGGATGGTTATCTTGTTTGTGTGGTGCATCACGGCACTGATGAGGAAACAGATAATGGTAATGAAATTTGGATTTTTGATGCGGCAAATCTGAAACAGGGGCCAGTTTGTCAGCTATGGCATCCACAACTTAAACTCGGTTTTACTGTACATACAACTTGGTTGCCAAAAATTGCTAAACGTACAGCAACTTACAATATTCCTGTTGAGGAAGATTATAAAGATTTAGTTGCACAGCAGCCGCCAGAAATTCAAGAGTTATTTAAGAAGGAAATTTACCCGCATTTTAAATCGAAAAACCCCTGAGTGTGAAGGGCGATAATGACAGAAGAAAAAATCATATCGTTGACAGTTGCATCGTCAGGTGATTTAACCTTTCTAGAATACTCTTGACACAGAGTCCGAGAATAGAGATATGAATACAGGAAGATGCTACCGGATTTGATATTATTCAAAAATCGGCTAGGATAGAGATATTAAAAATAGGTAAGCTACTATGATCTCCACACTACCTATCATTCATAGCGACCCCGACATTCTAGGGGGAACTCCTGTTTTTATGGGTACTCGCGTGCCGATGAAGACCCTACTTGATTATCTCGAAGCTGGTGATTCGCTCAATGAGTTTCTAGATCATTTCCCTAGCGTCAGACGTGAGCAAGCGATTTCAGTTCTCGAATTGGCAAAGGAAATGCTGACTGCTTATGCGACTCCTGCTTGATGAGTGTGTCCCGCGACCTCTAAAAGGTGAACTCACAGACTTTGAGGTGCGAACTGTCGTAGAGATGGGATGGGCTGGTAAAAAGAATGGTGAATTATTGAAACTCATGATGCAGGAGAGTTTCACCATTTTGCTGACTGCGGATCAGAATTTACGTTATCAGCAAAATTTGCAGCAGGCTGGAGTTGCAGTCATTGTGATGGTCGCGCCCAGCAATCGTCTTGCCGATTTGCTTCCACTAATACCCAGCGTTTGTAGTGCGCTGATTGGGATCGCTTCCGGCGAAGCGATCGAAGTCCAATAATACCTGAATCCAGGCCAAATTAAGGATTTTGCCGATAAAAGCCGATCGCCCGCCAGGAATCCGTAACTACAAATAAGCCCCACCCGCTAAAATTAAAAAATAGAGACGTAAAAATAGGCAGGCCCGGTCAATGATCCCAACAGTTATAGAACAATCCGGTCGCGGTGAACGCGCCTTTGACATTTACTCGCGACTCTTGCGCGATCGCATCGTCTTCTTGGGCCAACAGGTTGACTCCGACTTAGCCAACCTGATCGTTGCCCAATTGCTATTTTTAGATGCAGAAGACCCCGAGAAAGATATTTACCTCTATATCAACTCCCCAGGGGGTTCGGTAACGGCAGGTATGGGCATTTTTGACACGATGAACCACATCCGCCCGGACATTTGCACTATTTGTCTCGGTTTGGCCGCTAGCATGGGCGCTTTTCTGTTGAGTGCCGGCGCTAAAGGCAAGCGGATGAGTTTGCCTCACTCCCGGATTATGATCCACCAACCTTTGGGCGGAGCTCAAGGACAAGCCACCGATATTGAAATTCAGGCCAAGGAGATTTTGTACCACAAACGCCGCCTGAACGGATTTTTGGCAGATCATACCGGTCAGCCGCTATCGCGCATTGAAGAAGATACCGAACGGGATTTCTTCATGTCGGCTGAAGAAGCAAAGGATTACGGATTAGTGGATCAAGTGATCGATCGCCGTCCTTCTGCTAGTCGCCCGATCGCCGCAGTCGTCGCCTAAATTAACAGTTACAAATCAAAAATGGGGAAATATTCTTCATTTTTGATTCTTAACTATTTGATTATGCTTTATAGCCCGCGCAACCGCCGAATCAGACGCTAATCAGGACTTGCATTCCTTACTACAAACAGATTAAATAGGTTTGTAGTGAGGAATGCAAGTCCTCAGACTTTTATGATGACTTGTATTCCTTACTACAAACCTATTTTACTGCTGTTGTTCCAGAGGACATGATATCTACTGATTGAATTCTGCCTTATGGCAAAGATTCAAGATATTGGAGATGGCAAAGATTCGAGATATTGCAGAAAGTCAAACAATTGTTCTTGCTTTAAGAAATGCCGCGCTTCTTGACCGTAACCTTGTTTGAGATAATCTTTTCCTTGGCTTGGAGTCCAGCCCAACCGCTTGATTTCCTCCGTGGTTCTGCTGTAGATTTCCAGATATTCTAGGAAGTCTACCAACTGTTCGTTAGAAAGCTCTCTCTGGGACGACACGCCGTAGTTGTGTTTGAGACAGTCGCTTTCTTGAGTTTTTTTCCATTTCAAGCGCATCAGGATGGCGTCTATTTGGGCGATCGTATCAGAAGCATCCTCGATCGAATCGCTGGGAATTCCCATTGCGATCGGTTGCAATTCTCTGACTTCGGCTGCACCTTGCGACAGTTCGCGATCGCTAACACTCGGCACTTCCAGTTCTGGAAGCGGTTCGCCGTAGCTGGAAGAAAGCCAAGCATCCGAATCTAATTGTTTGGGTGAAAATCCAGCATCCACCCGATCGACCGTTGGCGGCAGTGGTTCCGGTACAGGTGCGATCGGCTCTTCATTGAATTTCGATTCAGTATTGACAAAATTGCTTTGATGTGGTAAAGCAAATTGGTCGGCAACAGGCATTTCTAAAACAGGAAGAGGAGCAAGAGCCGGCACAGCAGCAACCGGAGCCGGAACGGCAACAGATTCGATCGCCTCCTGGGGCGCAGCAAATGCGAGGAGGGCGAGCGATCGCAACCGGGCGCGGTCTTCAGCATCTTCAACAGACTCAGCAGCCGACATACCAGTAGCGAGAGTTTTGCCGTCAACCTGCACCAGACAGCGAACCACAAACTTACCGTGATGAATAGTCAGCAACTCACAGATTAACTGTCCAGTTGGATAAAGGGCGCGAAATTGAGCAAGCATAGTTTTGTGACCCCGAAACCTGAAGGGGCTTATCGCTTAAGTTTAGTACACAAACAGGCGTTTGTTGCTTGATTCTTCAACATTTGCTGAAAACGGCAGGGCGATCGTGCAACAGAAAGCGAGTCGTTGCTGTCTCGGACTCCAGAGCCGGAAAATTCAAAAAATTACCCTTCGTCACGCTTGGCTCAAAAGCATTCGAGAGAAAACAATTTTCTGAAAGCACATATTCGACATACAATAAATGAAAGGTGAATCATCCGCGCCACCTTTCACGCCACTCAACCCTATCCCACATCCGGCTGTTTAAGCCTCCAAGCACCGGGCGTCATTTCTACCTATAGGAGATGACAAAGCAACTAGGCAAAAGTAGTAAAAGTCTCCGGTGCGTGTGTACCTTGCACTTTCTACACCATAGATTGCTCCCGACCCGCTCGTTGCACCTCTGTCCGCAAGGGCATAGCGCTTGCAAAAAACAGGGGCATAGCAGCGGCGAGCTACCAGCAATGCAGGCCGATCGCCGGTCAATTCTTTGGCTTTAGTAAAAGGCAAGAGGCACTTCAACAGGAAGCAAAAAGCAGGAAAAAGGCAGAAGGAAAAAGACAGGAGGCCCAAATGCAAATTTTCTCTCTCTCGATCTTTCCATCTCCCGATCTCCGACTAAACTGATCGCTTTCAGCATCGAGGCATCTTTTAAGAACCGACAGGGGCTTTCTAATTCGCGAAAAGCGCTCCGTGCCGATCGCCAAAAGCAAAGAAACCACCGCTAAAAAATTGTATTGGGGAATAGGGTGCGGGATATTTGTCTGTACCGTTATCTGTCAATTGCAGACAGACAGCAGACAATTAGTTGCCAGTGTCGGGAAAAAATTTGCTCTCAATCCCTGCGCTCGATCGTACTGACTGTGCTCGCGTTTCCACCTACTAACCCGCGAATTTGGAAAGGAAGCAGACACAGTGATGGCCTGAGAGGGTGCGGCTGATTTCGCCAAAATTAGACTAATTGCTGGAAAAAAGAGGATCAATCGCTACATGGAATTTTCTATCGCTGCACTGCTGGCAAATTTTACAGAAGACAAATTAGTGGCTCCCAAAGCATTAGAGAAAAAACTCGATTGCAACGACGCCACCAGTCAACTCAAACTTCAAATTGCATTAGAAGCTCTAGAGAAAATTGGCATATTAGTTAAAGACAAAGGCCGCTACCGCCGAGTAGCTGAAGAGGACGTAGTTGAAGCAAAACTGCGCTGTTCGAGCAAAGGATTTTGCTTTGCAATTCAAGACGCTGAAGGCTCAGAAGACGTTTATGTGCGAGAAAGTCACCTCTCGACAGCTTGGAATGGCGATCGAGTCCTAGTCAAAATTATCAAAGAAGG
>ENA-OFCF01001195-OFCF01001195.1-metagenomes-genome-assembly--contig:-NODE-1195-length-10292-cov-3.279476_pt1 | contig 10292 bp, 9 predicted proteins | sample MGYA00153387_OFCF01 | MGnify analysis MGYA00153387 | reverse complement strand
GGATTGAAGAAATCGGTCTGGATCCAACGGCCTATGGCACCCACACGATTCGCCGTACCAAAGCATCTTTGATCTATCGCCGTACCAAGAACATTCGGGCTGTGCAATTGCTTTTGGGACACTCCAAACTGGAAAGCACTGTTCGGTATCTTGGCATTGAGGTAGAAGATGCTTTGGAACTATCGGAGCAGACGGAAATTTGAACTCCATTGAACCGGTATCTGAAGCCAAATTGGCTGCCAGATACCGGTCATTGACCAAAGACAGCTCATGGCCCATTGCGGTCTTAGCAGCTTAGATTGTCGACTGTACATGCATACGCACTTAGACCGGATCTTCTGGCAAATGCTCCATTAGATCTTGCACTTCGCAACTGAAGTACTCGCATAGCCGGTCAATTGTGTCTGTACCAGTACCGTATCCCTTTAAGTTGAGGATTTTCGATAGTGTCATTCGATTCAAGCCAGTAGCTATCGCGATCTCGTTGATGGTCACCCTCCGTCCTTCTGCGAACTGCTTCTTCTCCATCATTTCACCGAGCTTAAATCTGATCATGTGAGTAAAAATAGACAAAAGATAAAAATATTTATCAAATGACTTGAATAAATGGCTTTTATGCGTATTATGAGTATCAAGCGATAAATATTTATATCGCTTGCAACCTAGATTGTAAAGGAGCTATTAATAATGAGTCAGACCTATCTCACTACTGATGAACTGTCCTCGCGGATTAAATATGACGTGCGCACAATTCGCGAACGTCTCAAGGACAGCGTCCTCATTGAGGGCGTGCACTACCTGCGCCCCTTTGGCGGTCGAAAGATATTGTTCGTTTGGGAAGTAATTGAGCGCGACATGAAAACCGTTTCATTTCAGCAGCCCGTCGGCTTTAACGCTATCCCGATGGCAAATGGAGCAATCCTCCATGGCTAAAGTAGTCGTGCGAAAAGAAACTGGTAAGTTGGTGATCGACTTCACTTATAGGGGCGTGCGTTGCCGTGAGCAAACCGCTTTGCCTGACTCACAGCAAAACCAAAAGCGTGTGCAGGGGGTAATCGAAAAGATCAAGAAAGCCCAACAAGAAGGAACATTCAACTATCGGGATTTCTTCCCCGCTAGCGCGCTAGCCGACCGTTTTGATCCAGTTCCCGTCTCGTCGGCTCAAATATCAAAAGAAGCGGCCTACACCGATGAAAAAAACACCCCTCTGTTCCATTCCTTCGCCAACCAATGGGTAGACGAACACAGCATCGAATGGCGACGCAGCCACATTCGTTCTTTGCTATCGACCTTAAACAGCCGCCTGATTCCCCAGTTTGGAGAAAAGGCGGTCGGCCAAATCACCAAAGCCGACATCCTCGCCTTCCGCGCCACCCTCGCCAAAGTCAAAGGCCGCGGAGAAAAAGAAGGCCTGTCACCCAAGCGCATTAACGAAATCATTGGTTTGCTTGGCCAAATCCTGGATGAAGCAGCCGATAGATTTGAGTTCACGTCTCCGACGACGAACATCAAACGTTTGCGGTTGCGTAAAACCGACGTCGACCCCTTCAGCCTGACTGACGTACAGCGCATCCTGGCCACAGTGCGCGCTGACTACAAGCAGTACTTCGTCACCCGGTTTTTCACAGGCATGCGAACAGGCGAGGTGCATGGACTGAAATGGAAATACGTCGACTTCGATCTGCGGGTTATTCGGATCAGGGAAACCTTTGTCCTGGGCGAGGACGAGTACACCAAGACAGATGGCAGTCAGCGCGACATCCAAATGAGTCAGCCAGTGTTCGATGCCTTGAAGGAACAGTTCACGGTAACGGGCAAGGCGTCCGAGTACGTGTTCTGCAACCTGGCCGGTGAGCCGCTAGACAACAAGAACTTTACCGATCGAATCTGGTATCCGCTACTCCGCCATCTTGGCCTGCAAAAGCGTCGCCCCTACCAGCTCCGCCACACCGCGGCCACTTTATGGTTGGCGTCAGGCGAGGCGCCAGAGTGGATTGCCCGGCAGTTGGGTCACACCAGCACTGAAATGCTGTTCCGGGTTTACAGCCGTTACGTGCCCAACTTGACCCGCCAAGATGGATCCGCCATGGAACGCCTGCTGGCCAGTCGTCTGTCCACAGGTTCGCTGGTTGCGATCGAAGCTAACAACGATGTGAAGGGGCAGGGCGATATGGTCAGCAAGGCCGGGGGCATTGTCTACATCCCGGCCTCCGAAGTACCGCCCCAGCCGATCCCCAAGCCACGCGGTGTGTATGGCGCTCGCCAGAACAAGACAAACGGCGCCTCCGTACGTGCACCGGATGCCGTCAACAAAGACGACTACGGCGGTAGCGAGCCGCAACCACCGCCCAGATGGCGCGGTGGTGCAGGCCACCGCACCAGTTCGCTGGTGCGCCTGACCTAAGACACGCTCCACTCTAAAGCCTTCCGAACAACCGCCCGCGCAAAACCATTTGCAACGGCGTGAGGCGGAGCTTTGCCTAAATCTTTCATTACTTGTAATTTTCATCAAGGAATTCATCGTGACCCAAGCCAAACGTACCCCGACCATCAAAAACAAATCGTCCAAGTCTGTGCCAAAGCATCAAGCCTTGAAGCCAGCCGCCGCCCGTGTGCACGACCTTTCCGGCATCGTCTGCCTAGGGCTGAGCGCAGAGCTGCGCACCATCTTTGACGAGGAGGCCATCCAGGAAATCGTCTCCGACCTGGAGTCCAGAGTGATGACGGTCATCATCCGCCGCCCAGGTGACATCGCTTATCTAGACCTACAAGTAGTAGTGACACGCGAACTTGGCGACCCGAAAAGCAAAGCCTCCAAACAATCCAAATCGCCAACTCGTCAACCCCGCAGCAAGGCGTGAGGTCGCAGCTCGTTTCAACTTGATTCATCGCATCTTTTCTATCGCTCCTTTCATAGATCTATCTAACCTTCAGAAAGTACATCATGGCAAAACTTCCCCCTAAATTTTCAAATGAATCCGACTGGGTCAAACTGCTGAATCCAGCCGAGCCTTTTTACGGCGACCAGAAGATTAAAGGCATGTACCTCATGCTTTTTAACAACCCCTACCTTTACCGAGCGTATTACGACGCGCGCGTGATTCCGGGTCTGGCCCATGCAGCACAGACAGCTGGCTTGGCGCCTGATGGTGAGGACCTTCCCATGGCCAAGCCGATGGCGCTGACCCTGACATCGGCCCACCAGGCTGCCCATTCAGGTCTGGTCAAGCCGCACGAGCGGGCACTCGTCCACTTGGCATCGATTGTCTCGCCGTGTGGCCTCCTCATGTCCACTCACGATTTGGAACACCCGGAGAAATCTGCCACACCGTCTTGGGATGAGATCGAGTTCCTGCGCATGTACATGCTCTCGCGTCCGCTCCTGAAGATCAAGGCGGTGGATGTCGCAATGGGCAACACCCTGGCAGCCGTGCTGGGTCAGAGCTACGAGCAGGGGGATGTGGACACTGATCAGGTGAGCCGGCTCGCAACGGCGGTGCGGTTATCGGACACCAAGCTGGCTAGCTATTGGAGCGGCTGCATCACGTCCGCGCCACGCAAAGGCCTGCAACACTGAACCAGGATCGCAAAGCAAAAGCTCCATAAAAGCGCCAACAAAAGCCTGGGTGGGGCCGTGATGGAGTTTTCATCCGGTCCCACCAATACCGACTACTTCATCTATTGCAACCAAACAGGGATATTGATATGCCAACCCAGCCTTCCACTAGCTTTCCCACCGACTCTTATGCACAAGCGCCTGAGCGTCAGGTCCCACAAACCACCACTCCACCAAAAGCAATCCTGCCGCACACACGAGCATCACACCCTGACCCGCTGGAGGCATCTTTTACGCCAGCCGTGCACTACACCAGTTGGACGGAGCGATTCCTGCATGGCCTGTTTCTACTTCTTTTGGCGCTGGCCGTGCTGGGCATCCTCGTCTGGCTGTACCTCGACACGCACTCCAAAGTGATCTCACGCGAGTCTATCGGCCATTTCCAAAGAATGAGTGGCCCGGGCGGTCTGCAAAACCGGGTGGTGATCGAGACCGAAACAGGCTCTTACCCCTTGATGGGACCACCTGTCATTGCCAAAAGCACGCCGCTGTCGCTGGAGGTTCGCGCTTCCGGCTGTCGCTACATCTGTGACGAGACCCGCAGCCTATGTGTTCAAACGACAGCCGACGAGTTCAAAGCATCGAACCGCTCCAAAGGAGTCACTCCATGAAAAACCCTTTCTCACCGCCTCACAGCAAGCGGACCCTGAACCAATCACTTGAACGTCGCGCCCATCAAAAAGCGGAGTCCAAATCGAGGAAGTGCAAAGCGCCGCAAGGCTCTCAAATCTTCGACCGTCCACAACGTCGAGTCGAGGCGAGGCCCTGCGATAAGTCTTGCTTCGTCTACATCCTGGTCCACTCCAAAGAGCACCGCATGAAAATTGGCATGAGCGATGCCCCCTTGATCAGGCTCAGCCAGTTGCCCGAAGCCGGCCAGATCGATAGGGCCCGGTCCCTGCAGGTGGAGTTGCCCAACCGGCAACGCGCCAGCGAGGTCGAGTCCTCGCTTCACAAGGCCTTGGGCGATCAGCGTCTGGAACTGACCTGGAATCATGCGGCAGACCAGCACGACCTCAGGGCAGGCTCGCGCTGGGATGGGGCGACGGAGTGGTTCCACCTCCGCGTCTTGAGCTCAGCTATTGAAATACTTCGTGTCTTACCGGGTATTAGTGAAAAGGACGGCACCCGGCTGCAAACTCTGGACAGCAAGCCATATTTGCTCGATCCGGGTTACGAGACGCTGACACACGCAGAATGGCTGCGTCATGACGCAACTCGCTACAACCTGAACCGCATCGAGCGCATCTGCAATGTCCTTGCCCAGATCAATCTCTACCTGACACTGAGCTGGCGCTACAGCACCGAATCCAGAGCGCACAGCGGAATCTTGCGTATCCAGGGCTTCGAGCGCTGGTGGGATCCTGAGAATCTGACCCCTCGCATGCTGGTCACGACCAATGAGTTGTGGGCATTGAAAACTGGAAAGCCTGCAGTTCAGGAAACTGCACAGTCAGAAGTCCAGCCGCTGCTGCACTCCACCGCAACTCAGACTTCAGGAGGATCCCTCAATCCGCGTGACTATGTCTCTTTGGTCACGCTGATCCGCTACGCCAGTGACGAGCCCAACGATTTGGAACTGGTGTTCAACATCAACGTCCGAATCCGGAAGCTGCCCGCTGGCCTCAAAATCGCCAGGCGCTGGGCTCTGTTCCGTGAAGGCCATGCAGAATGAACATCCATCAACTTTCTCAAGAGGTGCTGCACATCCGAGTGGAGCTGCAGCAGCCCGAAGACGATACTGCGGTTTTTCCGGGCCAAGAATCCATCAAATTATTTGATGAGATGTTTGATACGGTAGCCGCTTGGTGTGATGAGGAGCAGCTCTTTATCGGTGGGTCTTTGGCCAATGCGGTGGTCTACGCACCACTTAAGTCGATCTCACCTCGACAGATAAAGCAACTGCGTAAGTTGATTCTTTCGCAGCCCAACGTTGCTGGCTGCGATATGAAACTGAAGCTGTTGTCGTACTTGCAATCATCGCCGGAGAAGGCAGCCTGTCTTGAGGCCTTCTGCCAGGCACAGCGCCATCTGGCGGAGAAGTTGGCCGAAACCGCCGATGCACTGGCCAGATTGGTTCCGGCAGGGCCTATAAGCTGGCGGGCGTCGGTCACCCAGTCCGGTGCGATGTTGCTACTGCTGCACGTTCCGCTGCAAATATCGATCGCGCTGGTTCGGCTGGATGCTGATCGGCGAGAAGGGCCTGTTCCTGAGTTTGAAAGACTCAACAAGAAAACCGTTGCTTTGAGTGACCTCCAAAGCTTCATCCCTGACTGGCTGGATCTGCATTGGAGCAAGGTACCTCAGCATCCTGAGGCTGATCTGTCTATCGGGCGGTGGCAAGCCCAAAGCCAGGTCTGGCAGCTCTGGGTAACCGGCGCGCCGGTTGCGCAGCTGACCCACAGAGAGGTGATGCTCAGGTGGATGGGGGCGGTGGGTGTGGTTTGAATGATGCGTGACTCTTCTCGATCCATTAAACCTGAGCGTCAAAAAAACTAGCCGCGCCTACCTGACACACGGCCTCTGGAGATGGGCTGGGCAGAGCGCACCTTGGCCAACGGTCTGGGGTCATCCGCTGGTGGTGACAGAAGCACGCCGATGTCAACCTCCAAACCCCGAGCCAGTGTGTGCAGCACGGTCAAAGTTGGGTTCGCCAAACCTGACTCCATTCGGCTCATGTAGGTGCGAAACAGGCCGCAGCGCTCTGCCAGCTCTTCTTGGGTGAGAGAGATTTCAGAGCGCAGCTGCTTGATGCGTAAACCCAGGGCGCGTCTGGGATCGGATGTAGTGACCACCCATCAACTATCTGATCTGTATACTCATTCATACACACACAGATTCGTACATTTGATACAGAAATGTTGATGTTTGGCGTATTTGAGTGGTGTCTATTTCATCAATCAGGGAAGGAATACGTATGGATCAGGGAGTGAATTCTCAGAGCAGCCTAGTAGCGACAGCGCAGAAATACTGCGCGCAATGCGGCACAGCCGCCTACCTGGAAGCACGGTTTTGTCAAAGCTGCGGACTGGACATGGTGGCTGCATCGCCAGCCACTTCGAATTACACAGGTCAACTTGCCGGTTCTGATGTGGTGGCCAGCGCCATGCCTGGCACCGACAACATGGAGCCCGAAGGTAGTGCTGCAGGCATAAGCCTTGGAACCGCCTGGATGATTTACGGGGCGGGTCTTTTGGTCTTGCTAGGCATTTCCGTCATACCGGTTGGCCCACTGTATTTGCCCATCTATCTGGTCATCGGATTCATCATGACCCGATTCGTGATGCGGGGCGTTATGGAGTTCCACCCTGTCTACAACACCGTGGCCAACGTGTTCAGTGCCAAGATTTGGATGTTTCTGCTCTGGCCTTTATCGATGGGTATCTTGCTGTTCAAGCTCACCATCAACAGTTCAATGTGAATCGAGGAGTCCAGCTGTATGTCAATCGCTTGTTCTCATCTGCCAACCCCAAGGGGTTGCTCACTAGTGGTGTCCTTCCTGACATCTATGCTGATTACGGTTGCTGCGCCTGCCCATGCCCAGAAGACCATCAGCTATTACTCCGAAAACGTTATGGAGCGAATTGACAAAGTGCTTGCATGTAGAGACGGCGCAGAAGACCCCATGTCGCTGGCTTGTAGAAATGCGAGTACCGCCCAGCTGAAAGATGTTCAGCTTGCCAGTCGCTTCCAAACCGCTCTTGCGCTCAAAAAGTGGGAGGCAAAAAACGAGCCGAACAAGCGAGAATCGCGCACGCTGCTCGCAATAGATCGTGCCTTTGACAGCAGCGTGGCTTCAAGTTGTATCGATCTGAAAAGTGGCTCCGTTCCTGACAATCCCACCAGTAAGTCCAGTCTTAAGGTGGCACTGGACGAGAAATTACTCGAACCTTTGCCTGCGCAGCCCGGCAAATTTCGTGGGACCGCTAAGGGTGAAGAATTTTTGCGAGCACAGGGCAGTACCAGTAAAACTGGGTACTTCTGCCCTGTCACAGTTCAGTACAAGCCGGAATTAAAAATCCTCGACTTCAAAGATATGACCGCCCAATACAAAGGGAAGAAGTCTGAAATAGGCAATGTCATCAAAACATTGGCGCTGGTGACGCTTGAGGTACCGCTTATGAATACCAACGCAAGCGTTTGGTATGCAAAAAAACTTTATCCGAAGGTGGTGCCTTTGGAGGGAACGGTATTAGGCCGCTACTTCGTTATCGATTTCTCGAACAAAACAGGAACCAGTGGTTTTGGCACCATCGTTAGTATCGATGGTGCAACCTTTTCTGCGAACAAACCTGAAGATCTTCTCGACGCGCTTTACAAGTAGAGATCTCATGAGCCTAATCCACGCTACTTGTGGAACGCGTAGCGATATCTCGATTTATCTTGAGCCAAGTAAAACTAAATTCCATGAATACGACCTAGTCTTTTGTCCGCTAGGCAATTTTTTCTTTTTGGGTTCTTCCACTGAGCCGAGAGAGACGGCAAGGCCCCTTACGGATTTAAAAGAATTTAAAGCGGCCAAGTAGCCTTTGCACTAACCCAGCAATTTCTCCAAACTCAAATCACACGTTCCGAGGGTCACCGGACATGACGCGCGTTTGAACGGCGTTGGATTTCAAAGGCGTTTTCACGTCGTTAATTGGCACTTTGATTTCAGCCTTAAGTGGGCTGAAATGGATTGGTCTGGTATGGGCCACAAGCGGGCGTTGGCGAGTGACCGGTGTCAGGCAACCGATATGGCGGCCTGATGCCGATTCCAAAAGTTATAAATTTACGTTTCGAATTGCACACATAGACCTGCTGAGCCCGCTGGCATTCGTGCAGCTTGGAACTGGAAGCTGAAAGTGTCTACGCAAACAGATCAAGTCCAGTTTGCGATACAGCAAAAGACAACATTAGCAGACCAGTTCAGACTTTTGGTTACTAATATCTAGGCTTCTTGCAGCCGCCCGAAAAATTTCGAGCAGACTAGCGAAATTTTTACGGCATAGAAAATGGTTGATTTCAAGTTGTTGTTGTTCTTTTAGTTGAACTCGTTCACTTGAACAGTCTTCTGCAAGACAGCAATGAACGCATGGGGAGTCATCTGCTTGCGGTTACCTCACGGGGATGGAGTACACCTTTGCAATGGCCACACACCACCCCAGGCACAAACGGCTGGCCGCAGCGTTTGTGGGTGGGCACGATGGAACTGGGCTGCTTAAAGTGGTGCCTGCTGGCCCAGCTCGAAAAGCACACGATGTAGCCAAACAGGTCGCGACTGGCTGGTGTGAGGCGGTAGATTTTGCGCCGCGCGTCGCCTGTGTCGTCCTGGCAAATCAGCAACCCTGCATCCACCATATCCGCCAGCCTACGTGCCAGCACGCTGCTGCCAATGCCCAGCACATGGCTGATCTCGTCAAAGTAATGGCAGCCCAGCAGCACGCTGGAGACAATCAAAATCGCCCAGCGGTCTACCCGCAGCCCCAGGCCCATCTGCTTATTTTCTTGCGGTGTCAAACGCACATTGCGCAGGCGTTGCGGCCCGGTTAGGTTTAGGGCTTGCAATGCGGTGTTGACGCTGAGCGAAAAAACCAGGTCACTCACACCCACCTTGTCACCACAGGCGCTGCACACCAGCGTGGGCGGCACCGGCACGTCGATGTAGTGCTGGGCGATGAAGGCTTCCAGCACGGCCACTTCAACGCTGCGGATTTCGGTCACGCCGGTTTCGTCAGCCGGGCCCGCTTCGTCAGCCGTCAGCGCGGCGCCTTCATCGACGTGGGTCGGGAAGTAGGCACGGTCGCCCAAATGGCGGCTGCCCCGCACCATCGCCAGGTTGACGCACGCGCGTCCGCCAGCCACCTTGACGGCCAGGATGTCCACATCCTTGTCGGCTGCCGACAGGCTGCTGGCGTCCACCGACTGCTGGTGCAGCACCCGCGACAACGAACCGATGCGGTCGCGCAAGGCGGCTGCCTGCTCGAATTCCAGCGCCTCGGCGTGGTTCATCATTCGAGACTGCAGGTCGTTGATGACTTCCTGCGGTTCGCCCAGCAAGAAGCGCTCTGCATTGGCCACGTCGCGCGCGTAGTCGGGTGCTGCAATCAGGCCGACACAAGGGCCCGAACAGCGCTGGATCTGGTACAGCAGGCACGGCCGCGAGCGGTTGCTGTAGACAGATTCCTCGCAGGTGCGCAGACGAAATACCTTCTGCATCAACTGGATCGTCTGCTTCACCGCCCAGGCGTTGGGGTAGGGCCCGAAGTAGCGGTGCTTGCGGTCCACCGCGCCGCGGAAGTACGCCATTCGGGGGAATGGGTGCGCAACGATCTTCAGGTACGGGTAGCTCTTGTCGTCGCGAAAAAGGATGTTGAAGCGCGGCGCGAGCGCTTTGATGAGGTTGTTCTCCAGCAGCAGCGCTTCGGCTTCGGTGCGCACCACCGTGGTCTCCAGCCGCGCGATGCGGTTGACCATATGGCCGATGCGCGTGCCGTCCAGGTCACGGCGCAGATAGCTGCCGACGCGCTGCTTGAGGTTGCGCGCCTTGCCCACGTAGAGCACCGTGCCCTGGGCGTCGATCCAGCGGTACACACCCGGCAGGGCCGGCAGCGCCGCCACTTCAGCCAGCAGCTTGTCGCGCGGGGCCGGGCCGGGCACTGCTTGCCGTCGGGCGTCGTTTGAAGAGTCACTCATC
>ENA-OFCF01001193-OFCF01001193.1-metagenomes-genome-assembly--contig:-NODE-1193-length-10302-cov-2.831853_pt1 | contig 10302 bp, 5 predicted proteins | sample MGYA00153387_OFCF01 | MGnify analysis MGYA00153387 | reverse complement strand
TCGCCGACTACGAGATCAGCGAGGGCCCCCACCTGGCCGAGAGCGACGCGCCCTTCGGCATCATCAACGTCGGCTACACCGCGGTGACCTCCTACGCGTACCCCGGCGGCCTCAAGCTCGCGGTCATCAACCCCCAGTGAGCGCACCAGCCCCGGCCGGGGCTCCATAGTTCGGCGCGCGCACACACGCACACGCGGGCGTCTCCACGAGGAGGCGCCCGCGTTCGTGCGTGGTCCGTGCTCGTAGTGGGTGGTGCGCGACGCTCGTTCACGCCGCGCGGCGGCGCCTCACGAACGCGAGCCCGATCGCGCCGAGCGCCAGCCCGCCCCACGGGCTCTGCTCGACATCACCGCGGCACGCGCAGCTGATCGCCTCGCCGCCGCCGTCCTGGCCGCCGTCGCCGGTGTCGTCGCCGGCCTGCGTCGCAGTATCACCGCCGCCCTCGGTCGGCGTCGGCTCGCCGGTGTCCTCGCCGTCGCCCGGCACGCACGCGGGCGCGCCGTCGCCGTTCTGGCCGCAGGCCATGCCCATCTCGCTGCACGTCGTGCTGACCAGGCCCGCCTCGGGGTCGCACACTTTTAAAACACCGCCCTCGCACGCGCCGGTCGCCGTGACCGTGCCGCACGGGTTGCAGTCGAGCAGGTCGCTGCCCTCCGGGCACTTGCCGGGCGCGTCGCACATGCCGTCGTTCTCGTACGGGCACCAGTCGTCCGGCGCCTCCGGCAGCGCGCCCGAGTTCGGCTCGACGCAGCTGTAGCCGCTCGTCTTGTCGACCCAGCCGCACTCGAGCCCGAGCTTGTTGCAGAACACCTCCTGCGTCGTGTCGGTCGAGCCGTCGCAGTACACCAGCACGTCGCCGTCACACTTGCCGTAGTACGAGCTGCCGCCCTGCACGTCGTCGCAGCTCGCCTTGGTGTCGACGTTCTCGGCGCAGAACGGGTCCTGCAGGCACGCGCGCGTGCCGTCCGACACCGTCGCGCAGCAGTCGAACGCGTCCTTCTCCGTCTGGTTCGCCGCGCACTCGGACTTGGCCTTGCATTCGTGCGAGCAGAAGCCGTCGGTCGCGTTCGCCTCCGACACGCAGAACGGCACGGTGTCGTCGCACTGCTGATAGCCGTCGGCGGCACACTTGCCGCCGGCCGCGACGCCGCCGGGGTTGAGGCAGTCGTAGCCGACGATGCTGTCGAACTTGCCGCACACCAGCCCATCGGCCTTGCAGTCGACCACTGCGATCTCCGGCTCGCCCGACACGTCGCAGTACGTCAGCAACGCGCCGTCACAGCGGCCGAAGAACGACTCGTTGCCGCACGTGCCGGCGACCACCGCACAGCCGGCCATGCCGTCGTCCTGGTAGTTCTCGTTGCACGCGCACAGGTACTGGTCCGGCATGTTCGGGTCGGACCACTCCGGGTGCGCGTTCGCGGGGCAGTTCGACTCGACCGCCTCGCACTTGCCGTCCGCCGCGTTCGGGGCGCCCTCGAAGCCCGGGTCGCACTTGCACGCCTTGGCGACCGCGTCCCAGCCGCTGTTGAGCGGGCAGCCCTGGTCGACCGCGACGCACTGCGAGTTGTCCGCGCTCGGCTTGAAGCCGTCCTTACAAAAACATTGTCCGTTGGCCTCGATGCTGTTGGTCGGGCAGATCACGTTGTCGACCGCCACGCAGGTCGACCCGTCGCCGTTGGGCACGTAGCCGGCGTCGCAGTAGCACACGCCGCCCTTGTCGCTGGCGTTCTGCGGGCAGCCCTCCATCGGCACGTCGGCCTTGCCGAGCACGCCGACGCCGACCCACGCGGTCGCCGTCGCGGTGCAGTCGGCCGCGCTCGCCTGCTTGGCGGCGACCAGCTCGTCGCACGCCGTCAACGTCCCCTCGGCCATGTCGACGAAGCTCGCGTAGCTGTTGACATGATTTTTATAGAGCGTGCGATACCAGATCTTCTCGACCAGCTCGCGGCTCTTCGCGGTCGCCAGCAGGTACGCCGCATGGTTCGGGATCCCGCTGTTGACGTGGACCCCGCCGAAGTCCTCGAGCCCTTTGTAAAGGCCGCTCATGTGCTTGGGCTGATCGCCCTTTTCGGGGTCGGAGAAGCTGCGCGCGAAGCCCTGCGGGAACTGGCCCGGTCGGACGATGTCCTCGCCGATCAGCCAGTCTTCACGATCGACCATCACCGCCATGACGTCCGCGAAGCTCTCGTTGAGCGCGCCCGGCTGGCCCTGATACACCAGGTCGACCGTGCCGGTGACGACCGCGTGCGAGAACTCGTGGGCCGATACATCGAGCGCGCGCGTGAACTCTTTAAAAAACACCGCGTCGCCGTCGCCGATCGCCATGTGCTTGTTGTACGAGTCCCAGAACGCGTTCGGGAAGTCCTGACCGAAGTGGACCAGCTGCCGCACCTGCGCGCCCTTGCCGTCCCACGAGTTGCGCCCGTGGGTCTTGGCGTAATAGTCGATGACGCGCTGCATATGATTGTGCGCGGTCGCCAGCGGCTTGGACCACCCGGTCTTGCTGCTCGCGGTCGCCAGCGTCGCCTCGTTCTGCGTGCTCTGGGCGTCGAAGGTCTGCAGGGTCGCCGCCGCCAGGCCCTTGCTCTGGTCGAACAGCGCGTAATACCCCTTGTCCTCGTAGTTCGAGATCCGCAGCGTCACCTGTTTGTCGAACATGTCGGTCGCCGTGCCGGTGGTCGCCGTGACCTTCTCGGTGTGCACGAGCGCGTGCCGGGCCAGCACCGCGCCGGTGTTGGCGTCGACGTAGGTCGCAAAGTGCTGCGGCGCGCCGTCCCGCTGCTCCACCGACTGCACCAGCCGCCACGTCAGCGACCCGCCGTCACCCTCGGTCCGACCCGGCCACACGCCGAGCACCGGCGCGTCGAGCTCGCGGACCACACCGTCGCGCGCGTGCGCGGCGTTCCACCGGCGCGCCCGCTGCTGCGCCGCCGCGCCGCCGTAACGCAGCGTCATCGCCGGCGCGAGCGCGCCGAGCTTTTGCGCGTTGATCGAGGTCAGGGCCCCCGCGTCGTCGAAGTGCGCGGCCACCTCGGCGCCCCACACCGGCAAGCCGTGATAGTGCACGTCGAGCACGACGTGCAGACCGTCACCTGGCGCCTCGGACATGTGGCGCTGGAGCAGCGCGACCGCCCCCGGCGCGGCGAGCAACCCCAGCGCGTCGCGATGCTCGTGCAGCATCCGCACCGCGGCCGCGAGGCCCGCACCGTGCGGGTTGGCGACGTGGCCCCTGAAAGTACGAAGCGCGCCGCGCCGCGGGTCCATGCGCACGCGCGGCGCGACGCTCGAGCGGGCCCCGAGGCGCAGCACCGCGTCGCGCACGTGCGGCGCGGGCGGGGTCGCCTTGCCGGGGTTCGCGAGCGTCAGCGGCTGCGCGACATTCATCGTCGCCGGCAGCACCCTCGGCCCCGGCTTGACCGTCGGGGTGTGCTTGTTGGCGGCCCCGCTCAGCTTGCCCGAGGCATCCGCGGCGCCGGGAGTGACGAGCGCGACCACGACGGTGGAGGCGAGGAGCGTATAAAAATGGGCACGGGTGCGGTGCTTCGACATGATCATGATCGTGCTCGGGAAGGCCGCGAGAATAGCTTGACGGAGAGCGTGTGATGAGTGGAAAGTCTGCGCGTGTTGTTCACAGATCGTCGCCCCTCTAGCACAAACACGAGCATGACCGCACCCGGGCGCCCGCTGCGATCGCGGGGTCGGGGCCTCACGGCGACCGCTCTCGGGTTCACGGTAGCGATCGCCATGCTTGTGCTCGCAAACCCGCAGACGACGCGCGGGGCCGACCCGGCGCCGGCGTCCGGGACCGCCGCCGCGCCCGCGCTGACGGCCGTGGCCCCCGCCGAGTTCGCGGCCGGCGGCACGATCACGATCACCGGCAGCAACTTCGCCGAGGGTGACACGCTGCTGCTCGACAGCCTCACGCTCACCGACCTCAAGATCACGCCGACCCGCATCACCGCGACGGTCCCGGACAAGGCCAAGGCCGGCAAGAAGCTGGTGCTCAAGCGCGGCAAGAAGAAGGCCGCCGAGCTGACCGCGTTCACCTTCGTGCCCGCGCCCAGGTTGACCTCGGTGACGCCGAAGTTCGCCGCGCCCGGCGAGACGGTGACGATCAAGGGCAAGGGCCTGGCGAAGGTCACGGAGCTGACGCTCGCCGGCAGCAAGGTCAAGATCGCCGAGCAGACCGACACCGCGATCAAGTTCGTCGCCGTCGAGGGCAGCAAGACCGGGCCGCTCGCGGTCAAGAGCCCCGGCGGCGAGGCGGCCGTGAAGAAGGACTACGAGGTGTTCTACGCGCCGACGCTGGCCAGCGCCGAGCCGACCTCGGCCTTCGAGGGCGACTCGATCACCGTCAAGGGCGCCCATCTGGCCGCGCCGGTCAAGTTCAAGCTCGGCAGCAAGGCGCTCAAGTTCAGCGAACAAGCCGACACCGAGGCCGCGCTGACGATCGCCAAGGGCAGCAAGACCGGGCCGCTCAAGGCGAGCGCGCGCGGCAAATCGGCGAGCCTCGCCGCCGACTTCACCGTGCACCCGACGCCGGTGCTGACGACGGTGCCGAAGGAGGTCGGCGCCCCGGGCGAGCTCAAGGTCAGCGGCAAGCACCTCGACGCGGTCACGACCTGGCGTTTGGGACAGGTCACACTGACGCCGGTCGCGGCGGCCACGGCCGGCAAGGTGGTGCTGACGATCCCCGCCGACGCGCCCGTCGACCAGCCGCTGATCGCCGTCACGCAGGGCCGTGAATTCGCCAGCAAGAAGCCGGTCGTGACCGTCAAGACCCCCGTCGTGCACGGCCTGGCCTTTTGGACAGGTGCGGGCGGCAAGGGCGTCGAGGGCGTCGTGCGCGGCGCCGACTTCTCGGAGAAGACCAAGTTCACGCTCGGCGGCAAGCCGCTCAAGACCCACTTCGTCGCCGCCGACCGCGTCGGCTTCAACCTCCCCAAGGCCCCGCCCACGAGCGTGCAAAAGCTGACCGCCAGGGCCGGCAAGTACACCGGCGCGCCCGTCGAGGTCGACGGGGCAGGGCAGGGCTACCGCGTCGCCGCCGACAAGCTCGCGGCGTTGCTGCCGACCGGACTCACCAGCTACGACCTGACCGCCGCGCAGCTCGACCTCGAGGTCAGCGAGCACCTCGCTGGCGAGGCCGAGGGTGCCGCGCAGCAGTCGCCGGACGCCGCCAGGGTCGCCGCGCTCGGCCTGCGTCTCGCGCAGGACCTGCAGCGCGTCAGCCTCGCGCAGGCGGCGGTGTGCACGACGATGGTGACCGGCAAGGACAAGGCGCCCGTGGCCAAGAACGCCCCGGCAGGCGAGGTTTTACGCCAGAGCACCCGCCACGCGCAGACGCTGCTCGGCGCGCTGACGAAGTTGTGGTCGACGCTCGGCCCCGACGCGCTGGCCACCGCCGGCCTCGCCGAGGTCGACGCTGCGATCGCCAGCGTCGGTGCAGCCCAGCCCAAGGTGCAGGCCGCGTGCAAGGGCCGCTACCACGGCAGCGGCACGCTGGCGACCGAGGCCGCGACGACCGTCAAGCTCGACCTCGACAAGCTGTACCGCGCGCCTATTCTGGGCGCCTTCGAGGACGTGCTGTCCAAGGGCAGGAGCTGGTCGACCGTCGAGAAGGAGGTCGGCGACCGCCTGAGCACGCTGCCCGCCGCGCGCCGCAAGGTCTGGCAGGACATCCTCAAGTCGAGCAAGACCGCCGTCGAGGCCAGCGCCACCAAGACGACCGGCAAGGGCGCGACCGGCGACAAGCACGTCGAGAAGCAGGGCAAGCCCAAGGGTGGCAAGGGCAAGGCGAAGTAGGTCAGACTCCGCAGATGCGCGCCCCGAGCCTCCTCGAGCTTCTCCCTGTTTGTCTGCTGCTCGCCTGTGGCGGCGTCGAGCCCGAAGCCGGGGACGGTGACACCACGGACACCAGCGGCGCCGCCGAGGACCCCGAGCCGCACGCGACCTTCACCGGCAAGGTCGACGTCATCGGCCTGTGCGGCACCGAGGGCGCGACGGTCATCACCTTCCTCGCGCGCCGCGTCGGCTGCGAGTCGCTCACGGCTCCGTGCACGATCGAGATCGATCCGTACGCGGAGTGGAGCGGCGACGCCGTCACCTGTCCCAGCAGCCAGACGGCCCTCGACATGCGCGTCGAGGTCCCAACGTCGGGCCGCTACCAGGTCGAGGCGCTGACGATGACCCCGTCCGGCTTCCAGAGCCTGTGCCACGGCCAGCACGCCGAGGTTCCGACTGTCGTGACCGCGGCGCAGCTCGACGCACGCGCCGAGATCTTCGTCGAGCAGACCGCGAAGCCCTGCCCCGATCCCGGGTGACGCACCCGGCGCGATCCACTTGGCTTTTTCCGCGCGACGGATTAGCGTACGCCCCCCCATGACCTACGATTTTCGCGCCATCGAAGCCCGCTGGCAGAGCTTCTGGGACGACCAGCACACCTTCCGCGCCGACATCGATCCGGAGCGTCCGAAGTATTACGTCCTCGACATGTTCCCGTATCCCTCGGGCGACGGCCTGCATGTCGGTCATCCGGAGGGTTACACGGCGACCGACATCGTGGCGCGTTACAAGCGGATGCGTGGGTTCAACGTGTTGCATCCGATGGGGTGGGATGCGTTCGGTCTACCGGCCGAGCGCTACGCGATGAAAAATGGCGTGCATCCGGCGGTGCGGACGGCCGAGTGTATCCGCAACTTCAAGCGTCAGCTAAAGACGCTGGGCTTCTCGTACGACTGGGAGCGCGAGGTCGACACCACGGATCCCCGCTACTACCGGTGGACCCAGTGGATCTTCCTGCAGATCTGGGGCGCCTGGTACGACGCGGAGGAGGGTCGTGCCCGTCCGATCGCCGAGCTCTCGATCCCCGCCGACATCCGTGCGCAGGGTGACGCGGCGGTGCGCAAGTACATCGATGGCAAGCGCCTCGCGTACCTGCACGACGCGCCCGTCAACTGGTGTCCGGAGCTGCGGGTCGTGCTTGCCAACGAGGAGGTGGCGGAGCAGGTCGAGAAGGGCCTCACGGTCGTGCGCCGGCCGATGCGCCAGTGGATGATGCGGATCACCGCCTACGCCGAGCGTCTGATCAAGGACCTCGAGGGCCTCGACTGGGCGGCGAGCGTGCTCGACATGCAGCGCCACTGGATCGGCCGCAGCGACGGCGCCGAGGTCCGCTTCAAGATCGAGAATTTCACCGACACCATCAAGACCATCGAGGTGTTCACGACGCGCCCGGACACGCTGTTCGGCGCGACATACATGGTGCTCGCGCCGGAGCACCCGCTGGTCGCCAAGATCACCGTCGCGGAGCGGTCCTCGGCGGTCACCGAGTACGTCGACAGGGCTGCGCGTCGCAGCGAGCGCGACCGCCAGGCCGAGGCCGCCGAGGGTCAGAAGACGGGGGTCTTCACGGGCGCGCACGCGATCAACCCGGCCAACGGCGAGCCCATCCCGGTGTGGATCTCCGACTACGTGCTGATGGGTTACGGCACCGGTGCGATCATGGCGGTGCCCGGTCACGACGAGCGCGACCATGCGTTCGCGCGGGCGATGTCCCTGCCGATCGTCGAGGTCGTCTCCGGTGGTACGTCCGTCCAGGACGCCGCGCACACCGAGGCCGGCACGGCGGTCAACTCCGGCTTCCTCGACGGCCTTGCGACCTCCGAGGCCAAGGAGAAGATGATCGCGTGGCTCGAGGCGCAGGGCCTCGGGCGCCGGCGCGTCACGTATAAATTGCGCGACTGGCTGTTCTCGCGGCAGCGCTACTGGGGCGAGCCGTTCCCGCTGCTGCATCAGGCCAATGGCGCCGTCGTGCCCGTGCCGAACGACCAGCTCCCGGTCACGCTGCCCGAGCTCGACGACTTTCAGCCCGGCGAGACCGGCGAGCCGCCGCTGAGCAAGGCGACGGACTGGGTGCACCTGCCCGACGGCAGCGTGCGCGAGACCAACACCATGCCGCAGTGGGCCGGCAGCTGCTGGTACTACCTGCGCTTCATGGACCCTTCGAATCCCGAAGCGGCCTTCGATCGCGCCCTCGCCGATGCATGGCTCCCTGTCGATCTTTACGTCGGTGGCGCGGAGCACGCTGTGCTGCATCTCCTCTACGCGCGCTTCTGGCACAAGGTGCTCTTCGACCTCGGGCACGTCAGCAGCGAGGAGCCGTTCCGCAGGCTGTTCAACCAGGGCTACATCCAGGCGTACGCCTACCGCGACGGCCGCGGTCAGCCGGTGCCGGCCGCCGAGGTGGTCGAGGGGGCCGACGGCAGCTGGTCGTTCGAGGGCGCACCGGTGACCCGCGAGTACGGGAAGATGGGCAAGTCGCTGAAGAACGTGGTGACCCCCGACGACATGTACGACGCGTACGGCGCGGACACGTTCCGGGTCTACGAGATGTCGATGGGCCCGCTGGATCTTTCCCGTCCGTGGGAGACCCGAGCCGTCATCGGCGCTCAGCGATTCCTGCAACGGCTGTGGCGCAACGTGATCGACGAGGTCACCGGCGAGCTGCTGGTCGCCGAGGATGCCCCGGACCTGGCCACGAAACGTCTCCTGCACCGGACCATCCACGCGCTGCGGACGGACTATGAGGCGCTGCGGTTCAACACGGCTATCGCCCGGCTGATCGAGTTCAACAACGCCCTGACTAAACTCCCTCAGGTTCCGAGGGAGGCGGCCGAGGCGCTGGTCGTGATGACGGCTCCGGTGGCGCCGCATATCGCCGAGGAGCTGTGGGCCAGGCTGGGTCACGCGCAGACGCTGACCTACGTGGACTTCCCCGAGGCTGACCCGGCGCTGCTCGTGGACGATACCGTGACCTGCGTGGTCCAGGTCCAGGGCAAGGTGCGTGACCGCCTCGAGGTGCCCGCCGACATCGGTGAGCAAGACCTGCAGACGCTCGCACTGGCAACCGACAAGATCACCGCGGCGCTGGCCGGAAAGATAGTCCGCAAGGTCATAGTCCGCCCCCCCGGCCTGGTGAACATCGTAGCCACCTGACAAACCCGAACAGACTCACAAACCCGAACAGGCTCACAAACCTAGGGATCGTGCGACCAAAACCCTTCAAACCTAGGGACTGTGCGACCAGCAACCTCAGCGAGGATGCTCACGGTCCCTAGGTTTGCGGCCTGGACTGCGCACGGTCCCTAGGTTTGCGACCTGGACTGCGCACCGTCCCTAGGTTTGCGACCTGGACTGCGCACCGTCCCTAGGTTTGCGGGCTTGCATTGTGCACGGTCCCTGGGTTTGCGGGTGGAGGGCGTCGGGGGGGGTTGCCTGGCAGCGATAGCCTGCGCGGGTGAGTGTTGCGATCGTCACTGACTCCACAGCGTCTCTGCCGGGTGATCTGGTCGCGAGCCACGGAGTCGTCGTCGTGCCCCTCCACGTCGTGCTGGGCGGGCAGCAGTACATCGAGGGAGTCGACATCGGCACCGTGGAGCTGGCGGCGGCCCTGCGCGAGTTCACCCCGGTCAGCACCTCACGCCCGTCCCCGCGGGCATTTCTCGAGGCCTACGAGTCGGCGGCGGCCGGTGGAGCTGGGTCGGTCGTATCCGTTCACATTTCCGCCGACATGTCGGGGACCGTCGGATCGGCATCGTTGGCGGCGCGTCAGTCGCCGATCCCCGTCGAGGTCGTCGACTCCCGGTCAGTGGGTATGGCGATGGGCTACGGAGTGCTGTCCGCCGCGGTCGCCGCCGAGCAGGGGCAGGACGCCAAAACCGTTGCAGCCATTGCCGGCGCCCGGGCGCGTGCAGCGACTGTTCTCTTCTACGTCGACAACCTTGAGCATCTGCGCCGGGGCGGGCGGATCGGGGCGGCGTCGGCCCTGCTCGGCTCGGCCCTGGCGATCAAACCGTTGCTGGCGCTCACCGATGGGCACATCGACCCGGTCGAGAAGGTGCGAACATCTGCCAGAGCACTGAGCAGGCTGGAGGACCTGGCACTCGAGTCGGTCGAGGTGGCAGGGGAGTCAGGGGTGGACATCGCCGTCCATCACCTCGACTCCGAGACCCGGGCAGGTGATCTCTTCGACCGGCTGCGGGCAAAGGTTTCGACCGCCACGACGATGCTTTTCGTGGAGCTCGGGGCCGTGGTGGGCGCGCACGTCGGTCCCGGCACGATCGCGGTCGTTGTCTCGCCGCGGCCTGACGGTGGCCAGGCCTGATCATGCCAGAATCCTGGATCGTGGTTGCGGGAGCCGCCACCGCCGGCTTCCTGATCGGATCTATCAACCCGGCGTCTATCATCGCCCGGTTCCTCCACCAGGATCTCCGGCAGGGGTCGGGGAACCCGGGGGCC
>ENA-OFCF01001191-OFCF01001191.1-metagenomes-genome-assembly--contig:-NODE-1191-length-10305-cov-4.875902_pt1 | contig 10305 bp, 13 predicted proteins | sample MGYA00153387_OFCF01 | MGnify analysis MGYA00153387 | reverse complement strand
CGCCAACCAACCGGTGCGCCGTGGTCGTGATGGTCATCATGCGCATCGCCGTGATGGTCTAGAACTGCACTCATCTTGAAATCCTTTTGAGGCTAAAGCCGTTGTCTGGTGTTCTAAGGTCTGGAAAATGGATCAGCTTGCTGCACAAACGCTGTGAGCGGTTCACTGCTTGCGTGCTGCCAACAGCTCGGCAGGTTGGACGACTTGCCCAGTTTGATTGGACCAATTGTTTTTGGTGTAGCTGATCACAGCGGCCAAATCGGTATCACTGAGAGACTTCCATGCCGGCATGGCGCCGTTGTTGGCACCATTGAGCAAAATCGCAATCTGCTTGCCATGATCTGCGTCAAGCACAACAGCTGAGCCATCCAGCGCCTTGATGGCACCTCCGCCTTTGCCAGAAGCTTGGTGGCAAGCAGCGCAATTGGTTGCGTAAACTTTCTCGCCGCGTGCTTTCAGGTCAGCCAGCACCCACACTTTTGAGGGATCATCTGCCTTGGCAGACATTTCCTTATTTTTGCCGGCAACCCACGCGGTGTAATCGGCTGCAGACACAACCTTCACATGGATGGGCATGTAAGCGTGCTCTTTACCGCACAACTCTTGACACTGGCCGTGGTAGTCGCCAATTTTTTCAGCGCGAAACCAGGTGTCGCGTACAAAGCCGGGAATTGCGTCCTGCTTGATACCGAAAGCAGGCACGGCAAACGCGTGAATCACGTCATTGGCGGTGGTAATGATGCGGATTTTCTTGTTGACTGGCACCACCATCGGGTTGTCAACCTTGAGCAGGTAGTTGTCCACCACTTCGCCCGGCTTGGGGCCGCCCGCGTTGGACATCACGCGGTGAGTGTTGTCAAGCGTCGATACAAAGCCAATGCCTTCGCCTTCGCCCTTGATATAGTCATAGCCCCATTTCCACTGCATACCCGTGGTTTTAATGGTCAGGTCGGCAGCGGTGGTGTCTTTTTGCGCGACCAGCACTTTGGTGGCAGGCAAGGCCATGCCGATCACGATCAGGAAAGGGACAATCGTCCAGGCGATTTCAACAGCGACCGACTCGTGGAAGTTGGCGGCTTTATGGCCAACTGATTTGCGATGCTTCCAGATGGAGTAAAACATCACGCCGAACACCGCCACAAATATCACGATGCACACAATCATCATGAACCAGTGCAGCCAATGTTGCTCCTCGGCGATTTTGGTGACTGCGGGGTGCAAGTTAAGCTGGCGCACAGCTGGGCCACCGGGCAGGTCATTGACCGCGTAAGCCGCCGTGCTGACCCAGGCGCCCAAAGATGCCAATGCACTACCGGCAAGCTGCCTGCCTGCCTGTGTCATGTTGCTTATGGTTTTACGTACATTCATCGTGATCACTTTTAATGCCCCAATTACCGACTCAGATTACGAACTCAATTTGCCAATTCGACAAAGCCACTGATTATAAAGTTAGTGGCAACAGCACTTTAACAACCGCGCAGCGCAAAGCGTATTTCCCTTGCCAGCGCAGGCCTGAGTTCGGGCCGCACATGCCGCCCCACCCGTACCGTCTGCCCCTGACCCGAAACTTCAATCAATGAACCATCTCCGTCTTTGGGCTCTACGCGCACCCATTCGCGATTAAATTCTGCACGCTGCAAGCGGCCTGCGGTTTCCAGCTCAACCACCAGTTGCCCGCCTTGAAGCGAAATTTTTTCGCCGTCCCGTGCATGCCTTGCATAAACCATGAAAGCCGCACCGACCAGAATCAATTCAGCCCAGGCAAACGGCATGATCAGCGTTGCGCCTTGAAACCAGAAAAATGTAGCGATGCCAAGTGACACGACGCTAAGCGACATGAATAGCCCCAACAATTGCATGGGGGTGACAGAGCAATTGCGCTTGAGCAGCCACTGCACGCCAGCTTGACCCGCATCGCCAGAATTGGACTGCGTGGCAAAACGAAAAGCTGGGATGGTTGGCGAGAAAGATGAGCTAAGAGGTTGTGACACTGAGCGACACTCAAAAAATGGCAGCCTGACAGGCTGATTGAGGCGTGGGAACATGCCCAAAAAACAACGTTTCCAGTATAGCGGGGTTTCTATGCTGCCAGCCCATGATGCAGCGCAAATCCGACTGCCGCACCTGCTTATTGCGATCAGTTTTGACCTATGCCCAGCATGCTGCGCATGTCGCGTACCGACACCGAACTCATCGCGCTGACTTTGATTTTTGGCTGCGGCCTCAAAGCATGACCGTAAATCACCTCAAACGTCAGTGACAGCCGCCCGTCAGGCCCAGTTTTCAGGTGCTTGGTCAATTCATTTTCAAGCCTTGCCCGCCATTGCCGCCCACGCAGTGCAGCAAACCGCGCCGGATGAAAGTTGCGACCCAGCCCGGTGAGTTCTTGCAGCAATCTGGCGGGTGTCTCAAACGTCAACGTGATGCGTTCCATGTCCATGACCGGCTCAGCAAAACCGGCTTGCACCAGCATGTCGCCCCAGTCGTGCATATCGGTCAAGTCATGCCCAGCGGGCGGCCAGCCAAGCTGTTGGTACAGATCACGCAGCTCAATGGCCGTGTCAGGGCCCAAACATGAAAACATCAAAAAACCACCGACTTTTAAAGCGCTGTGCCACTGGGTCAGCAGCGCCTGGGGGTCATCCGCCTCATGCAGCGCCATGTTGGCCCACAGCATGTCCACGCTGGCAGGCGGCGGCGCTTCAAAGCGCGACGCAGGGCGAAACCAGCCAGATGGCTGCCACCATTTAATTGCTATTATTTTAGGAGCTTTTTGCGCCCGTATTTGTTGGGCTTCAGCTATAAAACATACTGATTTTGGGTACTTTTCAGTCAGTTTTTGATGGTTTTTCAGCCCGCCGCGCACGGCGCCCCAATGCGCCCAAGCCTGCGGCTGGAGTTTGATCCACTGCAGCCTGTCCAGCATGCGGCTGGCGACTTCTTCATGCAGCCAAGGCGACGCCAACGGCGCGATGCGCTGCCAGCGGGCAACGGCTATCGGGTCAAGCGTGGGTGGGCGTTCGGTCTTCATGCGGGCACTTCTATAAATTCATTTTTCGGGCGAATTGCTGCGTTGCGCCGTGCTCGGAATCCTCATGCACACAAGTGCATTCCAGTGTCCTGCGCGCCGTGCGCCTTGCACTTCATCCCGGAAATCTGAATTTCTAAAAGCGCCCGTCAGGCAATGATAAGCTGACAAAGTGTTCACGCGTCTGATGCAAAACCCCCTGTCAAGTCTTTCAATGCTGCTGCCCAGCCAATGTGCGGTTTGCCGCAGTTGGCCGTCAGAGCCGGTTTGCAGCGCCTGCATGGCGCGGTTCTCACACGAAAGGCTGCGCTGCAAAAGCTGCGCCATCGCCCTGCCCGCTGATTTGTCGATGGGGTTGCGCGTCAATCCCGGCATGTGCACGGACTGCATCAAACAGCCACCACGCATTGACAGCGCCCTGGCAGCACTCGACTACGCCTACCCTTGGTCTGACTTGATCAGCCGCTACAAGTTTGGTGAACATCCCGGCTGGGCGCCTTTTTTTGCGGCGATATTCTTAAAAGCCCCTGACGTGAGCCAAGTTTTGGCTGACTTGCAAAGCACCGACTTGATTCTGCCCGTGCCGCTGTCGCGCGAGCGGTTGCAAACACGCGGCTTTAATCAGGCTTGGGAGCTGGCGCATGCACTGGCCAAACAATCAGGCAGCAAAGCAAAAACTGACAGCACCTTGCTGCTGCGGGTTAAAAATACCCGCCCCCAAACCGAGCTGCTGCGGCAGGAGCGGTTGGCCAATGTCAAAGGTGCGTTTCAGGTGGATCCACTGCGCGTGCCTGAGCTCAAAGGCAGGCGCGTGATACTTGTCGATGACGTGATGACCAGTGGCGCATCGCTTTTTACGGCGGCTGAGGCACTGCGGGCGGCGGGTGCTGCACACATCACGGGCATCGTATTGGCCAGAACTCCTTTTTAAATAACCGCCATGTTCAACATTGTTTTGGTCGAACCCGAAATCCCACCCAACACCGGCAATGTCATCCGGCTGGTTGCCAACACGGGCTGCCGCCTGCATTTGATCGAACCACTGGGCTTTTCCATGGACGACAAGCACATGCGCCGCGCCGGGCTGGACTACCACGAGTACGCCGAACTGAAACGCCACGCCAACTGGCAAGCGTTTATCCATCAGGAACAGCCCGACACAGCACGCCTGTTTGCCATGACCACGCGCGGCTCGCGCAACTTGTACGACATCACCTTTCAGCCAGGCGACTGGCTGGTGTTTGGCTCTGAAACCAAAGGCCTGGACGCGACCCTGCGCGAATCGTTTGCGCCAGCCCAGCGTTTGAGGCTACCCATGCAGGCCGACCAGCGCAGCCTGAACCTGTCAAACGCGGTCGCCGTGACGGTATTTGAGGCCTGGCGGCAACATGGTTTTGCTGGTGCGTCAGGATAGCGTAGGGTTAAAGCAACATCAACTGCCTGATGGGCTGACTTTGTTCACACCGCTTTAGGTGCTGGCTTCTAGACAGCCCAGTTATTGAGCCTGAACCTTGCAAGAACACTAGGGGAAACCCTAAAATGAAGTTTAAGCTTCAAGTATCTGTCTGCCATCAACCTCGGCTGCCGGATGCTTTCCTCAACCCTAGTAGCTCACAAGGCTAACCGGAGCATTTTCTGTGAATATGATTTTCCAACGCATTTTCGGCGTCCGCGCGCGCAAAACCTTAGCCGCCGCTGGCGTCCCCCTTGCAGGCATCCAGCTAAGCTTGCGCGACGCGCTAGGGGGTTGCCACGGCGTTTGTGCAGATCGTCTTTTATACAAAATTGACCTGGCCAAAACACCCGCAGAGCTGTGGGCACTGCGAAGTGATCTGCATCAGTGCATTGCGCTGGTGCACACCGAAAGTGTGGCGGCTATGCGCATCAATGACTTGAGCATCGTTTTTACAGGCTGGGTACCTGCCGAACAGTTGACCAAAATACAGCCTGACTTCAAACCATCTCGAGACTGATCAAGACTGATCAACAACCATCACGGGTAGCGCCGCACCAGCGATTCCGCTACGCACGCCGGCTTGGCCGAGCCTTCACGTTCAACCGTGACTTCCCAGGTCATTTGCACACCATCGTTGTCAATCGGCTGGCTGGCCAACAACTTCATGCATGCCCGCAAGCGGCTGCCTACCGGCACAGGTGATGTGAACCGCACCTTGTTCAGCCCGTAGTTCACGCCCATGCGCGAACCGACAATCTCAAACGTCGATTCGAAGAATTTTGGGATCAAAGACAGGGTTAAAAACCCGTGCGCTATCGGCCCGCCAAAAGGACCAGCGGCGGCTTTTTCAGGATCCACGTGTATCCACTGGTGGTCACCCGTGGCATCGGCAAACAAATTGACCTGTTGCTGGGTGATTAGCAGCCAGTCGCTCACGGCAACTTCTTGACCCACGCAAGCGCTTAAGTCGGCAATGGTTTGAAAAGTTTTCATGCGTTTACTTGTCCAGCCACTCGCAAATATTTTTCCACTGCTCCAGGTCTTTTTCAACCCGTCCCGGTGCCACGTCAAACAGGGTTAGCCCGCGTGCAGCCAGGTGAATGTAATTTTGCGTGTCGCGCACCATGCCCAGCACAGGCAAGCCCAAGCTGTCGACAAAACCGCGCAGCTTGTCAGCCGCAATGGTGCGGGAATCCACCCGCATGCCCACAATGCCCACCTGCACCTTGCCCGCATGGCGGTGCACAGCCAGTTGGTCTAAAAACGCCCGGGTGGCAAAAATATCAAACACGCTGGGCTGCAGCGGCACAATGATTTTGTCGGCCAGTTTGATGACATCGTTAAAGCGCCAGCCGTGCAAGCCGCCAGGCGTGTCCAGCACCACATGGGTTGTGCCTTTAGGCGGTTTGACGATCAAATCCGCGTTCACATCCCAGGTCGTTATCGGCCGGGCGGCGGGCGGGCGCAGCCCCAGCCACAGCTTGGACGACTGCTGCCTGTCAGCATCGCCCAGCATGACCGCATGGCCTTTGCTGGCAAAGTAGCCCGCCACATTGGTGGCAAGCGTCGTCTTGCCGACGCCGCCTTTGGGATTGGCAATCACGATGACTGGCATGTTGAACTCCTCATGTGAAATAAACACGTGTTTTGCGATATGGTAACGGCATGAACGCTATTGAAACAGACATCTATGTGATAGCAGCCCACCCCGCCTGGCGCGAGTCGCGGGTCAATCGTCCCCTGATGCAAGCCGCGCAGGGCTTGCCGCGCGTGCAGGTGCAAGACTTGTATTCAAGCTACCCCGACTACACGATTGACGTGGCGGCGGAGCAAACTGCGTTGGCGCAAGCCAAGTTGGTGGTGCTGCTTCATCCCATCCAGTGGTACAGCATGCCCGCACTGCAAAAGCTGTGGGTTGATGAGGTACTGACCTACGGCTGGGCGTATGGTGAGGGCGGCAATAAATTGCAAGGCAAAGACCTGTGGCTGGTAGCCACCACGGGCGGGCCGGATGCGTCTTACCACCCGCAGGGCTACAACCGCTATTTTTTCGACGCGTTTTTGCCGCCCTACGAGCAAACGGCCGCGCTGTGCGGCATGCGCTTTTTACCGCCGTTAATCTTGCACGGCGCGCATGCGGTCGCGCAAGACGTCGTGACCCAGCACATCACCACCTTCAACCTGCGGCTGCAAAGCTACCCCAACTGGCCAGAAATGGACGAACTGGAGCAGTGCGCAGCCTGCGTCGTGCCTATGAAAGACAGGCCTGTGGAAAAAGGGGAAGACTGATGGAACATGCACCTGCCTGGCTGATCAACAGCTTCATTTATTTAGCAGCCGCCGTCATCGCCGTTCCTGTCGCCAAAAAGCTCGGCCTCGGCTCCATCATTGGCTACCTGGCTGCAGGTATCGCGATTGGCCCCTGGGGCTTGAAGCTGGTCACCAACGTGCAAGACATCCTTCACTTTGCTGAATTTGGCGTGGTACTGATGCTGTTTTTGGTGGGCTTAGAACTAGAGCCCAAACGCCTGTGGAATTTACGCCGCCCCATTTTTGGCTGGGGCAGCGCGCAGGTGCTGGGCTGCACGGCACTGCTGACAGGCGCAGCGATGGCTTTTGGCGTGGGCTGGAAGATTGCACTGGTCGCAGGCCTGGGCCTGGCGCTGTCAAGCACGGCCATCGCCCTGCAAGCGATTGGCGAACGCAACCTGATGCCCACGTCCAGCGGGCAGGCCGGGTTTTCGATTCTTCTGTTTCAAGACGTCGCCGCCATCCCGATTTTGGCATTATTACCCCTATTGGGTGCCATTGCATTAGATGGTGAGGCTGTAGCCCAATCAAATCGGGCGTTAGAAGCTCTTAAAATCATAGCCGTCATTGGCGGCATTATTTTGGGTGGCCGTCTGCTGCTGCGCCCCGTGCTGCGCTGGATAGCCAACAGCGACACGCCTGAAATTTTTACCGCTGCATCGCTGCTGCTGGTGGTCGGCATTGCCGCGCTGATGCAGTTTGTCGGCCTGTCGATGGCGTTGGGCGCATTTTTAGCCGGTGTGCTGCTGGCTGAAAGCGAATACCGCCGCGAGCTGGAAACCGACATCGAACCCTTCAAAGGCCTGCTGCTGGGCCTGTTCTTCATTGCCGTGGGCATGAGCATTGACTTTGGCGTGCTGCTGCAGTCCCCCGGCCTGATGGCCGCCATTTTGTTTGGCTTTTTGGGGATGAAGCTGGTGGTGATTTACACCTTGGCCAGAGCCATGAAGCTGCCTTTTCAAGAACGCCCGGTGTTTACCGTGCTGTTGGCGCAGGGCGGCGAATTTGCCTTTGTGGTGTTTCAGGCCGCTGCTGGGGCCAAGGTTTTTTCAATGGAAACTTCGTCGCTGTTGATCGGTGCGGTGGCCCTGTCAATGCTGATCACCCCGCTGCTGTTGATTGCCGTGGACAAGCTGCTGCTGCCCAGGTACGCCAACTGCAACACCACATCGGTCGAGGAAATCTCTGAGCCCCAAACCGCGCCCATCATCATTGCCGGCTTTGGCCGCTACGGGCAAATCGTTGGCCGCATGCTGCTGGCTCAAGGCATTGCGCCCACCGTGCTAGACCACGATGCAGACATGATCGAGTCCGCCCGGTCCTTTGGCTACCGCGTGTTTTACGGCGATGCCACTCGGTTGGATTTGCTGCGCACCGCAGGCGCGGCCAGCGCCAAAATTCTGGTGGTGGCGGTGGATAGCCTGGAACAGTCCATCAAGATCGTCGACATGGTCAAAGAGCATTTCCCACAACTGCAAATTGTGGCCAGAGCCCGAGACGTGACCCACTGGAACCAGCTACGCGACCGAGGCGTGATGCGCGTCGAGCGCGAAGTTTTCGAGTCCAGCCTGAGGAGCGCACGCAGCGTGCTGGAGCTGCTGGGCCACCCACCCCACGAGGCCAGGCAAAGCGCCATGCGCTTCAGGCAGCACAACCTGGCGCTGTTCGAGCAGCTCTACCCGCATCACAAAGACCGCGCCAAAGTAATTGCCGTCGCCAAACAGGGCCGCGCCCAGCTGGAAGAGCAAATGGCTCAGGAGCGTGAGCAAATGGCGCAAAAGCGGCCTGCGGGCTGGCATGACGAGGTGGTGAATGCTGCTGGAGGCGGTAAAGCAGCTGAAAAACAGGATTTGACCTGAAAACTGCCAAAAATCGCTAGAAGTGGGTGGTTTTACCTGTTAAATTAGTCTGCAGACCAATGAATACGAGCGCAAGCAGCTATTTATTTAATAGCGCCCAATTCAAAACTTTTGAAAATCAGTGCGCAGCTGTTACTTTGTGAACCGATGCACGCGTAAGCGTTGCAAACGCCTGAGCAGCCAGCTCTTGCTTACTGCGAATCAATAATCCGATTTCGGATGGTGTCAGCTGCCTCAGTTCGGGCGAGGTACCGAGCTTCTGATTCAGTAAGCGCGTCGAAGGTGTGAGCGAATCGTCCAACCCACCAGTTTTCAAGTTCTGTTCCATGTTTGGCTCTCAATTCGTTTAACCGCTCAGGCGATAGTGCCAGTTTGGCGGAATGGGGCTTGCCCTCAACTAAACAGCAGCTGTAGCAATTCGTCTCGTGTCAGCCCGTGCGCATCTGCAACAGCTGTTAAAACTGCCGCGAGCGTTCCAATTCTTAGACGGTCATGCATCGGCACAGTAACGTGATGTTGTACTGGTAATTCGCACGTCAAACGTACATGGCTTCTGGTTTGGCGCGTTGGCGCGTTGGCGAGTAGCCTAATTTGGTCAGAGCACGCACCATTTGCGCACCCGTCAAGTCTCGCGGTAGTCGCATGCGCAGACCTTAAGCAGCCAGCAGCTCGTCGCGCACAAAGTGCAAGCGAATAACTTTTGGTGATTGGCCTTCGTCAAAGTGGCAATGCACCGCGTCTTGCACCGCGGTGCGCCGTTCGGCTTCGGTGTCAGCCTCGGTAAATATGGATTCACCCAAAGCACGCGCGGTGTAGCCGCCCTCGGGGGCCAGTTCAACCACAAAAACAATTTCAGTCATTTCAGCGTCTCCAAATCAGCATTAAGCCAACGCAGATTTCGCTACCCGCGCACCACCTTGACAGTGTATGCGTGTTGACTTTGGCGACCTGGCTGCGCGGTCATCACAGAATTGGTTGGCATGACGATGCTGTGGATGCTGCTGGCGGCAGCGAAACGGCTGAAAAACCGGATTTGGTTTGAAAACGATCAAAAACAGCTAAAAAAAGCCGTTTTTACCCATCAAATCGGCTTAAAGACCAATAGATACGTGCGTAAGCAGCTACTAATTTAATAGCGTATTCAGCTGCTCAAAATGTCCTGCAAGGCCAGTGCAAGCAGTCAGATAACGCCCGCTTTTGCAAGCTCAGCATAAGGCATTAACCAGTCTGGTGGTACTTGGCTAAGGGCTAACTCATACGATTCAAGCAGATCGATCAGAATCAAGATAATTGAACTTGGCAACGTCATTGCACCTTCACGCACGACGTGAATCATCTTGTCTCCAGCCATGCGAAAGCCCCGCGCTGTCAGCCTGTCTTCAATGTCAAATACTTTTACTTGTCTAGTCATTCCAGATGTTGCCTTGCGTTCGTGTTCTTTCGCACAAGCCATCGTAAGCCCCAAATAGCACAAAAACGGCGAAAAAGGGGCTTTTTTACCTATCGAATAGGCCTTTAAGCCAATAAATACGGGCGCAAGCAGCTACTAAATATATAGCAAAAATTTCTATTGGCGGTTGCGCTGCTCTTCACGGCGGCGCTCTTCCATGCCCCGGCGTTCAATGCAGATCGGGTGCTGGGTAAAAACGGGC
>ENA-OFCF01001189-OFCF01001189.1-metagenomes-genome-assembly--contig:-NODE-1189-length-10313-cov-3.283486_pt1 | contig 10313 bp, 3 predicted proteins | sample MGYA00153387_OFCF01 | MGnify analysis MGYA00153387 | reverse complement strand
CCGGCCGGGCGAGCGGTTCGTCGGGTTCCCGGTGGAGGTGATCTACCATCGCATGCATGGCTGAACCGGGGAATGGCGACACGCAGGACACGCATGACACGATCGACGCGCTGAGCGCGGAGAACCGCAAGTTCCCACCGTCGGAGGAGTTCAAGGCGAATGCACTCGTCACCGGCACGTTCCTCTACGACCAGGCCGCCGGGGACGACGAAGCCTTCTGGGCCCGCCAGGCATCGGGACTCGTGGACTGGTCCACATCGTGGGACACGGTTCTCGAGTGGGACCTGCCCAACTCGAAGTGGTTCGTCGGCGGCCAGCTCAATGTGGCCTACAACTGTCTCGATCGTCATGTGCTCGGCGGCAAGGGCGACAAGGTCGCCATCCACTGGGAAGGCGAACCCGGCGACACCCGCACGATCACCTACCAGCAACTGCTCGATGAGGTGAGCCAGTTCTCCAACGTCCTCAAGGACCTCGGTGTCGAGCGCGGCGACCGGGTCAACATCTATCTCCCGATGGTGCCCGAGGCAGTGGTCGCGATGCTCGCCTGCGCCCGGATCGGCGCAGCCCACAGCGTGGTGTTCGGTGGGTTCTCGTCGCAGTCGCTGTCTGATCGCATCAACGACGCCGAAGCAAAGGTGCTCATCACCGCCGACGGTGGCTACCGGCGAGGCGAGGTGTTCCCGCTCAAGCCGGCAGCCGACGACGCCTGTGCCGATGCACCCACGATCGAACACGTCGTGGTCGTGAAGCGTGGCGGCAATGACGTCGACATGGAAGAGGGACGTGACCACTGGTACCACGACCTGATGGAGGGCGCATCCACCGACTGCCCGGCCGAGCCGATGGACTCCGAGCAACTGCTGTTCCTGCTGTACACCTCCGGCACCACCGGCAAGCCCAAGGGCATCATGCACACGTCGGGGGGGTATCTGACGCACGTCACCTACACCCACAAGTACGTGTTCGACCTGCACGCCGACACCGACGTGTTCTGGTGCACCGCCGACGTCGGCTGGATCACCGGGCACAGCTACATCGTGTACGGCCCGCTCTCCAACGGCGCCACCCAGGTGATGTACGAAGGTGTCCCGAACCATCCCGGCAACGACCGCTTCTGGCAGATCATCGAGAAGTACGGCGTCACCATCTTCTACACCGCCCCCACGGCGATCCGCACGTTCATGAAGTGGGGTGGCGAAGAACCTGCCAAGCACGACCTGTCGTCGCTGCGTCTGCTCGGCTCGGTCGGCGAGCCGATCAACCCCGAAGCATGGATGTGGTACCAGGAGCACATCGGTGGCGGCCGTTGCCCCATCGTCGACACCTGGTGGCAGACCGAAACGGGAGGCATCATGATCAGCCCACTCCCCGGCGCCACCACCACCAAACCCGGCTCTGCCACCTTCCCGTTGCCCGGCGTGTCGGCCGAGTTGATCGACGACGAAGGGAACCGGGTCGACGTCGGTGGCGGGTATCTCACCCTCACCCGTCCGTGGCCCGGCATGCTGCGCGGCATCTGGGGTGACCCCGAACGCTTTCGTGAGACGTACTGGGCACGCTTCGAAGGTCGCTACTTCGCCGGCGACGGCGCCAAACTCGACGACGAGGGCTACCTGTGGCTGCTCGGTCGTGTCGACGACGTGATGAACATCTCGGGGCACCGCATCTCCACCACCGAAGTCGAGTCCGCCCTCGTGTCGCACCCCGCTGTCGCCGAGGCCGCCGTCGTCGCGTAGCAGGGCGATGCCGATGCCGACGCTGCGGGTCGCGTGCTCGAGCAAGATCGCCCGCTCGCGCACGGAGGCTGCGACTTGCACCTCGAGCGCGGCGGCGCGGGCGGTCTCGAGGCCGATCGCGATGTGGTTGGCGATCGACACGAGGATCTCGACGTCATCGGGGCTGAAGGCGCCGCGGACCAGGCGGTTGTCGAGGTAGACCACGCCGACGAGGCGGTCCTTCATCAGCAAGGGGGCCGCGACGACGCTGCGCAGGTCGTGGACCCGCACGCTCTCGGCGCCGGAGAACGGCCCCTGCGTGCCGCTGCTGAGCACCACGGGCGCCCGGGTCTGGCGGACCTGCTCGACGATCGTGCGGCTGTAGCCGGCGAGCTCGCCGACATCGTGGCCGTGCAGGTCCCTGCCGGCCTTGAGCTCGAGCGCGCCGTCGCCGGGGCGCGACAGGAACAGGTAGGCGCGCTCGGCAGCGAGGATGCGGACCAGCTCGTCGAGCGCGACGCGGGCCTGCTCCGCGGGCGTGCGCACCGAGGCCGAGGCGACGCTGAGCTCTAGCAGCGCGTCGAGGTGCCGGCGCAGCTTGAGCGTCTGGATGTCGTCGACGACGCCGCCGGGGGCCGAGCAGGCCCGCGACCCGGCGCCCGCGAGGCCGAGCTCGCCGCGCACGAGCGCGACCCGTGAATCCCAGCCGTGCTGTTGCGCGAGCGCGACGGCGAAGCGGCCCTCGCGTTCACCGGCTGCGGGTCGGCCCTGGGCGACGAAGATGCGGGCGCGCAGGCGCAGGACCTCGAAGCGCAGCCACAGGTGGTCGGTGGCGAGCGAGAGGGTCTCGGCCTGGGTGAGCAGGGTGAGGGCGTCGCCTGGCCTTTCGGACAGCCAGGCATGGACAGCCCGCGCGGGCAGCAGGAAGCCGCGCCACACCGGGTGCTCGGGGACCTGCGAGAGTTCGGTGATCGCGGCGTCGAGGCGACTCAGGGCCAGAGTACGCTCGGCCGCGGTGGCGCGCAGGGCCTGGGCCTGGCGGGCCTGGACCTGGAACGCGTAGAAGTAGCGGGCGTAGAACGAGACGCGATCGGGGTGCAGGCCGAGGCCGCGGACGTGGGCGATCGCCAGCTCGATCGGCTCGCCGAGCTCGCCCTGCTCGACGTGGTAGGCGAGCGAGAGGGCGACCATGATCATGTGCCAGAAGCGGTCGTTGGGGCGGGCGGTGAAGAAGACGCGCGCGCGGTCGAGGAACACCGCGCCGCGGTCGCCCTTGCCGAGCATCGCCATGATCGCGGGGACCATCGCGTGCAACACGGCGAGCTGCTGCTCGCGCTCGCGGCCGCGGGAGGAGCTGCGCTCCTCGATCTGCGAGATCGCCTGGTTGGCGAGCTCGAGGGCCTCACGCGCGTGGCCGCGGACCCACAAGCTGACGCACAGGGTCTTGGTACCGGTGATGTACCACCACGACTCGAGCCAGCGGCTGTCGTCGCGCAGCACATCGCGCAGGCCGAGCTCGGCCTCGGCGACGCGGCCGCAGAACTCGTGGGTCCAGGCGACGTAGAGCTTGACGCGGGCGAGGGTCGCCGGGTCACCGACGGCCTGGGCGGTGCGCAGCGCCCTGGCGGCGGCCCGCGCTGCGCCGCGGCGGCAGTCGATCGTGCCGAGCAGGATCGCGTAGAGCGAGTCGGCGCGGGCCTGCTCGGAGGAGACGCCGAGGCGGACCGCCGGCCGCATCTGGCGCAGCACGGCCTGCACGAACACGAGGTCCTGCATCTCGAAGTAGAGGATGCGGCCGGCCTCGTCGTAGAGCTGGCCGAGCAGGCGGTCGCGCTCGCGTCGCTCGCCGGTCGCACGCCCGTAGCCGATGCCGGTGCCGCGAATTGTCCACGCGACCAGCCAGGTCCAGAGGGTGACGATGAAGTCGCCGGGGCGGGCCCGCGGCAGCGCCTCGCCGACGGCGGCGAAGGCCCGGCCGATGTCGACGAGGGCGCGCTCGTTCTCGAGGTCGTAGAGGCGCACCCGGGCCTGCCGCCAGTGCAGCATGGCCTGTTCGATCGGCGCGGTGCGAACCGCCAGCGCGGCGTCGATGTGCAGCTCGGCCTCGGCGAGACGTCCGGTGGTGCTGCACACGTCGGCCAGGGCGCTCTGTAACCGCGGCTCGATCTCCAGGCCGTGCTGCTCGGCGACCGCGTGGGCCTGATGCAGCGCACCATAGCCGTCCTCGCTGGCATAGTCAGCGAGCGCGGCGAGGCCGGCGGCGGTGCACGCGGCGACCATGCGCGCCGGGTCGCTGCGGTCGCCGGCCTCGTAGTGACGCGCGCGCGCATAGATGTCGGCGAGCGGGGTGGCGTCGCCGCGGTCGAGCGCGAGGGCGACGCGCTGGTGTAATGCGCGGCGCGTGCCCTCGTCGATGCCGACCAGCAGCGCCTCGCGCACGCGGTCATGGACGAACACGTAGCGGCCGGCCTCGCCGCGATCGATCAAACGCGCGGCGACGGCCTCGGTGATCGCGGCGTCGACGCCTTCGCGCGGGCGGTCGGCGATGGTGGCGAGCAGGTCGAGCGTGAAGCGACCGCCGATGATCGCCGCGACCGCGAGCACGGCGCGGGTGCCGGCGTCGAGGCCGACGACGCGGTCGACGATCAGGCGCAGGACATCGCCCGGGAGGTGCAGGCTCTCGAGACCGGCGGCGTCGAGGCGCCAGCCGCCCCAGTGCGGGCACAGCAGCCCGGAAGATTGCATGGCGCGTACGTACTCGCCGACGGCGAGCGGGCTGCCGTCGCTGCGTGTCACGATCTGACGGACGATCTCCGGGCCGGGGTCACCGCCGCCGAGCAATTCTGCCACCAGGGTACCGACGGAGGCGTCGTCGAGCGGCGGCACGAGGATGCGGGCGCCGAGGTTCGGGCCGAGCTCTCGCAGGAAGCGTTCGCCGGCGCCGGTACGCACGGAGCACAGGCACAGCAGCGGCGCCGCGGCGACCCGCGCGGCGAGGCCACGCAGGACCAGCAGGCTGCTCTCGTCGATCCACTGCACGTCGTCGACGACCAGCAACAGGCCGCCGTGCTGGTGCGAGAGCGCGAGCAGGTACTCGACGATCGCGCCATGCAGTTGATCGTTGGCCTCGACGCTCAGGGCCTCGGGCGGCGTGGGATCTGTCCGCGAGAACATGTCCTTGAATTCAGGACAGAACTGCAACAATAGATCTCGGCGATCGCCGGCGGCCTCGTCGAGGCGAACGCAGGCCTCGGCGCGCGCGCCCGCGGAGAGCCGACGCAGGTGCCGGACCAGATCGCCGAAGCCCTGGCGCAGCGCGGCGAAGGGGGCGGCGTCGCTGGCCTCGCAGCTGCCGACCAGCACCAGCGGCGTGGCCCGGGTCGGCAGCGGGGTCGCGGTGCCAGCGGGCCCGTGCGTCAGCCCGCCGGGCACTTGGGTCGCGGGGCGAAACAGGCTGCCGGGCGGCGGCGTGTTGCGACGCGGCTCGCTGGTCGTTCGCAGCGGTGGGCTGGGCGTCGCGGTCACGCCGGGCACGGAGGCGAACAGGGCGCGGATGAGGCGGCTCTTGCCGCTGCCGGGCTCGCCCTCGATGGTGGCGAGGCCGCCGAGGCCGCGCAGGGCCTTGTTCCACAGCGCCTGGAGCTGCGCGAGCTCGGCGGCGCGGCCCACGAGTGGAGCGTCGTCGCCGGACTCACGCGCGTCGTCGAAGTTGCCGAGGATCGGTGGGTCGCCGAGGCGGTCGACGCGGGCGAGGTCGGAGGCCAGCCCTGCGCCGGTCTGGTAGCGGTCGTCGGGGTCCTTGGCGAGCAGACGAGCGACGATCGCCGCGAGCCCGCGCGAGCAGCCGGGCACCAGCTCGCGCAGGTCGGGCGGGCGAGCGACGGCGTGCATGCGCAACAGCTCGCTGACGTCGGCGGTGAGGAACGGCGGGCGTCCGGCGATGCACTCGAACAGCACGGCCCCGAGCGCGTAGAGATCGGCGCGGCCATCGAGCGGACGCCGGAGCATGCCGGTCTGCTCGGGCGCGCTGTACAAGAAAGTGCCGGCGATCTGGGCCGGATCCTCGACGGTGTGCGCGTGGGTGGCGAAGCCGAAGTCGATGATCTTGAGGCCGCCGGCGTCGGCGAGCAGGATGTTTTGCGGCTTGATGTCGCGGTGCACCATGCCGCGGCGATGGATCTCCGTCAGCGCGACGGCGACGGTGTGGCCGATGCGGACGGCCTGCGAGTCGGGTAGTTTCCCCCGCGCGAGCAGCTCGGCGACGGTGCGCCCCGCGATGTACTCCATCACGAGATAGGGCTGGTCTCGCACCTCGCCGACCTCGAGGATCTCGACGAAGCAGGGGTGGCGAAGGCTCGCCAGCGCGGCGGCCTCGCGCCGGACTTGCAGCGCCTGGGCCCGACCGTCGCTGCCGGCGACGCGGCGCAGCAGCTTGACGGCGACGAGGCGATCGCCTCGTCGCCCGCGATAGACGACGCTACGGGCGCCCTGCCCGATCTCTGCTTGCAGCTCGATGCCTGGAATCTCGATCACGGTGCGGCGCCAACCACATGTTCACCCATGGCCGCGCCGGGCGAAAGCCGCCCGTAAATCAACGTTCCCTGGCCCGTCTGCGCCTGCGCGCGGAGTCGCCCGGTGTGGGTGGGCGGGGCGGCCGGGGTCACCCGCGGGCCCCCCACGGGCTCTTGCGGGCGGTGGCCAGCGGTGGCCGGTTCGGGGCGCGCCTGGACAGCGCGTCACGCTTTCAGATAAAAGTTCCAGGTCATGGCTGATACTCATCTCGCACAAATGTTCTTCGACCGCGCCCGTTCTGGTGGCTCGGAGGCGGCGTACCTGGTGCGTCAGGGCGCGACCTTCACGGAGATCGACTGGAAGACGGCGGCTGATCGCGTGCAGGCGATCGCCTCGGGCGTGCTCAAGGAGATCCCGCTGGCGGAGGGCACGTGCGTCACGATCATGGCCAACACGCGGGTCGAGTGGATCCTCTGCGACTTCGCGTTGCTGTCGCTGGGTCTGCGCACGGTGCCGGTCTACGTCAGTCTGCTGCCGCCGGAGATCGGCTACCTGCACGCCGACACGGCGGCGGAGCTGTTGATCGTCGAGAACCGCGAGATGCTGGAGAAGGTCCGCTCGACGCGTGACGGCTTCAACTTTTACGACAAGCAGTACGAGGGCTCGCGGATCAAGCTTCGTCGCGCGATCGTCATCGACCCGACCGGGCTGGCGCCTGCCGACGACTGGGAGAGCCTCGAGCAGGTCGAGTCGCGCGGCCGCGCGGCGTTGAGCGAGACGCAGGCCGAGCGTGACCGCCGGATGGCGGCGATCAAGCGCACGGACGTCGCGACGTACACGTACACCTCGGGGACCACGGGCGAGCCCAAGGGCGTGATCCAGACCCACAACAACATGCTGTCGATCCTCGAGAACGTCGCGGACGCGCAGCTGTTCACCGACCGCGCGAAGATCGGCGGGGCCTTCCTGTTCCTGCCGCTGGCGCACTCGTTCGGTCGCATGGTCGAGTTCGGCGGGGCGTTCTACACGACCAAGGTCGTGCTCAGCTCGATCGCCACGGTGGCGGAGGACCTCGGCATGGCGCGACCGGGCTTCTTCCCGGCGGCGCCGCGGGTGTTCGAGCGGGTCTACGGCAAGATCATGACCGGCATCGCCAGCGCGCCGGCGGTCCGGCAAAAGCTGTTCCACTGGGCGATCGGCGTCGGCAAACAGACGATCCCGTATCGCCAGAATAACAAGCCGCTGCCGTTCGCGCTGCGGTTGCAGTTCGGCGTCGCCGACAAGCTGGTGCTGTCGAAGATCCGCGGCAAGCTCGGCATGGACCGCATGCACGCGCTGATGTCGGGCTCGGCCCCGCTGCCACGCGAGGTGGCCGAGTTCTTCGCCAGCGCGGGTCTCGTGATCCTCGAGGCGTACGGACTGACGGAGACCTGCCCGGGTCTGACGACCAACCGCTTCGACGACTGGCGGATCGGCACGGTCGGTCCGGCGATCAAGGGCGTGCAGCTGCAACTGGCCCCGGACGGCGAGATCCTGGCCAAGGGGCCGAACGTGGTCTCGGGCTACCTCAACCGCCCGGACGCGACGGCCGACGCGTGGGACGAGGACGGCTGGTTCCACACCGGCGACATCGGCGAGCTCGACCCCGACGGCCACCTGCGGATCACCGACCGCAAGAAGGACCTGATCAAGACCAGCGGCGGCAAGTACGTGGCGCCGCAGAAGATCGAGGCGCTGCTCAAGACCAAGCCGATCCTGTCCGAGGCGGTCGTCATCGGCGATAATCGCAAGTACTGCGTCGCGCTGGTGACCGTCGACAAGGAGAAGCTGGCCGCGTGGGCTCAGCGCACCGGCAGCTCGCCCGACTTGCAAGGCGAGGCGGTCAAGAAGGAGGTCCAGGGCTACCTCGAGGAGGCCAACAAGGGGCTGGCGAGCTTTGAGACGATCAAGTACTTCCGTGTCATCGACGAGGAGTTCTCGGTCGAAAACGGGCTGCTGACCGCGTCCTTCAAGGTCAAGCGCAAGGCGGTGTCCGCCAAGTACAAGGACCTCATCGACTCGATGTATATCGGCAAGGAGAAGGACAAGGTCGAGTAGGCGCGCTGGCCGAATCCGAAGGGACATGCCCGTTGGGGCATGTCCCTTTCTTCATGTCCAGGCGTCAGCGTAGCGGGCCGGTGATGGATCCGAGCTGGACCTCGCCCTCCTGCCAGGCGCCGTGGACCTTCATCGAGAAGCGCGAGATGGCCGCGCCCGGCGGCATGTCGATCTCGTTGGGGTTCTCGAACACGAGGTGCAGCTCGGTGAAGGCCAGCGGCTCCTCGACGACCGCGCGCGCCCTGAGCGAGACGAGCTTGAGGCCGGTGCCGTCCGACGCGGTCAACGAGACCGGCGCGCGGCCGGCGTCGCGGTCGCCCGGGCGCAGGGTCTGGCGCGGCAAGAAGGTCGGCGCCGGAGCGGGGCCCTGGTCGAGCACCGGGGCGCTCACCGGCGGGAGCTGTTGCTCGCTGTCGGTGGTGTGGGTCGGGGTGCAGGCGACCCGCATAGCGCCGACGCCGAGGTGACTACATGTACGAAAGGACATGGTCTTTGGGACCTTTCTGAGAGGACAGGTCTAGAGCGGGTGGTCGAGCTTGCCGAGCTCGACAAAGGCGCTGTCCTTCATGATGATGAAGGGGCGGTCGTCGAACTTGAGGCCGCCGTCGCCGTCGTGCTGGACGATCTGCAGCTTGCCCATGCCGTAGCCCATCGGGCCGCGGCTGTAGTACTGGGCGACGAAGTTGTACGGGAAGGCGGACGCCTCGCCCGGGATCGCAAAGCACTCGGGGCCATAGCCGGTGGTGACGTCGGCGAACAGCTCGCCGCCGGACTCGAGCCGCTTGTGCGAGAAGTAGGCGCGCTCGTCGGTGTTGTCGATGATGTGGAAGTCGACGTCGTTGGCGTCGGTCTCCCAGGTGAGGACAAAGCGCAGCGACGGCGCGCCGTCGGGGGTGACGCCGATCTTGTCGCCCGCGCGGCGGATCTCGGTCGCGTGCGTCGGGTCGGCGGCGAGCCAGGCGGAGAGCAGTAGAGCGGCGTCCTCGCGCATGATGCGAGCGGCGCCGAGGAAGCGCTCGTCGGGATAGTGCTGCTCGAGGCCGGCGGAGACCGCAGCGAAGGCGTCGGCGTGGCGGCCGGCCTTCGCCAGCGCGAACGCATACAGGCGGTGGCTGGCGGGGTGGTCGGGGCGCTGCTCGACCGCCCGCGCGAAGGTGTCGATCGCGAGGTCGAGCTGGCCCAACTGCTCGAAGCGGCCGCCGACGTAGCGCCGCAGGTCGGCGCGCGCGGGGAACAGGTCGATGATGGAGCCGTAGGCGCGTGCGGCCCCGGCCTCGTCGCCGGCGGCCTCGAGCGCCTCACCGAGGGCGATCAGCGCGAGCACGTCGCCGGGGCTGTCCTCGCGCCAGCGCAGGGCGAGCGCGAGGCCCTCGTCGACGTTGCCGCGCTTCAGGAAGCTCATGACGTCGTACATCTTGCCGAGGTAGGGGCTGCCCTCGCTGCGCTGCAGCTCTGCGGCCTCGGCCTCGCGCTCGGCGGCGAGCGCTTGCGCGTGCAGCGAAGGCGCCGCGGCCAGCGCTTCGGCGTGGTCGATGATGAGGTTCGAGTCCATCAGGACCATGCCGTCGTCGCAGACCAACCTCGGCGCCTTGACGCTCGGGTTGATCGCCGCGAACGGCGCGAAACCGCAAACTGCGGGAACCGCAAAAGACCGAGATCGAGCGGTGCTCGAACGGTAGCCCCACCAGCTGCAGCGAGACCGCGGCGCGGCGCATCGAGGGTGAATCGAGCATGCCGATGAGTTGCAAGAGTCTCTCCTCGAGAGCCGCATCCTGATGCGGGGTCTGCAAGCACAGCCCGGGAGCCTCGGCCAGAATGCGCGATGACGCGATCACTTCGATGCACTGCCGCCGCCGCTGCCCTCTCGATCACCGCGTTGCTCGCCGGCTGCGGCCTGTCGCCCATCCAGACGACCATCGCGTACGACCCCTCCGACGGGGTGAGCGCCCGTGTCGGTGACGTCCAGGTGCGCAACCTGCTCGTGGT
>ENA-OFCF01001187-OFCF01001187.1-metagenomes-genome-assembly--contig:-NODE-1187-length-10327-cov-4.096768_pt1 | contig 10327 bp, 8 predicted proteins | sample MGYA00153387_OFCF01 | MGnify analysis MGYA00153387 | reverse complement strand
CTCGGTTATGACAGGGTTTTTTTATACTCCTGCCTAATTGTCCTTTTTCGAATAATTTTCACTTTTTATTGCCTTTTCGGGAAAATATACTCAAATCGCTGACAAACGCTGGAATAACGCTGGATATATTCTCATTAGGTCATTCCCATATGATGTCTGGTAAATAAACATACTTTGTCTGAGCTAACTCGAGAGAGCGTCAATAAACTTCCTTATCTCGTGAAATCTGCAAAATGTCCTTTTGAAAGAATCCTTGACTGAGATTACAATACGCTTAAGGTTCTGAACTGGATTGCCCTTTCTCAAAATGGCCGCTTAGATAGGGCTCTTCGCTACACCATGGTTCCCTTTGAACCTGAAAAATGGTCCCAAACGAAATGCCGGAGCAACTGCTCCGGCATTTTGTTTAGTTCACATGCTTCTTTATGTTAAGCTTCTCGACAAGTTTTAGGAAGGTCATCAAGAGCGCCACATTGATGGGAAACATGACAATATTTTTCAGAATTCGCCCAGTCATCAGGGCGATAAAAGCCTGTCCATACATCATGCTGAGCCAATACGAAGTAAGGCCGAGATTGATGACAATCGTGATAATGAGCATTACGATCACGACCCTTTTCAATGAAACGGGCTTCCTGTAAAGGAAGAATCCGTAAAGTGCTCCGCTAAGCAGCGCATTTAGCGTAAATCCCGGGAAAAAAGGACCATTGGGTTTTGCGAAGTAGCCAAGCACATCGCCGGCGATGCCCATTACTCCTCCCACGACCGGTCCGTAGAGCATTCCTCCCATGGCAATGGGCAGAAAGGCAAAACTGATCTGAAGCACATTGGAGAAGACCACGTTAAATAGGGACAGCACAACACTGATTCCAATGAGCATACCGGCTATCGATATGGTTGAAGCGTGTTTCAGTTCATTTGCGGAAGCTTGGATGACGTCTGATTTTTTTTGCATGAAAATATCCTCCCTTTGTTTTGTGTATACCACATCAAGAGAAGACTCTTTTTTGTGGCAACGGAATGCGGAATCAGCACCGTAAATCACTGGTCACAAAACCAGGATTTTTCGTCCAGTGGCAACTTCCCGTCCAACTGGCACTTCACGCGCTTGTTCCTACTTTGCCTTGCTTTAGCATGATTAGGTTTCATGCTGTGATAGACAAGGGAGAGCAATCTGTCTGAAAATGACCTCCTTTACTCTTCCTTGTCCTTCTCTAAGGATATCATCTTTCCAATCTCCAGTCATCAACAAAATAAAAAAAACTGCTTCTCATGTCATGCTGAAGTCGGATGACTGTCGAATATCTTCGAAGGAATCTCCCCCACCCCTTCTTGTTCTGTTGTTTTTTCTTCACCTTCTTTTAATACGGCCCTGGTTCATATATAATGTAGGATGACAAAGAAAGGTAAGCAGAGGTAATTATGATAAAAATAACAAAAAACGTTGAAGAAACAATGAAAATAGGCGAACTCATGGGGAAATCCGTGGAAAAAGGCACCACCATCTGCCTTACGGGCGATCTTGGCACGGGCAAGACCCATTTCGCCAAGGGTTTCGCCAAGGGGATGGGCATCGGAGGCAATATCACGTCGCCTACCTTTACCATCGTGAATGAATATCATGAGGGAAGGCTTCCCTTCTACCATTTTGACGTTTATCGCGTCAACGATATCGACGAAATCCTGGCAATCGGTTTTGATGAATACATCTATGGGAACGGGGTCTCCTTCATTGAGTGGGCGGACATGATCGAGGCTATTTTGCCCGATGACTTCATTCATGTGAAGATTGAAAAGACCGAACACCCAGATGAGCGAATAATCACAATCAGAGCTTTCGGAAAAGACTACGGCTTCTTGAAGGAGATGGAATAACTTGAACATACTTAGTGTGGACACCTCGTCAAATAACTGCTCTATCGCGCTCATCAGCGACAAAGCGATGCTTGGAGAAATCAGCATCAACTATAATCTGCAGCATTCGGTTCTCCTGATGCCGCTCATAGAAGAGCTCCTGGCGAAACTGGACATGAAAGCGGTGGATTTGGACGGCTTATGCATTTCAAAGGGACCTGGGTCCTTCACAGGCCTCAGAATCGGGCTTAGCGCCATAAAAGGCATCGCCCTCGGTCTGAATCTTCCGGTATATGCCACCGACGGCCTTCGGATCCTCGCCTTTGGAGCCTTTGGATTCAGGGGCCTCATCATTCCCATGGTGGACGCCCTGCGGGGCGGTTACTACTGTGGAATGTACACCTTTGAGAAAGACAGGCTGGTCACCGTGATGGAACCCACGATCCTCACCTTGGAGGAGATGAAGGAGAAACTTCAAAATGAGGAGCAAGAAATCCTCTTCTTAGGAGACATCCTCGACAAGAAGAGCAAGGAAGAGCTTCTCTTTTCTGACAAGGTCACACTGGCCCACCAAAACCTGAACATTCCCAAAGCATCAAGCATTCCCTATCTGCTCATGGACGAGATCCTCTCGGGTCAAGCTGAAAACCTCCATGAACTTGTTCCTCTCTACATGAGAAAAAGCCAGGCAGAGAACGAATATGAAAAAAAGAAAGGTATGCTGAAATAATGCAGATGATTGATATTGAGATTTTCCAAAGAGAGCATATTGACCAAGTCTATGACATCAGCTGTGAAGCCTTCCCCGTCGCGTGGTCCAAGGAAGACCTCCTCAGAGAGACCTCAAATGAGACTGCCGTGAACCTCGTCGCCCTGGTGGGCGATGAAGTCGTAGGGTACCTCCAGTGCTGGTATACTAAAGATGAGGCGGACCTTATCAATATTGCCGTCAAAAACAGATACCGCAGGCAAGGGATTGCCCATGCCCTTTTGGTCTACCTCCTGGAGACCCTCCGCCAGAGAGGAGTCTGTGATCTCTTCCTCGAGGTCAGGGTGTCAAACCTCCCGGCCCAGAAGCTCTATGAGTCCTTTCACTTCGAAATCGTCAACAGGCGAAAACGCTACTACATCAACGGCGAAGATGCCTTCATCATGTGGACTGAGCTCTGAGTGACAAAAAGGATGACCAGACAAACTACCCGGTGAAACAAGCAATCCCACAGATATGATCTGTGGGATTTATCTTTAGATGTAATTTTTTTATTTTGCGCTACTCTTTGCTACTTGTGATTTGTGTAGCGGGGAGTAGCTTCGCTGAAACCCGGCTTCCTTGTTGATTAGGAAGGCTACCTTGTTATAGAATAATATCCCGACAACAGAGATTATGGACCCCTTGATGAAGTTGAAGGCTGGAATGCCATAGAACATGTAGGACCTATACATTGCACCTTCCATGCCTCCCGGGAAATACAGGGGAATCAGGATGAAGTGGTTGGCCAGCATAGCCAGAGGAATCATGACAAGCGATCCGGCCAATGCACCGATAACCGCACCCTTTCTTGTCTTAAGCTTCTTGAAAATCAGCGATGCCGTAAACACATACGAACCCACAATGATGATGTTAGCAATCTCTCCAACGCCACCCGATGTGCTGCCCTTCAACGTAAATACCAGAAGGTTTTTGAGAACTTCCACGCCTACGCCAACAAGAGGTCCGAAGGCGAATCCGCTCAGAAGGACTGGCACGGCAGAAAGGTCAACCTTCAGCCAGGGAAAGGCTGGAAGCACAGGGAATTCAAAATAGGTCAGGATGAATCCCAGTGTCAGGAGAAGTGCTGCCTTGACGATGATGTTGGTTTTTTTTGATATGTTTACCATGAGTAAACCCTCCTAAAGATTTGCTATCCTCAGAAGATTGCCTAGTAAAAAAGCCTTGATTCCGTTAGAAATCAAGGCGTGAACGCTAAAACAATCATTCTTCTTCCATCCAGACTATACTGTCGGCTTCGGAATTACACCGAATCAACCTTGCGGTTCGTGGGCTATACCACCGGTGGGGAATCACACCCCGCCCTGAAGACGCTATTTAATTACAATTTCATTTTAGCATGCTGTTATTAATCTGTCAATAATACCCTCCCTATGTTATACTGATATGCGAATAACAATGGCGCAATGGTTTTTATGCTATAACATTGACACATATTGTGGGGGATTATAATGAATAACACAAAATATGACAGCTTGATCGATGAAGGGAAAGAATTGCTTCTAACCTTCACCATCACTTACCCCTATGGACCCCATATGGAGTGCCTCTATTCCAATACCTATGATGAACTATCCAAGTGGCTCAGGGGAACCATTCAAGTTCTCAAGGTAAACTCCGCCGAGAAATTCGACGATCCCTTTGTCCAGTACCTGAATTCCTTCCGAGGAAAACTTGGAAATATCGACAAGAAGGAATTCGAAAAGATCCTTCTCGGGCTGGAAGAAAGAAGCGGCTCGATTGAACCCATCCTGATAAAAAATGAATGAATGCAGTTAGTGAACGAAGGGACTGCTTTTCCACCAATTTACTTGGTTGGAAAAGCAGTCCCTTTCATTTATGTCCTGTCTTGTTCTTTCTATTGGTTTCAGTTCTTGTCCTTGTTCAGACCTTTCATGGTCAGGCTGATCCTTTTTCGCTTCAGGTCCACAGATAACACCCTGACTTCAACGACATCTCCTGACTTCACGTAGTCCATGGGATTTTTAATGAACTTGTTGCTCAGTTCGCTGACATGGACAAGCCCATCCTGATGGACACCGATATCCACGAAGGCGCCAAAGTCAGCGACATTCCTTACGGCCCCGGTGAGGACCATTCCCTCGGTCAGGTCCTTCAATTCCATGACCCCCTGCTTGAACATGGGTTTAGGCATGTCTTCCCTGGGATCCCTTCCTGGCTTCTTCAGTTCGGAGATGATATCCTTCACTGTCGGTTCTCCAAGGCCTGTGAGTTCAACAAGTTTCTTGATGCCAAACTCGTTCGCCTTCTTCTCGATGTCCTCGAGTTCCTTGGAATTGAGTTTCTTCTTGTCGTAGCCAAGCTCCTTGAGGATCATATAGGCTTCCGGATAGGATTCCGGATGGACGCCTGTATTGTCGAGGAATTCCTTTTCTCCTCGGATTCGGAGGAATCCGGCACACTGCTCGAAAGCCTTGTCTCCCAGCCTTTTAACCTTCTTCAGTTCTTTTCTCGAACCAAACTTTCCGACTTCGTCCCTGTAGGCGACGATGTTTTCCGCGATGGTCTTGTTGATGCCGGAGACATAGGAAAGCAGGGAGGGTGTGGCCACGTTGAGGTCCACGCCAACATGGTTCACCGCGTCCTCCACGACCCCTGAAAGAGACTCGTCGAGCTTCTTCTTGCTGATGTCGTGCTGATACTGGCCTACCCCGATGGATTTGGGGTCGATCTTCACAAGCTCCGCCATGGGATCCTGAAGTCTTCTCGCAATGGAGATGGCTCCCCGGATGGTGACATCAAGGTCCGGATATTCATCACTGGCCAGCTTTGAGGCGCTGTAGACGGAAGCACCGGCCTCATTGGTCGTGACGTAGGAGACATCGATATTCTCTTCCTTCAGCTCACCGATCATCTCCATGAGCACCAGTTCCGATTCCCTGGATGCCGTGCCATTTCCAAGTGAAATGACGCCCACACCATATTTCTTGATGAGGGATTTCAGCACCTTCTTCGTCCCTTCGATGTCCTTCCTTGGCACCGTCGGATAGACCGTGGCATTCTCCAGGTATTTCCCTGTATCATCGAGCACAGCCACTTTGCAGCCCGTCCTGAACCCGGGGTCGTACCCCATGACCTTGTATCCCTTCATGGGAGGCTGCATGAGGATGGACTTGAGGTTTTCCTTGAAGACGGTGATGGAGGAGGTCTCAGCCCTTTCGGTGAGCGCCGCCCGAAGTTCCCTTTCCAGCGAGGGAAAGAGCAGTCTCTTGTAGGAGTCCGCAGCAGCCTGCCTGATAAGAGCGTCATTCTCATTTTTTCCAGTCACATACTTTGAGATGATGCAGTTTTGGGCCCGTTCGTCATCAGCGAGGACGGTGACCTTGAGGATGCCCTCCTTTTCTCCCCTGTTGATGGCGAGGATCCGGTGGCCTGGCATCTTGAAGGACTCTTCCTTGTAGTCATAATACATCTCGTAGGGGGAGTTCTCCTTGTCCCCTACGGTCTTCAGTGCCGCTGTCTTCACCGTGGTGTTTCTCAGCATCCCCTTCAGGTCTGCGTCTTCTGACATGTTTTCAGCGATGATGTCTAAGGCGTACTTCAACGCCTCTTCGACAGTCGGTACCTCCTCATTGAGGAAATCCTTCGCTTTTCCCCTGGGATTCTCAAGTCCGAGGAGAATGTGCAGGGCTAAAGGGTCTAGTCCCTTTTCCTTTGCGATGGTCCCACGGGTTCTCTTTTTCGGTCTGAAAGGAAGATAGATATCGTCCAGTCTCGTCATGGTCTCCGCCTTGGCGATCTCCTTTGTCAGGACCTCGGTAAGGTTCCCCTGTTCCTCCAGGAGCCTCAGAATGTCGGTTTTCTTCTGTTCCAGGGACCTCAGGTATATAAGGCGCTCTTCCACCTGTCGGATGATCTGGTCATCCAGGGAGTCTGTCGCTTCCTTTCTGTACCTTGCGATGAAGGGGACTGTTGCTCCTTCATCAAGCAGCTTTACCGTTCCCTCCACCTGGGGAAGTCTGATCTGTAGTTCTTTGGCAATTCTTTCATTAATATTCATCTGTTTTCTCCTATGGTTTCCCGTTGCTGTTGCTCTTTTGCTTAAGGTACTCGCTGATAAAGAGGTCGATATTGCCATCCATGACACTGGGTACGTTGGCATCCTCAGCGAGGGTACGATGGTCTTTCACCAAATTGTAGGGATTGAAGACATAGCTTCTGATCTGGCTTCCCCACGCGACATCCTTCATCTCTCCCGCGATATCCTCGATCCTTTCCTTGTTCTGCATCTCCTTGAGGACAATCAGCTTGGCCATGAGGACCTTCATCGCTGTTTCCTTGTTCTGGATCTGACTTCGCTCGTTCTGGCACGTGACGACGATTCCCGTGGGAAGGTGGGTGATTCTGACGGCGCTGTCTGTGGTATTGACGTGCTGTCCTCCTGCCCCGGTACTCCTATAGGTATCGATCCTCAGGTCCTCGTCCCGGATGACAACGACTTCGTCGTCCTTCAGGAGAGGAATGGCTTCCACGGAGGCAAAGCTGGTCTGCCTTTTTCCGCTGGAATTGTAGGGGGAGATCCGGACAAGCCTGTGGATTCCCTTCTCTGCCTTCAGATAGCCATAGGCATAGGGTCCGGTGATTTGCAGGGAGGCATCCCTGATGCCCGCTTCGTCCCCTTCATTCACGTCCAGGACTTCCACATGGTAGCCCTTCTTTTCTGCCCATCTCGTATACATTCTCAGGAGCATGCTCGTCCAGTCTTGGGCATCGGTTCCCCCAACGCCGCTTTTCAGCGTGAGGATGGCGTCGTTCTCGTCGTATTTGTCCGAAAGGAGAACCTTGAGATGCATCGCATCGACTTTCTCCCGGAGGTCCCTGACCTCGAGAAGTAGCTCTTCAGCCATACCTTCATCATCCTCGGAAATCTCCATCATGTCCAGGGCGTCATCTACCCTTTGGGTCAGGCTGCTGTACTCCCCGATGACATTTTCTATGCTTTTGGCTTCCTGGGAAATATTCTTCGCCTTGTCCGGGTCGTTCCAAAAATCCTTCTCCTGCATCTTAAAGATCAGTTCTTCTTTTTTTCTCTCCAAACTGGCGATGTCAAAGGGACACCCGGATTTCTTCCAATGATTCCTTAAAGTTCCTTAGTTCGTTCACTGCTTCTGTAAGTTTGGGCAGCATACTCAACACATCCTTTTTTCGTTTCTCTTTTTTCATTCCTGGCTCTGCATGGGGATGCAGACATCGCCTCTTCCAAAATAGACTTGGTCACCCAAGTCTATTTGATTCCTTACCTATTATTTTCCAGCGCCGTGGCAGTTCTTGTACTTCTTCCCGCTTCCACATGGGCATGGAGAATTTCTTCCGATTTGGGTATCCTTCTTTGTGGGCTGCTTCTTCAGGGAGTTGTCCGCATTCGTAGAAACCTCAGTGGCTACCTGTTCCCTCTCGATGGCTTCTTCCTTCCTGATGACAACACGCATGATGTACTTGATCGTATCCTTGTTTATGGCCGTAATCATCTCATCGAACATCTCTGAACCCTCAAACTGATAGGCCTGTACAGGATCCTGCTGTTTGTAGGCCCTCAGGCCAATACCCCTCTTCAGGTGGTCCATATTGTCGATATGGTCCATCCACTTGGTGTCAACCACCTTGAGGAGGATCACTCTCTCCACTTCTCTCATCTGTTCGCCAAGTTCTCTCTCTTTGGCTTCATGCTGGGCCACACCGATTTCGAATAGCTTTTCAGCAATTTCCGGATTTTTCAGTTCGATCAGGTCAGCAACCTCCAAGGACTTGTGGGGAACAAAGATGTCCTCCATGAAGATGATGAGGTTCTTGAGCGCCTCTTCCTGTTCCTCTCCGCTGGAGAGGAACAACGCCACAGCATCAGTGACGACATTGTTCAGCATCGCCCTGACGTTTTCTTTCAGGTCTTTCCCTTCAAGGACCAGCTGACGCTGTCCGTAAATGACGCTTCTTTGGAGATTCATGACATCATCATAGCCGAGCAAAGTTTTTCGGATATCGAAATTGTTTCCTTCGACTTTCTTCTGAGCGCTTTCAATGGACTTCGTCACCATCTTGGATTCGATGGCATCTTCACCAAGACCCATGTTGTCGATCATCCCGAAAAGTTTTTCGGATCCGAAGATTCTCATGAGGTCGTCTTCCAGGGACAGGTAGAACCTTGATTCACCAGGATCTCCCTGCCTACCCGATCGTCCTCTTAACTGATTGTCAATACGTCTGGACTCGTGCCTCTCCGTACCGACAATCCTCAGTCCGCCCTTTTCAACCACCCCTTCGCCCAGCTTGATATCAGTACCTCTACCGGCCATATTCGTGGCGATGGTTATGGATCCTGCCTCTCCGGCGTGGGAGATGATTTCGGCTTCCCTGTCATGGTACTTCGCATTGAGGACACTATGGGGAACCCCCTGTCTCTTGAGAAGCGCAGAAAGGTACTCGGATTTCTCGATGGAGGTCGTTCCGACCAGAACCGGTTGTCTCTTCTCGAAGGATTCCTTGATTTCATTGACCACGGCACTGTACTTGGCATTGACATTCCTATAGATCAGGTCCGGATTGTCTGCCCTCATGATGGGCATGTTCGGTGGGATGACGATGACATCAAGGCCGTAGGTATGTCTGAACTCCTCTTCCTCTGTCAGAGCCGTACCGGTCATGCCCGAAAGCTTCTGGTACATTCTGAAATAGTTCTGATAGGTGATGGTGGCCAGAGTCTTGGACTCCCTCATGACCTTGACGCCCTCTTTGGCTTCGATGGCCTGATGCAGTCCATCGGAATACCTTCGCCCTTCCATGAGACGTCCGGTGAATTCGTCGACAATAATGACTTCGTCATCCTTGATCATGTAGTCCTTGTCGACCCTGAAGAGATAATTGGCTTTCAGCGCCTGGGTCACGTGATGCTGAAGTTCCATGTTCTTGGGATCGGCGAAGTTTTCCAGGTGGAATGTGTCCTCAGCCTTCTTAACGCCTTCTTCTGTAAGAACAACAGATTTGGCCTTCTCATCCACCGTGAAGTGCTGTACGTTTTTCATGCTCTTGACAAAGAAGTCGGCAATCCGATAAAGTTCTGTCGATTTGTCCCCTTCGCCGGAAATAATCAGCGGTGTCCTCGCCTCATCAATAAGAATAGAGTCGACTTCATCGACAATGGCGAAATTCAGCTCTTTCTGAACTCTTCTCTCCGCATAGACAACCATGTTGTCCCTCAGATAGTCGAATCCGAATTCGTTGTTCGTCCCATAGGTGATGTCGGATGCGTAGGCAGCTTTTCTCTCTTCATTAGAGAGTCCGTGGATGATCACCCCGCAGGAAAGGCCCAAAAATTCATAGATCTGTCCCATCCAGTCCCTGTCTCTTGCGGCCAGGTAATCATTGACCGTAATGATGTGGACCCCATGGCCATCCAGGGCATTCAGGTAGGCTGGCAGTGTTGCGGCAAGGGTTTTTCCTTCACCGGTCTTCATTTCGGAGATCCTTCCCTGGTGCAGGACGATTCCTCCGATGAGCTGCACCTTAAAGTGCTTCATGCCAAGGACTCTCCAGGACGCTTCTCTTACCGTGGCGAAAGCCTCCGGAAGGATGTTGTCCAATGCTTCACCGTTTTTCAGCCTCTCTTTGAATTCTGGTGTCTTTGCCTTGAGTTCCTCGTCACTGAGCTTCTGGTAGAGGTCGTCAAGCGCGTCGATCTTTTCAACCAGA
>ENA-OFCF01001186-OFCF01001186.1-metagenomes-genome-assembly--contig:-NODE-1186-length-10332-cov-2.983750_pt1 | contig 10332 bp, 12 predicted proteins | sample MGYA00153387_OFCF01 | MGnify analysis MGYA00153387 | reverse complement strand
ATTCATCATTGATTATAACCAAAATTGTTTATCAACACATTTTTAATAACTACCAATCATTTCTATTCTTATTTTCTTTTGCAACTATGTACAATTTGGCGAGAATGTGCCTACAACATCCATAATGAGGTATTTGAATCTTATTAAAAGGCATTTATTATCAGAAGTATATTTTCTAATAAATAGCACATCAATCCGTCTTTAAATGGGGTGGAGGATTTGTAGTTGATAAATATTTTTTTAGGCAACTATATTTCACTTAATTTTGTCGAAAATGAATCAGTATTTATGAAACAAACTATTCAAATACACGACAAGCATTTTGAAGTATTTATTGAAAAGTCCATTATTGAGAAGCAAATCATCGAATTAGCTTCAAGAATTAATCAAGATTACAAAGGCAAATGCCCGCTTTTTTTGGCAATTCTCAACGGTTCGTTCATGTTTGCCGCTGAATTAATGAAATCAATAAATGTAGCTTGCGAAATTACTTTTTTGAGGGTTTCGTCTTACCAAGCTACTGAATCAACGGGCAAGGTTCATCAGATTTTGGGGTTATTGGAAAACATTGAAAATAGAGACGTAATCGTGGTGGAAGACATCGTGGATACAGGCTTAACGATGATTGAAATTAAGCAACAATTATTGGCTCAAAATCCAGCGTCATTATCGATTGTAACACTATTTCAAAAACCCGAAGCCTTGAAACAACCAATTGATATTCAGTATGTTGGCTTTGAGATTGAGAATAAATTTGTGTTGGGATATGGATTAGATTATGACGGATTGGGGAGAAATTTAACTGATTTGTATGTGTTGTGTGAGGAGTGAAACGTTAATCTTCTGTTAATAAATACTATCCCAAAAATAAGCTCGTTTAAACCTTAAACTAAACAACAAAACCAATGAATAAATTATCTAAGTCTTTGTTAATCAGTACATTAATCTTCATAAGTGCATTCGTGAGTAACGCTCAGCAAGTAATTATGGAAAAACCACTCGTCAAAAAAATTGAAGTGACAGGCAGTGCCGAACAGGAAGTTCTGCCCGATGAAATCTTCGTGACCGTGTCGCTTCGTGAGTATTTTAAGGATAAAGATAACAAAAACAAAATTGATATTATGGTCTTGGAAAAACAACTCCAAAAAGCCGTAGAAGAAGCGGGAATTCCCAAAGAAAATTTTACCATTGGAACATTAAGTGGAAACCGTGAATGGTGGGGTAAAAAGAAACCAACGACCTTTTTAGAAGGCAAAAGCTATATCATTAAAGTAGCGAATCTTTATAAAATCGATGGGATAATTTCAAAGGTGGATGACAAAGGAATTGCTTACACAAACATTGACCGCTACGAATTTTCAAAGATTGAACAATTACGTAAAGAAATTAAAATCAAGGCTTTGCAAGCAGCAAAAGAGAAAGCGAAATATCTTTTAGAAAGCATTGGCGAACAAATGGGCGAAGCATTAGAAATCATCGAAATTGATCAAAGTTATTCTCCCCAGCCCGTATACTCAAACATGATGATGCGTTCGGCAAGAGTTGAAGCCTCAGCAGATGCCATGCCAGAAAGTAATGTAGATGTACAAAAAATTAAAGTTCGTTACGAAATGAAAGCAAGTTTTAGAATAAAATAGTTTTCTGCTTAGCTTCCAAATTAGACCACAAGAATAAATAATCAGTAAATTGTAGCACGATTCGTTGAGTCGTGCTATTTTTGTTTATTCAACAAGCAAAACCAAATATTATTTAAACCTAAGACTATGTTTTTAGAAAAAGATTTCAGCCAAATCAATGAATTAGGAATTGATTTGGAAACTGTTTATCAGCAAATTAACGATTTCAAAGAGGGCTTCCCTTTCATGCAATTACAAAAAGCCGCAACTTTAAACGACGGCGTAATGAAATTGACAGATGAACAATTAGAAAGTTTTACGGCACTTTATGAAAAAAAGGTTTCAAAACTCGTTCCTCTCAAATTTGTCCCTGCTTCGGGAGCAGCAACTCGTATGTTCAAATCCTTGTTTTCGTTTTTAGAAGAAGGCAAATCTGACAAATCAACCGACCAGTTTTTTGATAAATTAAATGACTTTGCTTTTGCCGAAGATTTGAAGAAAATATTACCTGAAAATGCGGATAATCAGACCATTGTGGATTATTATCTAACCCGAAAAGGTTTAGATTATGGTTCATTACCAAAAGGACTTTTGAAGTTTCATCAGTATGAAAACGAATCTCGAACTGCCTTGGAAGAGCATTTAGTTGAGGGTGCAAATTATGCCAATAATGAAGGAAATGTAAAACTTCATTTCACGGTTTCACCTGAACATTTGAGTCGTTTTTTGAAATTATTGAATAAAGTAGTGCCTGTTTATGAAGAAAAATTCAACGTTAAATACGATATTTCTTTCTCCGAACAACGCCGTTCAACTGATACAATTGCGGTGAATATGGACAATACGCCTTTCCGTGAAAAGGATGGTTTGCTGTTGTTCCGTCCCGCAGGTCATGGGGCATTACTTGCCAATTTGAATGACATCATAGCCGATATTATCTTCATCAAAAATATTGATAATGTTGTTCCCGACCGTATTAAACAGCCCACAATTGCCTACAAAAAAGCCTTAGCAGGGGTTTTATTGAAATTCCAAGATCGCATTTTTGATTATCAATTTCAATTAAAAGAATGGGCTTCTGAACCACTTTTGATGGAACTTTCTCACTTTTTTGAGCGTGAACTTTGCGTGTTGCCGCCCGTTGGATTTATGGGAATGAATCACAATGAAAAGGTGATGTATTACCAGAAAAAACTCAATCGTCCTTTGCGGGTTTGTGGAGTTGTGCCGAACACGGGCGAGCCTGGCGGAGGACCTTTTTGGTGTAAAAATTCGGATGGTTCAACGTCGTTGCAAATTGTGGAATCCGCCCAAGTAGATATGGAAGATAAAGCACAAAAGGTTATTTTTAACGAATCAACGCACTTTAATCCCGTTGATTTGATTTGTTCGATGAAGAATTACAAGAACAAAAAGTTTGATTTAATGGAATTCCGTGATTCAAAAACTGGCTTCGTTACTCAAAAATCAAAAGACGGGAAAGACCTAAAAGCTCAAGAATTGCCAGGACTTTGGAACGGTTCAATGGCAAATTGGAATACGATTTTTGTGGAAGTGCCTCTAATAACTTTTAATCCTGTGAAAACGGTGAATGATTTATTAAGAGAGGAGCATCAGTAGAAACTAATTAGACCACGGATGAACCCGCAACGGAGTTGGGATTTAGTAGATTTTCACGGATAAAATAACATTTAAAAAATCTGTGTAAATCCCTCTAATCCCAACTCCGTTGTGGGTTATCTGTGGTCTATCAATCTACCTAAAACAATTGCTCCGCTCGATATTTTGGTACAATTCCCAAATGTATATAAGCACGCTCAGTTGCTTCGCGCCCACGGGAAGTTCGTTTCAAAAATCCTTCTTGAATTAAAAAAGGTTCATAAACTTCCTCAATCGTTTCTGCCTCTTCGCCACAAGCGGTTGCAATGGTTGTAAGTCCAACTGGACCGCCCTTAAATTTTTCAACGATGGTTGTCAAGATACGAATATCCATTTCATCCAACCCGTTTTTATCCACATCTAAAGCCAAAAGAGCCATTTCTGCAATTTCTACGGTGATTCTTCCATCTCCTTTCACTTGGCCAAAATCACGAGTTCTTCGTAAAAGATTGTTGGCAATGCGGGGTGTTCCACGGCTTCTTCTCGCAATTTCATAGGCTGCATCGTCATTAATGGGTGTTTTCAAAATCTCGCAAGAACGTTTCACGATAGAAGTCAGCAACTTAGCATCGTAATATTCCAAGCGACAATTAATCCCAAATCTCGCTCGTAAGGGAGATGTGAGCATTCCCGCCCTGGTAGTTGCCCCGATGAGCGTAAAAGGATTCAAAGAAATTTGAACACTCCTTGCATTAGGTCCAGAATCCAACAAAATATCAATCTTATAATCCTCCATTGCCGAATATAAATATTCTTCAACGATGGGATTCAAGCGGTGGATTTCGTCAATAAAAAGCACATCATAGGGTTGGAGATTGGTTAAAAGTCCCGCCAAATCAGAAGGTTTATCTAAAACTGGTCCTGACGTAATTTTGATATTAGTCTTCAATTCGTTCGCTACGATGCTTGAAAGCGTAGTTTTCCCCAAACCAGGAGGTCCGTGCAGAAGCACATGGTCAAGAGCCTCTTCACGTTGGCGAGCGGCGGTTACGAAAACCTTTAAATTTTCTAATATTTTATCCTGCCCCGCAAAATCTTCAAATGACAAAGGACGTAAGGCACGTTCTATTTCTTTTTCAACGTTAGAAAGGACTTCTGTTTCGCCTTTCAAATAATCTTCTCGCATAATTTTAATTTCGGATTTTCTTTTCTCTATTCAAAAATACGGCTATTTCTGTTCTAATAAAACAATCAGTAGGGGTTAGGGATTTGGGATTAGGAGTTAACATTATAACTTATTGATTATTAGATGTTTACATAAAAGTACAATAAGATTTAAATGTAAATAGTTAGAAAATTTCTATTAATAACGTCCCAATCCTTACTATCCACTATAAACTTTAACTCTGCCTACTTACATTGGATAGTTATTTAACGATCTTTTGCTTTAATTTGTGCAACTATTTCTGTTAATAAATCAATTAAACCACTTCAAAAACATGACATCAACATTTATTGGTGAATTCGTTGGTACTGCTGTTTTAGTTTATCTCGGAAACGGCGTTGTTTCCAATGTACTTCTGAAAGGCTCAAAAGGAGAAGGCAGCGGTTGGATAGTCATCACGGCTGGCTGGGCTTTTGCCGTTACGATGGGTATATACGTTTCTACAAAATTCGGAAGTCCTGCGGCACATTTAAATCCTGCCGTAACCGTGGCAGAAGCCGTGAAATCAGGCGATTGGAGTAATGCAGGAGCGTTTATTTTGGCTCAAATGTTGGGAGCAATTCTTGGTTCAACGTTAGTTTGGCTTCAGTATTTTCCACACTGGGCAATCACGGAAGATAAAGGTTTAAAATTAGCTTGTCATTGCAACGCACCCGCCATCAGAAACCCATTTGCCAATTTCACAGCGGAATTTTTAGCCACCTGTTTGGCAATAATCGCTTTGGGTTCGTTTGGTTCAGTTACGACTGGATTAGGTCCTTTCACAGTCGGAATTTTGGTTTGGGCAATTGGTTTATCTTTGGGTGGTTCAACGGGTTATGCCATCAATCCTGCTCGTGATTTAGGTCCTCGGATTGCTCATTTTCTACTTCCCATTTCAGGCAAAGGCACCTCAGATTGGTCATATTCATGGATTCCAGTGGCGGGACCAATCGCTGGGGCAGTCGTTGGAGCTTTGATTTTGAAGATGTTGTAGAAATTTGCTGTTTTGAATTGTTAATGAAAAATGTTGATAATACCCGTATTGAACAAAATCAATAACCTCATTGTTGGATACCAAGTATCAACAGCATAGAACATTAAATTATAAAACATGAATATTGCCATTATTGCCACATCTCCCAGAAAAAACAGTAACTCGTTACGCTTTTCAAAATATCTTCAAAAAATTGCTCAAACATCTGATTATGAGACCGTTACAGTAGTTGACTTTCATCATTTTGATATTCCTTCGGTGGGTCGTGGAACGGTAAACAAAGATGCTTTGACCGAATTTCAAAGTGAATTAATCACAGCTTGGGAAAATGCAGATTTAGTTTTTTTCGCAACTCCAGAATATAATTTTACCGTGAATGGAGATTTGTTAAACGCTCTCCATCAATTAGGTTCAAAAGATTTTGCTCATCTTTTTCACAATAAAGTTTTTGCTTTGGCAGGCGTTTCGAGTGGAAGGGGAGGCAAAACACCGTGTTTAGAATTGACTACGGTGATTAACAAAATCATTAATTTTAGTAATCAATATTCAGTCGTTTCTCCCCGCATATTTGAGTCGCACGAGACGCACAAGAATTTGGATGAAAATGCAGATTCGTTAGGAAATAAAATTTACGAAGATGGCGTGAAAGCGTTTTTAGATTATTCTTTGGAGGTGGCAAAACGTTGGGTGGTGTAGTTATTGGGAATTAGTGATTGGTTACTGGAAATTAGTTATTGGTAAATGTTCATTGACTAATTTCCGATATAGAAGCTGTTTAAACTTTTATTCTTTTACTAATTTTGCGTAAGAAAATGACTGAGAAAGCGATAAAATGCAACGCTACCCAATTTCTGACTGACGATTTTCACATACCGCCACATCGCCAAGCCCCGACGTTAGTTGCTACTCTATTGCGACACTCTAAAATTCATCAGAAACATAAAAATGCAAGACTGTAACATATTTGAAATTTGGGAAGAATACAAATCTTCACTACTTGGATACATTCAAAAAAGAGTGACCAATAATGACGATTCAAAAGATATTTTGCAGGAGGTTTTATTAAAGAGTTATCAGTTTTGTTCAAAAGGAAAAACTGTACTACACCTAAAATCTTGGCTTTACAAAATAACCCAAAATACAATTATTGACTTTTACAAAAAAGCCAATAAAAATCTACCGTTTGACATTGATCCAGTATATGAAGAAAATGAACAGTCGCTAATTGGCGAAGCATCTGAGTACATAAAAGCACTTTTAAAACTTCTACCAGACAAATATGCTATTCCACTTTTTATGTATGACCTTGAAGAGATTGACCAAAAAACAATTTCTGAAAAACTAAACTTAACATTACCAAATACCAAATCACGAATTCAAAGAGGCAGATTGAAACTAAAAGAACGTTTTTTAGAATGTTGCATCGTAGCTTTTGACGATAAAGGCGAAATGATAAGTTTTGATATTAAGCCACAATGCAGAGAACTTCAAGCTGAAAAAAAGAGACTTGAAAATATTTCTTAATTTTCTTTGCATCTTTTTTCAATATCCAAGTCATAGAGAGCAAATTTAAAAAATGCTTAAAATGGACAATCAGTTTAAAGACAAAACTGCCCTAATTGTGGGCGGTAGCAGTGGAATAGGAAAAGAAACTGCAAAACAATTATTACAACATGGTGCAAAGTGGGTAGCCATTATTGGGTATCAAGAAAGTAAAATTGAACAGGCTACAAAAGAACTTTCCATTTTTGGAGAAGTTAAATCTCTAAAATCCGACCTCACAAAGTGGGAAGAGGTAAACAAGGCTATTGAATTTGTAAAATCACTTGGGCAAACAGACTTTCTTGTAAATGCAGTTGGTGTTTTTGTTCCGAAATCTTTTGTAGAACATACTACCAATGATTATGACAAATACCTTGACCTTAACAAAGCAACATTTTTTATTACCCAACAAGTAGTAAAAAATATGATTGAACACAAACAAGGTTCTATCGTAAATATTGGCTCAATGTGGGCAAGTCAATCAGTTGCTGCAACGCCTTCATCTGCATACTCAATGGCAAAAGCAGGCTTACATTCTTTAACACAACATTTAGCAATGGAACTTTCTCAATACAACATCCGTGTAAATGCAGTTTCACCAGCCGTTGTAAGAACAACTATTTACGAAGGGTTTATTGAACCTGCAAAAGTTACCGAAACACTAGACAGTTTTAATAGTTTTCATCCGATTGGTAGGGTTGGAAACCCTGATGATGTTGCCAATGTAATTACTTTCCTACTCTCTGAAAAATCATCTTGGGTTACAGGTTCGATTTATAATGTTGATGGTGGAGTAATGGCAGGGAGAAATTAATTCATCTTTAAAATTCTTAAAAAATATTAAATGGAATAGATTTAGATGGGTTGCAACAATGTAGGGTAAAATTAAAAGAACGTACAAAAATTCTGCGGGACTCGCAACGATTTTTGTACGTTCTTTTAATTTTACCCATGAAGTTGCCGTTGTGCGTTTGGATTATAGTTACGATATTTCTTCAATATTTCCACTAAATCACCTTTTATCATTGTTTGAATAAGACTACGAAAATAAAGTTAGTTGTACTGAGTAGAAAAATAAAATACATTAAAAAAATCATGTATTTTTTACTAATATATTGATAATCAGTACGTTAAAAATTTAATGTTTTAAAATATTGTTCTAAATTATTGAACCAAGTAAAAAAATCTGTTTACGGCAAAACCATAGAACGAATTTTTTAAGCATTATTTTCCTACATATTTAATTGAGATCTTTGTGCTTTTCTTGGGCAAGGGTTGGGGAATCGAAATCACCCTATTTTAAAAATCAATTGTAAACACTTTTAAACACCTTTTCTGCAAATTCTTCAAAAGTTGTAGTGGTTGTTGTTTCGTTATTTCTTTCTGAATTATAAAGTTCTTTTGAATTTATACCTTGAAGCTGTTTAAACTTTTGAAAAGTATTCCCAAATAAGTGAGAATTTTGTGGTGCTAAATCATAAAACATCACGCAATGGGAATACTCAGTAAAAATACAATTGATACGTGGATTATCCCACATTTAACCGTTGGAAGTAGAGGATTTGACCCTACTGTGCCAATTCATGAGATAATTGAAGCCATTTTACATTGTTTAAAAACGGGTTGCCAATGGCGTGAATTACCCACAAAACAATTTTTTAGTGGTACTATTTTAAGTTGGAATACAGTATTTTATCATTACAATAAATGGGCAAAATCAGGCTGTTGGGCTAAAATTTGGATTAATATTTTAAAAGAAAATCGCAAATATTTAGATTTGTCAAGTGTTGAACTTGATGGTAGTCACACTCCCTGTAAAAATGGTGGAGATGCAGTAGGTTATCAAGGTCGTAAGGCTTGCAAAACAACTAATTCTTTGTTTATATCTGATAATCAAGGGGTTATGTTGGCAATGTCCACTCCACAAGAAGGACAACATCATGACTTATTTGAAATACAATCCCTCTTTGATGAAATTTGTACCCTGCTAAAAGAGGCTGGAATCAACTTAGATGGATTATTTTTAAACGCAGACCCAGGATTTGATTCAGCTTTGTTTAGGGAGGCTTGCGAAAAAGAAAATATTATCCCAAATGTTAAACTGAATCCTCGTAATTCAGCAAATCAAAAAACAGGATTAGCTCCAATTGGTACAGCAATTTTCGATGAATTATTATACAAAAACAGAAGCGTAATTGAACACGCAAATGCTGGGTGGACGGCCAGTCATTGATGGTTTTAAAGCTCTTTTAGTAAGGTTTGAATTTTCGGTTAGAAATTGGATGTCTTTGCATTTTATTGCATTTTCAGTCATTTTCCTACGCAAAATCAATAAAAAATAAAAGTTTAAACAGCTTCTATATTACCAAGGTTTACAAATCGTGTCAACCTATTTTAGGTAAGCACACTTAATAAACAATAACTATTATAAAAGCATTTGATTTCATTTAAGTGCTTTTAGAACTCCCTCTTTATCAATGAGTCCAATGTGAGACCACGTAAGTTTCTGATTTTTAAATATTTGTAAAACGGGTAAAATGTCTATTTTAAGTTCCTTACAAAGTGCTTGATTGTCATCGGCATTGATACGAATGACCACTACTTTGTCAGCCTTCTCTTTGGAGATTTCCTCTAAATAAGGTTTCATCAATTTACAAGGACCACACCATTCAGCATAAAAGTCTATCAGCACTATTTTATCCGATTTGGTTAACTCTTTATAATTCTGAATGGTCATTCCCAACGGTTTATTCTCATTAACTTCGGGCATATTTGCCCCTTTCCACTTCATAATACCTCCATCAAGCTCATATACTTCCTTAAAACCCTCATTTCGCATTTTACTGGCAGCCGAAGAACTTCTGCCACCGCTCAGACAATACACAAATATAGGCTTTGCTTTATCGAGCCTAGTAATTTGCTTTTCAAAATCATTGCCATTCCAATCAATATTTTTTGCCTTTTGAATATGTCCTTTTGAAAATTCATCGGGCGTTCTTACATCTATAATGGGTGCGGCGGGCAGTTCGTTAATTTTAATAGCAAAATATATTGCCGAAAGATTTGTTCTTTTTGATTGTCCATCCGAACAATTATGGAACACAAAAGCCGTCAGAAAAATGGCAATCAAAAATTTTAGTTTCATTTTATTGTTTGGTTGATGGGTTGCCTTTACTTTCAAAACGTTTCACATTAGATTGAATAAAATCGGAAATAATATACCCCACAAACATCCCGTAAGGAATCATTGTTTGCCATTGTGATTTCAGTGGACAAGTGCCTGTTACACAGCCAATTTCTTTCCAGTACAAATATCCACCAATACCACCTAAAATTATACCAAAAAAAATTGGTAGTCCTAAAAATGTAATGCT
>ENA-OFCF01001184-OFCF01001184.1-metagenomes-genome-assembly--contig:-NODE-1184-length-10337-cov-5.042307_pt1 | contig 10337 bp, 10 predicted proteins | sample MGYA00153387_OFCF01 | MGnify analysis MGYA00153387 | reverse complement strand
CTGCCCGAACGTTCGCCCAGATTTGTTCCAAACGGTGTCGCCCGTGCGATTTAATTACTTCTAAAAGCTTCATAAAGTTCCGTCTGCTCGCACAAATATATAATTATTTTCCCGATGTTCAATTAATTCCGTCCGCTCACTTTTTTGCCAATACTATATTGGTGGTAGTTATTTTATTCCGTATTCTTAATTTCATTTAATAATTCTTCGTAAAAACTATTTGGTAAATATACATTTCCTATGTTGTCGTCAATTGCTATTTTGAACAGTAGTGCTATTTGTATAACTGTAAAACCTGCAATACCGCAACCGATTTCTGTTACAAGAAGTTTTAATTCTGGGCGTAACTTCACAAATGTTAAAAAATCATTCTACTCCCAGGGCTGGTGTCGCCACCTGACATCTTGCGAAAGCAACACAAGCATTTGATTATCAATTAATTATGACTATGAGAGTTCGGATTTTTGCTTTCGCACGATGCTGGTCGGGAGACATAGCCACGGGACGGAGTGGTTCTACCAGCCGAGGAAATAGTCTATGGAGAACTAAACCGCCAATTTTTTGTAGGTGCTGTGGTTCTTGTTAATCCTGTCTTATCAAATGGTTTTGCTTTAAATAATTTATGAATTGATTTGTAATTTCTTCTGTTCTTTTTGTTATGTCTTGTTCTGTAAAATCGGTATTATTTGTTGCTAAATTTACCAATTCAGAAATAATTGTACCTGCTTTATGTTGTCCTTTGTCGTTGGTAAATCCTTCATAATACTTTACTTTATCACTAAATCTGTAATCAGCCGCTCTAATATTGATTTTATCTTCTAACAATACCTTATTACCTAGGGCTTCTAAATTTTTAGTGTTAGTTAAAGTTTTGTCATTCTCTTGTCGTTTTCGTGCGAAAATATGTTCAATGTCAAAATTTGTGTTTAGTGTTGGAATAGATTGATTATCATCATTAAATGCCCACCAAGTTAACATTGACCTTGTTATTGGTCTTCCGTTCTTAAACTCAAAGTTATTTATTGCAGTCCTTAATGTATTTTCTTCAAATTTATGTTCGTCAAAATTCACATCTTTATTTGTAACTACGTTAATCATTTCGGCATAAACAGGTGTACGTAATGCATTTACTCCTGGATTGATAAAAGAAAATCCCCAAACAAAAGCAATTATTTTGTTTAAAAAATCATCAAGTTTATTCTCTTCTAATTGGTCATTCGCATTTTTGTTATGCAAAAAATACACGGATAAAAAATAAGTCCACATACCATTTGGGGCATAATTTAAAATGAATAACTTTCTCAAAACATTAGGTGGAAATCTTTCGGAATTTTGAGTATATACATCATTCCAAAAATCTACTAATATTTTAAGATTAGGTAAAGTTTCATCTTGTTTAAGGATTGCATATTTTCTTTTTTCATAAAATTTTCGGAGTGCTTCAGTTGTACTAGATTTAATTCCTTGTTTTGAACGAATAAAATACATATACCTTGTAAAAAGCTCATCCATTGGAATGCCATTTAAAGGTCTAAAAATCTTTACCGAGATTTCTTCAAGTTCTTTCCATTTTTCAATAAAAATATTTTTTTGATTTTTTGTGCTATAATGCTTGTAAAACTGCGCTTTGAAAATATCTGCATCTGATAATGGAAGACCTCTATTATTTAAAGTTGAAAAAATTCTTAAAGCCGTATCTTGAGATTCTGCCTCAATAGGTAAAAGAATACAGTTTCCAAGTATTCTAGCAGGTAAGTATGCAAAATAAGAAGGGAATTCCCTCAAAAAATCATCAATTTTTTGTTGAAAAAAAATGTAATTTTTTGCATAATTACTTTTTTGCTCTTTGCTTACGATACCTGTTTTCAATATATCAAGAAACTCATCTTTGTCATTATCGGTAGCGACTTCTGAATCAATTTTTAGTACATTCAAATCTGCTTTGCCAAACTCATCTGTTTTCCATAAACATTGTGCAATTCTATCACGTGTGCTTTTAGAATTGTCATCTTGCATGTTACCAAATTTTGCATAAAATGCACGCAATAACAACATCAAAGTTGTCAAACGTTGTTGACCATCAATTACTTCTTTTTTGTTATTTTCGTTTTCAAAAGTTACTATCGAACCTAAAAAGTATTCTTCGTTTTTTTCAAATTTTTCGTAATTATTATCAGGAAAAGCAAATGTGAAAATGTCGTCCCAAAGCGTTTGGCACTGGCTTTCTTCCCAAGCATAAGGTCTTTGATAATCTGGTATTAGAAAATCCGATTTCTTGTCGGAAAAAAGCAACATTATAGTTTTTTGGTCAACATTAAGTTTAGACATATTTTTTTGAATTTTGAATTTTTATTAATTGGTCAAATTTTTATCAAGAGTGTCGTTATACCATAGCACATAACGAGTGTATAACCACATACACCCCTATTTTTATATATTTTATTGCGTCTATATTTCTTATATCTGCACCTTTTCTGAGTGTATCAAATATTTGAAACGTCCATACTCAAAACTATACAATGTTTTCTGATAATCCAATTTTTCTGGAATACTTTATTATACGGTAAAAATATCGTATTCTAACAGGCTTTATACACGTATTTTAAAAGCAAATTTGGTGTAAAATTTTGATTTTGGGAAGCAATTTTTGAGTGTTTAAATAAATTCCACATAAGATAAATTTATTTGGTAAAATAGCATGAATTTAGGATTATATCAAACCTAAAATTCGTAATATTTTATTTAAAAAATGTAAAATTTAATAAAAATTAGATGATTTTAGATTTTACAAAAAATAAAGGTTTCATAGCAGTTATATCGCTATTTCGAAGGATAGACGCAATAGAAATTGTACCTTTCATAGATATTACTTTAAAAATCTAAGGTATCCATGGGACTTTTTATCTGGTCAAATCCCTTGGTAGTGATGTGCTTATAAATCTCGGTTGTCTTTGAGTTTGCGTGTCCCAAAAGGCTTTGGATATACCGTAAATCAGTCCCATTTTCCAACAAGTGGGTGGCGAAGCTATGTCTCAATGTATGTACGCTCACGTCCTTGGTGATTCCTGCTTTATGCACGGCATCCTGAAATACTTGTTGAATACTTCTGGTGGAATATTGCTCTCCCTTTTTTACCCCTTCAAAGAGCCAAACAGTAGGGCGATATTGCTTGTAATATTCTCTCAAAATTATCAAAGTTCTCACCGAAAGCAACGAATATCTGTCCACTTTTCCTTTTCCTTGTTCCACCCGTATTTGCATACGGTCTGAGTCTATATCCTTGAATTTCAGATTGATAGATTCACTAATTCGTAGTCCTGCTGAATAAATGGTCATCAAAATTGCTTTATGTTTGATGTTTTCGGTTTGTTTCAAAATATCAATCACTTCTTGTGTACTTAACACAGAAGGTAAGGTTTTTTCTTTATTGGGGCGGTCGATAAAATAAAATTTACGCTGTCCACCCAATACCTTTTCGTAATAATACTTGATGGCGTTAATGGACTGATTTTGATAGGTAATCGATATTTTGCGTTCCGTTACCAAAAACCTCAAAAACTTAATAATGGCAGGTTCATCAATCGTTTTGATCTCTTGCATAGGGTAATAATTAATGAACTCCTCAAACATACTACCATACAATTTTATCGTTTGGGGACTGTACCGCATCTCTCTCAATTTCATGATATACTCCTCTGGACAATACCGATAATTCAGAATATCGTAGGGCGTAATTCTCGCTACTCTTTCGTCAGAATTCACTTCTTCTTCAAACTGAAAAACCATATTCAATGACGTGATTTTCTTTTTGATTTCTTCCAAAAATTGTTCTGAATACGGAACCGTCCACCATTTGTTTTTAACGTCCCAAGTATGATAAGGGATTGATTTTAAATGTTTTACCGGTTCTGGAACATAGCCAAAGACTAATTTTAATCGTTTGGATTTCGTTTTGAAAATTAGGACTTCATTTTTATTGAATTTAGGTTTAGAAACTGAGTTTTGAATATTATTATCAATTTCTTCGTGGATTTTTAGTTCAAAGATTCTGTTTCCAAAGTAGTTTTTAATCATCTCCAAATTGCCCGGGTAGTGCGGAATACTCCACAGGAGTTGGTCTTTTTCCCATCTCGAAAAACGCAAAGTCAGCAAGAATTTAACGTCAATATCGTTTTTTGGCATTTTCACCAAAATCTTCCTACCAATTACCTCTACGTAGATTTTTGTTTTGTCTTGAAAAGCGGGTTTTGAAATAGCCGCAATAGACGCTTCGATTGAGTTTTGTGTTGGCTTTGGGGTAATGTCAGACGGTTTTTTGTCAATATTTGCTACGCCCGAATGTTGAGAAGCCGTTTGGTTATCGCCAAGTATAGATTCTTCCAAAATTATGGTTGGAAAAAGTTCTTTTAGTTTAATAATTGCCTCTGCGTTATCAGGAATATGCCATGCCCCTTGAGTGCGACTCCATCGAGCATCTTTTATTTGTCTAAAAATCCGTACAATTTCTTGATTATAAGGAAAATCGACTTTAATTCGGCTTTGATTTTTGTGGTTAATCCTTGTGGTTGTCATTCAAAATTATTGTGGTTGTATTTAGTAATTGTTGGATAGGGGACATAAAATAGCATTTATGAACTCATTTCAGCTAATTTCTTATCTAACAAAATCAATTGTTCGCCAATGATTTCAGTAACGTATTTTCTTTGACCATCCTTGTCGTCGTAGCTACGGGTTTTAATCAGCGTCGGCTGTCCGATTCCCTTCTACGTAAACCAAACTTCCTTTATGGAGATATTTTCAGCTAATTCTGCCAACCCCCGCCAAAGGACAATATTATGCCAGTCGGTAGTGGACTGATTTTGTCCGTTAGAATCTTTGTAGTTTTCGGTTGTTGCCAGCGAAAACTTAGCTATTTTGATATTGCCTTCAAGGGTTTGAATTGATGGATTGTTACCCAGATTTCCGATTAATGTTACTTTATTGAGTCCTCTCATTTTTTAGTGATTATTTGTAGAAGTAAAATATAAAAAGCATCTCAGAATTTTACTTCCAAGATGCTTCTTTTATCTGTAATGATTTGCTACGTTGGATATAAAAGGTTTAAAATTTTGATGTTGCCGAATACCAAATTTTATTGCCACTACCCAAATGATTTTCAGTTTACCATTCAATCCGTTACAAAATAAACCATCCCATAAACCACCATAATAATTAAACAAAACACGCTGATAAAAACGATACAACTCTTATAAAATAAGTATCTTTATGAGGTTTTATCGAATCTTATCAATATGTCAAAATGCCTAAAAATATCGCTTATTTACGAGTTTCAACCCTCGAACAAGACAACTCCAAAAATAAAACCGACATCCTTACCTTAGCCAATGAAAAAGGCTTGGGTAAAGTCGAGTTTGTGGAAGCTAAAATTTCGGGAAAAGTGTCTTGGAAGGGAAAAAAGATTTTTACTGTTCTTAATCAACTCGAAAAAGGCGATGTGCTTTTAATTAGTGAGTTTTCGAGATTGGGACGGAGTATGTTAGAAATTATGGAAATCATTTTGTTTGCCATTGACAAGGAAATCAACATGTACACCGTCAAAGGAAATTGGCAATTGGACGATACCATCCAGAGTAAAATCATGGCAATGGTTTTTGCGATGGCAGCCGAGATTGAAAGAGATTTAATTTCCCAAAGAACAAAAGAAGCCTTACGGGTAAAAAAAGCGAATGGTATGATTTTAGGTCGTCCGAAAGGACCAGGGAAAAGTAAATTGGATATTTACCGAGTTGAAATAGAAGCTCTCCTTCAAAATGGTTCAACGCAAAGTTTTATTGCCAATCGTTACGGAGCCACCGAGGCAACGTTGAGTAATTGGATTACAAAGAATAAGATTCAGAAGCCTACCATAAAGTCCAAAAGTGATTTTCGAAAAAATGGAAGACAACTTTAATACTGGCAGGATTAGCTGAATCCGCAGATTCTGCGGATTCAAGATATGGTTGAACCGCTCAAACCAAGATTTCTGAATCAATGGATTCACTTGAACCCTACTTCTGAATCAACTATTTCCCTCAGATAAATACTTCTAAATAAGTCTCCCACTCAACTGCCCTCAAACTGAGAAGTCATTAAGTGCAACTGCACTCAAATTACGAACTCAATCATTACCAGTAAATTCGTCTGCACGCTAAGTTTCGTACTCAATTGTACTCAAAAATAGTTTAGTTTGAATTCGTATCTTCCATCACAACCCAAAATCACAACCCAATCAGGTACCATCTTAATGGAGATTTCAACCGCTATTCTTGCGTACATTAATTCATAATTTCATCAAATTATACGGTCTCGAACGCTCAAATGTTTATCAAAATCACAAACACAATTCTGGTCAAAATACCTTAAAATATCGTTAAATTTTACCGAAAATTTCATAAATATCTGCCATTTTTTTCGTAAATTTAACCTAAGAAAATCACCAAAATGGGCAGAAAAAATGAACCAAGTTTTTATCAATATTAACCTTTCAACGCTCTACGATAGCAAAAGAAAAAAGATCCGAGTTCGTCCAACTTCTGGGCAAAATGTGCCGGTACTTTGGGTGAGTTGCTCCAAAAAACAGCGTAACCAAATGATTATTGGAACGGTTTTTAAAACGGATGTAAAATTGATTGAATCCGATAAACGGAAGCCCTATTTAAAGGCAACCAAGAAGATTTTAGGGCAACTGAGTTTATTTTAGCCGCCATTGAACGTACCTAAAAAAGGCTCAACCCATTAGATTTTATGTTGCCATTTATCTTTCAAAACACTCGAATACGGTGAGTTTTAGCGGTATTGCTTCACAAGCAAGAGTATAATTTATCAACCATCTTAGCAATACCCTCACCGTAAAACACGAACATGAAGGGGTGGTGGTGGTAGAAGTAGCTCCTAACAAAAATGTGAGCTTAGCGTTTGAGGAAATATACATCGCACCGCCTATCAAAAACGAGGTAAATGCGGTCTTTCATAAATGCCAAACCCAGATACAAAATCAGGTAAATACTACCTTTGAAAAATGCCAAACCCAGATACAAAATCAAACCCAAATACAATGAAAAATTCCAACGAATCCGTAGTAATCAGTTTTAGGGTTTCTGCCCAAAAAATGCAAGAATTTGAAATAGAATTACAACAAAATAAGCTTAACAAGGGTAAATTTTTAACCGATTTATTTGACCAACGTCATGTGTTGACCTACCTAAAAGAGACGGAGGGACTATTGGTAGAAAGTATTTCAGCCCAAAATATGGGGTATTTGAACGCTTATTGTAGCCTGAAATCCATCAATCTTAATGATTTGATGTTGGTTTTGATTCAAGACTTTATCAACCAACAAAGCGCCGATAAAATGTATACAGACACCTCTCTTTTGTAAAATACCGCAAACGACACTCAACTATCTGGCATACAGGCGTTTGCAAACGCAAACGAACTTGCAAACGGTTCCGCAAACGGACGCATACGGCACAATTCCCAAAAAACGGTCAATTCCGCAAACAGACAAAAAGCCCTCGAAAACATCGGTAAAATGCTGGTAAAAGAGATGCTTTCAAACAAACTCTTTGCTAATGCCGAAAAGGTGATTGATTATGCCGTAAACAACTCAGGGATGATGTCTCGGCAATTGGATCAACAACTTCTCTACCAAATCTTGTTCGAGCATTTCAGCGAAGACCAAATAGAAAATTTAACGTACCACGTTGATGATGCTTGCACTGATTGAATACGATAAAAAGGGTAGTCCCGTGGTGGTGAAATCCTACATGGAAACTACCCACAAACGATGGATTGAGCAAGGTAAAATACCGGATGAAGCCATAGTAGATAAAGCCATACCGTTTCAGGCTAAATATACGGAACTCGAAAGGTTCAACGCCTTGCGTACCAATTTGCTTTTGACCCACTTAATCAAGCAAGGGGAACTCAGAAAAGAAGGCGTTGGACTTAACCCAATTTCGGAGTGCCTCAAAAGTGTGGGGCAAAAGTTAGCAGGGCTTCTGAAATAAAAAACTAACCATTCAATTGATAATCTAAAAAAAGGTTAGTAAAAAATTTGATTGAGATTACCCACACTTTTTGAGGCACTCCAGATGGGTCAAAAGCAAAATGGTATGCAAGGCCTTGAACCTTTCGAGTTCTGTATATTTAGCCTGAAACACAAGGGTTTCATCCGCTATTTTGAACTGCTTAATTCACCCTTAGTGGGTAGTTTCCACGTAGGATTTCACCACCACGGGACTACCCTTTTTATCGTATTCAATCAGTGCGAGCATCATCAACGTGGTACGTTAAATTTTATAGTTGGTCTTCGCTGAAATGCTCAAACAAAATTTGGTAAAGTAACAGACCGTCTAACTACCCAGACCTTCTGCCCGAGTTGTTTACGACCTAATCAATCAGCTTACCAGCGTTGCTGCAAAGCTGAACCGTAAGCATCTCTTTTATCCCCATTTTACCGATGTTTTCGAGGGCTTTTTGTCTGTTTACAGAATTGACCGTTTTTTGCGAATTTTGCCGTATACGGCTGTATACAGGCTTGTATACATCGCTGTATACATTTGTATACGTCTGTAAACCAGATACTTAACTACTGTATACACCACTTTTCAAAAGAGGAGTGTCTGTATACATTTTATCGGGTTTTTGTTGGTTGATAAAATCTCGAATCATTACCACCATTAAATCATTCAATTTAATGGATTTTAGACCACAATAAGCGTTCAAAGACTCCATGTTTTGTTCCAAAAGACCTTCAACTAATGATCCATCCTTCTGTTTTAGGTAAGTTAGCCTATGGCGTTAGTTGAAGGGAGTGCATCAAAAAGTTTGTGGCAAATGTTAATAGGGCTTCTAAAAGAATAAAATAACCGTTCAATTGACAATTTAAAAAAGACAAATAAAAAATTTGGTTGAGATTAGAGGTTCTTCTTCCAAATCTGCGAAAAATTCACTTTTAAACCTAAATGATTAGTTGGATTATTTTTTTATACCGTTTGACACTTGAAATACTAATTCCTGTAAGATTTACGATTTCGGTTACTGACATCTGCTTTTGCAGTGCCATCTTTACTTTTTCATAATTTTGTTGGTTGATACCAAGCGGTCTTCCAATATGTTTTCCTTTGGCTTTTGCCAACAATTGTCCTGCTCTTGTTCTTTCTAAAATGGTTTCACGGTCAAATTCTGCCAATGATGCAAAAATGGAAAGGATAAGTTTTCCTGCGGGCGTAGTGGTATCAATGCCCACATCAAGGGCTTTAAAATGCACCTTCCTTTTGGCAAATTCATTGACTAAATGTATGAGATGATCTCGATTTCTTCCCAGCCTAAAAAAGCGAGCAACCACAACCGTATCATCTTCTCTCAAAATAGAAAGCATTTCATCTAAGGCAAGTCGTTGAGTGCTTAGGCCTGAGATTTTATCTTGAAAAATCGTATTGCATCCAAATTTTTCTAATGCCTCAATTTGCGTATCAAGGTTTTGGTCAATTGTCGAGACACGGGCATAGCCGAAAACTTTATTCATAAGTGACCGTTGTAGGGTATCAAAAAGTTAGTTTCACTAAGATAAATGTTTTATTTTTGGTGAACCTAATTTTTGGACTATGCTTTTGTGCTTGAACTCTGGTTATTTGGTTAAAAACAAATAGTTCAGAAAGTTATAACTTATTGGACTTGAAAATTTTAACTTTCTTAATATGCCTTTAACTTTGGGGTATCACCCAAATTATCGTCCAAAAATGAGTAAAACATAAGTAACACAACTAAATTTTTAGGTTGAAACCGCTACTTTTCGTCTAATTGTAATGAAAACCTCTAAAACACGAAGATACAGCGGGTGGTGGTGGAAGTAGCTCCTAACAAGATTGTGCGTTTAGAATTTGAGGAAATATGTACTGCACCGCACACCAAAACGTGGTAAATGCGGCCTTTCATAAACGCCAAACCCAGATGTAAAATTAATCCCAAATGTGATGATCAATCCTAACGAGTCCGCAGTAATTAGTTTTAGGGTTTCTGCCCAAAAAAGTAAGAATTTGAGGTAGCATTACCACAAAATAACCTTAACAAGGGGAAGTTTTTAACCGATTTATTCGACCAACACCAGGTATTTACCTACCTAAAAAAGACGACTGGACTATTGGTAGAAGGTATATCAGAACAAAATATGGGGCATTTGAACGCTTATTGTGGTCTGAAATCCATCAATCTTAATGATTTGGTGGCGGTATTGATTCAAGACTTTATCGAGCAACAAAACACCGATAAAATGTTTACATACACTCCTATTTGTG
>ENA-OFCF01001183-OFCF01001183.1-metagenomes-genome-assembly--contig:-NODE-1183-length-10337-cov-8.588407_pt1 | contig 10337 bp, 5 predicted proteins | sample MGYA00153387_OFCF01 | MGnify analysis MGYA00153387 | reverse complement strand
GCTCGCCCTTATAATTTCCGTCAGCCTCGCGAACGAAGCCGAGCTTGGCCGCCAGTTTCAATGACGCGATATTCTCCGCGCTGATGATCGCCGGCACTTCGGTCGGGCCATGGGTCGTCTCGAGCCACGCCAGCGCGGCCTCGCACGCCTCCTGCGCAATCCCATGCCCATGGACCGACGTATCGAAAATCCACCCCATTTCCGGAAGGCCGAGCAGGCTGGGCGTGATGTCGCGCTCCATGTCGAAGAAGCCGACATGGCCGGTCATCCGGCCATCGGCCTTCAGTTCGACCGCCCACATGCCGATTCCGGTCAGCGGCCACTGCCCCGCGGCCATGAACAAGCGGCGCAGGCTGTCCTCGCGGTTGATCGGCTCGCCGGTCAAATGGCGCACGACCTCGATATCGCCCAGCGTCGCCGCCAGCGCATCAAGATCGTCGCGGGTGAATTCGCGGAGGATGAGACGCTCGGTCTCCAGTCGCGGAGCCGAGCGGATCACGCCCTTATTCCTTGCCGAGGGGCTTATTTCTTGCCCAAGGTCAGGCCGCCGAAACGCTTGTTGAAGCGTGCGACCTGGCCGCCGGTGTCGAGCATCTGGCCGCGCCCGCCGGTCCATGCCGGGTGCGAAGTCGGATCGATCTCGAGCGTGAGCGTGTCGCCTTCTTTGCCCCATGTGGTGCGGGTCTGGTATGACGATCCGTCAGTCATCTTGACGGTGACCTGATGATAATCGGGATGGGTATCGGCTTTCATCGCATATTCCTTGGGGTGCGGGCTGGTTTCCGACCAGTCCTGAGTAAGTCGCGGCCCCCTACCCCAGCCGCCCCAACTTGACAAGATGAAGCGCGCCGCCCTAGCCCCGCAATGGGCTCGAGGCCCAAGGAAGCCGGTGGAAATCCGGCGCTGTGCCCGCAACTGTAAGCCAGCCATCTTGGCCGGCGAGTCAGATACTTGTCTCGAACCGTCGTCCGTTCCTGCTGTCGGGGTCAGTGGTGGGGCGTGGGGCGGCCATGTGGCCTGATTCCTCCGTGACGACTGTCATGGGAGAGGAATCGAAATGGACACTGCACAACCGCCTGAAAACCAGACTGCCATCGTCATCACCGCGTCGCGCCTGCCCGAGAAAGCCGGGGATAGCGCGGCGAGCGTCAATGTCGTCGACGCTGCATTGCTCGAGCGGCTCGGGGAGCCGTCGATTGCCGCTTACCTGCGGCTTCTGCCATCGACCTCGGTCGCTACCAGCGGACCCGCGGGATCATTCACCCAGGTCCGGATCCGCGGCGCCGAAGCCAATCACACCTTGCTGTTCATCGACGGCATCCGCGCCAACGATCCCGCGGCAGGCAACGAGCCGCGGTTCGAATTGCTCAATGCCGACATTGCCAGCCGGATCGAGCTGGTGCGCGGCCCGCAGTCGGCGCTGTGGGGATCGGAGGCGATTGGCGGGGTGATTTCGGTCGATGGGGCCGACGCGGTGTCGACGGGCGCAAGCGCGACGCTCGAGGCTGGAAGCTTCGGATTTCGGCGAGCGGCGGCATCGGCGTCTTACGGGAGTGAGCAGCTGGGCGCGGCAATCGCCTACGGGCATGGCCAGGCCGATGGGATCGACAGTTTCAACGGCCATGGCGACCGCGACGGCTATCGCAACGACGCGTTGCGCGGCGTGGTGCGGTGGAGCACGGCGGCGAAGCTCAAGCTGACCGCGTCGGGCTTCTGGCTTGGCGGGCTGAGCGACTATGACGGCACCGACCCCGTCACCTTCCTCCGCGCCGATACGCTCGACCGGACGAAGAACCGGCTGTCGGCGGGGCGGATTGGCGTTGCCTATGGCGAGGCAGGCGACACGTGGCAGGCGAGCCTGTCGGGGTCGCTGCTCGGATCGAGCAACCGCAACCTGCTTGGCAATGCCGAGATCAACCGAACGAGCGGGCGGCGGGCAACGCTCGACGCGCAGGTCAGCCGCCGGTTTACGACCGGGACGATCGACCATCTGCTGATCGTAGCGGCGAGCGCGGAGAATGAGCATTTCACCGCCAGCGATGTCGGGTTCGGAGGGTTCACCAACCAGTCGCGTGGGCGCCGTCACCAAGCGATCACCGCCGAATGGCGCGCGACGATCGCCGAGCGACTGGTGGCCGACGTCGCCGTTCGCCGCGACATCTTCAACCGGTTCAAGGATGCGACGACGGTGCGGGCGTCGGTGCTTGTTTCTATGCGATGCAGCGCATCATAAGTATAACTGGTAGCGGTGATGGGTGCGCCAGTGGTGGAAAGCTGCGCCTCTTGGCTCACCAGATTTCCAATGATCGTGCGGACTTGTTGCGTACCATCCGGCTGAGTGGTGGTGATCGTCGAGTTCCCTGCGGCGTCAGCGATGGATTTCACGGTGGTGGTGGTGCCTGATAGATCGGTCACGATGGTGGTGTGGCCATTTGCGGAGTGCTGTTGGGTGCTGATAAGCGTGCCATTGAGCCGCGTCTGAGTTTGACGGAAGTTGCCTTGGTTCGGCACACTGACGACGGAGTTCTGCACGGCGGTGATGCGGAGCTGGCCTGCGCTGACTTGTTCGGTAGTGGTGGTGCGCTCGCCCTCGGAGTTATAACTATAGCTTACCATTTTCCCATCGGCATCCGTCATCGACTGGAGCTGAGTGGCGCTGCCAAGACTTGCTGTGCTCGGGAAATAGGCATAATTCAGCGTCGGAATCGCCGTCGCCGGGGCGGTCGCGGGGAACTCGATTTTCACGATGCGACCAAGGGCATCGGTGTAAGTTTTTTCCCACTCGGCAGAACTCGCTGTGCTGCGGAACGTCTGGGTGCGCAGGGCGTTTTCTGATCCTAGAGAAACCAGCGCATATTGGTAAAACGTATCCGCCACGGCCGTGCCTTCGGCAGATTTCTGCTGACCATCGAGATAGGTTTTTTCGATCACCGTGCTGAGATCCGGCTGGGTGGTGGTGACGGTCTTGCCGGTAGTGGCGGACATGGCGGTGACCATGGAACTCACTTCTGCAAGGCCATCGCCATCTGAATCGGGAGATTTTTTACCCACGGTCTCGCCATTGAGGCCAATGGTGATTTCACTTTGGAGGATGCCGCCACGGGTGGTGGTAGTGGTGAGGCCGGAATACGCGGTGGCGTTAGAGATCGGCGCAGGATCGGCATCATAACGATACGCATCCATCCGATAGATACGCTTCAGCGCATCCCGCGAGTAAACGGAAACGGAGCCATCTCGGCTGCGCTTGCGCTCGAGGCCGCAGCAGGCGTACTGGAAGGTTTCGTAGTCGTTCGGATCGCCGTTGTATTCGATGCGAGTCGGGCGACCAGTGACATCCACCGTGGGCGCGAGCCAAAAATCCAGCATCAAGCCGCTGGCGATGTCTTTTTTCGACTCCGAGCTGGCTTTGATGAATTTGTTATAAGTGGTGACGGTTTCGGTGCCGAGTGTGACGCCATCGCGGTTGCCCGCGCCCTTGCGGTGGGACAGGGTAAAGCTGCCATCGTTAGAGCCGCTGCCTGCCGTGTATGAGTAAGTCTCCGCCGTGCCGTCTGGATTTTCCATCCACGCGATGCGACCCGCTTTTTCCGCAGCGGCGGTTTCTGGGTGGAGCTGCCAAACGCGCCGAGAAAGCACCGTGTTGGCGCTATTTCTCAGGGTGAGAGTATTGATTTCACCGCCAACGCCCGGCAGCGTAGCGAATTCTTCCGTGCTGAGCAAAACCCCGCCGATGCTGATTTGTTTGGTGTAGCCAGTGGTGGAATTCACCGAGGTTTTTTCGAACCGAGCCTGGGCACGGTTGGCCATCGTCACATCAAGCCACGATGAATACTTCCTTTGTTCCACGGCGGCGACCCCGCCGGAGTCGGTGTATTCGTAGTATTCCCAGCCGCCGTCCGGCGCGACCCTCGACATGAGACGGCCATGGATTTGGAGATTGGCTGTTTCATACCATGTGTAAGTGGTGGCGCGGGCTTGCGCAGTGCCGAAGCCATCGGTTTCGCTAAGGAGGCGCTTGTATATCGAGTCACCGCCGAGAGCGTTCGCGCTAACCGGGGTAAAATCCTTATACACTTCTTGGCGGCGGGCGACTAAGACGAGCGGGCCTTGGGAACCATCCGCAGCGGTAGAAACCCGTTGGGTTTCACGGAGCAGTGTGTAATCGTAGCGGCGTGCGCCGCGGTTGCTGTAGGTGATCACTTCTCTTTCTTGAAGGCTGCCCATGAGGGCGGCACCGTTCCCATCAAAGGTGGCGGCGTAGGTTTCTTGAGTCAAAGTGTCGGGGTTCTGACTGCGGATGAAGCGCTCAATGACGGCTCTAGGTGCCGGGTTTTTTCGATCAATGAAAATCAGGTCGATGGTATCCGCGAAGGGGACATCACCCGGCGTGCGGACGATATTTTCCTTCAACGGAATCTGATTTGCAGCAATGGTGTAAAGCCCGTTTGAATCTTTCGCCCCAGCCACGGCACGATCATAAACCTTGATGTGATAGCCGATCAAGCGCGGCAGGATATCAACCAAAGTATTAGATGTCAGCACTTGGCGAATCGCTCCGTTTTTCTCGATGACCTCAGATGAAGTCGAACGGTCCATTTTCAAGCTCGAGGGCTGAAGAATCGAGGCGTCCAGCTCCAGAGTTTGAACAGTGATCTGGAGCGTCTGTAGGCCAGAACTGACATTCTGGGTGTAGGTCGCGCTAAACATCTCATCGAAAGATCGTGGCATCTTTCCGAGCTGCTGCCCTTCTCCCACCGGAGCACGGGCCAATTTCAAAAGATCACCTTTTTGATAACGAGTGTCACCGATGTCAAAAAATGCGTGGAAACTTCCTCCACCAGAACCGCTGGACTCACACCCCCCAGAATTCCCCGGAATCCCTGGATTACTCAGTGCGTAAACCGAGGTGGACAAGAGGGCGGCGGAGAGTCCGAGCATGAAAAAACGAGTGAGGTTGGTGGTGATGCGAGTCGTCATGGCGTGTGTGGCAGGTGAGAGATTAGAAAAAGAACGAGTGGAGATTTTCATCGGGTAGTGGAGTAGATGTTTGCGGTGAGGCGTGCTGCGGCGGCGCGCGCAGCGTAGGAAAAATCGCTATTTTCCGTTTGGATTCTCCGGAGAGTTGCGAGGTCGGATTCCTCACCGAGCAAGCCGAGGGTGGCGATGGCGACGAGGCGGACGGGCGAGCCGCCGGGGGTATCGGTGGTCAGGTTGCGGACGAGTGTGAGTGCTTGTTCGCGGTCCGGAAGTGCGGGCAGCGACTGGATGGCAGAGATGCGGTTTCCCAGCGGGCCGGACTCTTGACCGGAGGCCACGGCGGAGATGCGCGGGGCGCAGAGGGCAAAGATTTCTGCGGCATCCGCCGGGTATTCGTTCGCAAGAGTGCGGATCAGATTGAGGGCGGTGCCGTAGCCGGTCTCGTGCAGGCTGGTGGGAACTTGCAGGTAGGAAACGATGCAGGAGAGCAGATTCCGGCGATCATCCTCAGAAATCCGGGCGAGCGAGTGGCCGCTCTTGGCCTCTCGAATCCACTGGACGGCGTGTTGCATGGCGTAATCACGCACCACTGGGTGGGTTTTCTCCTCACGGATCAGCGAACACAGGGCCGTGGCATATTCACCACAGGCCATGCCGGAAACACGAAGCTGCTCCATGATTTCGTTGAATGCCATGAGATCCTTCTCGGCAGTGCGCTGATCCAGCGGCCGGGCGAGCGTGGCCATCAACTGGCGGAGTTCCTCATTGGTGAGATCATCAGAGATTTCACGCGCCACTTTAAGCCGCTCCGCAAGCGCAGCCTCCCGGTCGTGGAGCCGGACTAGCCGGGTGGAGGACGAAGTGGAATGTGCTGCGGCTGGGCTGGGCGATGGCTGCGGGCGCAACTGCCAGACGACCGCACCAGTGAGTGCGAGTGCGCTGGCCGTGGTGAGCAAGATGGTGGATTTTCTCATGGGTGGAGCGTTTTGAGGGATCAGTAGTCGGCGATGACTTGGCCTTGGGGATCGAGTATTTCCACGATGTGGCAGTAGCCGCCGGGGATATTCGTGGGAAACAAGAAGTGCATCATGTATTGGCCGTCGATCAAGTCAGCGGAAGTCAGGTCCATTACCGTCGTGCCGTCTGGGAAAATCACTCCCGCCCGGACAATGATGATTCTTGCGGTGTAGCCGGGTGGCAGGCTGGTGATGACGAGCGGCACAGCGATGTCCATGTAGCCTTCTAACGCCGAGTGACCAATAACCTGATAGACTCCAGAGCTGGCACTCGCGTGGGCGGTGACGTGGACCGGAAGTCTTTTCACAATGGGGCCACCGCCGGGGAGGCGGGCCAGCAAACCATAATTACCGTCTGCCGTGCATTCCATCCGCAGACGGCTGCCTGCTAGGCCCGACGTGACATCCTGACGGGTAAAGCGCAGCGGCTCCACCACTTCTAATTTGAGATTTGCCGGGACTCCGGTGAGATCGAAGATCCGCGCCCGCTCAGTGGAAAGCACCAGCGTCTCAGCGGCAGATGCATGGTGGACGACGCAGGTGGTGCTGGCTAACGTGCCATCCGCGCGAGTGGCGGTGAGGGTGAAGGTGCCAGGACTGGCGAAGGTGTGATATTGTTTGACCGGGTGCGCCGCTTGGGCGGACCAGGTGCCGGGCAAAATCTGATAACTAACGCTCGCACCGACGCCCGCAGGAGCACGGAATTTCAGCGTATCCCCCACTCGGAGATCAAGTTGAGCCGCAGATCCGACCTCAAATGCCTCCCAAGAAACCCGCGTGCTAAACCGATCTCTTCCATCGTAGCGACCGCTCATAACCGTCCGTCCTGTCAGCGCAAGCGGCACGTCCGCGAACCAAGTTTTATCCGATGTAGCGGGCAGAGTGGGAGTGATAACTCCCTCGACTTTCAAGCTCAGACAACCGTTGAAACGACTGCCTCCTTCTAAGCAATAGGGAGAAACAAACGTCTCCACCAGCTCCGGAGTCGGCCACGCGTTTTCCAAAGCCATGCCCGCCAGCCAATCCGGAAGACCATCTGCGTCCAGATCATCACCTTTCGGACGCAAGACCTCCAAACCGAGAAGCACGAAGCTTTTTGCAGACTGCATATTATCCACAAAAATTTTCACCCGGTGCGTGCCCGCAGTGAGCCTCGGCGTGAGCACCCGCAGGCTTCCTTCTTCGCCTAACGAGCAAGTGAAATCTTGGCGGCCTAACTCCAAATCATCGATGCTGATCTTAAGCGGCATCGTTTCGGTCGCGGCAGTCTGGCCGATGATTTTCCCACGGATAGAAACCAACCAGTTCTTGCCGTTTTGTGGGAAATTCAGATCAAAAGAAATAGAACCCCGGAAACGCTCACCGATGACGCCATCTCCAAAAGAACCCCAAGTCATGCTGCTGGCTGCGGGCGCGTGGATGTCCAGCGTCTGCACCTCATTTTCCCAAGCCGAGTTGGTGGCATTCGGATTGCTGCGGAATATTTTCACCTCGTCGTGGTCAGAAATCCCATCCGCATCAGAGTCCTTGAGTGTCGGATTCGTGCCGGCGAGCCACTCCTCGCGGTTCGTGAGCGCATCGGAATCGTAATCTCCACGATCTCCCTGACGCAGTCGATCCGTGAGTCCGTTATTCGAAGCATCCAGCCCCATCGCGGTTTCCCAAGCGTCCGGCAGCGCATCGTCATCTAGATCCTCTGCACCGGGAGCGTAGGTGGCCATCAATTCAAACGGGATGGGAGTCCGTGGCCCGCCATTGTAAGCCCAAGCTACCCCGATGTGCGCATATGCGATGTAGCTGCTCGTTTGCTGGAGAATCTCGATGAAGTAGGATTGCCCGGCAACAAGGTCCAGATCGATGCTCTGCTGTGAGGTGTAGAAATCAAAATCTGGATTGTCCACGTTCGAGATTCCATGGGCGATGCCAACTTCTGGGCCGACGCGGGCGATTCGGCGTTTGCTGAAAGGCATCTCATCCGTCGAGAGCCAAAGTTCGACCGAGGTGCCGCCAGAGACCCAAAAGCGATATTTCCCAGTGACCGGAGCAATCACCCGGCCGCGCGTACGGCTTGCCTGCGCGCTGACATCCCAGAAGCGCTTGTCCGCCGTGCTGGGCAGAAATTCGGTATATCCTGCAGTTTCGAAAAACGGCGACGCTCAGACCGTGTCCTGCACGCTATCAAAAAACATTTGGTGGAAACGCTCGCAGATCCAGCCGCCGCGCGAGGAATCGTGTAATGTAGGATTTCCTCCTCCCAGGCACTCGTCACGGTTGTTCACGCGATCATGATCCGGGTCGGCAAGCGGGCTTTTATCACCCGTTTCCTTAACCTGTGGATTAAATCCATGAGCAAGCTCCCACGCCGTGGATAGATCATCATCATCCGGGTCTTCCTGTGTGAGCAAATAACTGGATTTGGGTAGCTGAGAGAAATCAGAATAGCCACTGGCACCGGGAAGCTTGTATTGCAGAGAAAGATGACAATTCGAAGGCCAGCCCTGTTTGAGCAAAACCTCGACGAAGTAGGATTGTCCCGCTGTGAACTGGACCGAGCTAGATTGAGTCGCATACAAGTCATACTGCCACGGCCCCGTGCCACGCTGAGTATAGACCACGAGCCGACGGTTGAATTTACTCTCATCCGAAGAAATCCAGACTTCTGCGGATTCCGCCGCAGCGAATCTTAAATCATATTTCCCAGTGACGGTGGGCGTGACCATGGCGCGAAACCGGTAGCCGCAATTCATCCCTCCGAGATCGGGAGCAACCTCCAATCCCTGCGTGAACCCATGCCAAGTAGAGCCACTGTAGTAGTTTGGTGCATTCTTCAAATCCGTGATGTAAAATCCAAGAAGGTGGGGATAAATCGTGTTTCCAAGTGAAGTCCAGACCATGCGCTCCCAAAAGCCGGGCATCCCGCCGCGCACGTTTGGATCCGTCCCCGCCAGATGTTCAAGACCATTCATAATCCCATCGAAATCCCGGTCTAAAGCAGCGTCATTCACCACTGGATCCAGGCCATGGCTCAACTCCCAATCTGACGGCAAGTTATCACCATCGGGATCTTCCGCGTCGTAAGCATAACTTTCCAACTGGCTGCCAGGAATAATCGTAATGCCGGCGGAACCCGGAACCATCCAGCCGATTTGCAAGTGATCGACCGAGACAAAATCTTTCTGAAGTGCCTCGATGTAATATTTTTGTCCCGCTACCAAAGGAATCACGGCAGAGCTCTGAGAGGCGTATTTGTTCCATTCAAGATAGCTGGAATAACCCGGTAGAACGGCAATTTTCTGTTTAGCAAACTGGCTCTCATTTCCAGACAACCAAAGCTCGCAGGCATCATCACCAGAGATATGGAAAGTATAGTCCCCCGTCACTGGCGCGATCACATAACCGCGCATTCTGGCACCAAACGCATCCGCGCGGTTCGACGGCGCTTCCGCCTCATCGACGAATTCCGAGCGGTCTGGCACTCCCATAAAACGCGGGTTTCGAGTGAGGTCATGAATGTGTCCACCGGGAAGATTCAACCAGGTTTCTACCAGCAGGCTACCGGGAATTCCGGCGCGCAAGTGGGGATTTGTCCCATAATACGCTTCCTCGTAATTCGTGTAGCCATCGTGGTCTGGGTCCGCAGTCGCTAACTGCTCCGGGAAGAGCGTTCCGTTATCAGTCAGACTGAAGCCATGAACGAGCTCCCATGCATCTGATAGACCGTCCCCGTCCAGATCTTCAGAGACCACTTCCACTTGTAGATTGTCCACCGAGCCTATGGCATTGTAAGCCGAGAAGTTCATGAACTCCTCGGTCAACTGTCCAACCTCAAAGGTGCCGAGGAGAAAATCCCCGTTATACATCGCAACCTTCGAACCTTGACCGGAGAACGCAGATCCTGTGCCTGCGGTATTGCTAAAAATCAGTGTGAAGCGCCTGCTTGTAATCCCTGGAAACGTAACGGAAGGCTGCGCGGACGAGAAAATCTGTACGTTTCCATTGATCTGATAAAGAAATCCAAAGTCCGGCGCATCGCCAACCATGGGCCACGCATCATTAAAAGAGCCTAACCGAAATGACAGCCAGTTCGTGGCATCGCTGAGGCCGGGAGGCAACGCAACCCCCATATCAAATCTGATAGAAAGCGGTTTTCCTCGGGCCATTTCCTCGTTGATTTTCAAATAGCTCGTCGCGTGTCCGTCATAGGCCAGCAGCAGGTAGTTTGCCTGATTGGGCGCTCCGACTTGCCCCGCATCCGTAGCGGGATTACCCAGCTGACTGTGATGATCAGTGACCCCTTCCTCATGATACCGCTGAGATCCAGCGGATCCGCTCTGCCGCACGTTG
>ENA-OFCF01001181-OFCF01001181.1-metagenomes-genome-assembly--contig:-NODE-1181-length-10351-cov-3.613928_pt1 | contig 10351 bp, 10 predicted proteins | sample MGYA00153387_OFCF01 | MGnify analysis MGYA00153387 | reverse complement strand
GCTGGCGTGGGGCAACCTGGCCCGCCGTGTCCGGGTGGCTGTCCCCGAGGACATGTTCGTAGATCTCGAGCGCCCGCAGGTCGGCGGCCAGCGCCGCGTCGAGCTCGCCCCTTCGCCGCCGGGCCGCCGCCACCAGTCCGAGCGCCGCGGCGACCTCGGCGTGCTGCTCACCGAGCGCCGTCGTGCGCACGACCAGGCAGGCCTCCGCGCGCTCGAGGGCGAGGGCGAGGTCACCGGCGTTGCGCGCCGCGAGGCTCTCGCTGGCGAGCCGCACGGCCTCGGTGAGGGAGTCGGTCAGCGCCTCGTTCGGTGCCTCTTCCATGGCTCACCGATATACACGAGCGCCGCGCTACATCCGCGATGGATCGCGGCCCTCGGCGAGCTGCCGCAGGAACGTCCACGTGTAGATCCCCGAGTCATGGCCGTCCGAGAAGCGCATGCCGAGCGCGTAGGCGCCGACCTCCGCCGCATCGACGAGGGTGATCGCCTCGCCGGGATCCTTGAAGCGGATCCCCGGCGCGTGGCCCTGGCAGGCTGCGCACGGGCACCAGCCGCGCAGCACTGGAACCGCCACGCGCGCACGCAGGCCATCTTCCCAGGCGATCTCGAGCACGTTCTCACGGACGTGGTGCGCGAGGTCGATCGGTGCGGTCACGGCATCTCCGCCACGCACATCGGCTCGCCGTCGATCGTGGCGCAGAAGTTCGAGCACACCGCCTTCGCCCGCTCGTCGCCATCGCACAGCGTGATCGTCTCGCCGGCTCCGCACCCGGTCGGCTCGCACGCCTGCGGCTCCACATCCTTGCAGACGCACGTCAGTCCGTCCGGCCCCACACCGTTGCAGCCGACCAGCACCGGGTCCATCAACCCCAGCGAAACCGAACAGTTCAACAAAAACAGGGACTCGCAGACCGTCGTCAGGTTGCCGTACTCCCATTTGTTACCGAGACAGTGCAGCATCGTCCCGAGCTGGCCCGGACCGCCGTGCTCACAGTAGAACTGGTCGTCGCCGCCTCCTCCGTCGCAGGGCATGCCCTGGAGGGTCGGCTCGCCCGTCGTCCCGCCCGTCGTCGTGTCCGTGTCGCCCGTCGAGGATGTCGTGTCACCCGTCGTGCTCGTGCCGGTCGTCGTGCTCGCACTCGCCTCGTCCCCGGACGAGCTGCCCGACGCGTCCGTGGTCGACGAGCTGCCGGTGCTGGTACCCTCGCCTGACGAGTTGCTCCCGCCGCTGCTGGTCCCCGGGTCGAGCGGCGTGCAGCGCTCCGCGCCCAGCTCGAGCACCGCGCCAGCCGCGGGCACCGGGCGATGCAGCAGCTCGACCACCTCGACCCCGCCGCGACCGTCGTGCCACGTGATCGTGAAGTCGGCGTCGACCATCCCCTCGGGCTTGACCAGGCCGACCGTCGCGTAGCCGTCGGCGAGCGCGCCGGGGTCGATGTCGTAGCTGCCCTGAAGGACAGGCAGCGGTTCACCCCCCGCATCGACCCCGCGGATCTCCAGATCGACCTTGACCGGGATCTCGCCCGCGAGCGCGCACGCGTGCAGCCGCAGCTCGACCTCCGTCGGCCGCGCGCATGCACAGCACATGCAGCACAGGAGCAGGGTCGCGGCGCCCGCGATGCGACACAGTGCACTCACTGCGCGCGAGGCTATCAGAAAATGCCCAGGCTCGGCCGGAAGCGCACGTGCGGCGAAACCCTGAACATACGCCCAGCCCGCCCGGCGCTTGCCATCTTCAGCGAACCCGCTGGAGCGCCCGGGCGACCGCGGTCCGCAGGTCGGCACACCGGCGAGGGTACGCGAGACCGTCGAAGGTCGACCCGCGTCATCGGCACCTCGGCCTCGCTCCCATCACGCACCTCGCAATATCTACTCCGTCAGCCGGCGCAGCCGCGGCGCCAACAACGTCAACGATCGCTCGACCGTGGCCACCAGCTCGCTCTCGGTGCACAGGGCACAGCGCTGGCGAGTGCGGGCCAGCTGCCGGCCTTCGTGCAACACGGCGACGGTCGAGGTGTAGCCGATCGCCTTGCCCGCGAACGGTCGCACGGTGACGGCGACGACCGGATCTCCGGGCCCGCCGTCCTCGGCGATCGACGCGGCGCGCAACACCGCGGCCGCGCAGCTACGTACCCGCGACGCGATCGCAGGTCCGGCCCCTGCCTCGCGCAGCGTCGAGGTCTCGACCACGACACGCGCATGCAATGTGGTGAGCGCAGGCCCGGGCCCGGACGTGGCCTCGACGAACAATGGATGAATGGCGATCAGGAAAGCGAGCAAGGCGCTGGTCATCTCGGACCCCCATGCCTCTCGCATCGCAGAGATAGCCGGTGCGAGCAAAATTCCGACGCGTTCGATGGACCTACCAATTCGCCCCACGACGCTTCACAGCCCCAGCTGCGCGCGAAAGAACGCGTCTGCCTCGGCGAAGCTGCGCTCGAGCGCAGCCACGGTGCGCTCGTTCGGGGCCGGAGCCCCCGGCGTTCGACACGCCTCCTCGACCGCACGCAACTGCAGGGACAGCCGCTGCGCCCCGAGATTACCCGCTGCGCCGCATAACCCGTGTGCCAGTCGTGCGACCGTGTGCAGGTCGCCTGCGGCCAGCCGACCCCGCATCTCGGCCAGCGCCGCGGGCGCCTGTCGACGCAGCACCGCCAGCAATTCACCGAGCTCCTCGGGCCCGAGCTCGTCTCGCAGTTCACGCAGCAGCGCCAGCGACACCGGACCCTCCTCGGCGACCGTGGCGGCCGTCACATGCGGCGAGCCGCCGAGCCAGCGGGCGAGCAACGCGGCCAGCGTGTCGATCGCCAGCGGCTTGGCGATGTAGTCGTCCATGCCGGCGGCGATGCAGCGCTCGCGATCTCCCTCCATGGCGAACGCCGTCATCGCCACGATCGTCAGCCGCGACGCGTCCTCCTCTGCGCAGCGGATCGCTCGCGTCGCCGCGAAGCCGTCCATCACTGGCATCTGGCAGTCCATCAACACCAGGGCCGGGCGCTGGCGCTGCACGCACTCGACCGCCTCGCGGCCATCATTCGCGACCTCGACCGCGACCACGACCCGCTGGCTGACCAGGTTGTCCTCGACCACCAGCACGTGCGCACCGGAGCCGTGCACCTGCAACGTGGCCGTCGCGTCCAAGTCCTCCATCCCTGCGCTGCCACCATATCACCCCGCACGCGCAGTCCAGGTCGCGGGCATGGCCGCCATGAGGGCGCGGTGTGGCCGGCGTGGCGCGCGTCGCGTTCGGGCGCGCACCTGCCCCTCGGGTCAGGGTATGCTCGCTCGCGTCCGAGCCATGTCTGCCCGTGAACTGATCGCCCTCGGCACTGCCAGTCAGGTGCCGACCCGCCACCGCAACCACAACGGTTATCTGTTGCGCTGGGACGACGAGGGTTTCCTCTTCGACCCGGGTGAGGGGACCCAGCGACAGATGATCTACGCCAACGTGACCACGGCCGCGATCACGCGGATCTGCATCACGCACTTTCACGGCGATCATTGCCTCGGGCTGGCCGGCATCTCGCAGCGGATCTCGCTCGATCGCGTCCCGCACGTCGTCCACATCTACTATCCCGGCTCGGGTCAGAAGTACTACGACCGCCTGCGCCACGCCTCGATCTTCCACGACGTCGCGCGCGTCGAGGCCCACCCGATCTCGGGCCCCGGCGAAATATTGCGAGACGACAAGCTCAGCCTCTCGACCCTCGAGCTCGACCACGGCGTCGAGGCCTGGGGCTATCGCCTGCAGGAGCACGACAGCCGGACCATGCTGCCCGAGCGCCTCGCCGAGGCCGGCGTGCGCGGCCCGCAGATCCGCAAGCTCATACAAGACGGCGAGATCACGATCGACGGCCGCACCGTGATGCTCGACGATGTCAGCACCTTCCGTCCCGGTCAGAGCGTCGCCTTCGTCATGGACACCCGCGTGTGTGACAACGCCGTCGCCCTCGCCCGCGACGTCGACCTCCTGATCTGCGAGTCGACCTACCTGTCCTGTGACGCCGACAAGGCCCATGACAACGGCCACCTCACCGCCGTCGAGGCCGCCCGCATCGCCGCAGCAGCCGGCGCTCGCAAGCTCGTGCTCACCCACTTTTCCCAGCGCTACAACTCCGTCGAGCCATTCGTCACCGAAGCCCGCGAGTTCTTTCCAGAGGTCGTCGCCGCCCGCGACGGCGACACGATCTCCGTGCCGCCGCGTCGCGTGTGAGGCTCACCCGAGACCTGTCCCTCGGGTCAGGTCTTGTCGGCGGGCTTGTCCGCCGGCTTCACCGCGCCGCCAGCCTTCGCATCGCCCTTCGCGCCATCGACCGGGACCGCCTTGCCGTCGCCCTCGGTCTTCTTGCCGCCGCAGCCCGCCTCGCCGCACTTGCCCTCGGCACACTTCATCTCGCCTTTGGCGTCGGCCTTGGCGTCGGCGGCCGTCGGGGTCGCGGGCGTGACCTCCTTCGCGTCCGTCTTGACCTCCGTCTTCACCTCCGTCTTGACCTCGGTCTTCACCTCGGTCTTGACCTCCGTCTTCTTCTCGTCCGTCTTGGCGCCGCTGTCACAGCCGGGGACCGCGCCGCAGCCGAGCAACGCGAGGGTCGTCGTGATCGTCTTCAGGTCCATGCCGAGAGCCTCCGGAGGGCGCCAGCATAGCAGCCGGCATCGCCCGCGAGGGGTCAGAGTTCACCCGGGCGCGTCGTCGAACGCATCGCTGGACTCGTCACCCGAACCGGGCCCCGGCGCCGACGCCTCGCCCGCCAGCGCCGCCCAGGCCGGCAGCGTCGCCCGCACGAGGATAGCCGCGCCCGTGCGCGGCTGCGTGAAGGCGAGCGTCTCGGCCAGCAGGCACAGCGTCGAGTCCGGCTCGCCGTCGCCGACGATCGGCAGCCCCAGGGCAGCGGCGTGCAGGCGGATCGCCTGGCTCGGGCTGTCTCCGAGATCGACCGTCGCCAGCGTCTCCTCGCCGACCTCCGCCAGCTTGCGAAACTCCGTGCGCGCGGCGATCGGCTCGCGGTCACCCTCGCGGGCGAGCCGCCAGCCGCCGCCCGCGGGCAACTGGACCACCTCGGCCGCGCACATGCTCGTGTCTCCTGGAAAACTCCCACGCAGGCGCACGCGATAGCCCCGCTGGATCGGCAGCGCCGCGAACTCCTTAAAAAAGCTCCCGGTCGCCTGGCTGCGGATCGTGTACAGCGCCAGGCCGCTGGCGGCCGCCGTCAGCTCGTGCACCAGCCCGACGTACGGCCGCAGCACCCCCTCCTGCGTCAGTCGTGACACCAGCGCCTGCGCGAGCGTGCCGCGGTTGGCCGCCTTGGTGGCCGCCGCCGGCACGCCGTGCGGCTTGTCGACGATCACGCAGTTGTCGTCGCGGTGCAGCAGGTGCAGCGCCGCCGGCTCGACCGCCGCGATCTTCGCGGCTTGCGGATACACCGTCACACGCTCGCCCTCGCTGACGCGCTGCGTCGGCACGCAGATCCTGATCTGCCCGACGTAGGCTCCCCCCGCGCGCACGATCTCCGAGGCGGCCGCGGGTGGCAGCCGGAGCCGCTTGCCGAGCAGCTGGCGCAGCATCATGCCGTCCTCCATGCCAACGACCCGAAAGCGCACCGGCCCTGTCGCGGTCTGGGTCATCTGGCTCATGTCCCCGTCACGATCGTTCGCGCCGGATGTCCGCCGCGAGCGCGCGCAGGTCTTCCGTGGTCAGCACATACACAAGCCCGCAGAACTCGCAGCGGATCTCCGTCTGCTGTTGCTCGCTGGCCAGCACCTCGATGTCCTCGGCGCCGAGCGTCGACACCACCGAGCGCGCCCGCTCTGGCCCGCAGTTGCAGCGAAACTGCAACGGCGAGCTGCCCATGTCGTCGAAGGGCTCCCCTGCGAGAGCGAAGCCGATGATGTCCGCCGGGCTGCGATCTTGCCGCAGCAGATCGACGAGGTTGCCCGCCGCCAGCGTCGCACGCAGCGCATCGAGGTCACTCGTGTCGCCGCCAGGAAAGGTCTGACACAGCAACCCCGCAGCGCGCGCCACGTTGCCCTGGTGGTCGAGCACCACCTCGCAGGCGAGCACGCTCGGCAGCTGCTCGCTGGTATTGAGGTAATGCTCGAGGTCGCGGTCGACCTCGCCGGACACGATCTCGACGCTACCCTGGTAGCGCTGCTCGAGCCCGACATCCCGCGTGATGATCAGCGTCCCGTGGCTCCCCAGCGCCGGCGCGACCACCAACCTGCCGGCGCCCGCCGACAGCGTCGCGTGCTCGTCGCTGCCGAGGTGGCGCTGGAGGCACCCCCGCACCGAACCATCGCCGCGGGCGTCGACGAGCAGCCCGCGTAGCGGCCCCGAGCTGCGAAACTCGACCCGCAGCCGCTCCGACTCGTGCTTCGTGAGGGTCGTGAGCAGGCAGGCCGCCGTCAGCGCACGGCCGAGGGCGACGACCTCGACCCCGCGCAGAGCGTGCCGGGCGCTGGCCTCCGCGACGAGGCCGGTCGTCACCGCGGCGATGACCCGCAGCGAGAAGTCGGTCTTGATGGCGCGCTGGAGCTGGTCCACGGCGCCAGCATAGCAGCCGCGCCCGGGGCTGTCTTCTCGCGCCTGTCTCCCCGGGACATGTCTTTTAGGGCAGGTCGACCAGCTTGACCTTGACGCTCGCCGCCTGCCCGTCGCGGATCAGCTTGACGGTGACCTCGTCGCCGACCTCGAAGCGGTCGAAGGCGTTATAAAGGTCGTCGAAGTCGGCCACCACGTGCTCGTCGATCCCGACGATGATGTCGCCCAGCGAGATCTCCCCGCGACGGTCCTGTTGCAGCCCGCGGACGCCCGCCACCTGCGCCGGCGAGCCCGGCGACACCCGCGTCACCACCACCCCCTTGATGCCGGCGCGCGCTGCGTAATGGTCGGGCAGCGGTTCGATGCCGATCCCGGGGTGTTGCACGCGTCCGGTCGCTATTACCTGCGGGACCACCCGCCGCACCGCGCTGACCGGCACCGCGAAGCCGATGCCCGCCGAGCTGCCGGTCTTGCTAAAGATCATCGTGTTCATGCCGATCAGGTACCCGCCGGAGTCCAGCAGCGGCCCACCCGAGTTACCGGGGTTGATCGACGCGTCGGTCTGGATCATGTCGCGAATGGTCACCCCGCCGTAGCCCTGCACCTCGCGCCCGAGCGCCGAGATCACGCCGGTCGTCAGCGTGTGGTCGAGGCCGAAGGGGTTGCCGATCGCGATCGCCGTCTGCCCGACCGCCAGCTTGACGTCAGGTGGCAGCAGCGGCAGCGGCGTCAGTGGTTCGTCGCAGCCGATCAGCTTCAACACCGCGACGTCCTTGTTGGGGTCGCCCCCGAGGAGCTCCGCGTCGTAGGTCTTCTGACTGTGTAGCGTCACCGAGTAGCGGCCCGGCGCGCGACCGCTGTCGACCACGTGATAGTTGGTCACCACGTGCCCGTGTGTATCCCACAGGAAGCCCGTGCCCGTGCCCGCGGGGATCTCGAGCGCGCGCATCGAGAGGTCGCGCACCATCCGCTTCTGCGTCACGAACACCGTCGCCGGCGCGGCCGCCCGGAACACGTCGATCACGTTCTGCTCGGCCTCGAGCCGCGCCCCCGGGGACGGCGGACGCATCGTCGGCATCGTCGGCATGGTCGGCGGGGTCGGCGTGGCCGCGGGTGCCACGACCGTCGGCTCCGGTACCGCCTCGGGCGCAGCCTCCAGCGCGATCTCGGGGGCCCGGGGCACCGGCGGTGCCACGGTCGAACACTCGGCCACGCCCGGCAACAGCAACAGGCAGCCCGCGAGAGCCAGCATGACCGACGGTCTGATTCGACGATGGTGTCCCAAGGGCCTCTTTTTGCGTCGTCCCCTCGCGCCTCGCAAGCGTCCAGGACCCCCATGACCTGTTTTTATGTCCAGCCATCCGCGGCCATCTGCTGCCAAACGCACGTGCGCGGCTGCGCGAGGCGGCCGCGGGGCGCTGGCATGTTATAAGTTGCCGGCCATGAACGGTGCTGCCCCCGCGCCCTCCCTCGGACCCTGTCCCCACTGCGGACAGCCGCACGCCGACGACGTGCTGGTTTGCCCCAAGGAGAGCAAGATCATGCCGCTCGAGGGACGCATCCTCGACAGCAAGTTTCGCTTCACCAAGCTGCTCGGAGCGGGCGGCATGGGGGCGGTGTGGCGGGCGCAGAACACCCGCGTCCGCAAGGCGGTAGCGATCAAGCTGATGCACCCGGAGTTCGCGGGCAACCCGGGCATCCTCGACCGCTTCCGCAACGAGGCGACCGCCGCCGGCCAGATCGGCAGCCAACACATCTGCGACATCTACGACTTCGGCGCCAGCGTGCTCGGCCCGTACATCGTCCTGGAGATGCTCAACGGCAAGTCGTTCGGCGAGCTGATCCAGGAGTACGGCCGCGTCGACCCCGGCCTCGCCGCGATCATCATGCGCCAGGCGCTCACCGGCCTCGAGGCCGCGCACATGGTCGGCATCGTCCACCGCGACCTCAAGCCGGAGAACATCTTCCTGCACGAGCCGTCCCCCGGCCGGCTGCTCGTCAAGCTCATGGACTTTGGCATCTCGAAGTTCTCGCAGGGCGGCAACGACGGCAAGACCGGCGTCGGCGTGCTCATGGGCACCCCCGAGTACATGTCGCCCGAGCAGGCCGAGGGCGCCGCCGGTGTCGACCAGCGCACCGACATCTGGGCGATGGGCGCGATCTTGTACAAGGCGCTCACCGGCGTCGAGGCCTTCGGTGGCGCCACCATGGCAGCCACCCTCGTCGCCCTCTCCACCAAGGAGCCCAAGCCGATCGAGTCGTTCGCCCCGCACGTGCCCGCGAACATGATCGCCGTCGTCCGCAAGTGCCTCGCCAAGGACCCCACCGACCGCTACCAGAGCGCCCGCGAGCTCGCCGACGCCCTCGCCTCCTTCGAGCAGCTCACCGGCAGCTTGCCGATGGTCGCCCCGGCGAACAGCTCCACCGGCTCCTCGACCACTTCAGCGCAGGGCGCCACGCAAGGCACCCGGGGCCCTGCTCCGTCGCCCACCGGCACCCTCGCCGCCGGACCGCCCGCGAGCCCCGCCACCTTCATCACCCCGCACGCCCCACAGAGCCAGTTCGGCGGCCCGGCCCAGCCAGCCAGCCATCCGCCCGGCAATCCCTCCACCTTCGTCGGCGGCAACCTCGGCGCCGCCGTCCAGACCGACGACAACTGGTCGATCGGCGCCCACGCCCCGGAGACCCGCCCGCCGACGATCGCCGGCCGCGAAGGCGGCAGCAAGATCCCACTCATTATCCTCGGCGTGCTGTTCCTGGTCGCAATCGGCGGCACCGGCTTCTTCCTGATGACCGGCGCGCCGAAGAACGGCAACATCGACGGCCCGCAAGTCGAGCCGGCCGCCACCGCCGGCGCCGTCGCAGCAGGCACCGCAGGCACCGCAGGCACCGCAGGCACCGCAGGCACCGCAGGCACCGCAGGCTCGACCCCGAGCACCACCGCAGGCACCACCGCAGGCACCACCGCAGGCACCACCGCCACGACCGCTGGCGCCCCCGACATCGCTCCCGGGACCACCGCAGGCGCCACCGATCCGACCGCCGGCACCGTCGATCCGACCGCCGGCACCGCCGGCACGCACGACCCGACCGCTGGCGACGACGACGACAAGCGCAGCACCAAGCTCCCGCCGCCCAGGCCCGACCTCGCACTCGTCGCGCAGGAGGGCACCCTGTTCACGCCCAAGGTCCCCTCCGCGAGCGTCGGCACCGTCGACGAGGCCAAGGCGGCCTGCACCGCTCTCAAGTCCAAGAAGTTCGCCAAGCTCTCGCAGTGGCGGCTCGCCTCCTCCGGCGAGGTCATCAAGTTCAAGGGCCAAACCGACGTGCAAAAGCTCGCCTACTGGGTCACCGACCCCGTCAGCGCCGGCCGGGCCAAGCGGGTCGTGCTGGTGAACGGCAGCGTCAACGAGGGCGACCCCGCGTCCTTCAAGACCACCCGCCCCTTCTGCGTCACCAAGCGCTGAGCCTCCGCGGTCCGTCGACCCCGGCGCGCACCCGGCACGCACGCGGGCGCGACGTGTTAGCGTCGCCGGATGACCTACAGCATGCGTGACCTCTCCCTCCTGGCTTGCACGTTCGGCGCGGCGCTGCGCATCGAGCGCGCTGGCGGCCCCGGCGAGCAAAGCGGCGCGGTGCTGCTCGGCACCGATGGCCAGAGCGAGCGCGTCCAGTTCGCGGCGGCGCATGCGCAAGGCCGGAGCGAGACGGCTCATGGCCCGGGCTCCTCGTCGGTTTGGCGCCCACGGATGCGCCCGGTTGCGGGTGGCGCGTTCTGCCCTCCCCGCGCCGCGCCCGTCAAGGTCCTGCTTTTTC
>ENA-OFCF01001180-OFCF01001180.1-metagenomes-genome-assembly--contig:-NODE-1180-length-10353-cov-8.470577_pt1 | contig 10353 bp, 10 predicted proteins | sample MGYA00153387_OFCF01 | MGnify analysis MGYA00153387 | reverse complement strand
GTGCGCGCGTGGCGGAATTGGTAGACGCGCTAGATTCAGGTTCTAGTGGGGGCAACCCTGTGTAGGTTCGAGTCCTATCGCGCGCACCATTTCTTTTCAACGAATCAGGGAACCCGATGAGTTCCCCTTTTTTGTGTTATTAAGCTGAGAGTTGCTAACTAAAAAATCAATTTACAGTGTATTCGGCATGAACGATGGTGATGATGTCTTTTTCGTAGGAAGAAGTATCATTATTGCCTTCGGTGGATGTTCCGGTCGAGTTTGCAGCATTGATGTTGATAATCCCCATGTCGGCGTAAACCAACTTACCGACACTGGTATTGCCAGCCGATTGAAGAATATTTTCTGCTCTTGCGCGGGCGTCTTTAGCCGCTTGTGCAAGCATCTCTAACTTTAGCTCACCAAGCCGAGTGTAATAGTAGTTCGGCGGGCGAGATGAAACCGACACCCCCTGCTCTAACAATGAAGTGATCTCACGCGATGCTTTTTCGACAATCGCGATATTCTCCGAATTGACCGAAACAACCTGTGATGCGCGGAAACCTTTGGATAATCTTCTTTCCGTGCGCAGTGGCACGTTGGTCCCCTGCAAAACTTTATCTTCTTGGACTGTCTCGAACTCCTCGGAAATCGAGGCTGACTGTGTCTGGATTTCCTCCGGCTTGATTCCCTGTGCTTTGAGAAATGAAACGGCTTTCTCGGTTCCACTCTTGAGGGCGATATAGGCTGCGGTGCGTTCCGGTGCTTTGGCTTCAACGGTGGCAGACCATTCGATTAGATCGGAAACGATTCTTTTTCGCGCCGAACCGGTGATGCGAATGTTGTTTTTGTCGGGACGTTTACGGACATCCTTCCAGGTGCTTGCCGCAATCCAGACGGACAAGACCACGCCAAGTGCGATGGCAAATGCCGCCAAAGGCGGCAGGCCGATGATGCGATTATTTTTTTGCGGCTGGGCTGTGGGTTCAGTGTTCATGATATCTATGGAATGATTTTCTTAGCAACATTGATAAAAGATAATATGCGGAGGAAAGACTCAAGGGAAATCTGTTACTAAAAAAGTTGAACCTGAAGAATGCCCCATTGATAGACTCTCCACAGGTGGCCGCCGATTACTTCTTGCCGGCGCGTTTGGCGGGGGAGCTTGGCTTTGAGACTTGTTTCGCCTCTATCACACGGGTTCGTTTCCGCCAATCGCGGCGCGGTGGAGTCACGCCGGGCTGATAGGGTGGAATCGGCGCGTGGTAATCAAAACCTTTCAAGCGTTTCTTCGGGATGCGCAGTGCGAGCGTGAGCTCGAGAATGCCTAGCAGATTGAGATCTTCTTTGGGCACAAAGCTTAGCGCCACGCCTTGTGACTCGGCGCGCCCCGTGCGGCCAATCCGATGCACATAGTCTTCCGGATTGACCGGGAAATCGAAATTCACCACCTGCGAGACGCCATCTATATCAATGCCGCGTGCCACGATGTCGGTGGCGACGAGCACTTGGACTTTGCCATCTTTGAAATCTTGAAGTGCCTGCAGTCTCTGCTCTTGCGAGCGACTGGAATGCAATCTAGCAACTTTTACATGAGCGGCCTTAAGAAATTCTGTCAGCCGGTTAGCGCCATCTTTCATCCGGACAAAAACCAGAACACGCGTGAAATCCGGCTGACGGAGGAGTTCCAACAGCAAGGCATTCTTCAAGTGCGCTGGAACTTCATAGACATACTGTGTCACGGTGTCCGCAGGATTCGAACGTTTGCCAATCTGCACTAACTTCGGCTGATACTGAAAACGCCGCGCCAACGACTCAACTTCTTTCGGAAAAGTAGCAGAAAACATCAAGGTCTGTCGGCGTTTTGGCAAGTGACCGACAATGGTTTCGATGTTAGGAAGAAAGCCCATGTGAAGCATGCGGTCTGCTTCATCGAGAACTAACATTTCAAGCCCGCTAAAATCCAATTTCCTGCGATCTATCAGATCAATCAATCGCCCCGGCGTAGCAACGATGATATCAACTCCCTTATGAACAGCCTTGATTTGTGCGGCTTCCTCCACGCCACCAAAAACAGCAGCCACACGAACGGGCAGACCATTGCCATAAATCCGGATGTTCTCCATAATCTGCAAAGCGAGTTCACGCGTGGGTGCTAGAATCAGAGCTTTGGTAAATCGTGGCTGACCGGAGCGACCAGCAGTGGCCAGACGATGCAACATCGGCAGCACAAAAGCAGCAGTCTTGCCGGTCCCAGTCTGAGCAATAGCGATTAGATCGTTTCCCTGCATCACCTTGGGGATTGCTGCCAGCTGCACCTGCGTCGGGCGAACATAACTCGCCTTTTGAATGGCACGGAGAATCTCAATTCCAAATCCGAAGTGACTGAACGACATGGCAGGAGCATAAACCGATGAGTCGCAACTGACACGGATTAAATTGAAAAAATCTCACATAACAATCAAAGCCTGAGAATCTAGCAACAAACTAGATGAATGATCGTAATGAAAAAAATCATTCAGAGAAGAAAGAATCAAATTATCACTGGCGTAGATTGATATGTTATGAATAGCATCATCCGCAATATCGATAACCGGCTCGCACTCATTGCCCGCTGTGCATTATTCATGCTTGCCCTCTGTTCTCAACCGCGTATATGCGCTGAGCCCGGCTCTCGGTCGCCGTCCGGCACCTCGATGATCTTCGAGTCAGGAACTGCCAGCCGCGTTGTAGAAAAAGTCCGCTCCGCAGCCGCTGGTGTGATAGTGGAAATTTTTGTCGAGCCCGGTGATATCGTGATCAAAGGCCAGATCCTAGGACATACCGATCTGGATGCGACAAAGCTCCAACTCGACATTGCAAAATCCACGCTCGAGGCTCAGGGCAATGTCGAGGCCGCACGGGGCCAGGCCGAAGCATGGACTGTGACGCGCCGGGAGACCGAAGAGTCGCTGCGCAAACGCAAGGTGGAGAAAATTCGACTCGAATGGGCAAGCGCCATGGAAGAGATGTACCGCGGCACTTATGAAGTCCAATTGGACGCTAAAAAAACTCAGGAAATCCAATATGCATATTGGAAAGAACAATATGAAAAGCGCTTTATACGCGCTACTGTGGACGGCGTAGTTTCGGAAATTCTCACCGAGATCGGCAATAATGTTAGCATCGCTAGCCATGTTTTCACCATCCGCAATGACAGCATGATTTCCATTCCAGTAAAAATTCCTACGGATATCGCCCACACACCAGAACCGGGAGATATACTTCCGATTTGTCCGGCTGGCGACAAGACCGCAACTCCCGCCCGCGTCGATAGCATCATCTCGAATCCAAATAAATCGTTAGAAAAAACTGCTCGGCTTTTTGTTTTAGCTAACGATTTTCCTGCCGCACTGCGCGCGAAATTGATCGGCATGAAATTCGAGGTTCTAGTGCCAATATTGGATGGCTATGACGCAAAAAGCCTGCATTCTTCGCGGCGATGACATCATTCGGCTGCCCAGCTCTGCGAGTCTTGCCATCGCGTATGTCCGACTGCCTTTAATCAATCACCGGATTTCAGCACCTTGATAAACGCGTCCTGCGGGATATTGACCTTGCCAAACATCTTCATCTTCTTTTTGCCTTCTTTCTGCTTTTCTAGCAGCTTTCGTTTGCGTGTGATGTCGCCACCGTAACATTTAGCGGTTACGTTTTTGCGCATTGCAGAGATTGATTCGCGGGCCACGATTTTTCCGCCGACAGCAGCTTGGATGGCCACGACAAAAAGATGAGATGGGCTGACTTCCTTCAGCTTTCCGGCGATGAGCAACTCGGTAGCGCAACTTATTATAGATTTAAAAACACAAAAATGTTGACGTATGTTTTTTCTGACGCATATTTTCACGCATGAAAGCAAATCCAGGAGGACAAATCGACATCAAGGCTGTCATCGGGCGCGATTCACTTATCGAGCTGATGTGGGAAACCATTGAACAGCAGAGTATTGTGATGACGGCAGAGCGGCGGATTGGCAAAACGACCATTATCCGCAAGATGCTGGTGGAGCCTGTTGATGGATGGACCCCGGTTTTCCAAGATCTTGAGCGTTGCCACACCGCCAACGAGTTTGCGATGGTGGTTTACCACGAGATTCACCGGTTCCTCAGCGCCAAAGGAAAAGCTGCGAGGCGGGCGAAGGAGTGGTTTGCGGCAATGGGCGGGACCGAGATCGGCGGCTTGTTCAAGCTGCCGGAAAAAGCAGCAAGTGCCCACTGGAAGGATATTCTGAGCCATTCAATCGAGGATCTTGTCCAAGAAAACGACCAATCCGGCACACGACTTCTATTCTTGTGGGACGAAGTGCCTTTCATGCTGTCGAATATCCGCGACCGCGAGGGCGAGCCCATGGCGATGGAGGTTCTCGATGTGCTCCGGGCCTTGCGCCAGACCCACCCCAGTTTGCGCATGATCATCACTGGCTCAATCGGGTTGCACCACGTCATCACTTCGCTAAAAGACAAAAACTACGCCAACTCCCCGGTCAACGACATGGTGTCTATCAACGTCCCGGCACTTCAGCTACAGGACGCGATCCAACTAGCGAAAGAGTTGATCGAGGGAGAGAAACTGGATTCTCCGGAAACCGATATGGCCGCCGCAGTAATCGCGAATGAGGCGGATTGTTTTCCCTTCTACATCCACCACATCGTCAAGGCACTGAAAATTCGCAGCATCAAGGCTACTCCAGAAAACATCCGGCAGGTCGTAGCCACCCAGCTGGTGGACGACAATGATCCATGGGAATTGCTTCACTACCGCACCCGCATTCCGACCTATTATGGGCAGGATGGACCCACCGTGATCCGACTTCTCGACGAACTTTCCGTCAGTGGAAAAGCCGCCTCTGTCAATGAGCTGCTGATCATGCTCAAGAACTCATCGTCGTTCGATGACCGCGAGCGCCTCCTGCGCCTCTTGTCGCTCATGGTAAGAGATCATTACCTAAGTCGTGATCCGGACGGTTGTTATCAATACGCGTTTCCTCTCATCCGCCGTTGGTGGAAATCCCATCGCGGCCTCTGATAGAATCCCAAACCAGCTTTCCACATGAACGACCATCACACTCTTTCGGTGTTTACCCCGAGCAACACTTCTCCCGAGGATCTAGAATCCATTCTCGTCCAGCGGGAAAACCTGATTCAAGACGCTGTAGAGCGAATCCGGGAAAGCGCCTTGTCCGACCACAAGCATCATCTTCTCTTCGTGGGGCCGCGCGGTTGCGGGAAAACGTTCTTCCTCACCCTCGTCATCCACCGTATCAGCCAAGAAACGGCGCTTGAAGATCGGCTGCGGATCGCTTGGTTAAATGAAGACGAGACCTGCACCACCCTGCTCGAATTCCTGATCAAAACCCATGCGGCATTGGAGAAACGCTATCCTAAGGAATTCCGAAGCGATGCGTTAGATTCTGCGTATGAAATGAAGCCGGACGACGCCGCGGATTTCGTATCGAAGCACCTTCTGTCCACGCTCGGCTCCCGCACTCTGATGGTGGCGGTGGAAAACCTGGATTCGTTTTTTGAAAACCTCGGCCCCCAAGGACAGAAGCGGCTTCGCTCGTTCATCCAAGAAAACCCGCGTTTCTGTTTCGTGACCACCGCCCAGAGACTGGTGGAGAGTCTCGCGAACCGGAACAATCCCTTCTATGGCTTCTTCCAGACGGAACATTTCAAGCCTCTCAACGTCGATCAAGCCATCGAATTGTTGGAAAAAATCGCCCGTCTCGATGGCAAGAACGAAGTCGTCGAGTTTCTTGCATCCAGCCGTGGCCGCTCGCGGGTGCAGGCACTCCATCACCTTTCCGGCGGAAACCACCGGATCTACATCGTTCTCTCACGTTTCGTCACCAAGGAGAACATCGACGCCCTCGTCGGTCCCTTCATGAAAATGGTGGACGAACTCACTCCCTACTATCAGGAGCGGGTCCGCTGGCTCGCCCCCTTGCAGCGCAAGATCGTGGAGTATCTCTGTGCCTGTGAAACAACCGTGCCGGTCAAGGAGATCTCAAAACGCCTCTTCTCCAGCCAGCAGACCATTTCCAGCCAACTCCAAAGCCTGCGGGAAAAAGGTTACGTCGAGTCTAACCAACGCGGCCGCGAATCCCTCTACGAAATTAGCGAACCCTTGATGCGCATCTGCGTGGAGGTGAAAGAAAACCAGCGCAACAAGCCGCTTCGGCTACTGGTGGATTTCCTTCGCGTTTGGTACGATGATGACGAACTTTCGTCGCGCATAGGAATGCCCGAATGCGCCGCATCGGCAAAGCTCTATCTGTCCACTGCGCTCGAGAGGAACAGATCCGAAGGCAGCCTCAGGAAGAAGCTATATCTGAAGGATCTTTTGCAGTCGTTTCAAGAATCACTGGATCCGGTGGAACTACAAAAACTCACTACAGAATGCGAGACCCTGCATGAAGCTGAGTTGCTCGCGATGAAAAACATGGTGGATGGACATCCAGAGGAAGCAATCCATTGTCTGGATGATGAGATTGCCCGCACAACAGCTCCCGACGAGAAAGCGAAGCTCCTGCTCAGCAGGGCAGGGCTGCATGGGGACACCAAGCGCGAGATCAATGATTACACCGCCGTGATCGGCTTGGCTGGTGCTTCTGCCGAACAAGTGGCCAAAGCTCTTCTCAACCGAGGTTTCCGCTACGGCCAGCAGGGCGACAACGAGCGTGCGATCAAAGACTACACCGCCGTGATCAGCTTGACCGGTGCGCCTACCGAGACTGTCGTGAATTCACATATTGCGCTTACGGAACTGAACTGGAAAGAAACCAAATGGGAGGAAGGTTTCGCATCGCTGCATTCGGGATTACAAAAAGGATCGGAAGCTGCGCCAGTCCACGCAGGTTCTTCGGAAGATTTGGTCCAGACGATCTTCGACGCAGGCCTGAGTCTCGAATTGCGGCGGGATAAAATTGGAAAGATGGTGAAATGCTACCAAACCTACCAATTACTGCCGAACCTTGGCGATGGACTCATCAGGCATCTTGGCAAAGTTTTCCGTGTGGGTGAGCCTTTTCCTTCGTCGGACAATCTCCGGCAATGGCTTGCCGCATGGGAACAAGCGGCGGGCGACTTGGATGAGTTCCGTCTGCCACTGCGTCTCCTGCGAGTCGGGATCGACTTCGTGATCTCAGGTGGAAAGGATCACGGGATTCTGCTGACGCTCACATCACCGGAGCGCGAGATCCTAAAACAGGCCTTGGGAGTCTCCGATGCCTCGGTCTGACAATCAATCTCCGGATTTGAGAACCTTGATGAAGGCGTCCTGCGGGATATTGACCTTGCCAAACATCTTCATCTTCTTTTTGCCTTCTTTCTGCTTTTCTAGCAATTTTCGTTTGCGTGTGATGTCGCCGCCGTAACATTTTGCGGTGACGTTTTTGCGCATTGCAGAGATTGATTCGCGGGCCACGATTTTTCCACCGACAGCAGCTTGGATGGCCACGACAAAAAGGTGAGACGGAATGACTTCCTTAAGTTTCCCAGCGAGCGTCCGGCCATAAGACTCCGCTTTATCGCGATGCACGATGGTGGAAAATGCTTCCACTGGATCACCGGCGATGAGCATGTCCATCTTGACCATTTTGGCCGCGCGATAGCCGGAATGTTCGTAATCCATTGAACCATAACCGCGAGTCATGGATTTGAGCTTATCGTTGAAATCCACAAGAATTTCGGATAGAGGAAGCACGCACGAAAGCATGACGCGGGTGTCATCGATTGTTTCAGTGTTAGTCACCTCACCGCGTTTTTCGAGCACGAGCTGCATCATATCGCCGATGTATTCACCCGGAACCATGATATAGACATTCACGATCGGCTCGCGGATTTCCTGAATGCCCTGCGGATCAGGGAAAAGCGTTGGATTGTCGATGATGCGCTCGCTGCCATCGGTCATCGTAACTTGATAGATAACAGACGGATAAGTGGAAATCACATCCATATCAAACTCACGGCGCAGGCGTTCTTGGATGATCTCCATGTGCAGCAGGCCGAGGAATCCGCAACGGAAACCAAAGCCGAGTGCGGTCGAGCTTTCCTGCTGATAGGTGAAAGCCGGATCATTGATCTGAAGTTTTCCCATCGCCATTTTGAGAGCCTCGTAGTCTGAGGAGTCCACCGGATAGATTCCAGAGAAAACCATCGGCTGGATTTCCTTGTAGCCCGGCAATGCCTCGGCACAAGGATGAGTGGAGTCCGTCATCGTATCGCCGATTTTCACCTCGCTAGCCGACTTCATGTTAGCGATGACATAACCGACATCACCCGCCACCAATTTTGGACGAGCCGTCATCTTTGGAGTGAAAACGCCGACTTCTTTGACCTCGTAAGTGTTGTCGGTGGCAAAAAGTTTCACCCGCTGGCCGCGTTTCACCGTGCCGGAAAATACCCGAACATAAGAAACCACGCCGCGATAGGTGTCGTAGAGCGAATCGAAAACCGAGCATCGCAGGAGCCCATCCGGATTTTCGATAGGCGGCGGGACACGCGCGATGATTGCTTCAAGGATTTCCTCGATGCCGATGCCGTTTTTCGCGGAGGCTGGGATGCAGTCCTCGGCTGGGATGCAGAGGATTTCTTCGAGTTGTTTTTTGCATTTCGGCACGTCTGCTGCGGGCAGATCGATTTTGTTGAGGACCGGAATGATGGTGAGATTTTGCTCTGTGGCGAGGTGAAGGTTGGCCACGGTTTGGGCCTCCACACCTTGCGCCGCATCGACCATCAGGATCGCGCCCTCGCAGGCGGCCAAGGCCCGTGAAACTTCGTAGGAAAAATCGACGTGGCCGGGTGTGTCGAGCAGGTTGAGTTTGTAGGTTTTCCCGTCGCGTGCGGTGTATTCCATGGCCACCGGATGGGATTTGATGGTGATGCCCTTTTCGCGCTCAAGATCCATGGAATCGAGCTGCTGGGCCGTGCTTTCCCGCATGGTCACGGTGCTGGTCATTTCCATTAGCCGATCAGAAAGCGTGGTTTTCCCATGATCGATGTGGGCAATGATGGAGAAATTTCGGGTCAGAGCGGTGGACATAGCAGTGAAAAAACGACGGCGCGGGCGAGAGAAAGCACGTTTTCCCCGGCAAGGCACGAAAAATCATCGTTCAAGAATTGAGCTTGTCCTAGGAAATCGATGCGACAGACTCGCGGCACTATGTTTTCACACGTTGTCATTTTTTGGACCACACCGGATAATCCATCGGCAGTGGAGGAATTGTTGGCTGGTGCAGAAAAATATCTGCGGCCGATCCCGGGTGCTTTGAGTTTCCACGTCGGCACGATGGTTCCCAGTGAGCGCCCGGTGGTGGAGCAGAGCTATCAGGTCGCTTTGAACATCCAATTTGCCGACAAGCAGGCTCAAGACGATTATCAGGTCCATCCGCTGCACCTCGAATTCATCGAAAAATCCTTCAAGCCGAACTGCGTAAAAGTCGTCGTTTACGACTTCGAGTAAATCACCCGCCGATTGCCGGATAATCGGTGATTTGCTCGAGTGTTACGCCGTAAAGCGCGGCGATTTCCGGGGCATCGGATGCGTGATAGATGTCACGGTAGTAGATTTCCCGGATGCCATAGGCGCACAGAGTTTGCATGCAGGCATTGCACGGCATGGTGGTGGTGGCCACAATTCGGGCCTCGCCGCGGCGGAATAGGCTGCACAGGTTCACCTCGGCGTGCAGCATGAATTTCTGACGAGCTTCGCGGTCGTCCCAGAATGATGGCGGCGGGTTGAAACCGGGGGCCAAACCATTGTAGGCAGTGCCGATCACGCGATTGTCGTGGTCCAAGGCCGCAGCGCCGACCTTTCGAAATGGATCTTCCGAGCGCAGGCTGGCGACATGTGCGAGCGCCATCGCGTATTTGGGAATGGATAGACGTGCCGCAGACATGCGCGACTCTTGCCGGAGTGACACGGATATCAACTCAAAATCATCCGTGTCGGCAGTCTTAGCAGTTGATCAAAGGTGCATCATCTTCGACCGGAATCACGACAGGCGCTGAGCTTGCTTTTTGGCGAGCGGCGGCTGGAGGCGGTAATTGCGGATTGGGTTTTGCGGCTGGTGTAGCGGAATTTTCAGGCTCTTGTGTTCCCGGATTCTTGACGAGCTTCCCTATTTTTTTGCTGCAAGAGTCGGACCCGCCGTTCTCGCCCGTCATCTGGTTTGGTTCGGCTTCCATTCCATCTCTGGTAACAGTTTAACCCAGACTGCCAAACTCCATAACTGCTACGCGCTCGACCTGTTCCAAAACCTTCTATCCAGCTCCGCTGCGCAAGCTCAGACCGTCCTTTTTAGCAATTCCTCCTGACCTGAAATCGGCTAAACTG
>ENA-OFCF01001178-OFCF01001178.1-metagenomes-genome-assembly--contig:-NODE-1178-length-10371-cov-13.725766_pt1 | contig 10371 bp, 9 predicted proteins | sample MGYA00153387_OFCF01 | MGnify analysis MGYA00153387 | reverse complement strand
CGGCGCGATATGGGCGGGGTTCCCCCGCACATATAATCGCGACAAGACAGGGGGCCAATCCGTTGACGTAGCCTGCGCTTTGCGCTTACCGTATTGCCCCAACCCCCCTTTATAGAGGGGAAGCCTCTTGCTCCCTCCCCTTTATAAGGGGAGGGCTGGGGTGGGGTAAATATTTCCGCAACAATTGAGTCAATTAAAATTGTAGATAGTGCATCAATTGACCGATCGATTCGCCAGATAATTTCAGCCGTTGTTGGAGATTAACTAAGTCTGTAAACTTGCCACCCTGTTCGCGTTCGGTGATAATTTCGGCTGCTAATTCTGGGGAAATTTGGGGGATCTGGGCTAATTCATCTGCTGTTGCTCGATCGATCGCGATCGATGGTAGCGCAGCCGAGCGATCGTAATACTGAAAACTCAATACTGGAGCCAACCACTGAAGTCTCGGTAGGGGCATATTTAGCGCAGCCGCCAGATCGGAAATCGCATAAAAAGCAACTCCAGCTTGGCTCAAAGCTACTAATTGACGTGCTTGATGGATTGAAATCCCTGGTAAGCGCAACCAGTCATCGACACTAGCTTGATTAACATCAATTCTCACCCCCAAATCGGCGGCGAGAGCAATCTCAAATGCTGACTTGAACCGATAATAAGGGTCTTCAGTAATACGCGATCGCAAGGACATTTTTAACAGAAACTGTACGGTACGAAAAGAATCATGTGTCACTTGGATTTTGGATTGTGGGGTGCTGGGAATGTGGAGCTAGATAAATTTGACTGAAGATCTTACCTAAGCTCGATCGATTCCTCTCAATTTACGGGTGTTATCAACCAAGCTTTGAGCGAATACATCGAGGCGTTTTGAAAGTTTTTCATCTACGAGTTTACCTTCAGGTGTAAAGGCTTGATAAGCTTGTCCGATGGCTACTTGTTCGGGAATCGACCAAGCATGAACCCAGCGGAGAATTAGGCGCAAATCATTGAGGGCATTACTATTGCTCTGTCCACCCAGAATACTGATGAATCCAGAGACTTTACCGGAGAGCTGTTCAAAACTCATCAAATCTAAGGCATTTTTTAGCACTCCACTGATACTACCATGATACTCTGGCGAGACTAAAATTAGCCCATCAGCACGACTAAAAGCGTCCTGCATCCGTTTCACATCAGGATGATTGGGATAGTCACTTCCGCCGTCACAAAATGGCAAATCCATCTGTCTCAAGTCCAAAATCTCTACTTCTGCGCCCAGAGCTTGGACTTTTTGGGCGGCTATTTGTAAAGCGATTTGGCTATAAGAGTCTGGTCTTAGACTACCTGCAATGCCAACAATTTTTACCATAAAATGGAAATGTAGGACGATATTAATATTTATAACGCGATCGCCGCTTGAAATCTAGCTGCTGGGCACTACCTTCCCTGCGGAGATCGACTAAGCTCGATCGAGCCACTGACGGCGTTTTTGCTCGAATTCGTATTCTGAGATCAAACCATCGGCGCGGAGTTTGTCCAACTCGCGGATGGATTGGGTGACTGTATTGATGGGATGCGGCGGGAGTGCGATCGGGGACTGTAGAGCCGAGATGGAATTGCTGCCAAAGTGGGTATTATCTTGAGTGAGATACCAAACAGCTTCGATCGCTGAAGCAATATGGGGAATCGGTGTCCAGGATAATAATAGATAAACTATCCCCCAAACAGGTTGTCCTAAATAAAATTTATGAAATCCAGCAATCGGAGTCGTCATACTAGCAAAGGCTAGGACGATCGCGATTTGTCGATTTTTGGGTGTAGTAGAGTCGAACATTAACGAAAAACAGAAGCTATGGCTTTGGGGCTGAAATCCCGCACATGCAGGTGGGTTGTTAGGGTACTGGGCGGGAGATCCATAGTCGGTAGGGTTGAAATCCCTACCCTAACAACCCAATTATCTGCTTGGTGCGCTAAACCGTCGGGGAACCCGACGAGCGCGCATCCGCAATTATCAACTATCAATTATCAATTAATTTAACCGATCCTCTCATACGGGAAACCGCAGTTTTCAGTGCTTGGAGACCGATCTAAAATATGTATACTAGTGTCGATCGCGGGTGTCTTCACTTTCCAGTCTAACCTTATTACGATAATTATCTGTCATGGGATTTTTTGATTCTGATGTCATCCAACAAGAAGCTAAACAGTTGTTTGAAGATTATCAACATCTGACTCAACTAGGTGGTAAATATGGTAAATTCGACCGCGAAGGCAAGATTGCATTCATCGAACGGATGGAAACATTGCTCGATCGCTACAAGATTTTTATGAAGCGGTTTGAACTCTCCGATGACTTCATGGCAAAGATGACAGTCGAGCAAATGAATACTCAGATGAGCCAATTCGGCATGACTCCGATGCAAATGTTCGAGCAAATGAATCTCACTCTCGATCGGATGAAGTTAGAAATAGATAAGTAGAACTTGACTCGGTGCGTTACGCTGTCGCTAACACACCCTACAAGCCTAAAGCCTAAAGCCTAATTCCCAAAGCCTAAAGCCTAAAGCCTAAAGCCTAATTCCCAAAGCCTAAAACCTAATTCCCTGGGCGTTTGAACTTGGCGGGAGAGACGAAAGATTCGACGGGTTCATTTTTGAGAGCTTCCTGCATGAAACTCCGCCAAATTGGTGCGGCATAGGTACCACCCGTTACCCCTGTACCCAGGGGGGTGTAGTCATCTTTACCAATCCACACAGAGGCGGCTAGCTGGGGCACGTAGCCCACAAACCAGACATCTCGTTCGGAAGAGGTGGTTCCAGTTTTTCCGGCGGCTGGACGACCGATCGCGGCTTCTTTACCAGTACCGCCACTGACTACTGATTGGAGCGCACTATTGATTTGTGCTGTTGCCCAAGAGTTGAGTACTAGCTTAGGTTGGGGCGTATTATCTAGCAAAATATTCCCATCGCTATCGGTGACGCGGAGGATCGTGGTAGTCTCCGATTGCCAACCATTACTGGCGAATGTGGCAAATGCGCCAGCCATTTCGATCGGTGTCACGCCAATTGCCCCAAGTGGTAAGGATACAACAGGCTCGATCGGGCTTTTGATGCCTAGTGTCCGACAAGTTTGGATCACTTTATCTAGTCCTACCTCTTTACCCATTTTCACTGCTGGGATGTTAGCGGACACCATTAGAGCCTTCCGCACACTCATCGGGCCAGAATAGCCGCCACCGTAGTTACGGGGCGAGTAGTAGCCACTTCCATCGCGATAGCGAACGGGGCTATCATAGACTGTTGACTCTGGCGAGAATTTTCCAGTGGCAAAGGCGGTGTAATACACAAAGGGTTTGAATGACGAACCTGGCTGACGATTGGCGTAGATGGCGCGGTTAAAATTACTTTTTTTGTAATCTACGCCACCCACCATCGCTTTGACAAAGTGAGTGCGCGGATCGATCGCGACTAAACTGATTTGATATTTATTGCGCCCCATCCGCTCATAGGCATTTTGGACGACTTTTTGGGCAGCAATTTGGAAATTATAATCGATCGTCGTTTGAATCCGCATCCCGCCTTTGCGGACGGTTTCTCGCCCAAAACGTTGATTGAGTTCTTCGATCGCTGCATCAGTCACATAGGGTAGTCTACTACTCTGCCAAGTTTTGATCTTACCGAGTTTAAGTTTAGATTCCCTCGCCTTTTTTTCCTCGGCTGGGGTAATCCAGTTGAGTTCTAGCATCCTCGCTAGGACTTGTTCTTGACGCTGTTTAGCTACTTTGAAATTGATAAACGGACTGTATTTTTCTGGGGCGGCGATCGCACCTGCCATCATTGCGCCTTCTGCGAGATTCAGTTCTGAGGCGTGTTTATTAAAATAGCTCTGAGCGGCAGTTTCCACCCCATAGTTATTGTGTCCCCAATAGACTTGATTGAGGTACATTTCGAGGATTTCATCTTTGCGAAAAATCTGTTCGAGTCGGATCGAAAGTACTGCTTCGGCTAACTTGCGGCTAAATTGTCGTTTTTGGGAGAGGAATAAGTTTTTGATCAACTGCATCGTGATCGTCGAACCACCTTCGCTCACACCACCTTTTCTAAAGTTGGTGGTGATGGCGCGTCCTACTCCAGTGAGATTGACCCCTTGATGGTAGTAAAAGTGACTATCTTCGATCGCTAGTAGCGCACGTTTTAAATTTGGCGAAATCCGGTTGAGAGGTACGACTTCGCGATTGGCTTCATCGTGGAGACTGGCGAGTTGAACCCCTTTGACATCGTAGATGTAGGTTGTCTCAGTCGGTGCGTAGCTGCGTAATACTCGCACATCTGGGAGGTTGCGGAAGCTAATTGCCAAGCCTACCAATCCGCCAGCAACGATCGAACTAGCTAGCATGGTAACACCTAAGATCGTACCACCCGCAATCTGACCGATACCGCCCAAGAACCTCCCACCATCTGGCTTAGGATTGAGCGGTTGAGGTTTCTTTTTATTTAAAGCTCTAGATGACACTAGGATCTTTCTCTCTCAAATTAGGGACAATCAATTCAAAGTGGGCGAAAGGGAGCCGATAGCCTCAGTGCGATCGTAGACTAACGATCGCCCACTTAGGTTTCTTTGTTGCTGGTAATATTAACGATCGGCTAAAAATATTTCAGTTGACGTGGTAACTATAATAAGCTTAACGTGCAACTATTTTGAGATTCCGTTCGATTTTCATCTACATATATGACTGTGAGTGTATCCGTGCCAGCATCAAATCGGTTCGATTGGTTATTTCGGGGTGTGACTGAGATTTTCCCCCATCAGCCAAATTCTGCCGATCCGGCTGAAAATCTATCCCAGCGACTAGCTCAAACCGATCGACCATTGCGGGTGAAACTCGGTATCGATCCGACTGGTGCAGATATCCATCTTGGTCATAGTATTCCCTTGCGGAAGCTCAGATCTTTCCAAGATGCCGGACATACTGCGGTATTAATTATTGGTGACTTTACCGCCCGAATTGGCGATCCGACTGGTAAATCAGAAGTCCGTAAGCAATTGACTCCCGCACAAGTTACCACCAATGCCCAAGCTTACCTCGATCGAGTGCGCCCGATCCTCGATTTTGATACGCCTGGACGCTTGGAAGTCCGCTACAATTCCGAATGGCTATCCAAGTTAGATCTGGGCGAAACGCTCGAACTCCTATCGACGATGACTGTGGGACAAATGATCGCCAAGGAAGGTTTTGCTACGCGCTACGAACAGGAAAACCCGATCTTCTTGCACGAATTTCTCTATCCGTTGATGCAGGGTTATGACTCTGTAGCAGTTAAAGCTGATGTCGAACTCGGCGGTACGGATCAAAAGTTTAATTTAGCAGTCGGGCGAGATCTCCAACGTCATTTCGGACAAACAGCTCAATTCGGTTTATTGATGCCCATTTTGTTGGGTACCGATGGAGTCCAAAAAATGTCCAAATCTCTGAATAATTATGTGGGATTGGGAGAAGATGCGCTGAGTATGTACTCCAAGCTAGAGAAAACGCCCGACAGCACTATCAAAGATTACTTTACACTTCTGACTGACTTACCGCTCGATCGACTGCCAGATCACCCCAGAGCAGCCCAGAAACTCCTCGCTCTAGAGGTAGTCACTCAGTACCACGGTCAAACTCAAGCCACTCAAGCCCAAGCCGACTCGATCGCTTTGATTACCACAGGTCAAAATGCAGGTGGTGAAAGTATCCCTGAGTTTTCACTATCTGCTGTCAATTTCCCCGCTAAGATCTTCCAAATCCTGTCAGCTAGCGGGTTATGCTCTGGTAGCAACGATGCCAAACGTCAAATCCAAGGCGGTGCAGTGAAGTTGGATGGACAGTCGATCGATAACATCGAACTTACTTATGATGATGCTGCGGGATTAGTGGCGAAGGTGTTGCAGGTAGGCAAAAAGCGGTTCAAACGGCTGGTGAATTAGGTTCGCTAACCCAGAATGCCAACGATTGAAACCGCTTGGGTTGTAAGTAGTAACTTGGATTAACTAACCGATGGTCTGTGGGTATTGCTATTTTACATATTTATTTAATTATCGCGATCGCCAAGAGTATCGATAGTAATCATGCCAGAATGTCGATTTAGAGGCTGTTTGAAAAGGGGGATAGTGGGTATTAAATCATGCTAAACGGCGAATCATAATCCGAATCATGGCAATGTAAATCCAAGTCTCGGAACTAGCAGGTAAACCTTCATGATCTCTGTTTAATCGACGGCACCAAGATAGCCAGCCAAAGGTGCGTTCTACAACCCAGCGTTTAGGAAGCAGTACAAAGCCTTTGTGTTCTTGAGGTCGCAAAACCACCTGAACAACCCAATGGCAAAGATCCATCACCCACATCATGAAGGTGTCACCAGTAAAGCCACCATCCACAAGGCAGCTTTTGGGGGGAAGCTTCGTGTCAACAGATAGAAGATCGCATTTAGCACCGACCATATTTCTACTTCTCTGTTGCGACCACCTGATTTGGCTGGTGGAATTAGTGGCTCTATTAATTCCCACTGCCATTGGGTCAAGTTACTGGAGTATGCTTTACTCATATCTCTTTCAGGGTTGCTGTGACTAAGTATCTTCAGCTTATCCCCTGAAAGCTTTTTTACCTTATGCCCCCCTTTTCAAACAGCCTCTAAGAACCGTACTTGAGACTTTCGCACTCATCCGGCTCAAGCCCTACTTCAAGCTAGAAAACTTGGATTTTGAATGTACCTGCTTGTGACATGCTATGTGCAAGTGCTGAAGGCTGATTCTGTCGTCTAAACCACCTTGAGCGACGCGTACTATGTGATGGGTGTTTATTTCCTCTCCATTGAATAATGGTTCGTTACAGATTGGACATTTCCAATTTTGGGTTTGGGCTAGTTTGTAGTTCCGAGAGTTTTTCTCCCAGTAACTCTTGCCAAATTTATGGTAACGTTTTTCCCAGTAATCATTGAGTGAGAGGTCATCAGGTGACGCTTCTCCCTTGACCTTGATATGACGTTCAATGGGCGTGTACTCTGGGTAGAGGACTAGTTCTTTTTCTATCCCTTGGCGGTCGCTGATGGTACAACCGAACGTCCATTTATTGCCTTTTATGGTTTTAAAATAACGTTTCCTGACCCATTTTGTATTTTTGTTGGGGTGTCTACGCTTTGCCCAACGCCAAAGATACTGCCATGGGTCTGCCACCCAGTCCACCTCTAGCCATAGCTGCGACCCGTAATGAGATTTACCGTTTTGGGTTAGTTTGTCTAACCTGAGTAAATAAAAAGGACGTTTTCTTTACTCTCCCCTCCAGATTTATAGTTGCAGTTTATGATTTCTCAAAATTAGTATGGCGGGTTGATTGCAAATAATGTGGTCTAGCGTGGCAGATGTAGTCTCAAAATCGCGATGATTGTGGTTTCAAGCGGTTAGTATTATGGGTCGTTACAAGTAGCACGATCGTAGTGACTATTTCAGCAGTTTGGTTAGCAAAATTCCAGATTCACAGGTTGGCTATTTTCTTAGTTAAGTATCAGCTCAACTAAGCTCGATCGACATTATCAACTTATGTAAACAAATCCTCTAATGTGATTAAATTTAAATTGTTTAGCAGCAGTATTACATATAATCTTGCTGGACTCGGACATTTTTTCAGCTCTTAACAGAATAGTACAGACATCATTCGTCGTACATTTTCAACCAGCAACATTTGTCGTCAAAATAATCTCTTGAAATGAGAGAGGATGAAAATTCAGATGCCTTACCTTGATTTTGAGCAAACGTTCAGCGATGAGTTTATCGATAAATTGCGCTCGCTGCGTAATGCTGTTAAACCAGATTCAGAGCCAACTGCTGCCGAGTTGGGAGCACGGATTACCCACGCGGCTCGGAGTGGCGGCGGTTTTACTGGGCGGGACTTTGAGAACCTCATGGGTCGTAACGACCTGTTGCCAGTAAATTATCTCACCAGAGGTGTCATGGCCGCTGCCGCCGTCGGGCGGGTAGATGTACCAGAGGAATTTGGTGGTACTGGCAGTTGGGGCACGGGATTCCTGATCTCACCCCGATTGATGATTACCAACAACCACGTCATCGGTAGCCCAGAAGCCGCGCAGCGTGCGGCGATCGAATTCGGGTACGAACGAGATGCAACTGGTCGATTCAAGACCAGTCGCCGTTTTCGCCTCGATCCCGATCTAGCTTTTATTACATCCGATAAGAATAAACTGGATTACACTTTGGTAGCCTTGATGCCAGAATCTGAAGATCGCAGTGCTCGGCTCGACGAATTTGGTTTCCTCCGACTCGAACCAGGTACCCATAAGGTCAGAGCTGGTGAGTTTGTCACCATCATTCAACATCCCAATGGCGAGGAAAAATTCATCGCCATTCGTGAGAACAAAGTACTCCAAATTGGTGCTGGACAAGCTGGATTCGAGCAAGACTTTCTCTGGTACGCATCAGATACGGCTCCTGGCTCGTCTGGTGCGCCAGCTTTCAATGATAGCTGGCAAGTGGTGGCAGTCCATCACCGAGGAGTACCTGTCATCAAAAAAGACAGCGGTGCGACGCTGTATCAACGCACTTTTGGCGACTGGATTTCTGAGGATGAAGCAAAGGCTTTGCCAGCAGACTTACTGCGCTGGGAGGGCAATGAGGGGGTGCTGGTCCGTTCGATTGTCGGGAATATTCGCCAACAGCAACAGCAAGCCGCCAACGCTTCAGCCCTAGTCAAAGATTTGCTCGACGATATCGATGGCATTCGTCCTATGTCTGGTCGGAACGAGCGAGTCAGTGTCGTCAGTCCGATGGCTACTTCCGCTGGACTCGTCACTACTACTGGATCTGATGAATTTCTAGAAGCTCGCCGGAGTTCGCCTGCTGTTCATCCGATCGAGTATTTTACAGGGCGCAAGGGCTACGATCCAAATTTCCTCGGCCAAGTAATTCCCCTACCAACCCTCACAGATCGTGCTTTGAGATTTGGTAGCATCGCACCAGTCAGTGGCACTCAGGATAATGTGTTGCGATACGAGCATTTTTCGATCGTCTTCAATGCCACTCGGCGGTTGGCCTTTTTTACAGCGGTCAACATTGACGGTTCGCAATCGGTTAACTTAGGTCGCGATGATGCTTGGTACTTCGATGCACGGCTGCCACAAAATCTCCAGGTCGGCAATGATTTTTACAGTAATGAACCTGGGGGAAATTATTTCGATCGCGGTCACTTGGTAAGACGGCTCGATCCGGTTTGGGGCGATCCGGCAACAGCGGCTCGTGCTAATGAGGATTCTTTTCACTGGACGAACTGTTCGCCGCAGTATTATGCCTTCAATCAAGGTGAAACGCTGTGGCAGGGCTTAGAGAATTTTATTCTCACCAATACCGACCAAGACGACCTCAAAGCCAGTGTCTTCACTGGGCCACTATTTCGGGATGACGATGAGGTACATCGTGGGGTGAAGATTCCGCAGGCGTTTTGGAAGCTGGTAGCTGTGGTAGACGGTGCCGATCGACTGTATACGAGTGCTTATATCGTCAGTCAGAAGCAATTTGCGACGAACATTCCCTTCGAGCGGTTGCCAGTTGGCAATTTTAATAATTTCCAGGTATCGATCGCCCGTCTGGAAGCATTAACTGGTTTGGCTTTCGGGAATGCCGTTCGTGCGGCGGATGTCATTGGGGGCGATCCCACAGATCGACCGTTACGCAGCCTTGCCGATATTCGTCATCCTCGGCGATCGAGCACCCGTACCAGCGGTTTCGGCCAGTTTGAGAGCTTTGAGGCATTTCTGGAGTCCTACTCCCAGTCCCAAGCCATTGCCGACAAACTGGAAGAGCCAGAGATCGGTCTAGAAGCGCGTCGTACCAAGATGCGTAAGCGTCGCGAACGGGATGTGGTGGAGATTGGAGTTACGGTTGTGGAATATCTGGGCATCGATAATAATGGTGGCGATCGGCACCAGCAGATGATCCTGAATGTTACCAAAGTTATTGAGGGCGATCCGGATATTGAAGATGACCTGCAACGGGTCATGAATGGCTCAGAGCGGGTGTTCTTATCGGTGCGCTTTGGCGATCGGATGGGACTACCAACATCTGTTCCTGGCATTGAGAACGGCTCTACATTGCGAGTTCGGGGCGAATGGATAACCAAGGAGCAGGCTTACTCCCACGGTGGTGAGAAATTGTCTGTGATTCACTTTACCCACCATCCGCTGGGCTTCATCTGCGCTGCCGAGCAATGTTGGCAATAGTTACCTCAATCTGTAGCGAGCTACGCTCTGAGATTTAGAACTCCGTTTGGTAGAACTATTTAGCAGGAGTCTAAAACGCCTAGGGACTTCCCAAAAATAGATAGTGCCGAGAGAGTAAAATAGGTAAAGAATCTAG
>ENA-OFCF01001177-OFCF01001177.1-metagenomes-genome-assembly--contig:-NODE-1177-length-10375-cov-4.583236_pt1 | contig 10375 bp, 10 predicted proteins | sample MGYA00153387_OFCF01 | MGnify analysis MGYA00153387 | reverse complement strand
GCTTACGTTAACCGCCGATTACTGGGCCGCGCTGCAGGCATCAGCGGGCAGTTGCCCGGCCATGGCGTTGCGGTAGGTGAAGAGTTTGTGGTCATTCAACTTGGCGCAGAGGGCAAAAACACCAAAAAAAGCGTTTTAGTGACGGATTTTCAGGCTAAATCGGGCTCCAGCCGAATAGAAACGGGCGCAAGCAGCTATGAAATATGTAGCACTTGGCATTTGGGCGGTGCGCGTATTCGCGGTACGCTCAATGGCAAACCATTCACAGCTCAGGTTGAACGTGGTGTCGGCAAGAACCCGCTGGCTATTCGCGTTGCCCACAACGGCACGCGCCTTGACGCGCTGGTTTTGAGCCCACGCGCCGCCGCCCTGCACGCGCTGATGCCGTACAAGGCCCCGCCCGACATGAGCCGCTTTGTGCTGTCGCCCATGCCGGGCCTGCTGGTAGACGTGGCGGTGCAGGTTGGCCAGAAAGTCCAGGCGGGCGAGCGTGTGGCGGTAATTGAAGCCATGAAGATGGAAAACGTTTTGTTTGCAGTGGCCGATGGCGTGGTCGGCAAGGTGCTGGCGGCCAAGGGTGAGTCGCTGACGGTTGACCAGCCGATTGTTGAATTCGCATGAATTGAACCCAAAAATTTAAACCAGGAGTGACCATGAATATCCAAGAATTTGAAACCCAACTCAAAACAGAAAACTTCAACGAAGGTGTGCTGGTCAGCAAACCTGTCGGCTACACGATGGAGGAGCACGCGCACCCGTTTGAGGCGTGGGCGTTAATCACTGAAGGGGACATCACGCTACGCGTGAATGGTGTTTCAACCACCTACGCGGCAGGCGATGTTTTCAGGCTGCCAGCGCAAACGCCGCACCATGAAAGCGCCGCCGCGCATGGCGTTACTTACCTGGCGGGCCGCAAGTATCCGGTTGCAGCATGACCAGGCCGTTCAAGGTTTTGGGTGTTCAGCAGATTGCCATCGGCGCGCCCGATAAGGCCCGGTTAAGAACTCTCTGGGTTGACATGCTGGGTCTTGAAGTCACAGGCAACTTCGTCAGCGAACGTGAAAACGTTGACGAAGACATTTGCACTATCGGCAGCGGGCCGTTCAAGGTCGAAGTTGACTTGATGCAGCCGCTGGATATTGACAAAAAGCCAGCCGTGCACACCACGCCGCTGAACCATGTGGGTTTGTGGATTGATGATTTGCCCCAAGCGGTTGAGTGGCTAACGGCGCAGGGCGTGCGGTTTGCGCCGGGCGGCATTCGCAGAGGGGCGGCAGGTTATGACATTTGCTTCATGCACCCCAAGGCAAATGACGAATTCCCGATTGCCGGAGAGGGTGTGCTGATTGAGATGGTGCAGGCACCGAGGGAAGTGATTGCAGCGTTTGCGGCGCTTGCCGCCGGATAGTTGCTATGCCAGCCAGGCGACCGGCAAACTAGTCAGCAGCTATTGCTGTAGGTGTAGCTCGCACCCGGCGGGCGCCATCAAAGCGGCTGGCCCAGTAGTCAAGCTTCATGCTTTCAACCCGCACTTCAGCGCCAGGTTTTGGGGAATGGATGAACCGACCTTCGCCCACATAAATGCCAACGTGGCTGAACGTGCGTTTTAGTGTGTTGAAAAACACCAAATCACCGGGCTTGAGGTCGGCCCTGTCGATGTTTTGGGTTGCGGCTGCTTGCTGCTCGGCGCGCCTGGGCAGCACCAAGCCAATGGTTTGCTCGTACATTGCCCGCACAAAGCCGCTGCAGTCGAAACCGGTTTCCGCCGTGTTTCCGCCGCGCTTGTACGGCACGCCCAAAAACCCCATGGCATTGACCACCAGATCGGATGCCTTGTTACCCACCGTTTGGCGGACTTGCTCTAGCTGGCCAAGTAAGCCTTTTTCGGTCAGTAATTTGTCAAGGTCATCGCCCGCTACAAAGGGAGCAGCATTTGCATGGGCCGCTGGCAAACCGGCCAGGACGATACAAATGACAAGAGGCGTAAATCGCATGACCTGCAGGATACTAGAAGTTACTGTGGCAAGTCAACCTCAAGTTGTTTCAAGGGTTTAGTTGTAAACCCTTGATTTGTAATGATTAAACCAAATTTCAGGCAATTTGACCTAAAGCGCAAACCGCCAGCCTGTGGGATAGTTATGCGAATACACACCGGTTGAACAAAGAGCCAAAAATGCCAAATACAACGTCATTTTTAATGAAAAATCGTGCCTTAGGCCAATGTAAGCGGGCGCAAGCAGCTATTATATTAATAGCGTTGTTTACGTCGATTTGGCCCGCGCATGCTCAAGGCGTCAAGCCTCAAACGGTTGCCAGTGGGCTGCAAAACCCGTGGGCGGTGGCATTTTTGCCGGAGGGGCGGTTTTTAGTGACTGAGCGCCCCGGCCGGATGCGAATTATTGAGGCTGATGGTAGATTGAACAAACCGCTTGAAGGCCTACCGGAAGTGGTCGCGGCTGGGCAGGGCGGGTTGCTCGATGTCATTTTGGACGCCGACTTTGCTGCCAACCGCATGTTGTACTTTTGCTATTCAGAACCAGCTGCGGTGGGCAACGCCAACAGCACTGCGCTGGCCAGAGGCACGTTAAGTGCCGACGGCGCACGCCTGGCTAATGTGAAAGTCATCTTTAGCCAAAAGCCCAAGTTCGCCAGCACGCTGCATTTTGGCTGTCGGATTGTTGAAAGCCGTGCGCCCGGCCTGAATGGAAAACCCGATGGCAAACTGTTTTTAACCCTGGGCGACCGCTATTCGCGCGCGGAAGATGCGCAAAAGCTCGACAACCACCACGGCAAAATCATTCGCATCAATAAAGACGGCACAGTGCCGCCCGACAATCCATTTGTTGGCCGCCCAGGGGCGCTGCCTGAAATTTGGAGCTACGGCCACCGCAATGCGCAAGGCGCTGCACTTGCCCCAGACGGTACGCTGTGGATGAACGAGCACGGCGCACAGGGCGGCGATGAAATTAACTTGCCCAAGCCTGGCGTGAACTACGGCTGGCCTGTCATCACGTATGGAGAAAACTACGGCGGCGGCAAAATTGGTGATGGCATCACCGCCAAAGAAGGCATGGCCCAGCCGCTGCACTATTGGGTGCCGTCGATTGCGCCATCAGGTATGGCGTTTGTGACCAGCGAGCGCTACGGCACACCCTGGCAGGGCAACTTGATGATCGGCTCGCTGAAGTTTGGCTATTTAAACCGCATTGAAATGTCTACGCCTTTCAGCGGCGCTGTGGCACGCGAAAGCAAATTGCTCAACGGCGAAGGCCGCATCCGCGATGTACGTCAGGGCCCGGATGGTTTGCTGTATGTGCTGACGGATTCCGCATCGGGCAAATTGATCCGGCTGCTGCCAGCGCAGCCTTGAAGCGACATTCTTAGGCTAAATTGGCCTTTGGCGCAATAAATATGGGCGCAAGCAGCTATTATTTTAGTAGCACATTGGTATTGATGGCACTTAATACTCCAGCCGCTCGGGCTTGATCTCTTGCAGAATCGTGGTGGCAATTTCTTCAATCGACTTGGTGGTGGTAGACAACCAGCGAATGCCTTCGCGCCGCATCATCGCCTCGGCTTCATGAATTTCGTGGCGGCAGTTGGTCAGGCTGGAATACACCGAATCTGGCCTGCGTTCGTTTCTGATTTGCGACAGGCGCTCGGGCGCAATGCTTAAGCCAAAAATTTTTTTGCGGTGCGGCACCAATGCAGGCGGCAACTGGCGGCGGTCAAAGTCCTCCGGTATCAGCGGGTAGTTGGATGCTTTCAGACCGTGCTGCATGGCCAAATAAAGCGACGTTGGAGTTTTTCCGCTGCGGCTCACCCCAACCAAAATCACGTCAGAGCCTGCCAGGTCTTTGTGGCTTTGCCCGTCGTCATGCGCAAGTGAAAAGTTGATCGCCTCAATCCGGTCGTCATAGGCTTTGCTTTTCGATGCGTCTGAAAACCGGCCCACGCGGTGGTTCGACTTGATGCCCAGTTCCGCTTCAAGCGGCGACACAAAAGTGCCAAACATGTCCAGCAGCATGCCGTGGCAGTCCTTTTTAATCACCGCCAAAATCTGCATGTTGACCAGCGTGGTGAACACAATCGGGCGCTTGCCCTCCGCCTCGGCCACATGGTTGATATGCCGAACCACCTGGTGCGCTTTGTCTACGCTGTCGGTAAACGGCAGGCGAATGTGGCGGGCGGTCATTTCAAACTGCGCAAGAATCGCGTTGCCAAAAGTCTCGGCAGTTATGCCTGTGCCATCAGAGATAAAAAATACGGTGCGGTTGGGCATGGTGGCGCTTTCGTCGATGTTGCAAGCTCAAAGCGCTGCCATTTTTGCTGCGCCCTACAATTAGTTGATTATCCTGACTATCAGCCCGATCTTCGCCTCATGCTTGCCACCAACCACACAACAACACAACACGGTTGCTTTGAGCGCATGAACGCCATACTGCTTTTAAAACCTCCCGGAGTATGTGTATGTCCAGTCTTTTTGAGGCGACCGCATTGGTCGTGCCGTTTGAGAACTTGAGGATGGCGGATGTCGAGGCAGTGGGCGGTAAAAACGCCAGCCTCGGCGAGATGATTTCACAGCTGCCAACGGGCGATGGCGGCGTGCGGGTGCCTACCGGCTTTGCCACTACGGCGCATGCCTTCCGGCAGTTTTTAGCGCACGACGGGCTGGATAAAAAAATCAACGCAGTGCTGGACGCACTCAATACAGATGACGTGCGTGCGCTGGCGGTAGCGGGTTCAAAAATCCGCGCGCTGGTTGAGGCACAGCCATTTCCGGCAGAGTTCGAACAAGCCGTACGCACAAGCTTCGCGACGTTGAGTTCGGGAAACGTCGAGGCCAGCTTCGCGGTGCGTTCATCCGCCACAGCTGAAGACTTGCCCGACGCATCTTTTGCCGGGCAGCAAGAAACGTTTTTAAATGTCGTCGGCATTGACGCTGTGCTGCACAAAATGAAAGAAGTGTTTGCCTCGCTCTATAACGACCGGGCCATCAGCTACCGCGTACACCAGGGCTTTGCCCACGCAGACGTGGCCCTGTCAGCGGGCGTGCAGCGCATGGTGCGCAGTGACAAAGGCGCGGCCGGTGTGATGTTCACCATCGACACTGAAAGCGGCTTTGAAGATGTGGTGTTCATCACCTCCAGCTACGGCTTGGGTGAAACAGTGGTGCAGGGCGCAGTGAACCCCGACGAGTTCTATGTGCACAAGCCAATGCTGCGTGCGGGCAAGCGCGCGCTGATTCGCCGCAACCTGGGCTCCAAGCTGCTGCAGATGGAGTTTTCTACGCCGCAAGAAAAAGCGGCAACTGGCAAGCTGGTAAAAACCACCGACGTACCCACCGAGCTGCGCAACCGTTATTCCCTGAATGACGCAGATGTCGAGCAACTTGCCCGGTATGCGTTGATTATTGAAGAGCACTACCAACGCCCCATGGACATTGAGTGGGGAAAAGACGGCACCGACGGGCTGCTCTACATCTTGCAAGCGCGGCCCGAAACCGTGAAAAGCCAGGCCAAAGGCAAAGCCGAGCTGCGCTACAAACTGAAAGCCACACAAATTAAAGCCAACGTGCTGACCGAAGGCCGCGCGATTGGCCAAAAAATCGGCACCGGCCCGGTGCGAATCGTTCGGGACATCAAAGACATGGACCAGGTGCAGCCGGGCGACGTGCTCGTCACTGACATGACCGATCCGAACTGGGAACCAGTGATGAAGCGGGCTGCCGCTATCGTCACCAACCGCGGCGGGCGCACCTGCCACGCCGCCATCATCGCGCGGGAGCTGGGCATACCAGCAGTGGTCGGCTGCGGGGACGCAACCGAGCTCCTCAAAGACGGCATGCTGGTTACGGTGAGCTGCGCTGAGGGCGACACCGGCAGTATTTATGACGGTCTGCTGGAAACCGAAGTCACCGAAGTACAGCGGGGCGAAATGCCGCCTATCGACATCAAAATCATGATGAATGTCGGCAACCCGCAATTGGCGTTTGACTTTTGCCAAATCCCTAATCAGGGCGTGGGGTTGGCGCGGCTGGAGTTCATCATCAACAACAATATTGGTGTGCATCCCAAAGCGATTTTGGATTACCCCAACATCGATGCCGACCTGAAGCAAGCTGTTGAAAGCGTGGCGCGCGGCCATGCGTCTCCGCGAGCGTTTTACGTCGACAAAGTGGCCGAAGGCATCGCTACGATTGCTGCTGCATTTTGGCCAAAGGCCGTGATTGTGCGGTTGTCAGACTTTAAATCGAACGAGTACCGCAAGCTGATCGGTGGCTCGCGCTATGAGCCGGAAGAAGAAAACCCGATGCTTGGGTTTCGGGGTGCAGCGCGATACATTAGCGAAGATTTTCGGGCGGCGTTTGCCATGGAATGCGAGGCACTCAAACGCGTGCGCAACGACATGGGTTTGAACAATGTTGAAGTCATGGTTCCCTTCGTGCGTACGCTGGGGCAAGCGGCGAAGGTCACAGAGCTGCTGGCCGAGCACGGCCTAAAGCGCGGGCACGACGGCCTGCGCATCATCATGATGTGTGAGGTCCCCAGCAACGCAGTGCTGGCGGATGAGTTTTTGCAGTACTTCGACGGTTTTTCGATCGGCTCAAACGACTTGACCCAGCTCACGCTTGGGCTCGACCGCGATTCCGGTCTGGAAGTGTTGGCCAAAGATTTTGACGAGCGCGACCCGGCCGTCAAGGCGCTGCTGGCCATGGCCATTGCAGCGTGCAAACGCCAAGGCAAGTACGTAGGTATTTGCGGTCAAGGCCCCAGCGACCATCCCGATTTGGCGCAGTGGCTTAAGGATCAGGGCATCGGTTCAATTTCATTGAACCCTGACACTGTCATTGCAACGTGGAAGCAGTTGGCGAATTAAGCTGGCACATTGAGGGCCAGCCCACCAAGCCAAGGGAAACCCCGGCTGCTGCCTAGGTGTAGCTCCGGGACAATCGTTTGCAATGCAACGCACTGAAAACCGTCGCCAGTACTGGCGCAAAAACCGTATCGTGATTGCGGTGTTATTGCTGGTGTGGTTTGCCGCGACTTTTGGCGTGAGCTACTTTGCGCGCGCATTGAACTTCAGCTTTTTCGGCTGGCCATTTAGCTTCTGGATGGGCGCGCAGGGGGCACTGGGCGTCTACGTTGGCATCATTGGTTTTTACGCTTGGTACATGAACCGCCTGGATATTGAGCATGGCGTAGAAGAAGAAAGCGATTAGCGCGATGGCAGGATTTTTTGGTACGCGCGATGGCGTGCACTTAACTAGCCAGCATTTCAAGGCGCAGCTCAAAAAGTTCTATAGCTGGTATACCGTCGCTTTGATCTTATTCGTGGGCGCGCTGGCAGTGGCTGAGCGTATGGGGCTGCCTCGGCTCTGGATTGGCTCCATTTTTTTAATGGCCACCATCGTGTTGTATGCGGGTATTGGCATGCTGAGCCGCACCACTGATGCGGTTGAATACTACGTAGCTGGTCGGCGTGTGCCCGCTGTATACAACGGCATGGCAACTGGCGCTGACTGGATGTCGGCTGCATCGTTTATTGGCCTGGCCGGCACGCTTTACCTCACTGGCTACAACGGCTTGGCATTCATCATGGGATGGACGGGCGGCTTCTGTCTGGTGGCACTGGTGCTGGCGCCATATTTGCGCAAGTTCGGCCAGTTCACGATTCCCGATTTTTTGGGTGAGAGGTACGGCGGCAAGTTGCCGCGACTGATTGGCGTGATCGCTGCAATTTTGTGTTCATTTACGTATCTGGTGGCGCAAATTTACGGGGTGGGGCTGATCACGTCGTACCTGACGGGAATTGCTTTTGAGCTGGGTATTTTTCTTGGCCTTGGCGGTATCTTGGTGTGCTCGTTTTTAGGCGGTATGCGCGCGGTGACTTGGACGCAAGTGGCGCAGTACATCATTTTGGTGCTGGCCTATTTGATTCCCGTTGTGTGGCTGTCACTAAAGCAAACTGGCGTGCCGGTGCCGCAGGTGGTGTACGGCTACCAGCTTGAAAAAGTCACGGCGCGGGAAAAAGAAATCACGCTAAATGCGCAAGAGCTGGAAGTGCGGGCGGTGTTTGCACAGCGTGCTGCCGTGCTGAGCGAAAAAATCAAAAATCCCACCCAAGCATTGGCGGCGGATAGAGCTTTAGCGGCCAAACAGCTTGAAGAACTTAAAAACAGCAACGCGCCTGTTGCAGCTATTTCGGCTGCTGGCAAATTGCTGGCGGCCAGCCCAAAAGACGAAGCATTGGCCATCAAAGCGTGGACTGCGGCTAAGCAGGCAGCCGAGATCAAGACGCAACCTTTAAATGGCATGCCGCCTCACGCCAAACAGTTTGCCGGGGAGCCGGACGGCACGGCCAATGAAAAAGCGCTTTACGACACGTCACGGCGCAACTTTTTGGCACTGGTGTTTTGCCTGATGGTCGGCACTGCCGCGTTGCCCCACATCTTGAGCCGCTACTACACCGTACCCAGCGTGCGGCAAGCGCGGCAGTCAGTGACGTGGTCGTTACTTTTTATTGTGCTGCTGTACTTCACCGCGCCTGCGCTGGCAGTGCTGGTCAAGTATGAAATTTTCACCAATCTGGTGGGGCTGCAGTTTGACCAGTTGCCTGCGTGGGTCAGCGCTTGGGCCAAGGTGGATGCCGCGTTGTTGTCGGTAGTCGACATCAATAAAGACAATGTTCTGCAGCTCAATGAGCTCACCATCGGCGGTGATGTTGTGGTGCTACTTACGCCTGAGCTGGCGGGGCTGCCCTACGTCATTTCAGGGCTGGTCGCCGCGGGTGGCTTGGCCGCTGCACTATCTACTGCTGATGGGTTGCTGCTAACGATTGCCAATTCGCTGGGTCATGACTTGTATTTCAAAATGATCGACCCGAACGCCACCACTGTCAGCCGGGTCACCGTGTCCAAAATTTTGCTGCTGGTGGTGGCATTGCTGGCTGCCTATGTGGCGGCGCAAAAACCTGCGGATATTTTGTTTTTGGTGTCGGCGGCGTTTTCTTTTGCGGCGGCATCGTTTTTTCCAGCTCTGAGTTTAGGTATTTTCTGGAAGCGGGCCACCGGCGTGGCCGCATCGCTGGGCATGATGTCTGGCCTTTGCGTGACTTTTTACTACATGCTCGTCAACCAGCCATGGCTGCGCAGCGTCTTTGGCATCACCTCACCGATCCAGCTTTGGTGGGACATTGAGCCGATTTCTGCCGGGCTGTTTGGCGTACCCGTCGGCTTTGCGGTGATTATCCTGGTCAGCCTCGTCACGCCACGGCCCAACCAGCAAACCCAGGCGCTGGTGGATCACATCCGTTACCCGGACGTAAAAAAGCTATAGCCCTTTGGGCGTAATTTTTTGACGGGCCGCCCCTAGAAAAATTAGCCCCCTCGGGGGGGCAGAGAGCACACGCAGTGAGCGAGTGTGGGGGCGGTATATAATCATGGGCTTACCTTGCCGCACCCGTCTTGACGCCGGGGTGGCTTTAATCAACCCAAAAGGAGTCTTATGCGTCACTACGAGATCGTCTTGCTGATCCATCCGGATCAAAGCGAGCAAGTCCCAGCCATGCTGGAACGTTACAAGGGCATGATTGTTGCCGGCGGTGGCATTGTTCACCGTGTTGAAGATTGGGGCCGTCGCCAGCTCATTTATCTGATTCAAAAACTCGGCAAAGCCCACTACTTGTGCATCAACATCGAAGCCTCACAGGCTGTGATGGAAGAAATTGAACACGCGTTCAAGTTCAACGATGCCGTGCTGCGCCACCTGACCGTGGTCAAGAAAAAGGCTGAAACCGGCCCGTCCCTCATGATGCGCAACGTCGAGAGGGAAGAAGCCCGTAAAACCCAACAGGCGGAATACGCAGCGTCGTAAAACGTTGCTCCGTTGCTGAACACCTCGCTGCTAAGCTGATCAGATAGTAGTGAACCACGTTGAACTGACCGCCTGTATCGCCGAGCTCAGCGCTCTTCGCTACACGCCCGCTGGAATTCCCGCTGCCAATTTCGTTCTCGAACACGAGTCTGAAATCCTTGAAACGGGTGTTGCCAGAAAAGTCAAGTTGACGGTCAAGGCAGTTGCTTTCGGAACGCTGGCTGAACAAGCCATCAAGCTTCCTCTAGGCAAGGCTTTCAGGTTCACCGGTTTTCTCATCAATGCACGCACCAGCAAAGGCGTTGTTTTTCATATTCAAGCTCTTCACCCGATCCATCAGGCAGAGCAAGTACTGAACCCCATTTAAGGAGTCCATCATGGCCGGACCAAAACGTTTCAACAAAGACAAGCGCCCCAAGCGCAATACCCAATCCCTGCTGTTCAAGCGCAAGCGCTTTTGCCGCTTCACGGCTGCGGGCGTCGAAGAAATCGACTACAAA
>ENA-OFCF01001176-OFCF01001176.1-metagenomes-genome-assembly--contig:-NODE-1176-length-10379-cov-2.470748_pt1 | contig 10379 bp, 11 predicted proteins | sample MGYA00153387_OFCF01 | MGnify analysis MGYA00153387 | reverse complement strand
AGGCGGTGGCAGTGAATCCGGTGGATACGAAAATCAGGAAATCGTTGGGGAACAGCCGGCTGGAGGAGCCACGGATTCTGGGATTCGACGCGGCTGGCATCGTGGTCACTGGAGGTGGAGGATTTTCCGAAGGGGATGAGGTTTTCTATGCCGGGGACGTAACCCGGGCGGGAAGCAATGCGGAATTTCAAGCGGTGGACTCGCGGCTGGTGGCCCGGAAGCCGGCGGCTTGGACTTTCGCGGAGGCGGCAGCTTTGCCATTGGTCGGGCTGACGGCTTGGGAACTGCTTTTCGAACGGATGGGGATCGATGTGAATGGCGGCGACTCGGGCAAGGCGCTGTTGGTGATCAATGGCGCGGGAGGCGTGGGATCGGCCTTGATCCCGCTCGCCCGCTCGGCGGGGCTGCGGGTCATCGCGACGGCCGCGCGTCCGGAGACGGTGGCGTGGTGCATGGCGCTCGGAGCGGAGGCCGTGGTGAATCACCGGGAAAACCTGCGCGAGCAAGTGGAGCGGCTCGGGTTCACGGAATTTCCTTACATCGTAAATCTATACGATACCGAGGCTTACTGGGAGACGACGTCGGACCTGCTGGCACCGCTGGGAACGCTTGGGCTGATCGTGGAAACCGTCAATCCGGTGGATATTGGCAACCCTTTCCGTCTCAAAAGCCCCCGGATCGTGTGGGAATACATGCCCACACGGGCGCGGTGCCAAACGCCGGACATGCATCGACAAGGAGAAATTCTAGCGGAGCTGGCACGGCGCGCCGATGCGGGAGCATTCCCAAAATTGGGAACCCGGGAATTTAATGGGATTTCCGCCGAAAACCTGCGCGAGGCCCATGCAGCAATGGAGCAGGGGGTGGCCTATGGGAAATGGGTGCTGGCGGGAGGATTGGCATGACGGCGCGGTGCGAAAGCTTCACGATCGAGACCCGCGGCAAAGGCACGGTCGAAATCACCCGGGAGGTCGCTGCCGTGGTGGCCCGCTCGGGAGTGAGGGTCGGGGCGGCAACGATTTTCGTCAGGCACACCAGTGCGAGTCTGGTGATCATGGAAAATGCCGACCCGGCAGCACGACGGGATCTGGAGGAATTTTTCGAGCGTCTGGTGCCGGAGGATACGCCGTGGTTTACCCATACCGAGGAGGGACCGGACGATATGCCGAGCCACATCCGGATGGCGCTGACACGGACAAGCGAAGTGGTGCCGATTTTAGAAAGTCGGCTGGTTCTGGGAACCTGGCAGGGCGTGTTTCTCTTCGAGCATCGGCGGGCGTCGCATCGGCGGGAAATCGTTGTGAGCGTGATAGGAGAATGAACTACATGGAGGATAACTCGGAGATCTTGATCGGGCTGGCGCTGGCAGAGGACATCGGCACGGGGGATGTGACCGCACGGCATTTCATCCCGGAGCACCGCCAGGCGACCGCTGCCGTGGTGGTGAGACAGGCTGGGGTGGTGTCCGGGGTGGAGCTGGCCGCGCGCGTCTTCCGCAAGGTAGATGCGGCATTGGAAGTGCTGGTGCTCCTCCCGGATGGCAGTCGAGTGGTGCCAGGAACCGCAGTGATCCGGGTGGCAGGATCTGCAAGATCGATTCTAACCGCAGAGCGCACGGCGCTGAATTTCCTGCAGCGGCTTTCCGGAGTGGCCACGCTCACGGCGCGCTATGTGGATGAGGCGAAAGGAACACGAGCACGGATCCTGGACACCCGGAAAACGACGCCGGGATATCGCGGTCTCGAGAAGCAGGCGGTGCGCGATGGCGGCGGGACTAACCATCGGCTCGGTCTCTACGACCGTGCGATGGTGAAAGACAATCACCTCGCCGCGGAGGGAGGACTGGAGGAGCTGCAGACGGCAATCCTTGCGCTGAATGCGGAGCAGATCCAAGTGGAGTTGGAGGCGGACACATTGGAGCAGTTTCGCGATTTCCTGAAACTGGATGGGGTTAATTTCATCCTGCTGGATAACATGACGCTCGCGGAGCTACGCGAAGCGGTGACCCTGCGCGGAGACCGTGGCAAGCCAGCACTGGAGGCAAGCGGCGGGGGCAGCTTGGCGACATTGCGGGAAATCGCACGGACCGGGGTGGATTTCATTTCCGTCGGCGCACTGACCCACTCGGCGCCGGCGCTGGACGTCGGGCTGGATTTCGAAACGCTCTGAATGGCGGCCGGGATTCCAGCACCCTTCCGTCTGCTTCGGCTTGATTCGGTGGACTCCACTAACGACGAGGTTCGCCGCCGGGCGCTAACGGGCGAGGCCGAGGGTTTGGTGCTCGTGGCGGAGCGGCAAACTGCTGGCCGCGGGCGGCGTGGTGCGGCGTGGTTCTCGCCGCCGGGAGAGTCACTGGCGTTTTCCATCCTGTTGAGGCCGGCTGAGCCGAAGGTCCTTTGGCCACGGCTCGCCCTCGCCGCAGGATTGGCGGTCGCCGAGGCCCTCGGGAGCCAGGCCGGCGTCAAGTGGCCGAACGATGTTTGGATCCGCGGGCGAAAGGTGGCAGGTATCCTGATCGAAGCGGGTCCGGACTTCGCGGTCGTCGGCATCGGAGTGAACATCAACCTGATGGATTTTCCGGATGGCATCCTAGCGACCTCGCTACGGCTGGAAACGGGGCAGGATCACTGTCGCGAAGAGGTCATGGAGCAAATTCTACGGCGTTTCGAAGTGCGCCGCCTGCAAATCGGCGCGGACTTTGAGTTCATTCTGAACGAAGTGCGCTTACGGTGCGTCCTCTCCGGGAGGCGGGTTACCCTCACGACTGCCAGTGGTCCGCGAGCAGGATGGGTGGAGGGGATTGCAGCGGGTGGCGAGCTGCTGCTCAGGACGGAGCGTGGCATCGAGAAGCTCATTCAAGCCGACGAAGTGCGACTGATGTCGGAATGAAATCCCGGATTTCCTTTCCTCAAAAAAATCCTCAGATTGTGCGCGTGAAACCCCGGTTTTCCCACCTACTGACGATTGCCCTCCTAGTCGCGGCATGCTCCCCCACCCCGGTCGTGCCGGCCCGGAAGGAAGAGAAAAAGCCCGCGGTGGCCGCGCCACAACTCGTCGGTCGGATCGCCACCGTTCCCCCGGACAAACGTTTCGTGCTGATCCAGAGTTACGGACCTTGGAAGGTGGAATCCGGCAGCGTCCTGACCACCCGTGGGGCGGATAACCGAGCGGCGAACCTGCGGACCACTGGCGAAACAATGGGGGATTTCGCAGCGGCGGATTTTCAATCCGGTAATTTGCAGGTCGGAGATGCGGTCTACTTCCAATCCTTCGCAAAACCACAAATTGAACCGACGACTTCGGAAGCGACTAAAAACCAGCGACCGACCATCAAGAGCGATTTAGAAAAAAATAATTAACTTTTCTGGATTTCTTTGCTTTCAAAACCTCTAAGGTCAACTTATCTTAAAAAAGTCTCTGCCAAAGCCAATCTACACAGCCAAATATTAAATTTTAGAGTTGATTACTATCTGAGTCCCCGGGTAGCTTCTCTTTCGCAATGGCTGTGCCCCCTTACATGTCCCGAAACATGAACACTACAACCAGCCATAATGAAAACAATGAACGCCTCGGGCGCCTCGGTGAGAGCCGACGCGGACCGTCTTGCTGACTTCGTCCTGTTTACGCAGCGGAGTTGTATCTTGAACCTGTCCACAGAACTCAACAAGGGGAACGTCTCATTCCCGCAGTTCTTCCTCCTGACCTATCTATCCAGTGAAGAATATCTGACGATGTCCGACATTGCGAAAAAGATGGGCCATTCGACCGCGGCCGCCACCGGTCTGGTCGATCGGTTGGAGAAACTGTCCTACGTTGAGCGGGTGCACGCCGCGGAAGATCGCCGCAAAATCATGGTTCGCATCACAGCCAAAGGCATCGAACTCGTTTCGAAGATGCGCACAGAAATTGCAAACGATCTCGCTGGTATCCTGGCAGGCATGGATGAAGACCAAGCTGAAGCAGTCGAACATACGAAGCGCGCCATCCAAGGCCGCGCGATCGCTTGAATGAACGCTTCATTCCTTAGATAAAACCAGCTTGGCGAATCCTCAGCGCCTCCGTTACCGTTCCCGGGTGACGGAGGCGTTCCCTTTTCTCGATCCTATAGATGCGATCCCCGGTGTGCGCGCCGCTTGGATCGAACGGATACCAGATTTCCCTGTCACATGTGAAAGGCGAGAAGCGATGGAATTGTTGCGGCCTTGGCATCAAGCTGCCGTCTCGAAATTCGCCCCGCACGCATTCTTGGCACGAGCTGAGCAGATTCACGGGGTGGAGGTCGCTGTGGTGCCTGGAAGTTTAGTGATACCGGCATCCGATGGCCTTCCGGTGGTGCCCGGTGCGGATGCCCTGATCTGTTCGGAGCCAGGCGTCGTGCTTGCGATCTACGTCGCCGACTGCGGCCCCATCTGGTTGGCCGACCGCCGCACTGGAGCCATCGGACTGGTTCACTCGGGCAGGAAAGGGACCGAGGGAAACATTTTGGAGAACAGCTTGGCGATGATGCGAGCTCGATTTGGCACGCGTGCCGCCGAGGTCACGGCGGTTTTGGGTCCGTGTATCCGGCCTCCCGACTACGATAGCGATTTCGCGGCGGAAATCGGCCGCCAAGCGTGCGCAGCCGGTGTTACGGATTTTCACGACTGCGGCCTAAACACCGCCGCCGACCTCACTCGCTTTTACAGCTATCGCCGCGAAAAGGGAAAAACCGGCCGAATGATGGCTCTGATCGTTCGCGATTTTCCAATATGATTACGCTGCACGCCCCTGCCAAACTGAACTTATCACTGCGCGTCTTGAGTAAGCGCCAGGATGGCTTCCATGAACTTGATACGCTGATGGTGAAGCTGCCGGGCTTGGCCGACACTCTTGAATTCCACGAAGCTGAGGAGTTCTCATTCCGGTGTAGCGACTCCAGCCTGCCCGCTGGCGACGAAAATCTCGTGGTCAGGGCGGCCCGGGCTTACGAAGCCGCCGCCGCACTTCAGTGCCGATGCTGCATTTCCCTGACAAAGACAATTCCCCACGGCGCCGGACTCGGCGGCGGCAGCAGTGACGCGGCCATGACCTTGCTTGGGTTGAACCAGCTCCACGGTTTCAGGCTCACTGTGAATGAACTGCACGGAATCGCCGCGTCGCTTGGTTCAGACGTTCCGTTCTTCCTCACTGCCGGAGCCTCCCGCTGCACCGGGCGCGGCGAGATCATTCAGCCGGTCCCCTCCCCGCCCCCGCTGCCGGTGCTGCTCCTCAAGCCTTCCTTCAGTGTCGCGACTCCCGATGCCTACAAGCGGTGGTCTTCCTCGCAGGAGCTGCCGGGAATCCGCTACCGGCCGCAACTGATTCCAGACATTTTCCTTCTGAACGATCTCGAACGCCCGGTTTTCGAAAAGCACCGTTTTCTCGCCGAGCTGAAGCAATGGCTGCTGGAGCGTCGCGAGACTGTCGCCGCGCTGATGAGTGGCTCGGGCTCCACCGTGTTCGCGGTCCTGCACGATCTCTCGGATGCCCCTGCTCTTGCCGCTGCAGCGCGCATGGAACTGGACCCGGGCCTCTGGCATTGGGCGGGCTTTACGGAATGACCACAAATCGCAGACCCCGTTTGACAACCCTTGCGGCTTTCCCCTAGCCTGCCCGCCCCGACGCAGAAGTCGGCCCCACTTTTAATATGAATATCGTCGTTGAAAAGCAGCCGAAATGCGTCGCCACCTTGCGGGTGGAAATCCCGGTGGAGCGGGTGGATAGCGAGCATGCCAGGATTGCCAAAGGTTACACCAGCAAAGCCCGTATTCCGGGCTTCCGCCCCGGCAAAGCGCCGCGTGCGGTGGTCGAAAAACGCTTTCAGAAGGAAATCGCTGAGGAAGTCCAAGAAGCGCTTTTCGAAGAAGCCTACGACGCAGCGTTAAAACAGGAATCGCTCCACGTTCTCGATTTTGGCGTGCCGGAAGATGTCACCACCCATGCCGACGGCTCGATCACTTTTGTTTCCACACTGACCCTTGCTCCCGAAGTCACTCTGCCGGAATACAAAGGCGTCAGCGTGACAGTGCCCCCTTACGCAGTGCCCGACGAGGAAATTGATGCCCAGCTCACCGCCCTTCAGGAGCGATTCGCCGACTTCAACCCGATCGAAGGCCGTTCCGCCGCGATGGGCGATTTCGCAGTAATTGATTACGTTTCCACCGTCGATGGCCAGCCGACCGAAGAATTTCTCGGCAAGGCCGCCGGTTATCTTTCCGCCAAGGAGGATTTCTGGGTCCGCCTCGACGAGAAGGCCTTCCTCCCCGGATTCGCCGCCCAGCTGGCTGGCATGAATCCCGGCGATTCGAGAGAAATTACCATCACGCTCCCGGAAGATTTTTCGATCGAAGAACTCTGCTCCAAGGAACTCGTCTTTCAGACTAAACTCAATGAGCTCAAGGAAGCCGTTCTGCCTGCCTTGGATGACGAACTCGCTGCACGCCTTGCCCCCGGCACATCGATCGAGGAAATTAAAGGCATCATCCGCGATAACATGGAAGGCGAGCGCCGTCGCAAAATCGATGACATGAAGGTAGACCAAATCGTCGCTCATTTCAACGCGCAGGTCGATTTCGAGCTACCTGAGAATCTGGTCAACCAGGAAACCCAGTCGCAGGCGGATGCCATGGTCAAACGCGGCGTCCAATCCGGTATGAGCGAGGGCGAGATTCAGTCACAGCAGGAAGAAATCTTTGCCAGCGCCGGCGATCAGGCCGTAGCGAATCTCCGCACAAATTTCATCCTGCAGGAAATCGCCCGCGTCGAGAAGATCACCGTCAGCGATCAGGAACTTGCCAGCCACCTCATGCAAATCGCCGATTCGCGGAAAATTGCTATGAAGAAGTTTTTCAAGGACATGCAGCGCTCAGGCCGTATTCCTAACATCCGCAGCTCGATGCTCATCGGCAAGACCATTGACTTTCTCGTCGAGCACGCGAGCGTTGCCGAGTCAACAGAAACCACTCTCGATGCTTAATTTCCAGTCACCTTCCATGAGCTCAGCCGCCGCCCCTGCGAATTACTACGTCCCTGTCGTCATCGAACAGGATGGGCGTGGCGAGCGATCCTTCGATATCTATTCCCGCCTTCTCAAGGACCGCATCATCTTCATCGGTGAGGCGATCGACGACTTCGTCTCCAACGTGGTCGTCGCCCAACTGCTCTTCCTGCAGAGCCAGAAGCGCGATGCCGACATCACGCTTTACATCAACAGCCCGGGCGGCGTGGTCAGCGCCGGCTTCGCCATCTACGACACCATGGAATACCTCACCTGCGACGTGCAGACGGTGTGCATCGGCCAAGCCGCCAGCATGGCCGCGTTCCTGCTCGCCGCGGGCAAGAAACGAGGTGGAGAGCCGGCTGGTCGTCTGAGCGCCGGCCTGGGTTCCTAACAAGGCGATGAGGGTGAGCCTGCGGATGAAATTTTTCATAAGTGTTACCAATCTTTCTTGGCGTCGCGGAATTCGCGGCGTCCGGGGCTGAGCGGGCCGGTTTCGAGGTCGGCGTTATCCTTCAAAATCCGGCGGGCTCGATCTTCGGGGGACTCGTTCGGGTCCTCGCCCCCGTCACCGTCCTTGTCATTCTTTTCCTTTCCTTTCTTGCCGTCCTTGTCCTTGTCCCCCTCGTCGCCGGAGCCGTCCTTGGGTTCCTTGTCGCCCTTGCCCTTTTCGCCTTCGGGCTTCTCGCCGCCTTCGCCCTCACCTTCCTGCGGTTCGCCTCCGCCCTCGCCTTCCTGTGGCGGGCCTTGGCCGGGCTCCGCCTGCTGCATCGACTGCTGGGTCTCCTGTTCCTCCTGCTTGAGCAGCTCGGCGAGGCGTTCTAGATAGATCATGTTTAAATTGCGGTTGGCACGGGCGGTCCGCTCCGTGGGGAAGCGCGCCAGTGCGGAATCGTAGTGGCGGACGGCATCCGCCCAGTTCGTGATGAGCGACTCCATCTGCACCTGACCGCGGGAATCGCTGTCATCGCGCACATCGGCCTCGCGCTGTTTCGCCAGCGCTTCCTTGACGAGCGTGTCGAAGCGGTCGAGGTCCGGCACGGACGTCGGATCATTCGGATAGGTTTCCCCCGCCAGTCCCTTCCAGCCGAGCTGGAAAAGGGAATTTCCCAGGCCGAGATGACCCTGCGACTGGACCTCGCGGTCGTCTGAGAGCAGCACACCGCTGTAGGCCGAGCGCGCGGCCCGGAAATCCCCCGCGCGGTAGGCGGAAGTCGCTTCGCCGAGGCGGTAGCGCGCCTGCCGCTCGCGGTTCCGGGTGGATTCCGCGAGCTGGTGGAATGAGTCGCGCGCCTCGGTGTGTTTCTCCGCGGCCAGCGCCTCCCTGGCACTGCTGGCCTCACCGGCATCCGCCGGCGCAAGCGTCAGGAACACGCCGCCTGACACGAGAGCAGCGCGCACGCCCTTCCAGCGGGTGCCAGCGATGATGGAGACGATCAGGAAGAGGATCGCGGGAAAAACCAGCCACTGATAGAATTCGATCGAGATCTTCCGCTCGCGTCCGTCCATCTCGAAGGCGTCCAGTCCGGCCACCACCGATTTCACCAGTGCGGGAAGGTCCAGCCCCGAGCCGGCGATGGCGAAGCGCCCGCGGGTGTCCTCCGCGAGCTTGCGCAGCATTTCCGGCTGCAAGCGGCTGATTACCGGGCTCCCCGAGGGATCGACCAGCTGGCCGTTAGGAAATCCCGGATACGGGACGAAGCCGCCATCCTCGGTGCCGACACCGATGGCGATCACGTAGACGCCAGCCTCCTCGGCTTCCGCGATGATGGAATCCAGCTCACCTTCGTTTTCCTCGCCATCACTGAGGATGACGAGCGCGTTATTCTTTTGACCGGTCTGCTTGAGCGTCTCCGCGGCGAGGTGGACGGCGGCGGCGAGGTCCGAGCCACCGAGCGGGGCCCAGTTCTCGTCGATCTGCTCCACGGTCTCGCGCACGGCGCTGTGGTCGATGGTGAGCGGGGCGTGGACATAAGGCGTCCCGGCGAAGGCGATGAGGCCGATGCGCTCGTTCGGCATCGCTTCCAGCAGTTCGTAAATGATGACTTTCGCTTGGGTGAGCCGGTCGGGTTTGACGTCGGCCACGCGCATGCTTTTCGAGATATCCAGCGCGATCATCACGTTGCGGCCGAGGGTTTTCTCGGTCTTGGTGCCGGCGTCGCCGCGCGGGCGGGCCAGCGCGACGGTGAGTGCGGCGCAGGATGTGAGCAGGAAAAACAGCGCGAGCCAGCGGGGCAGCGCGCTGGCTTTTCGAAGCAGGGCTCCGCGCAGCCGCGGGGCGACGAAGGCCGTCCACTGCAGCCGCCGCAGCCGCCACGCCAGCACTGCCCCGGCCGCGAGGAGCGGCAGCAGGATCAGCAGGGCCAGCCAGCCGGGTTGGGCGAAATTCATGGGGCTCAGGCGGTGGGTTGGGGATTCAGGACCACGTAAAACGCTGTGGCAAACGCTGCCAGCAGGGTCGCCCCGACGAACCACGGAAACAACTCGGTATCGTCGATGACCGTGATGCTCTTCGCATCGGTTTTTTCCAAGCTGTCGATGGTGCTGAAGGTCCGCTTGAGGGCGGCGAGATCCTGAGCCCAGTAGTGTTCGCCGCCGGTCATGGTGGCGATTTTCTGGAGCGTGGGTAGGTCGAATTCCTGATAGGGAAAGGTCATCACGCTGCGGTCCACGCGGCCCTCCTTGGTGCCGATGGCCACGGTGTAGATCTTGATGCCGAGCGTCTTCGCATGCTCCGCGGCTTCGAGCGGGGAAATCTTGCCGGAGTTGCTCGCGCCGTCGGTGGTGAGGACGATGATCTTGCTCTTCGCATCGCGCGCTTCGAGCCGCACGGCGGCGGCGGCCAGCGCGGAGCCGATCGCGGTGCCCTGCTCCTTGATGGTTCCCATCTGGTCCTTGCCGTTCAGGCGGAGTGCGTTGAGCGAGCTCCGCAGCCATTGGTGGTCGAGCGTGATCGGACTGGCATCCCGCGGCCGGCCGGCGAAGGCAACCAGCCCGATGCGGTCCTCCGGTCGGCGGCTGATGAAATCATCGACGACCTTCTTCGCGACCTCGATGCGCTGCACCCGGCGGCCTTGGTCGATGAAGTCGGGGATCTCCATCGAAAGCGAGATATCGAAGGCCAGCATGATGTCGATGCCGCTGGCCGAGCGGCTCTGGTATTCGTTCCGCCATACCGGGCGGGCCATGGCCAGGATCGCGCAGAACAGGGCGAGAAAGGCGAGCGGCAGGCCGAAATCTACGAGTGTGGCATTGGCTTGAAGCCTCTGAATGGTGTTCTTTCACAGGCTGGAAGCCTATGCCACTTATTTCTCAAACGGTCCTAAGTATTGCGGGCTGGTGTACATGCAACAAGCCCCAGGCC
>ENA-OFCF01001175-OFCF01001175.1-metagenomes-genome-assembly--contig:-NODE-1175-length-10380-cov-2.296077_pt1 | contig 10380 bp, 3 predicted proteins | sample MGYA00153387_OFCF01 | MGnify analysis MGYA00153387 | reverse complement strand
TTCGCCTTCGTCAATATATTTGTAGCCGTTGCCTTCGTGGATTTGATAGTTCATAAAGTTCAATATTTTAATAGTCTTTGAATACCAATTAAAACGTTTTGAAGTTTAAAATAAAACTCATGCTACGTTAAAATTATTTTATTGATACTATAATAACGGTTTTATACTATTTTAGTTCAAACCTAAATTTACCACAAAATAATAAAAAATCGTTGAAAAGTATGTTATTTTTGTGTTAGAAAATTAATTACAGTTGTAATTTTACTAACTTTTAATGTTTGTATTTCTTTTAATCTATTGAATATTAGGTATTTATGATATTTGTGTTTGATTTTTATATTTTCTGTTTACATTTTCAATAAATGTTATAAAACCTACTTACAAATAATGTCTGATAAAGGATATTATTAGAATAATACAAAATTCCTTCATTTTGTCATACAGTATTTTTATTTGATTTTTTAGTAATTAAGTTCAAATTGATGATTTTAAACTCCAAATTCTTGAAATTTGATTTTCACATTTAATAATATTTAAAATGATTTCTCCATATTCGAAGTAAAACGCTGAAAATGGTACGATTTTTAAGTTTATCATCTTGATATTTCAACATAACTTTTAGCAAAAATCTTATCTTTCAAATCTTTAAAACATAAATTAACGACCAAAATAACCATGAAAAAAGTATTGATATTAGTAGCTTCATTTGTCGTAATGGCATCATGTGTGAGCAAGAAAAAATTAGCGGACGCACAGGCAGAATATTCCACTTTCAAAGCAAGTTCTGAAAATAATTTGAATAGAGTAAGAACAGAATTGCGTGATTGCGATAAATCAAAATCAGGCATAGAATCGGAATTGAAGTCTAAGATTAATGAATTAGACCTAAAATCAAAGCAATGGGTTTCTCAAAATAAAGCCTTAGAAGATCAAATTGATTATCTGAAAAAAACCAATACAAATTTGTTAGATAGAATGTCTGACCTTTCAATTATAAGTAAATCAGGGGCGGAATCCATCAAAAAGTCCTTGGAAACATTGAACGACCAAAGTAAATATATCAAAGATTTAAACTCATCGGTTCAACGAAAAGATTCTTTAAATTTAGCTTTGGTCATGACCTTAAAACGTTCATTGGCAGATATTAACGACGAGGACGTAACGGTTGAGGTGAAAAAAGGAGTGGTGTATATTTCTATTTCGGATAAAATGCTTTTCCAATCGGGCAGTGCCATGATAAACCCACGGGCGGAAGTTGTTTTGGAAAAAGTCTCGAAAGTGGTGAATGACCATAAAGAATTCGATATTTTAGTGGAAGGACACACCGATAATGTGCCAATTTCCACGAGTTGTTTGATGGATAATTGGGATTTATCGGCAAAAAGAGCAACATCTGTTGTCAGACTTTTACAAGCTAAATTTGGCATTTCTCCTGAGCGTATGACGGCAGGCGGACGTTCTGAATTTGTGCCGAAAGTATCAAATTCAAGCGATGCAGGACGTAAAGCAAATCGAAGAACTGAAATTATTGTGTTGCCAAAACTCGACCAATTCTTTCAAATGTTGGCAAATGGACAAAAGTAATTGATTATATATTGGAGATTTGTATAAAGTTAAATCAATCTGAAATGTAAATATTCATATCATGACTCAAAATCATGGCATGAGTTGTGAAAGTGGTAAAATATGCAATGAGTAATAAGAGCAAGAACTTTGACTGTTTGTATTCGCTTAAGATGTGATTTGACACTTTGCAAAATTGATTCTTTATCAATGTTTGTACGTTTCTTTGCTGCGATTAAATATTCACATTCTTTAATGATAAGGCGACCGACGCTTCGGTGCATTTTGACATAGTTTTTGTTCTGGTAAAACAAAGTTCTATCTTAATCCCCTCATTTTCAATTTATTATACTATTTGTCCAGTAATGTTATAAATTTTAATAATGGTAAATCAGAGTAGGTTTAGTTATTCACCCAAACCTTTCAGTGTATGTCTTCTCCTTCTTGAAATATGGGCCTTCTGACCAGTTGTCATCGTCAGAAACTCATGTTCTTGATTATATTCTTTTACATAAATTGGATTGACCATAAACGAACGATGAACCCTCAAAAATCCATGCGTTTCAAGGAAAGGTTCAAAGAATTTAATGGAATGAGCTACCACTTTTTCTTTTCCACATTGCAAATGGAAAGTTGTATAATTTACGTCTCCTTTGAGCAATACCACATCATTAATCAATATCTTCTTTGACGTTTTTTGATTAATGATCAATAGGGATTCATTTCCTTTCTGTTGGTATGTTTTCATACGTGTTTGTTGATATTGATAGACTCAATCAATCTTTAAAGTCCTGTATTTAAGAAACTTGTAACTGAATTTAGTTTTAACTTACCAGTTCCTTGATGTTCAATTCTTTTGGCATTTCCCGTTCCATTTAAAGTTATTTCATGGTTTTGGTCAATAACCACTACATCTCCCGCTTGTGGAATTCGTCCTAAATCCCAAGTTGTAGTTGATTCCCAATTTCCTGATGTAATACTTTTTATGATCGTCAGAGGCGTACAATCATTGATGGTTAAATTAATTCCGTTATCAGCTCCAGTAATTGGTAAATTGCTCGAAATAACTCTAATTCTGTACCCAGAGCCAATTACCGTTCTCGTAGGAATCGAAGCATTAATGATGCCAGCATTCGTTCCTGAGAGCGTTCCAATATTGATTGGATTGGCAAAACTTCCTGATAAATTACTCAATTGAGTTGTGAAAATGTTTCCCGCATTAAATGTTTCAGAAGTGGTGAAAGGAACATTTATTAAGGCATTTATACAAAAGGATGTTCCCGTAATTGTGCCAATGGTAAGAGCCGCAGAACCTAAATTGAGGGTTTCACTTTTGAATTTTTTATGATTATTTTGGGGTAGTTCTTTGGCAATTATACCATTTCCGTAGAAAATTGCATCGCCATTATCTACCAAAACTTGCAAATTAGAAGTTGCCAAAAGTGGACTTGGTAAATCTACAATTGACTCAAAACTTCCTCCTGAATTCAAAGCAGTCAAATTTGCACTGGTTAGAATTGGAGCATCGTTTGGATTGCCCGTCCACGTATAAAAACGGAAATCTTTTGGGGCAGTTCCAGTAAATCCATCGTGAGGTCCCGCAATGATTAAGTATTCGCCCGAAGCATTTTTCTTGATTTCCCGAATGGCTCTTCCGCCCAAATCTAACTGAATAGGCATTCCGAAAGTAGTGGTTGTTGAAGTCGGATTACTGCTGACTAAATTGGCAAAATTTGTTATTGGAATAATCAAGGCTTTGGTGCGAGTCGTCATTGTTTGCAATGGGGCTCTAAAACAAATGTACGCCGTTGTATTGTTGGGGGCAATTTCAAACCCTTCAATGTTAAAACCGCTTCCGTCGGATGCTTCGGGGGCTTTTCCAGCGGCAGAACTCGCAGCAAGACCCAAGAAATTTACCCCCAAGCCGTGTCCATTATTGGCATCCCAAGACAGTAATTCGGTTTTCAAATTGTCATACCTACCTATGTAGGAGAGCGTTGTAGCGTTTCCAGTTCCTGTAATATCGGTTGCAAAAAAACGAGAACGGTTAGGGCGACTATTTCCACTCGATGCGTTGCTGTGTGACCCCATCCAATAAATACGATTTCCTACTTTTGCGGAAGCTTCGATATCAACTTCACGTGGATTTCCTCCCGAAATATCCGTTAAACCCAGAGTCGAAGTAAAATTGAATGAATTAAGGGGTAAACCAGAATTTTGACGATTGTATAACCGTAAGGCTTGATTCTCATCATCCGCTACAATCATCAAATTATCATCCATCATTTGAGCCGTTGAAGCATCCGCCGTACCCGTGTGAAAGCGAGTCGTTGAAGGATTAACTGAAGCGAGAGAAGAGGCATAATTAATTGTAAATGAGCTTATTGCTGTCCCGTCATTCACTGAAATGGTTACATCAGAAAATCCTTCTGCATTGGGCGTAATTTTCAAATTTCTTGAAGCACCTGAACCCGTTAAATTCAAATTTGAACTTGGTAAAACCGCTAAATTTGCACTTGTGGCAGTAACTGTTAAACTTCCGACCGCTGTTTCAGTATCTCCAATCGTAAAATCAATGCCAAAGTTTTTGGCGGGGTCAGTTGGGTCACCCATCACGCCACTGGTTGCAAATGAACTCACTGGCGAAGTTATGATTCCGCCATCTACATAATTAGAAGTTGTTGCCACGTTTATTAAAATGGTTGGAGGCGTGTTTGTGACCACGCAAGTATTCAAAGGTGCATCGGTTAGAGATATTGCAATGGCTGCGGTGCCTCCGATTGGATTTACGGTATTTGCACCACTTGTCCAAACGCCATCGGCATCCGTTGCCACACACCCTACAATGGCTCCAGTAGCAAAATCAAGTTGTTCAATTCTTTTCACACCGTTTGGATTTGTGTTAGGAATAATCAATCCATAAGCCCCCGAAACGCCTTCCACACTTGTACTGTAAAACGAGCTATAACTATTTGCAGTCGTATTTACCGTTCCATCTGATTCCACAAAACTACCTGAAAGCGGTCTTCCCGTGCCTGTTTCATTATCATAAACAAATACAAAATTCTTTGGCGTTGCTCCTGAATTTCCTCGAAATCCAGTTCCATTATTTGCCCCTGCCGAAGCAACCGTATTGATAACTTTAACGGTATTAGTAGTCGTTAAACGTGTCACCACCGAGATTCCACCCGCACCATCATTCAAGTATATTCTCATCAAAACGTTATTTCCAGGCACAAATCTGGTGGTATTTGCAGAGGGTTCAGTAATAAACCAACCTGTATAATTTCCTGTGGCATCAGTGGTGAATTCACCATAATTACCAACTGAATTCAAACCAGGACCCGTTGACCTAACCCACGTACTGGCGTTTGGGAAAATGATATTTCCAGCTCCATTACTTGTTGAAACATCCGTTAGAATTACAACTCCATTAAAATAACGGTAGGTAGCACTTGGTATTAAATTGCTTAGGGTTAGTCGAAATGCAAAAGGAACTCTATTGGTATTTGTGCCATTATTTCCTTGTATAAATTGGGGTAAAATTACTTCGGTTAAAGCGGGTGAGGCAGTAATATTTGCGGTTAAACCCGTTGGTTGAGTCAAACTATAATTTCCAGCATTCGCACCACTCAATGTAGAAGTTGAGGTCACGGCTATTGTGTTGCCAATGGCACTCGAAGCGAACGTTCCAGTTCCGACAAAAGCTACAACATCAGGAGAAATTACACCCGATAATGATCCAGTGATTATGGCGTTTGTATTACCGTCAAACAATTTATTTTGAGCCACTGGCGTAGTTATGGTCAATGCCGAAGAGGTTATATTTGCCGTCAAACCTGTTGGTTGAATCAGCGTATATTTTGAAGCATCAGCCCCACTCAAAGTTGAGGTTGAGGTTACTGCCAAACTCGTTCCAACGGTTACTTGGGAAAAAATTCCTGTTCCATTTAAAGTAACTACATCCGTTCCAACTATTCCAGTTAATGTACCTGTAATGGTCGCAACATTAGTTCTATCATAAACTTTATTCAAAACACTTGGAGCGTTAATTATTAAGGTTTTTGGATCAATGGTATAAACCAAAGTTGCCGTTCCAGTGCCACCAGCATTTGTTGCTGAAATATTCACACTAAATGGTGAACCTACCACATCAGTTGGCGTTCCTGAGATTTCGCCCGTGCTTGTATTGATGCTCGATCCTGTTGGAAGTCCAGTTGCATTAAAACTTGTTGGGGTGTTCGTGGCAGTAATAAAATAACTCGTTGAAACATCCCCATAAATAGCGGATGCAGTCAAAGAACTATTAATAACTGGTGAAGGTGAACTTGTAATATCTGCCGTCAGTCCCGTTGGTTGAGAGACAGTGTAATTTACTGAACCTGAACCAGTTAATGAATAACCCGTAACAATTACGGCAATTCCAGTTCCGACTGCCGATTGAGCGAAAGTTGCTGGGGGTGTACCTGTTAAAGTAACGTTTAATTCTTCTCCCGAAACTACGCCATTCAGTGTTGCAGTTCCAGATAAGGTTGCCGTGGTATTACCATCAAAAACTTTATTGTTAGCCGTTAATCCTATGATTGTTAGTGGTTTGGCAGTAATGTCTGCGGTTAATCCTGATGGATGGGTTAATGAATAATTTCCAGCACCAACACCGCCAATTGTAGAGGTTGAACTAATGGTAAGGGCCGTTCCAATTCCAATTTGTGAGAAAGTTCCAGAAGGTATAAAAGTTACCGTTTCGGAGCCAATAACTCCCGACAATGAACCCGTTATCGTTGCTGAATTATTACCATCATAAATCTTATTATTGGCTGTTGCACTCGTAACTGTTAGAATTGCGGGGGTAATATTTGCTGATAAAATTGGTTGCGAAAGGGTATAATTAGTTGATGGAGAAGTGTAACCCAATACTGAAACTGTTTTTCCATTGGCTACGGAAGCTGTTGCAAAACTGGCAGAAGCCGTTCCAGACACAGAAAAAGTTTCCGCATTTTCTAAACCGCTGTACGCAGGCGTACCTGAAAATGAAGCAGTTGTTGTACCATCATAGATTTTATTAGCTGCAATTAATCCTGTGATTGTTAGTAATTTAGGAGAAACTGTGCTTGAGATTGTGGCAACATTTGCAGTAGTTGCTCCCGTACTTGATAAAATAATATTTCCAGTATACGGCGAACCTGCAACATTGGCATCCGCTTTTAAACGAACGTAAAGCGTTGTATTTGAGACTGTTCCATTCGTTGGAATTAGAATTTGAGTTGTTGCGTATCCACTGGCTCCACCAACGGTTTTTGAAATTTCAAAACTGCTCGGGGGTGTTACTAAAATATCATTTGTCAAGTTTGAGCCTGAGACTGTAAAACTTGTTGGAGTGGTAGAAGCCGTTCCGTAAGTTGTGTTTACGGATGATGGTGTACCTGTGGTGGTGATTGTTGGCGTGGAAGATGAAGTAACTGTAATTGAGTACGTTGGAAATGTAGCGGTTGCTGAGGCGGTTCCAGACCATTTTGAAGCATCTCCAAATAAACTAAATAAATTTGAGGCAGTATTTGAAACACTCACTGATGTTGCACTTGTTGAACCATTTGCAAAGTAAGTGTTTGCATAGGTACTCGTTGGTAGATTTAAAAAAGCGGATCCCGTTAATGTAGAAGGTTGTACAGTGTTAGATGCCGAAGAAGTCGAACTTAAAGCCACCCCAAAATTCCCTCCCCAAAGCAACGTAATTCCAGTTTGTGTTAGCCAATTGGCTGTATTTCCTTGAAAAATAAATAATTGGTCACCAGAACCATTCAATGCAAAGTTTGTGGGAGCATTAGAATTCCATCCAGTACCTGTGATTACTTGACCATTTGTCCAAAATAGTACAGTTCCAGCGGGTTGGTTAGCCGGTGCTGTATAAGTAAGAAATCCTTCCCCTGTTCGTCCTGTTGTTGCAGCCGTGAAGCCATTATCGGTAAGATTTACGATGGTGTTTGTGGTAATATCCTTCAATAAAACTATGGCTATTTTATCTGGATTTGCAGAATTAAATCCAACAATTGAAATATCCCCAACCCCCAAAGTAGTTTGTCCAAATCCACCCCAATTCATGCTCATCAAAAGCACAAATATTGAAACGTTCTTACAATTTTTAAACCAAGATTCGAATAAAGATAAGTAGTTATTTTTCATGATATTTCAAGTTTTAAATAAAATAAACACAAACTTAAACATTACCTCAAATCTTAAAATCTATATTATTTCAACTTAACAATAAGATAACTTTTGGATAATATTTAAGGTAAAACTTGAAACTTTTCAATGACACACAATACTCTATTATTTAAAGTTAAATAAATTGATTTGTGAGTTTTTATAAATAAAATCATTCAAACTTATTATTTTAAAATAATAAAAATGCCCATTTTAAGCTGTTTAGGGCTATATTTTAAATTCCTTTTAAATAATTTCGTTTTTTATAATTGAACATATTCATAAACTAAATAATGTTCACGTTTTGATAACCTAAATTTAACAATACTCCCTTCCATTCGCTCTAATTTTGTGTTCTCCTTTCTGCTATTTCATTCGTTCTCCTTCTTTTGACATCAACTTAAATTATATTTTATTAAACAAAAAAGCCTGAATATTTAATTATGGAAAGACTCCTTACTTCCTTCAAAATCTTTGTGTTTAAAAAAGTAATTTTCAGTTTAATCTTAGCTGTAATCTTACAATTTTCAAGTGTTGCACAGACATACTTCGATATGTCCACGGGAAATTATGCTGAAACTTTCACGTCTTGGACAACGCCTTCCATAAATTCATGGTCATCAGTGGCAGTAAATGCTGGAACAATTCCTTCGGCAACGTCTGTGACTGCACAATCAAATACTTTTTCGACTGGAACATCGGGCGGAATTCAGAATGGTGGAACTTCTATCCAATTTCTTTCAACGGGAACTACTGATAATTCAACCTCAGTAGCCTTAGACTTGAATTTGAATTTTGCTTCTAAAAATGCTGGTACGCTTACTTTTGATGCATCAACCGTTTTTAATCAAACTGGAAATAGACCTGGAACTCTAAGAGTTTATTACTCAATTAATGGTACATCTTGGACAGAGTTATCGGGGACAAATTTGCCGTTTACTGCCAATAATAATTCCATAAAATCTGGTTCAATAAATCTTCAATTGCCACCAGCCATTAACAATCAACCTACGGTAAAATTGCGATTTTATTATCACAATGGTGGAAATGTGATAACATCCGCAAGTGGAAGTCGCCCCAAAATTTCGATTGATAATGTGGTTGTAACAAGTGTAAATTCAGGACCTAATATATTCGTAAATCCTGCTTCAATCTCAAATTTAAACTATTTTACGGGAAATGGACCTTCAACAGCAGGAAGTTATATTCTCACCGGTTCGTCTTTAACGGGCAATATTTCGGTTACTGCCCCAACAAATTTTGAAATTTCTAACACTTCAAGTTCAATTGGTTTTGGAGGTTTATTAACGATTTCTCCGAGTTCTGGTTCTATTAATACGACTATTTATGCTCGCTTGATTTCAGGATTAACTCCTGCAAACTATACGGGAGATAATATTCATGCGGGTGGGGGAATTACGGTTAATCCAACGGTTACTTTGTCGGGTAGGGTTGCGGATATTGTGCTACCAACTAAATTTGCTATTACTTCAATCAGTCCCGTTTCTCCAAGTATAAATACACCATTTTCAATTACTGTTCAAGCACAGGACAATGCTTCAAATGCTCAAAATGTAGCTTCTATCACCATGTTTGCAATTAGTTTAAATACAGGAACAGGAATTTTGAGTGGAACTTTAACTGGCACAATTCCAGCGGGTTCGAGTAGTATTATAGTCAGTGGGTTAAGGTATGATAAAGAAGAAAATGGAGTTACAATAACTGCTTCAAGGACTTCTGGCGATGTTTTAACGGCTGGGAATAGTGCTGTGTTTAAAGTGGTTGATAACAGTACAATCATCATTAGGTCGGTTCAATCTGGCAATTGGAATACTACTACCACATGGAGTTGTAATTGTGTTCCGCAATTATCGGATACTGTTAAAGTAAGAACGACTCATACCATAAACGTCACGGCTTCGCCAAATGAACAAGGGGCTGCAAAAATTATTCTTGAAAATGGTACTACGTTAAACATACAAACGGGCAGTTTCAAAATGGGATTTCCAAACGTTGTTATTCCACCATCTGGCAACATCAATTTGGCGATGGGAAATCCTTCGGGAGCAATCACAAGTGCGACATTTCCAGATAATTATTTAATGGAAAAACCACAATATGTGTTGAGTTATAACCGAACAAGAGCTACATCAAATTGGGTAAGTTGGTATTTGAACAGTTCATCACGTGGTTCTGCATCACGTCAGAATGATTTTAGAGCGGACAATACTTTGCCAAGCGGTTGGTATCAAGTGAATGATAACGATTATTCAGGAAGTGGTTTTGATCGGGGACACATGACCCCATCAGCCGACAGAACCAGCACAATTGCTGATAATTCAGCGACTTTTTTAATGACAAACATGATTCCGCAGGCACCAGGCAACAATCAAGGACCATGGGAAAAACTTGAAAGTTATTTGAGGGCTCAATTAGATGTTAATAGTGGACAGGAGGTTTATATTATTGCAGGATCGTATGGCATTGGCGGTACTGGTACCGCTGGTTCTGCCAATACGATTGCGGGAGGTCAGGTTACCGTACCTTCTCAAACCTATAAAATTGCGGTCATTTTAACGAATGGAATGGATGATGTTAATCGAGTTACCACCACCA
>ENA-OFCF01001173-OFCF01001173.1-metagenomes-genome-assembly--contig:-NODE-1173-length-10388-cov-2.924901_pt1 | contig 10388 bp, 10 predicted proteins | sample MGYA00153387_OFCF01 | MGnify analysis MGYA00153387 | reverse complement strand
TAAATGAAAAAGTTAGCGATATTTGCCTCTGGTTCAGGTTCAAATGCCGAAAATATTATAACGCACCTAAAAAAATCGAATTTAAAAACCGAATTTCTAATTTTGACCAACAATCCAAACGCCAAAGTGCTGGTTAGAGCTAAAAAACTGAATGTTGAAGCAGTAGTTTTTGATAAAACCGAACTTTTAAATGGAACTGTTCTTGAAAAATTAATGAGCTTTCAACCAGATTTAATTATTTTAGCAGGTTTTCTGTTGCTTTTGCCTGTAACCATAATTAATGCTTTTCCGCACAAGATAATCAATATTCATCCATCTCTTTTGCCAAAATATGGTGGTAAAGGAATGTATGGCATAAATGTTCATAACGCCATTTTAGAAAATAAAGAGGCCCAGACTGGTATAACAATTCATTATGTAAACGAAAATTATGACGACGGCACGTTTATTTTTCAAAAAAGCGTTTCCATTTTAGATTGCATGACATCTGAAATGATTGTTGAAAAAATTCAGGTATTGGAAATGAAGCATTTTCCGCAGGTAATTTTTGAATTATTGCAGTAGGGAAAGCAAAAAAAAGTTTTCCAAATCGTATTTCTGTTATAGTTTTCAGTCGCAGTTTTCTGTTTTCAGTTCGGGAATAAATGATCTAATGTATCTAATTAAATAATTCTAAAAGCTAACTTCATAATTAAAAAAATCTAATTTCTAAAATCTAAATGAAACACGAAGTACATTTATATACCGATGGAGCAGCAAAGGGAAATCCCGGAAACGGAGGCTACGGGATTGTATTAGAATTAGTTGGAACACTCCATTTTAAAGAATTTTATGAAGGTTTTCGACATACAACAAATAATAGAATGGAGCTTTTGGCAGTAATTGTAGGTTTAGAAAAACTTAAAAATATAAATATGAAAGTGTTAGTAATTTCAGATTCTAAATATGTTGTTGATTCCGTTGAAAAAAAATGGGTTTTGGGTTGGGAAAAGAAAGGTTTTGCGGGCAAAAAAAATCCAGATTTATGGAAACGCTTTTTGGTTATTTATCGAAAACATCAAGTCGATTTTCAATGGATTAAAGGACACAGTAATCACAAACAAAATGAACGTTGTGATCAGTTGGCGGTTTATGCATCGGAGCTGAAGCAACTTTCGATTGACACATTTTATGAAAAAGAAGACGATGTTTTGTTTTAGCATTGAAGTCGTTAAAACTTATCTGATTTAGGCGAAAAATAAGAATTTTTGTTTCAGATTTTAAGTTTATATAATTGTACAGCATCGTTACGGAATTCTAAAAAGTTGAAATATGGGATAGAAAAGCTATCTTGTAGCAAATTGAAATAAGTTTTAACGATTTCATTCAAAATAATTTGTAAATTTGATTAAATTTTTGATTATAAAAACCACAACTTTCAATTCCACAAAAACCTGTTTTAAAAACCCGAAAATTATACAATAATAGGGGAAAAAATCAGGAAATAACGCAAGAAAAATTTGTGAAATGGATTGAAGATGCGGAAAATTCTCCACCAATGTCGTTAGAAGAATTGAATGTAAGATGGGAAAGGAAAGAAAGGGAGATTTTGAATCGTATTCACCAATAATTCAAGCTAAATATTATTCTGACTAAAATACAATTTCAGATTATACTGAATTTGTAAAGTCATCACTGCATAATGCTTTGAAAGTTTCTCGTGGTGAAAATGCAATAATGTAACTATTCTTGGGATTATGAGCGGGAAAATCAAACCTTCAATTATCAGAAAAAATTTGTAATATTTAATAGCATTATTAAAATTTAATTCAATAATCTTGACTTCAAAACCTACAATTCCTAAACTAAAAATCCTTCATCTTGATAGCAACCACGAGCTGTTAATTAATCAATTGAATGCTTTGGGTTTTGAAAACCTAGAGGATTTTGTGTCATCAAAATCAATAATTGAAGACAAAATTCAGAATTATTACGGAATCGTAATCCGAAGCCGATTTAAAATTGACCAACAATTTTTAGAAAAATCAATCAATTTGAAGTTTATTGCCCGAGTTGGTGCTGGTCTTGAAAGTATTGATTGCGATTTTGCAAAAACAAAAAATATTGAACTCATTGCTGCTCCGGAAGGCAATTGCAATGCAGTTGGCGAACATGTTTTAGCAATGATTTTATCGCTTTTTAACAATCTAAATCAAGCCAGTCAACAAATAAAATCCGGAAAATGGCATCGGGAATCTAATCGTGGTCATGAATTAGACGGCAAAACAGTTGGCATAATCGGCTATGGCAATATGGGAAAATCATTTGCTAAAAAACTCAAAGGATTTGAGGTAAACGTAATTTTTTATGATATTTTAGACAATATTTCTGACGGAAATGCACAACAAGTTTCGTTGGAATATTTGCAAACTCATTCAGATATTGTGAGTCTTCACACTCCTTATACACCGCAAACCGACAAAATGTTTGATGCCGCTTTTATCAATAAATTTGCAAAGCCATTTTGGTTTTTCAATACCGCTCGAGGCAAAAGTGTTGTTACAGAAGATTTGGTAAGTGCCTTAAAATCTGACAAAATTTTGGGAGCTGGACTAGATGTTTTGGAATATGAACAAGGCTCGTTTGAAGATTTGTCTGCCAATAAAAAAGAGGAATTTCCAGAAGCTTTTTTATATTTGATGCAGGCAGAAAACGTAATTTTAACACCACACATTGCTGGTTGGACATTTGAAAGCCATCAAAAATTGGCACAAGTTATTGTAGATAAAATAAGAAAGTTGTTGTGAAAAAGCTAATTCTAATTTTGTTATGTCCAACTTTCGTTTTTTCATCAGTTAGCAGTGCGAATTTGTTCAGATTACTTTTTATAACAGATTATCCGTCAATTAAAACCAACATCAATTTTAGTGAAAACTTACATGGCTTTCTTGTTTACGACAAAGATACCATTCGGTCAGAATTTAAAATCAGGAACAGCATTATGAAAAATGAGAATAACACCATAAGCTTATTTGATAAAAAATTATTGAAATTGAATTTTACAGCTAATTCAAAAAAAATTAATTTTGAAAGAATACATTTTGACAATAAATTAAAGAGGAAAATTATTGCTACTCCTGACATCAAAGTTGATGATAGTCACTTGGTTTATGACGTTTCAGATATTAAGTTTCCAAGTTTAATATTTAATTATAATGGTCAATTTTTTAAGATTAAGAATAGTATTTTCAGAAGTCGTAAAAAAAACCTGATCAAAACTTTGAATTCGATAAATATTCCAGTAAACACAAAATCTTATTTATTAATTTATTTTAAATAGTAAAAATAGCTTAATTCAACTCTAAAACAATCTTACCACTTGCAGCATTAAGTGTTTTTTTTTATCTACAACCCAAAAACGTACATCTTTAGGTATCGTTATACAAAATAGATTCTGAAAGACAAAACCATTGCAAAAGATTTCTATCGTCTAAAAAAGTTTAAATAAAGATGATAATAAAATCTTTACTATCTTTGACCTTTAAATATTTAAGAACTGAAGTTGCGTTTTTGCAACATTATATATATCATGGCATGTACAAGTTGTTCAACTTCTGATGGTGGCGCACCAAAGGGTTGCAAAAATAATGGAACTTGCGGCACCGACAGCTGCAATAAATTAACGGTTTTCGATTGGCTTTCCAATATGAGTTTGACCAATGGCGAAACTCCTTTTGATTGTATAGAAATCAGATTCAAAAATGGTCGGAAAGAGTTCTATCGTAATACCGAAAAACTAACTTTATCGATGGGCGACATCGTTGCAACCGAGGGTTCACCGGGTCATGATATCGGAATTGTTTCACTATCGGGTGAATTGGTTAAAATCCAGATGAAGAAAAAAGGAGCAAATTATGCTAGTAAAGAAATTCTAAAAATATACAGAAAAGCCTCACAACGCGACATCGATATCTGGTCTGCATCACGAGAAAAAGAAGAGCCAATGAAGGTTCGAGCGCGAGAATTGGCAATTGAACAAAAGCTCGAAATGAAAATTTCGGACATCGAATTTCAAGGCGACGGATCAAAAGCTACGTTTTATTATACGGCAAACGACAGAATTGATTTTAGACTTTTAATCAAGGAATTTGCCAAAGAATTCAGCACCAGAATTGAAATGAAACAAGTGGGTTTTCGACAAGAAGCAGCCCGACTTGGTGGAATTGGATCATGCGGACGTGAACTGTGTTGCTCTACCTGGCTCACCGATTTCAGAAGCGTAAACACATCGGCAGCACGCTATCAGCAACTATCACTGAATCCACAAAAATTAGCCGGACAATGTGGAAAATTAAAATGTTGTCTGAATTATGAACTCGACACATATATGGATGCTTTGAAAGATTTTCCGGATTTTGAAACCAAGCTGCAAACCGAAATTGGCGATGCCGTTTGTCAAAAACAAGACATTTTTAAAGGATTAATGTGGTTTACTTATACCAACAATTTTGCAAACTGGCATGTTCTGAAAATAGATCAGGTACGCGAAATTATAGCCGAGAATAAAGAAAAACGTAAAGTAACATCTCTTGAAGATTATGCTATGGAAATTGTTGTCGAACCTCAAAAAGATTTCAATAACGCTATGGGACAAGAGAGTTTAACACGTTTTGATCAACCAAAATCTAAAAAGAAAAATAATAAAAAACGAAAACCAGCTGGCGAAAATTTAATTGTTGCAAATAACAATGGCAATACCAATGTCAATAATAATACAATTAGAAATAATAATTCTAAAAACAACAATACTAATAACAAAAACCAACAGGTTCAACCAAAAAATCCTGCCGACAACAAACTTGTCCCGAACAAGGAAAGAATAATTATCACAAAAAATCCAAACGCAAACACCATAATTCCGAATTCAAAAAATGAAACTAAAGAGTAGCGTTTTATTTTTTATAATAATCGTATCGCTTTTGTCTTGTGATAAAAAGAGAGTTTTTGACGAATATAAATCTGTAGGCGAAAGTTGGAAAAAAGACAGTATTGTTAGCTTTAATTTTAATCAGACCGATACTATAAACGTTTATAATCTGTTTGTAAATATCAGAAACAACGACAATTATCAATTTAGTAATTTGTTTTTGATTGTGGCAATGCAACAACCAAACGGATTAACAAAAGTAGATACTTTACAATATGAAATGACAAATCCTGACGGATCACTTCTGGGCGAAGGCTTTTCGGATATTAAAGAAAACAAGCTTTTTTATAAAGAAAAGTTGAGGTTTCAACAAGCCGGAAATTATAAAGTTACCGTTAAACAAGCCATCAGAAAAACAGGAAAAATTGTGGGCGAAGCACTAGAAGGCGTTTCGGATGTGGGTTTTAGAATCGAATCATTATAACATTATTATGGCAATTAAAAAAAGCAATACACCAAATATCATAAAAGACCTTCCTTATTACAAAAAAAAGTTTTGGCGGGTATTTGGCTATACTTTACTTGGAACTTTCGTATTTTTTATTTTTGCATCATGGGGGCTATTGGGTTCGATGCCCTCTTTTGAAGAACTCGAAAACCCAAATTCCAACCTCGCAACAGAAGTTATCTCAGCTGATGGCGTTATTCTGGGGAAATTTTATAGAGAAAACAGAACTTCAATCAAATATAATGATTTGCCACAATATTTGGTTAAAGCTTTGGTGGCCACTGAAGACGAACGCTTTTATGAACATTCAGGAATTGACGGAAGACGAACGCTTGGTGCAGCATTACAATTAGGGCAAAATGGAGGAGCAAGTACTATAACACAACAATTAGCGAAGAATTTATTTCATGGTGAAGGATCGAAATTTTTTCCTTTAAGAATCATTCAAAAAGCCAAAGAATGGATAATTGCGGTAAAATTAGAACGTCATTATACCAAAAACGAAATCATTGCAATGTATTTGAATAAAACTGATTTTGTGAATACCGCAGTCGGAATTCGCTCTGCTGCAAAAGTATATTTTGGAGTAGAACCTCGTGAGTTGTCGATAGACCAAAGTGCGATGCTGGTCGGAATGCTCAAAAATCCATCACTTTATAATCCCGTCAGGCGAGCCGAAAAAGTTAGATTAAGACGCAATGTCGTGCTCGGACAAATGGTTAGAAACAATATTATCACCGAATCTCAAAAAAATAATTTCGAAAATACACCAATTTCATTAAAATTTAAACCAGAAAGCCATCAGGAAGGTATTGCAACCTATTTTAGAGAATACCTGCGTGATTTTATGAAAACATGGGTCAAAGACAACAAAAAACCTGACGGAAGCGATTACGATATTTATCGAGATGGACTCAAAATTTACACCACAATTGATTCCAGAATGCAAATCTATGCCGAAGAAGCCGTTACACAACACCTCAAAAACTTGCAGGAAGAATTTGACGCTGAATGCAAAAACAACAAAAATGCACCATTTGTAAAATTATCAGAAATCGAAACCAACAACCTGATGATGCGGGCCAGAAAAGCTTCCGAACGTTGGCGCGTGCTTAAAGAACAAGACAAATCTGATGAAGAAATCATCAAGTCATTTGACATCAAAACAAAAATGAACGTTTTTACATGGAAAGGCGAACGCGATACAATATTAACGCCAAACGATTCTATCCGCTATTATAAAAGTTTTCTGCAAAGCGGCATGATGGCCATGGAACCTCAAACAGGTTTTGTAAAGGCTTGGGTTGGAGGCATCAACTACAAACATTTTCAGTACGATCATGTGGGGCAGGGAGCCAGACAGGTAGGTTCGACATTTAAACCATTTGTTTATGCAACCGCCATCAAAGAACTCGGAATGTCGCCTTGCGATTCTATTATTGATTCAAATTTTTCTATCCCAAAAGGGCGACACAACGTTACCGAAACCTGGACACCCAACAACTCAACAGGAAAATATATGGGCTTAGTAACCTTAAAATATGCACTTGCCAATTCCATCAACACGGTTTCTGCTAAACTTATCGACCGAACTGGTCCAAAAGCAGTAATTGATTTAACACACAAATTGGGCGTGAGTTCCGAAATTCCCGAACAACCCTCAATCGCTCTGGGAGCTGTCGAAATTACAGTTCAGGACATGGTCGCAGCTTACAGCACATTTGCCAACAAAGGCATTTATGTAAAACCGCAAGTTATCACTAAAATTGAAGACAAAAACGGAAACAAACTTTATGAATCCGTCCCAGATTCGCACGATGTTTTAGACAAAGATATAGCTTATGCCGTCATAAAATTACTTGAAGGCGTAACAGAATCGGGCTCAGGAGCAAGGCTCAGAACACAAGGCGGAGGCAACGGTTACAACCGAGTAACAGGTTATCCGTATGATTTTAGAAATCCAATTGCAGGAAAAACAGGCACAACCCAAAACCAATCTGATGGCTGGTTTGTAGGCATGGTTCCCAATCTCGCAACAGGCGTTTGGGTGGGCAATGAAGACCGATCGGCACATTTTAAAGGCATAACCTACGGGCAAGGAGCCACAGCAGCATTGCCAATATGGGGTATTTTCATGAAAAAATGTTATAATGATCCAACCCTCGAGGTATCTAAAGAAAATTTTGAACGCCCAAAAGACCTCAACATAAAAGTCGATTGTTACAGCGTTCGAAGAGAAAAAGACTCTACCGATGTTGAAGAACAAAATACAGATGAATTTGAATTGTAATTTTTTCCAGGAGCTATTTCCTGCTTTACGTTCCAATCTTTTCTTGACTAACCCTGTCAGGGTTAGTCAAAAAAAGGATTTCCACTTCAATCAGGGCTAGGGCATTTGGTTTTTAATTTGTCATTGCGAAGGATGAAGCAATCTGTTTTCAGTTTTTCAGATTTGGAATTATACCTATTACAAAAAACATTAATCTACGAAAAGTGAAATGCCTAAAACCCGTGATAAAACTTATATGGTTTAAAAAATAAAATTGCAAAAATCTATTATAAAAATCTCAATTCTATAACATTATCGCCTCCTTAAAAAGTATCGGGAGACGTTTCTTAATTCCCAATTCAAAATATGATCAACAAAAAAGTAAACAACGTTCAAGAGGCACTCAACGGAATTCAGAACGGAAACACCATTATGTTAGGTGGCTTCGGATTGTGTGGTATTCCCGAAAATTGCATAGCAGAATTGGTAAAAAAAGGCACCAACAACCTGACCTGTATTTCCAATAACGCGGGCGTTGATGATTTTGGATTGGGATTGCTACTGCAAAAACATCAAATAAAAAAAATGATATCGTCCTATGTAGGCGAAAACGCAGAATTCGAGCGTCAAATGCTGTCTGGTGAACTCGAAGTTGACCTTATCCCGCAAGGCACATTAGCAGAGCGATGCAGAGCGGCACAAGCAGGAATTCCAGCTTTTTTTACTCCGGCCGGATTTGGCACCGAAGTCGCAATTGGTAAAGAAACCCGAGAATTTAATGGTAAAATGCACATTATGGAACACGCCTTCAAAGCCGATTTTTCTATAGTAAAAGCTTGGAAAGGCGACACCGCAGGGAACTTAATATTTAAAGGAACAGCCCGAAATTTTAACCCAGCCATGTGTGGAGCCGCAAACATCACTATAGCCGAAGTCGAAGAATTGGTCGAAGCTGGAGCTTTAGATCCAAACCAAATTCATATTCCGGGAATCTTGGTGCAACGCATCTTTCAGGGAGAAATTTATGAAAAAAGGATTGAGCAAAGAACGGTTAGGAACAGAGAATAATAATTTTCAAAAAATAAAACGCTCATTTGTATATTTCAAAAAATAAAAACCTTATTTATGTTTTCAAATTTAAAGAATTATTTATTACTGCTAATTGTGTTTTCATTTTCAATTGCAAAAGCGGAAATTAAAGCAAAAGTTTATTACGAACAAATTGAAAATGGCTATAAAATTTATGCCGATAACAATGAATTTTGTCCTGTTAGTGTTAAGATAGATTTTACTGTTCTGAATTTGCAAATTGAAGGCGGAAACAACAAAATTTACGTAATTGAAGCTTTAAAAAACAAGCAACTTTTAACTACAATAAAAGTAATAGTAATTGGAAAGTCTTATAAGATATCTTTCACTAGTTTTACAAATTTTGGAAATAATAATGTCGACAAATTTGATGAAGATTTTGCTTATGATTTACCTTTTAAAAAGTCAGATCAATTTTTATTGTTTCAAGGATATAACGGAAAATTCTCACATAAAAATGAAAATTCACTGGATTTTTCAATGCCAATTGGAACTGAAATAGTTGCAATCAGAGATGGAATTGTCATAAATGTTGTCGACCAAAATACCAAAAATTGTGCCGAAGAAAGCTGCAAACAGTACAATAATTTAATTTTAGTGTTTCATTCTGACGGAACATTTGCAGAATACGATCACATTAAACAAAATGGGTCCAGAGTAAAAATTGGAGAAAAAATTTTAAAAGGACAAGTTATTGCTTTAAGCGGAAATACTGGCTGGAGTTCGGGTCCGCATTTACATTTAGTGATTTTTAAACAAAAATTGTTTAAAAGAGAAACTTTAAAAACCAAATTCAAAATTGATTCAGGCGATAAAATTGATTTCCTAAATGAAAAAACTGAATATTTAAAAAACTATTAAAATAAGCTTTAATTCTGTATTAAAATCAATTTCAAGAAAAAACTATTCAAGAACAATAAATTATAAAATGCTTTAAAAATTATAAATTTCAATCACTATTTTATACAGACTTCAATCATATGCTCACAAAACAACAAATCGCTCAACGTATTGCACAAGAATTAAAACACAATTATTTTGTGAATCTCGGAATTGGAATTCCTACGTTAGTTGCCAATTATATTCCAAAAGGGATTGATGTAGATTTTCAGTCAGAAAACGGCGTTCTCGGAATGGGTCCTTTTCCGTTTGAAGGAGACGAAGATGCCGACATCATCAATGCCGGAAAGCAAACCATAACCACTCTTGCTGGAGCCAGTTTTTTTGACTCGGCAACAAGCTTCGGAATGATTCGAGGACAACACGTTGATTTGACCATTTTAGGAGCAATGGAAGTCTCTGAAAATGGAGATATAGCCAATTGGAAAATTCCGGGCAAAATGGTAAAAGGAATGGGCGGCGCAATGGATTTAGTAGCTTCTGCCGAGAACATTATTGTTGCTATGATGCACGTCAATAAAGCTGGAGAATCCAAAATTCTCAAAAAATGCACTTTGCCTTTAACGGGTGTGGGTTGTGTTAAAAAAGTGGTTACAGAACTTGCGGTGCTGGAGGTTACAACAAACGGCTTTAAGCTTTTAGAACGAGCTCCGGGTGTTTCTGACAAGTTCAGCGTCAACTTGTCAGAAACCTTGAAATCGTCCTGAAAGTACCAC
>ENA-OFCF01001172-OFCF01001172.1-metagenomes-genome-assembly--contig:-NODE-1172-length-10400-cov-2.889995_pt1 | contig 10400 bp, 8 predicted proteins | sample MGYA00153387_OFCF01 | MGnify analysis MGYA00153387 | reverse complement strand
GCCGGCGACGGCAGGTGCTTCGCGGATGCCGAGGGCGGCCTTGCGACGTCCGAGCCAGGTGGTGGAGGAGGTGGGCGGACTGGCGGCGGTCTTCTCGATGACGAGGCCGATGTCCCATTGGGTATTCGCGGTGCGGTCGGGTCCGGCGCTGGAGATGCGGGCGTGAGAGGAGTCGATGAGATCGTAGCGGAGGGGATTTCCCCACGGGTCCTGGAGGCCGGCGAGGAGCTGGCGGCCGGGCCGGGTGGCGGGGAAGGCGGTGGCGGAGCGGGCTTGGATGAGGTCGGCAGCGGCGAGGAAAATCTCGCGGCCAGGGATTTCCACGGACTCGATGCGGGCTTGGCGGCAGCGGGCGATGAGGTCATCGAGAGTGCCGGTGACGCCATCGTGCCCGGGGAGGATGACGGTGCGCGGGGAGGCTTGCCAATCGGCGGGGAGATTCGCGATGGCCTGCTGGAACTGGACGTCGGCGGCGGAGGGGATGGCGATGAAGCGGTTCACTTGGGCGGTGAACTGGTTCCCACCCCAGACGGAGAGCCAGAAGAGGGCCATGACCCAGGATTTCATGGAGCGCGGGGCCTGGGTGTAGGCGAACTCGAGACCGACGATGGCGACCATGATCTCGGCGGCGGTGATGACGATGAAGGCGAGCATCTGCCAGCCGATGGAGGGCCGTGCGCCGGCATCGATCCAGGACTGGACCCAGGTGACGAGGGCGAAGGAGGCAGCCATGAGGAGGAGGCCGATGCCGATCTTGCGCAGGGGGGTGAGCGGGAAGATTTTTCCTAACCATGGATAAACGACAAAGGTGAAGAGCGGGATGAAGATGAGGATGAGGATGGGATTGACGGCCTGGATCTGGGACTCGAGGAGGGTGATGCCGAAGAGTTTCAAATCCATCTGCTGGGCCTGAAGCACCCACGAGGAGCCGGTCTGATCGTAGAGCGACCAGAAGACGGCGATGAAGGCGAAGAGCGGGATGAGCTTGCCGAGCGCGACGATGCCCTCGCGGGAGAACGCCTCTTTAAAAAACCCGGAGCCGGACGGCGGGATGTGGACGAAGCGGTGCCGCCCGAGCCAGAACATGAAGGTGGCGATGGCCATGAGCACGCCGGGGACACCGAAGGCCCAGTGCGGACCGTGCCACTCCAGCAGCCAGGGCGTGAGTAGGGTGGAGAAGAAGGCGCCGAAGTTGATGGAGAAGTAGAACCAGTTATAGATCTGCGAGATGAGGTGGTGATTACCCCCGCTGAACTGGTCGCCGACGTGGGCGGAGACGCAGGGCTTGATGCCGCCGGAACCGAGGCAGATGAGGAGGAGGCCGGCGCCGAGCCACCATGGGGAATTCCCATAGGTGCCCATGCATGCAAGGGCGGCGTGGCCGAGGCAATAGACGATGGAGAGCCAGAGGATGGTGCGGTATTTCCCGAGGAAAATATCCGCGAGGAGCGCGCCTAACAATGGTGTGAAATAGACCCAGCTGGCGAATTGGTGATACCACTCGACGGCCTCATTCGGCGAGAGCCGGCGACCGCCGCTGGCGTCCATGAGGTGGAGATACTGGACCATGAACACGACGAGGATCGTGCGCATGCCGTAGAAGGAGAAGCGCTCGGCGGCTTCGTTCCCGATGATGTATGGGATGCCCGGCGGCATCCGGTCGGTCTCCAGCGGCGTGGTGCGGTAGGACATGGTATTAGCTGGCGATGACCTCGCGGAAGACTTCTTCCAGCTCGGCGACTATGCCGGGCCAGGCGAGTCCGGTGGCGGTGAGAAGCGCACCACGTGCCAGCGGCTCGCGCAGAGCGGGATCTAGCAGGCGATCCGCGGCGGCGAGGAATGCGGCTTCGTCTCCCTTCGCGACTTTGAGGAGATTCCCGCCATCGCGCCCGTGCCAGCCTGCGGCGGCGTAGTCATAGCCGAGGACCGCGAGGCCGCTGGCCATGCCTTCGAGGAGGACGTTTCCGAAAGTTTCCGTTTCGCTGGGGAAAAGCAGGATATCGGCAGAGGCGTAACAGGCGGCGAGCTCGCGACCTAGCAGGTAGCCGGGGAATCTCACCTGCGGGTGGCCGCGCTGGAGCTTTGCCCGTGCCGGGCCATCGCCGATGACGACGCCGACCATCCCAGGGCAACGCTCGCGCATGCGGGAAAAGGCGCGGATGGCCAGGCCGATGTTTTTCTCCGACGCCACCCGGCCGACGACCAGGGCGATGGGCGACTCGCCCTCGACGCCGAAGCTCCGGCGCACGGCCTCGCTGCGGTGCGCGGGATGAAACATGGCGGTATCGACACCACGGCCGAGGACGCCGACCTTGGTGAAGCCGGCCTGCACGAGTTTTTCCCGGGCATCGGGCGATGGGACGAGCGTGCGGGCGAGGCGCTGGTGGAACCATTTCTGATAGCGCCAGACCTGCTGGCCGACCCAGCCGGCGCCGTATTTCTGGAGGTATTCGCAGAAATTCGTGTGGAAGCCGCCGACGACGGGGATGCCGAGGCGCAGCGCAGCGGCCGCGGCGGAGAACCCGAGCGGCGTCTCGATGGCGACGTAGATCACGTCCGGGCGATGCTTCGCCCAGCGCCGCCGCAGCTCGCCGGGCCACGGCGCGCCGACCTTCACCTCCCAGTAACCGGGCAGCGGCCACGAGAGGACGGTGGTCTCGCATGGTCCGTGCGATTTCCCGGAGCGGATGATTTCCACCCGGTGGCCACGCTCGCGGAGGCCGGTGCAAAGGCGGCCTAACGAAAACGCGACGCCATTCACGTCGGGCACATAGGTGTCCGTGACGACCTCGATCCAGAGCGGCTTGGGCGGGGTAGAACTCATCGGCGTGCGAGCTTGACCCAGCCGTGTTTGAGGATGGAAACGATGCGCAGATACCCTGCCCGGCGCTCACCGACCGAGCCGCCGCGGGAGAGCAGTCGGGCGATGCGGATGGCGGTGGTGAACTCGCCGCTGAGCGGATTCAGATAGGTCGGGTAACAGATCAACGCGCCGCAGACGAGCTCCTCGACGGTGAGCTTGCGCGAGCGCCGCGGGCACTCCAAGGAATCCCGGGTGAGACCCCAGCCGGCGTAAAAGGGCAGGCCGTAGGTCACCACCGGCACCTGGCGCAGGATCGCCTCGAAGCCGAGTGTGGAGGTCATGGTGTGGACCTCGTCGCAGCGCTCCAGCCAGTCGATGGCACCGCCGGTCGTCACGGTCAGATCGGCGAGGGTGGCAGTGTCGTCGGGCAGCAGTGGACCGTGGCGCGCACCGGCGACAAGGTCGGGATGGGCCTTGTAAATCAGGAACGCGTCCGGCTCGGCCTGGCGCACCCGGCACAGCAGCTCGCCATTTGAGCGGAGCTCGGGGCTGCCGTATTTCAACGACGCATCGCCCTCGACCTGGCCGGGTATGAGGATGATTTTCCGACCGCCGGCGGCGGCGCGCTGCCAGGTGACCGGATTCCCGCCGACGTTGTATTTCGTGAGGCGGTGGGTGCGGAGAAATCCGAGTAGCTCGGCGGCGTCCGCGCGCTGGGTGGCGGTGAACGCGGCGGTTTGCAGGATCGACTCGAGGCGGCTTGGCGTGCGCGGGTCGAAGTAGATGCCGGCATCGTCGCGGACCCAGGAAAGCGGGCGATGGAAGGTCGCGCCGAGTCCGGAGGAGCGCAGGAAGCCGTCCTCCACGCGGACGACCGGCGTCGCGGAATTTTCCGGCGCGGTCGCGGCGCCCCAAAGCAACAGCCGGGCATCCGGCAGATTTGCCGCGAGGTCCGCCGCGGCTGTTCCGTTTTTCGCATGGTGCAGCTCAGTGCCGGGGGAGTGAAAGAAGCCAGCGGCGAGCGTCTTTTTCCACGGCACCCAGCCGGGGGTGATGAGCGTGCCGCGCGACTCGAAGGCTGTGGCACGTTGCAGCTCGATATGGTCGAGGATGCGGCCGAGTCCGCAGGGATCGCCGCTGTCGGGATCGAAGTAATGGCTGTAGTCCAAATAGGCGGCTTGGAAGAGGCGGGGCAGATCGAGGGCGTGAGGACGAGGCCTAACTGGCGCTTCGCAGCGGTCTTCGGTGAGACCCCAGCCGGCGTAGAAATTCCAACCATAGGACTTCACGCGGCAGCCGTGGATGAGCGCCTCCATGCCCATCAGCGAGGTTCCGGCGTAGATTTCCCGGCAGAAGGAAAAGCAGCTCGCGGGGGACAGGTCGGGCGGCAGTAGTTTCACCCGAGGTTCGTTAAAAACCCAGGGCGGGAAGCAGGAGTGCTTGCCGCGATAACGATGGTCCGGGTGTGCGCGCAGGTAGATCGGCCCGACAGGATGCTCGTCGAGCGCGTCCCGGACCATGCGGTCGAAATCGCGAGGGCGCATCCCGCCGAAGGCGAGCGAGGCGTCTTTGCGGGTCTGGTCGATGACCATCACGCCGGGTTCTTCCGGCAGGCTGCCGTCCCGGAAATCGCCGGGATACCAATTATACTTCGAGGCTTTTACCTCGCGGAAGCGGGCGAGCAGATCGGCGGGATTTTCCCGCATCCAGCCTTCTGGTTTGCCGGACTCCAGTGCCGCGACGAGATCGCTCGCGCCGGATGCGTCATAATAGATCCCGCGGGAATCGGCGACGAGGCCATAGGCGGTCACGCCGCCGGGTTTCATCGATCTGACCAATGCGTCTTCGAGCAGCAACAAGCGGAAGCCGCCACCCGCGGCGGCGCGGCGGGCACGCATACCGCTCGGTCGGTAGCCCCAGCCGGCGGCTACCATGGTGGGACCGGCCTCCAGCGCTTGCAGGATTTCCCCAAGCAGCGGATGGTCCCATTTCAGGAACGGCCACCGTGCTTGAAGTTCCATGCGTAACGCCATAGGAATAAGCGTTCGTGGCGGGTTTCCGCTTGTCAATCACCGCGTGGAAAAGGCTGCGGACATTCAAGTTGACAGGTCGTAGCCGGAGAACTAACCACTCCGTCCCGCCCAGCCCAGCCTTCCCCCCAACCGTTCCATGCGCAATCTCAAGGTCCCGGCTGAACTGGCCCGCCTGCTTCCGGAACTTTGTGAAATCAGCGGGTGCGACGATTGGGCCATGACGCGTGGCCACCTGACCCGCCGGGACTGCGCGATCTATTTCCTCGGTTCGTCGGCATTCCGTCATCCCAAGATCGTCATCAAGGTGCTGCGCAACGCGACGGGCAGGAAGAAGGCCCGCGACATCCACCGTAAGAGCCTACCGTTTTTCCAAGCTGCCACGGCGGCGTTCACGGTACCGGAGCCTCTGTTCCCCCTGGGCGGCGGCGATGCGCTGGCGATGGAGTGGATCGATGCGCCGCTCTGCGGAGCGCGGCTTGCCAAAGGCTTCCACCGCCGCGCCACGCGGGAGGCGGTGCTGCGCGGCGCGGGCGGCTGGCTTGGATGGTTCCACTCGCTCAACCAAGTCGCCAGCGAGCCGTTCGAAGCGCTGGCGGCCTTCCGGAAAATCGAGTTGATCGTAGAGAAAATTCGCCAGCTGGATGCCGACGGGTTGGCCCGCGACCGCTGGCTGGCAGATCATATGAAGCTCGCGGAAACCTGCGCGCGGAGCATCGAAGGCGTGGTGCTGCCGCACGTCCGCGGGCATGGAGACTTCACACCCTTCAACTGCTTCATCCGAGGCGGGACGATGATCGGATTCGACTACCAAATAAAGCGGCGCTTCCCGGTGGCTCACGACATCTGCCGGTTCCTCGTTTATCTGGACGTGCACCGCCTGAGACTGGCGAGCGCCGCGGAATTGCGGGAATCCGGCTGCCGGGCAAGTGATTTGGCGGTCTTCATGGAAGGCTACGGCACGCCGGGGCCGCCGGCGGAAAAGACCCTCTGGCTCAAGCTGTATTTCCTCGAACTGATGCGGCGGATCGCGTCGCTGACATTGACCCGTGCGAAAGGCCGCAAGCGGCCGTTCCGGATGCAGGAAATGGCCCGCCTGAGGCGCAATGCCCGAGCCATTTCCAGCGTCTTGCGCTGAGCCGTCAAGCTTGACAGCCCCATGGAAAACCTCTTCAAGACCTGCGCCCCGCTGAGGGGCCTCCCGAGACCGGCCAGTGGATTCCACCCGCGCGCACTTCACCATTTTTCATGATTAAATTTCGGCATCTCCTCCGTCCCACGGGCCTGCTCTTCCTGCTGCCGATCTACTCCTGCACCTACATGTCACAGACCGGGCCTCAAAAATCCCGGATCGAAGGCGGGAACAACCCCTACGTGCTGGTGCCGGTGCACTCACGCGCCGACCTGCCTGCCAGTGGACGCAACTACGGTAGCGGTCAGATCCCGCCGCCGATCAAGGGCGAAAGCTACTCGGACAAGGTCCGCGAGCGCGACACGCTGCGCTTCATCATCACCGATCTTTCCGAGCAAAGCCCCTTCTACACCCGCGGCGAGCCATTCACTTTCGGCCCGGTGGAAGTCCCGCGGGACGGGCGCGTCGGCATTCCCTACGTGGGAAATCTTCCGGTCATCGGCCGCAGCCTCGCGGAAATTTCCGCGGAGTTGCTGGAGAAGCTCAAACCGATCTCCAGCACCGCACAGGGCACGGTTTCCCGCTCGGGGCGGATCGCGAAGACCGCCAACGTCCTCGGCGAGGTGAAATCGCCCGGTCCGGTGAATCTGGAACGCGGCGATATGGATTCGCTCGATCTGCTCTCCGCCTCGGGCGGACCGAGGGATTCCGAGCACTTGTATCGCTACACGCTGCGCCGCGCCGGCCGCGACTACCAGTTCGACTACGAGGGCTTCCGCAAGCGCTCCTTCCCGATCGAGGAGGGAGATCTGCTGACCGTTGCCTCGGATGCCACGAACCGTTTCTACGTCATGGGCGCCATTAATCGGCCCACCATCATTCCCTTCCCCGCGCCCGAGCCGAGCTTGGCGGACGCGCTTGGCGCAGCCTCCGGTCTGGACGAGCGGCGCTCGGATCCCTCCGGCGTGTTCGTTTTCCGGAAGGGAAACCCGGACGTGGTTTATACCATCAACCTCAAGGAGCCCGGGGCCTTGCTGCTGGCCCAGCGCTTCCAGATCCGTGGCGAGGACCTCGTCTATGTGACCGAGGCACCGCTGGTGCGCTGGAGCCGCCTTCTCCAGCAGGTCATCCCGCTCTCGCAGCTATCGCAAACCGCCTCCGACATCAACCGCATCCGGACCGAGTGATCACGTCCATGCAGCGAAGGTTTCTCCATGGTCTGCCGGTCGTCCTGCTGCTGGCGAGCGGCTGCGCGCCGCCGGCCGGAATCCAGCGCAGCGCTTCCGTGCGCCATCACGTCAAGGCACCGGCCGCCAAGCGCCCGGACGCACCGAAGCTCAAGCGCATGGAAAATGGCCGCTACAAGGTGCGCAAGCCCTGGACCGTCGAAATCGGCAACCGCGTCTGGCAGGTGCCGGCCGGCTACAATTGCAACGGCATCACCGCGCCGGACCGCCTGAAACCCTCGCTGGGAGACGGCATCGACCACCCCGAGACCTGGGCCGCCGTTTTCCACGACTGGCTCTTCACGCAGAAGGGTGTGACGCGTGCCCAGGCCGACGGCCTCTTCCACGAACTCATGCTGGCCTACGGCGTGCCCGCCGGCAAAGCGGGGATGATGCACACCATGGTCTCGGCCTACTCGGCTGCGAAACGCTTCCGCTGAGGTCCCACCGATTAGCAAAAGTTCATGTTCCACCCCGTATCGCTCCCGCGCCACTCGCCCTGGAGCAGCCAGGTGCTCGTCGTCCGGGCCCTATTCAAACGCGAGATCGCAACCCGCTTCGGCCAATACCAGCTAGGCTTCGTGTGGATGCTGCTCGAGCCGTTGCTGAGCGTGCTGGTCATCGGCGTGCTCCTCGGTTCGCTTGCCGGGAGTGCCGTGCCGGACATTCCATTCCCCTTCTTCGTCCTCCACGGGAAATTGCTTCTAAATCTCTTCACCGGCCCGATCGACACCAGCATGAGTGCCTTGAAAGCAAACAAGGGCCTGCTGATCTACCCGAACGTGCGTCCGCTCGATCCGTTTCTGGCGCGTTATTTTTACGAGCTGCTGACCACCCTGTTTTCCTTTGCGGTCTTCACCTTCGTCGGCATGTGGATGGGCATCGAAGTCTCACTCGGCCAGCTCCACACCCTCGCCGCCTGCTACCTGCTCACCTGGCTGATGGGCTGCGGCTTGGGCCTGATTTTCGCCGTCGCCGCCGCCCACTACAAAGAGTTGGAAAAAATCATCGATGTCGTGCTTGCCCCGCTGGTGTTTGTCTCCGCGGTCATGTTCCCCATCTCCGCCCTGCCGACGAGCCTTCAGCAGATCCTGCTGTGGAATCCGCTGGTGCACACCATCGAGCAGGCACGCAAGTCGATCTTCCCGTTCTATCATGCCGGCGATACCGGGCTGTACTATCCGTTTGTTGTCGCCGTGGTCACCCTCGGCATCGGCCTGGTGCTCTTCCATAACAACCGGGACTTCATGACCCGGCAACAATAAGCGCGCGCCATGATCGAGCTCACCAACGTCTGTAAATCCTACCCCGTGAACAACGGCTACCGCCACGTGCTGCGGGACGTCTCGCTGGTCATCCCGGACCGCACCAACGTCGCCGTACTCGGGCCCAACGGCGCCGGGAAATCGACCTTTCTGCGCATCATCGGCGGGGCCGAACAGGCGGACAGCGGATCGATCGTCACGGACTCGGACATTTCCTGGCCGCTCGGCCTGAATTCCGGATTCCAAGGCTCGCTCACCGGCCGCCAGAACGTCATCTTCGTCTGCCAAATCAACGGCCTCGCGGATCTTCAGACCCGCAGCGTCACCAAACAGGTCATCACCTTCGCGGAAATCGGCGAATACTTCGACATGCCGGTTTCCACCTACTCGTCGGGCATGCGGGCCCGCCTAAGCTTTGGCCTATCGATGAGCTTCAAGTTCGACATCTATCTGATCGACGAGCTGACCTCCGTGGGCGACGTGATTTTCCGGGAAAAGGCCAAGGCGGCCTTCGAGCAGATCCGCGCCCGCGCCTCGCTGATCTTTGTCTCCCACAATCTATCGATGCTCCGAACCTCCTGCGATTCCGCGCTCTTCCTGCGGGATGGCCAGGCGGATTTCTACCCGATTATCGACGAAGGCATCGAGGCCTATCAGAAATACGTGGGCGCCCACCGCGACGACAAGAAATTCAAGCGCGCCCACAAGGCCGCGCTCAAGGCCGCCCGCCAGCGAGCGCGCATGGCCGCCGAATCACTCCCTGAAAACCTCTCTACTCCCGACCGATGAGCGCCACCTACACCCACACCAAGCGGAAGCTTGGATTCACCCTGATTGTTCTTCGTTCTCTCGCCGTCCTTTACTTCCTGGCTCTCGCCGCCTCCATCGCATACCTGTGGCTATTCACCCAGAACCGCTTCATCAGCACCGCGGAATTCAAGGTCTCCCGCCAGAACGTCACGGGAAATGACGCCGGCTTCGCCCAGCTCGCGCTGCCCGGACTCAGCGACTCGGGATCGGTCGACTCCCAGGTGGTCATCGGCTTCGTCAATTCGGCCGACCTCCTCCTCGCCCTGGAGCGGGAATACCACCTTGCCGATCACTACAAATCGCCCGCAGAGGACTATGTTTTTCGCCTCGAACGCGACGCGAATCTGGAGGAACGCCTGAAATACTACCGGAAACGCATCGCCGCCCACTTCGATGCGGAAACCGGCATGACCGTCATGTCCGTGGATACCTTCGATCCCAAGCTCTCCCACGACATCGCCGCAGGCCTCCTGGAACGTGCGGAGAAATTCATCAACACCGTCAACGAGAAAATCGCCTACCAGCAGCTCGACTTCGTCCGTTCCGAGGTCGAGCTTGCCGCCAAAAAGGTCGACGACCTCAACGCCGAGCTGATTTCCCTGCAAAACGAGAACAACTTTATCAGCCCGGACGAGGTCATCGCCGCAACCTTGAGTGCCATCGAGAAGCTCCGGATCGAAAACCTCCAGACCCGGGCCGAGGTCGCCACCCTCCAGCGCGATTCGCCCAACTCACCGCGCATCGAAGGACTTCGCAGCCGTGTGCGCTCGCTCGACGAGCTGCCCTCCAGCCGCGCCGTGTTGTCCTTGTAGATCTTGACCGTGATGCGCTCGAAGTTTCCGGTGCCGCGGCGAACATTCAGATCCCTGGCCCAGTAAGCCTGATCGCGCACGTAGGTGATGTCGCGACCGAACTTGACCGGGCCGACCTTGTAGGGCCCGCTGCCGATCGGGATGTCCATGACCACCTGGTCGAAAGGCTTGGCCTTGCCGTTTTCCATGCCCCACTTGCGGCTGAAAACCGGCAGGCCGCCAACGGTGATCGGCAATTCGCGGTTGGGCTTCTTGAAGCGGTAACGCACGCTGCGCTCGTCCAGCACATCGATGCCGGCGACATCCTCCAGCAAATTCTTGT